>Ga0334722_10000718_pt1 | contig 46595 bp, 52 predicted proteins | sample C3_bottom_MG_FD_207210 | JGI IMG/M metagenome (GOLD analysis project Ga0334722, IMG submission 207210) | Sediment microbial communities from Yellowstone Lake, YNP, Wyoming, USA - C3_bottom | ecosystem: Environmental > Aquatic > Freshwater > Lake > Sediment | place: USA: Wyoming | collected...
TTGGCGTCTTGAAAAACTGGGCTTCATGTCACCCCTTGAAGCCCGTCAGGCCTATGCACTTCAAAAGGCAGCCTGAGTTGCAAAACCGTGTCCAGACAATCCGAGCCGGTACAAGGCCATCTAGGCTATACAGGGGTGATAAAGAATGAGAATGCTGATTGCGATAGTGCTATCCACGCTTCTATTGGGTTGCCAGCGGGAAGCGGAGCCGTCGAGCTCATCGACTGTTCAAACCAGCCTTGCGCCCACCGAACAGACTGGGCGCTTTGCGGTTAGTCCACAATTTAACAATTCATCCCACTTTTCTGATGGATTAGCAGCGGTTCGAGTCATTGACGGCAAGACTGACAAGTGGGGATTCATCGACAAGCAAGGCAAGACGGTGATCACTCCGCAGTTCGACTTTGCAGACCCGTTTTCTGATGGATTAGCAGCGGTTCGAGTCAATGAAGGCAAGACTGCCAAGTGGGGATTCATCGACAAGGCTGGCAACATGGTAATTAATCCCCAGTTCGACTTTGCGACTTCATTTTCGGAGGGGTTGGCACCAGTGCGAATCGTTGAAGGCAAGACTGCCAGGTGGGGATTCATCGATAAGGAAGGCAAGACGGTGATCAATCCGCAGTTCGACTTAGTAGACTCGTTTGCCGATGGATTAGCCGCAGTGCAAATCAACGACGCCAAGACCAACAAGTGGGGGTTCATCGACAAGCAAGGCAAGACGGTGATCAAGCCCCAGTTCGAATTTGTGACCTCGTTTGCCGATGGGTTGGCTGCGGTTCAAATCGGCGCCGGGAAGACAGCCAAGTGGGGATTCATCGACAAGCAAGGCAACATGGCGATCCTGCCGCAGTTTGATCAAGGCTCTCCTTTCTCCGAGGGGCTCGCGGCAATCCGGCTAGGCAACGACAAGTCTGGCAAATGGGGATTCATCGACAAGCAAGGCAACATGGTGATCAAGCCGCAGTTTGAGGATTTCTTTTCCTTCTCCGAAGGGCTCGCGTCAGTTCAGATCGGTAACGACAAGTCTGGCAAGTGGGGCTTCATCGACAAACAAGGCAAGGTTGTAATTGACCCGCAATTCAGCAGTGAAGGAGTTTTTGTCAGCGGATTAGCAGAAGTTCGCGTCGGTGACGACGCTACCGGCAAGTGGGGATTCATCGACAAACAAGGCAAGATGGTCATCAAGCCACAATTCGCTCAATGCAGCGGCTTCTCCGAGGGGGTCGCTGCGGTTCGAGTCAGAAACAAGACGAGTGACAGTTGGGGTTACATCAATCGCTGAGCAAAGATGATTAACGGTAAAACGCTTTATCATGCACTTGGAGTTCTAAACACGATCGTTTCTGGTTGACGATCTGAGGGATGGCTCGAGATAGGAGGCGCCCAATGGCCCTATCAGATTCTGAATTGATCGAGCTGCTGATTATCGTTGTTGTTGTCGTCGCATTGCGCTGTCTACCGGCGTGTATCCGCGCCTGGAGGCTTTGGCACACAAAAGACCCGGCAGCCAACGATCCAGTCGCCCGCCCATGAAAAGGCGTCGCACCAACACGGAAGGGCTGTGCAACGCGCTAACCGGTATGGGTATTCCTTCACGTCTGCACCGATTGCCAAGGCGCTCGTGGAGGCTCACAAGCGCGGCGTGGATGTGCAGGTATCGTTTCAGCCGCCGGCGCGCTTCAATCCCGCAGCCTGAATCACATGGCCAATCTGCCAGGGTCGCACGAGCGCAGCGTGCGCAGCCTTGATTGCCGTGAGCCGCTCAAGCAGTTCCGCTGGAAACGGTGAAATTCTCCGCGTGGCCATGGATACGTGCGCGGACAGGGATTCCTGCGAGGCCGCGAGATAGCCCTCGGTGGCGTGAAACATCTCTTGGTAGAAATGGATGCGTTTGGCGTCGAAGTCGAGCAGGCGCGCCTCAAAACGCAGTGGATCACCGGACTTGACTTCGCGCAGATAGTTTCCGTGCGATTCAAGTGCGAACGTGGTCGAACCGCGGCGTGTGCGGAACTCCTGTGTCAGTCCAAGAAAATCGAAAAACGTGTCCGCCGCGAAGTCGAATACCACCTGGTAATAGCCGACATTCATGTGACCGTTGTAGTCGATCCATTCTGGGCGCACGACATCGCGTGCGTTGTCGAAGGGGGTCGGTATCTGCATGCTGTCCATTTCCTTAATGTCCGACAAAATTTGCTCTGCGCCGCTAGGTGAACGAACGCACGCCTTCGGCCGCATCTAGCGTAGCCGCGAGTTTGCGCTGCACGGCATCCATCTCCGCCTTCATGCCAAGCGGACTCTTTTCGGCGAAGCGCCACGATGATGAAAGCGAGGACAGCTTCAGACTGACAGCCGACGCTCAGTCTTCCCGTGCCACCGGCCGGACTCGACCCAATAAAGCTGTCGGTCGAAATCCACCGAAGTGGCCGTTGGTTACCTTCTCACTGCGCAGCGTGATCACCTTTCTCATTCGAGAACTTCAATGGCGCCGCTTGCGGTAACGGTCACCAAGCTCACTCCGGCTTCTAGATTGGGCGCAGCCACGTCTTGTGCAGACAACGCCATGCGCGCCATGGCCAAGCGCGGTTGCGGCGCATTGTAACCGTTAGCCACATTCAGGCGCTGCAGTTTGTAGCCACGCCCGGCGAGCGCAGCCTTGACGATCTCGGCGCGCGCTTTGAATGCGCCGATGGCCTCCGCGATCAACTCGTTCTCCGTGGCGCGGCGAGCCTCGGGCGAGACCAAAAAGGTCATGTTGCCCAGCTGCATTCTCGCCTGCAACTTACCGATCAGCCCGGAGGCAGCTTCGAAGTCCTTGCTCTCGATGCGGATCTCGGCGCGGCCTCGCCAGCCCTGCAAAACGTTGCCCTTGGCGTAGATGGGATAGGTCTGGTTGTTGCCGGAGCGCACCCGTACCCCCTTGTAGTCCTTGGCAATGCGCAGGGCGTCGTTGACGCTCTTGTTGATGGCATTGCCGAGCGCAGCCGCACTGGGATCGTTGAGCTCCACGAACAGGCTCGCGCTGAACAGATCGTTCTGCACCTCGCGCTGCGCCTCGGCCTGCAGCTCGACCGTGTTGTAGGGTGGCGGCGGCTCGGCCGAAGCGGTCGACACCATCGCCAGAAGGAAACATCCAGCCATGCAGCAAGCCACTACTCGTTTCAACATGTTATCTAACCTCATGGTTGATGTAATCGGAGCGGCGACGCAGCGAGTCGCCAGACGGTACTGCTATATTAATGTCGTCGATTACGGAATGGGGTTCGTCCGCAAAGTGAATGTCGTTGCGCGCCACACTTTGCCCTGCCGTTTGCGTGAATGAACCAAAGGGCGCTTTAGACGCGTCCGCGCCAAGCGCGATAACCAGTGTGCGACGCTTGTTCATTGCCCTCCGTGACAGTTGCCACTATGCCAATTCATGCCAAGCACAGTATGCCGGCGAGCTTTTCAGCGAAGGTTATCGCCTCTCATTGAGTAATTCAAGTGTAACCGGCACTGGCAGCAATTGGCCGGATGTTGTCCCTGACGCCCTTTTGCCTGAAGAAATTCCGGTCAACGTCTTGCCGAACGCGACGGAGGCAGCAGGGCGCCCATTCCAGTCATTCAACTAGGCACCGTTGACCACGGGCCGAAGTGCGCTAATCGATCCAGAGAGCAGGCTCCCGTTTACGCCGAGTTGGCGCGGATTGATCACGCGGTTGCCGACATCGCCTGACCTCCCGTATGAATGAAGCGCCTCGGAGCAAACGGGGTGCGGAATAGGGCTTGCCTCGCTTTGGTGCTTGGAATAGATTGCGCAGTAATTGGCGGCCAAATCGGCTCCGCGCCTCCTCGGAACGCTGTCCTCCCCCCGGGGAGGAGAAGCAAGCATGAACATAAGGGGTCCGTATGCGCATTCCGGAATTTCTTCCACGCCTGCTTCCGGTGTTCCAGTCGGCGAACCGGCATCGTAGCTGGATTGAGTTTGCTATCGTTTCGTTCGGCGCGAAACAGAACACATATGCCAGGTCGATCGCTGGGTTGATTGCCGCCATTGCTGTCATGCTCGGCCTTGCCACGGAGGGCGCGCGCGCCGAGCAGCTACCCTTGTGGGAAGCCGGGGCGGGCGCCGCTGCGCTCAGCTTCCCGGATTACCGCGGTTCGAACGAGCGGAAATCCTGGCTGCTGCCAGTCCCCTACATCATTTATCGCGGCGAATTTCTGCAGGCGGACGAACGCCGAATGCGTGGCCTGTTCTACACGACCGACCAACTCGAGATCGACATCAGCATCAACGGCTCGGTGCCGGTGGATAGCGGCAAAAACGACGCCCGGCGGGGCATGCCCGATCTAGACGCGACTCTCGAGATCGGGCCGGGATTGAACGTCAAGCTGATGGAGAGCGGCGACCGCAGGACGCGCATGGAGCTTCGGCTGCCGGTGAGGGGCGTGTTCGCCTCCGATTTTTCCCATGTCCGGCACGTGGGCTGGGTGTTTCAGCCACAGGTCAACGTCGACATCCGCGACCCGCTGGGAAACGCAGGCTGGAAGCTTGGGCTGCTCGCGGGGCCGGTCTATTCCGACCGGCGCTATAACCGCTACTTCTACACGGTGGAGCCGGCATTCGCCACACCGGCGCGGTCGGCCTATACCGCCGGCGGAGGGTACGGCGGCGTCCAGATGATCGCCGCGCTGAGCAAGCGCTACCGTAAATTCTGGGTCGGCGCCTTCGTCAAATTGGACTCCCTGCACGGCGCGGCATTCGCCGACAGCCCACTTGTCAATGACAAGCAGGGCGTGGCGGCGGGATTTTCCATCGCCTGGATACTTGGTGAATCGAAAACCATGGTCGAAGTGGCGCGGTAGGAAACTGCTATAGCAAGTTTCTGAACGACCGCTGTTGGCGCGGTTGTTGTCCCCGACACGCGCCGCCTGCTGAGTTTCCGGCCAGCATCCGCTGCCTAAACGTGCCGGAGGCAGTAGTCGACCCGAACCCGACTCTGACGAAAAATGTTAGCCGCCATTCGCGGTGGCCGTGGAAAACACAGAAGCGGCCGCTCGCAATGCGCAAACCATATTTACGTCAGGAGCGACCGGTTCGGAATTGTATTGCCGCCGTTGCACTTGGCGGGACGTGCTTCGGCACTCGGGCCAACTGCAGCCACTCGCTGCGCATGAAAATACGCTTTTTGAATGGCCGGTGTAGTTCTGGGCTGCCGTTCTCAGATTTACATGAAGGGTAAATCATCGGCCGAGCGGCCATGCCAGTTAGCATTAACTGTTCTAGATTACGCTGGCCATTTATAGCCATTATCCCGAAACAGGCGCAGACAGGCTGATACTACGTCTGCATCATATGCAGTTCCACCGCCACGCTCGATCTCGGCCAGCGCATTTTCAAGCCCCAGCGCGGGCCGGTAAGGCCGGCGCGAGGACATCGCCTCGACCATATCCACCACCGCCAAGATCCGGGCCTCGAGCACGATCGCCTCGCCCTTGAGGCCTTGCGGGTAGCCGCTGCCGTCCATGCGCTCGTGGTGCTGCAACGCGACCTGCGCCACTGGCCACGGAAACTCCATCCCCTTCAGCACGTCGTAGCTCGCTTGGGCATGTCCCTGGATCAACTGAAATTCGAGCACGCTAACTTTGCCTGGCCTGGAGATAAATTCTGATGGAATAGTCATCTTGCCGATATCGTGCAGATAGCCGGCAATTCTCAATCCCTCCTGCCGTTCAACGTCGAATCCGAGTTCGGCACCGATAGCGGCGGCAAAGCTTAGATACTCGGCCTGGAATTATCTATCAGTGACTCAGGTTTTGGCGCATTTTGCCGAAAACCAATGTACCGGCAGCTTCATTACGACCGGTTGCGTCGAGGTCCGCCGCAGGAGCACAGCAATTCCGGGCCGGATTCAAATCTCTTCTCGGTTGCCTGTAGTGGCCGCCGATTCTTCGGGAGACATTCATGAAGCAAGCCTTCAGGCATACTGCGGCGGTGGTCACCTTGCTTTGCTGCGGCTCCGCCGCCGCCGCGCCGTACCCCACAGAAGGCCAACTGCGCACGGCGATCGAAAACGTCGCGAAACTGTTGAAAGCGGAAGGCCTCGATGTGGAAATGTTCAACGCGCAAACGGTCGGCATGACGCAACCTTTGCTGGCGGCGGGACTCAACCTTGAGAACGGCGCCTGCGTGGTTTACTACAATCGAAAGCCGGAAGACGGTCTGACCCAGTATTTCGAAACCATCACCGAAAACAATCTGCCCGTGCTGCTGAACGCGATGGCAGTGCACGAGGCAGCGCATTGCATCGAACGGCGCGAAGCCTTTGTCCGCAAGCACTTCGACAAGATATTGCCGCCAGAATTTGGACCTGACGGTGCGACGATTCAGGGCTACCTGTCGGTAATCAAAAGCGGCGCGCTGATTAAATGGGGAGAAGTCCTGGCGGACATCGCCTCGCTGCTCTACCTGAAACAGGCGGCACCGGACCAATGGGTTGAATTGGCGAAAGGTTTGGCCGGAATGCGCCACGACCTCGCCAGCAAGTGGCCCGAGCACGACACTTCGCCCTGGCTCTACAAAATCATCGCCGCGGACGCTAAAGTCAGCTTGAACCAGAGCCTGTTCGAGACCGCATTCCAACTGCGCCGCCAGCACCAACCGGGTGGGTAAGCCTCATTGGGCTAAGAACTCATTTCATAACGTGGGGAGGATCAAGTTCTGTCGTAGCGTGAAGGTCAAAGCTGCCGTTCGGCCAGGAAGTCGCTCATCGTCGTCTTCTCCCGTCTACGCGAATCGGATGCCCTGCCGCGTTGCGCGGCGTGTCGAGCATACGTTGGATCGGTGCGCACAGATATCGTCCAATTGCCGGTTATCGCCGCGGCCTAGTGCAGCGTCGACGCCGCTCCGCAGCATTTCTTGAACTTCTTGCCGCTGCCGCAGGGACAGGGATCGTTTCTTCCCGGCTTCGGCCCCTCGCGCCGGAAAGTCGAGGCGAGCAGGCTCTCGTGCTGCTCGCGTCTAAGCGGCAGCCAGAAACGGTAGATCGCGGCCACGGATGCGGCAAGCTGCGCCGTCAGCGCCTCGCGCTGGGCCGGCGACTGCGTGAGCTTCTCTTCGGCTTCGCTGAGTTCATCGGCGCCCAGGAGCTGTATCGGGCGCAGCGCTTCGCGGGCGGAGGGGTCGTCGAACAAAGGCTGCCAGTCGCCCCGGCACAGCGCGATTCCCTGCATGAAGCCGTGCGCCCACATTTCGCCCTCGACGTACTCGCGCGGGTCGCCCTCGTACACCATGGTGTCGAGCAACGGGTCGAAGGCATCGGCGTCGTACTGCAGCGTCCAGATGATGCCGTTCATGTGGCGCATCACGAGTTCGAGAATGCGCCGCGCCTGCTCTTTTGACCGGTAATCGGGCGCGTCGTCTTCGCTCGGGCCCCAGATGCCGGGCAGCCACTGGCTGGGAAGGATGGTCGCAGGTCCGATCACGATGGCGGCGAGATAGCCGTCGAGCGCGACCAGCGGCATCGCTTCGTCGGACAGGGCTGCGGACATCAGGAATTGGTCCAGTTCCTGCAGTTCCCCGTCGGACAGGGGCGTCGACAAATTCGCGGTCATGAGTTCGGTCCATCGCAGGCTGCCAGATGGCGATTGTACGGCCGGCAGGCGCATCCGGAAACCGCAGGCTTGACGGCGGCGTGCGCGAGGCGGATGCTGGTGCGGCGTTTCCACCCCTATCCACGATCCAGACATCGCATGCACATCGACCGCGACATCAAGCTCGACTTCAGGGACGTGCTGATCCGACCGAAGCGCTCGGCCCTGCCCTCGCGCGCCGAAGTCGACATCACGCGCGAATTCGTGTTCAAGCATTCGGGCAAGCGCTATCGCGGCGTCCCGGTGATCGCGGCGAACATGGATACGGTCGGCACCTTCGACATGGCGCGCGCGCTCGCGCCGTTCGGCCTCGCGACCGCGCTGCACAAGCACTATGGCGGCGACGAGCTCGTCGCCTTCTTCACGGCGCTCAAACCGAAATCGAACGCGTTTTATTCGCTCGGCATCACCAAGAGCGATCTGGACAAGTTCAAGCGCGTGATGCAGCGCGCCGGCGACGCGATCCAATACGTCTGCATCGACGTCGCCAACGGCTATTCGGAAACCTTCGTCCAGTTCGTCGCCAAGTTTCGCCGCGCCTACCCCAAGCTCACGCTGATGGCCGGCAACGTCGTCACCGGCGAGATGACCGAGGAGTTGATCCTCGCCGGCGTCGACATCGTCAAGGTCGGCATCGGCCCCGGCTCGGTGTGCACCACGCGCACCATGACCGGCGTCGGCTACCCGCAGTTGTCCGCGGTGATCGAATGCGCCGATGCCGCGCATGGCCTCGGCGGGCGCATTTGTTCCGACGGCGGCTGCACTTCGCCGGGCGACATCGCCAAGGCCTTCGGCGGCGGCGCGGACTTCGTGATGCTGGGCGGCATGCTCGCCGGCCACGACGAGTGCGCGGGCGAGGTGGTCGAACAGGACGGCGGGCGCTTCAAGCGCTTCTACGGCATGAGTTCGCGCACCGCAATGCAAAAGTACGCGGGCGGCGTGGCGCACTACCGCGCCTCGGAGGGCAAGGAAGTGCTGGTGCCGTATCGCGGCCCGGTGAAGGCGGCGCTGCAGGACATACTCGGCGGCCTGCGCTCCGCCTGCACCTACGTGGGAGCGCGCACGCTGAAGGAACTCACCAAGCGCACCACCTTCGTGCGCGTGAGCATGGAGTCGAACGAACGCTTCGGGGAAAACTGAGCGGCAGACCCGGCCGGATTCGACCCGGAGGCGAGAGGGGTCGATAACTTCGCGCTCACCGGTGGAGCCTGTCGAACGCTACTGGCTGAAGACTGGCCAACAGAGCCGCTCTTCAGCCAGTCGCCCCCCGCCCCCGCCGCGCGCGCGGGGACGGAAATCCGCGATGGCGCTTGCCTTGGTCAGGCCAGCAGCGCGCGGAAGCTCTTGTTGACTTCGGCGCTGTGGTGGCGCGCGGCCTTGTTGCTCGGCGCAAGCGGCTCGCTGTAGAAGAATTCCGGCAACTCGTCGTCCGCTTCGGTGAAGCCCGCCTGCTTGTTGAACTCCCACTCCATTTTCAGCGCCTCCAGCCCCAAGGCCTGCATGAAGGACACATCAAGCGACGTGCCGTGCGCGTCGTTCAGCGCAGTGACGATGAGCTCGGAGCTGACGTTGGTGACCGAGCGCCCGAAAATGCACAGGCCCAGGGAATCGGCCGCGGCGCAGGCGGTCTGGATGCCGAGGCTGGCTTCGACCAGTTGCGCCGTGGTCTTGTCCTTGCAGTCGAACACCGGCAGATTGCCCGCGGTGTGGTCGGCGCCCTGCGCCGTGAACATCATCGAAATGCCGGTCACCTCGATCACGCGCGGGTCGTAGGCGCTGATGCTCTGTTTCTTGATCACCGGGACGCGGGCGACCTTGTAATGCGCGCCGGCGCGCGCCGCGCCCTGCGCGAATATGCGGCCGCGCTCGTTGCCCTGGCGGATGTCGTCCAGAACCTGGTGCATGAAGGCTTCGTCGCCGAACTTCCCGAGGCCCGCTTCCATCAGCACCGCGATCGTGGCGCCGGCCTCGATGGTGTCGATACCGAGATCGTTGGCGACGGCATTGACCCGGGCCACCTGGTCCGGGTGGTCCAGGCCGCAGTTGCTGCCCATCAGGCCCAGGGTCTCGTACTCCAGCGGCGACACCATTTCCTTGCCGTTCTCGTCAACGTAGACGTTGCTGCATTCGATCATGCAGCCGGGCATGCAGGCGTGCGAGATCTGCCCGCCGCGGCTCTTGTTCAGTTCGCGGATGAAATCGCCGCCGAGTTTGAGCGGGCCTTCGGAAGCTTCCACCAGGCGGCCGTTGCTGAAATTGCGCACCGGCAGCCCGCCGATGCGGTTGGTGATGTCGCCCATCATCGCGGTGCCGGTGGTCTTGAAGGTGTTGATCGCCGGTTCGGCGGCGAGGCGCGCGCCGTATTCGCGGATCGCGCCCATCACCTTCTTGCGGTCGTGGAAGGTCGGCATCTTGTGCACGTCGATGACGATGGCCTTGACCTTCTTCGAGCCGAGGACGGCGCCGACGCCGCCGCGCGCGGAAAGCCGCGTCGGCCGCCCGTCGGTGTCGGTAAAGGCGATGCCCGCCATCAGGCCCAGGTACTCGCCCACCGGGCCGCACAGCGCGAAGGCGATCTTCTTGCCGTATTTCGCGAACAGCAGCTCGGCCGCCTCGTTGTTGCCCTTGCCCATATAGGGCTCGGCGCTGTCCCAGGTGATCACGCCCTCTTTGGTGATGCGGATCACGACCCAGTCCTTGGACGCGCCATACAGGGTGAACCCGGCGGTCTCGAGCTGGCCGAGCGCAAAACCGAAGGTGCCGCCCGAATTGGCTTCCTTGATGCCGCCGGTCAGCGGGCTCTTGCAGCCGACGGAGAGGCGGTTGGCGTTGGAGAAGTTGGTGCCCGCGAACGGCCCGGCCGAGAAGATCAGCGGGTTTTCCGGCGACAGCGGATCGACTTTGGCCGCGCCGAGCTTGAGCAGGGTCTTGGCGATGAAGTGCCGGCCGGCGCGAATGATGTCCTCGCCGTGCAGTTCGTCCGTCCTGATCGAGCGGTCGCCGAGATTGATGTGCAGGTATTTGCGCATGTCGATGTCACCCTGTGTAGATTGAATATTCGGATAGCGATGGAGGGGCAATTCTACCCTTTTCACCCCGGCCTCGCCCCGTCCAAGAAGGTCGCCAACCCTGATGTCGGTGTGGATTTTGCGCGCCGGGCGCGGTTCTCAGAGCTTTCTGCGAAACGCCTTGCCGATCAGATCGAGCGCCTCCGGGCTGTCCCATTCCTTCGCTCCCCGGACCTTCTTCACCACGCGTCCCTGGGCGTCGACCAGTACGGTCAAGGGGATCGTATTGGCGCCCAGCATGGATTCGAGCAGCAGCTTTTGGTCATGATAGTTGTCGAACGTGACCTTGGCCTGCCTGAGGAAGGCCGCGGCCAGATTGGCATGATCGTCGGTCGAGACGCCGATGATATTGAACTGCTTGCCGTTGAAACGGCGCGAAAGCCGCTCCAGCGACCCCATTTCCGCCCGGCAAGGGCCGCACCAACTGGCCCAGACATTGATGATCAGCGGTTTCCCCCGCAGCTCGGACAGTGTTCGGTAATCCCCGGCGAAGCCGTAAAGCGGCGCGTCGCGCAGCATGCCGCCCTCATCGACTTCGCCCGGCATTTTCGCGAATGCAGTCGCGCAGCTTGCCACCATGCAGAACAGGATCAGAAAGAGGGTTTTCATCTAGACATCATGTATTGACCTGCCGGGATCGCTCCGGAACGCGCATACCGCGCGGACACGTCGGCAGTCGGTTTCTGCCCGTGTTCAAGGCGCATTTTCGCATATTCGCCCGACCCCGTAATCCCCGTAAGGATTCAGGCGTGCAGCACGGGCCGGCGCTCCGCCGGCCTGTGCAGGGCCTGGACGATGCTACTGCGGTGCGGCATCAGTGCTCGCAAAGGGACGCGTCAGAAGCATAGAGCTCCAATTCCATAACGCTTATGAGGGCAATCAGAAAGAACTATTGCGCCGCAGCAATTTATCTGTATTATCGAGTTGCGGGGTTTCTCCTCCTCCTCCTTTGGAATCCCGACTTCAAGCCGATGGCGCCCACAAAGCCCATCGGCTTTTTTTTGACCGTTTTCGCAGCGCCGCACGATCTCGCGTCATGATCAATGCGGATCGCGGCAACACGCTGCGGGTCCGGCTTCGCGCAGCAGGCGCATCCCGAGCAAGGTATAGCGCGTTTGCGGCGTGTTCCAGTTGCGATAGGCGCAACGGGCATAAAGCGCCCAGGTGTGCCAGGAGCCTCCCCTGCGCACGCGAACCTGGCCTTCGTCCGGTCCGCGCGGATCATCGACCGTCGACAGCGAATACTGGTTTTCGCCATACCAATCCGCGACCCATTCCCAGGCGTTACCCAGCATGTCATAGATGCCAAATGCATTCGGCGCAAAACTGCCCACAGGCGCCGTGAAGGCAAACCCGTCGTTTCCATCGAGCGCGAAATCGCTCCAGCGGCTCCAGTTCTTCGCCGAGTCCCGGTCAAAAACATTCGCCGTCTTCAACAAGCCCAGAGGATCGTTGCCATTCGGATATTGCGCGTTGCTGCCCGACCGGCAGGCATATTCCCATTCGGCCTCCGTAGGCAATCGGTAGCTGACGCCCTCTTCCTTGCTCAACCACTGCGCCATCGCCAGGGCGTCGTTGTAGGTCACGTTGAGCACCGGATGATCGTCGCCCTGTTCGAAGCCCGGATTGCGCCAACTGTATTTGGGGTCGCGCCCTTCGAAGGCATCGCGCCGGATGGTCGTGTTCGGGTCGTATGCCCGGTTGTATCCGTAGCCGCCCGTGCCGTCGGCGTCGGATTCGGCGAGATAACCGGACGCGGCGATAAACTTCCTGAACTGTCCGACGGTGACCTCATGCTGGCCCAGAAAGAACGGGCGTGTTATTCGCACCCTGTGCACCGGGGCCTCGTCGCCAAGCTCCAGAAAACGCGACCTGTCGTACGCAGGATAAGTCTGGGCAAAGGTTTCGGGGGATGCGTCGCTTCCCATCAGAAATTCGCCCGCGGGGACCAATACAAACTTCATTCCCAGGACGTTTTCCAGCACGACGGGTGGTGCCGCTGCCGCATCCGCCGCCCAGAACGCCGAAGCCAGCATCAGGAAAAGCCCCGATGCGACGGCCGCGCGCAATCGATCGGACTGGCTCACGGCCAGGTGCGGATCGCGCACGGGAGCCAACGCCGCTCCGCGCAGGAAGGGTTTACATTTCCATCGGTAATTCAGGATCGGCCGCCCACTCGGTTAGGGACGCGTCGTACACTTTGACGCGCTTGTGCCCCAGCATTTCCAGAGCCAGCGCGACGCTGGTCGCCGCAATTCCGCCGCCGCAATAGGTGATCACTGTCGGCGTTTGCATTGCCTGCGCGAACAATGCGCGCAACTCCTCGACGCGCTTGAACGTGTTGTCGGCATTGACATGCGCCGCGGCGGGGATGTTGACGCTGCCGGAGATATGCCCGCGGCGGCCGTAATACACGCCGCCGGTGCCGGCATGCTGCTCGGGGCGCAAGGCGTTAATGTTGCAGACGTCGTTCGCGCCGATCGCGGCCAGCACGTCTTCCCGGGTCGCCACCATCGCCTTGTTCGGCTCCCGCGGCGTGAACCTGCCGGCCGCGCGTGAGCCCGCAACTCCGGCCTCGACCGGCCGCCCCTCCGATCGCCATTTCTGAAAACCGCCATCGAGCACCGCCACCCGCTGGTGCCCGAATACCTTCAGCATCCACCACAGCCGTGTCGCCCACCAGTGGCTGGCCGTGGAATAGGCGACGACGAAGCTGTGATCCGATACGCCATAGCCGGCCATCGCCGCCGCGAACGTCTGCGCGTCCGGGAGCATGAAGCGTAAATGCGGGTCCGGCGTAGACAGTTCGTGCTCGATGTCGACGAATACGGCTCCTGGAACGTGGCCCGTTTCGAAAGCGTCGCGCGCAGAGACTGCCTTGTACATCGAGAAATCGGGGCTGGGGAGCAGCAGCGTGGTAGGGTCGAGAACCCGCACCGCCGGATCGCCGAGATGGCGCGCCAGCCATTCGGTGCTGACAAGATAATCAGGGTAGCTTGCGGTGTCTGACATCAACTGGCCTCCGGCAGGATAGTGAGCACAGGCACCCGGTTTCGGAAAATCGCTACTATGCCCGTCTGCTCAGGCGGGTGACAAATCCGCGCAGATCAGAAATGAGTTCTAACGTTATCACCAAAGCCGGCCTAAGGCATCGCGGCTTGCGCGGACAGGCGACGCGCAATTTGTCACTGCATTCAGCCAACGGTACTATAGTTGCCATTCCGGGTATTGCTCCCTGTATCGGATTGCACCATGACGCGACTTACCATACTCACCGGCGCTTCCCGAGGCATGGGCGCAGCGATGGCGGAGCAACTGCTACAGCGAAACAGCACCTTGCTGACGATATCGAGAAACGCCAACGCAGCGCTGACCCAGCGCGCAGCGGCGGCCGGAGCGAGGCTGGAGCAATGGACGCTGGACCTCGCCCAGCCGCTGCAGGCGGCAGCACGGCTCGAGGCGTGGCTGGAGACCCTGGACGGCGAGGCATTTGCCAGCGCGACGCTGATCAATAATGCTGCGACGATCGCGGATATCGGTCCGTTGGAGGAATCGGATGCGGGCGACCTGTCGAATGCGCTGCGGGTGGGATTGGAAGCGCCGTTACTGCTCACCGCCGCCTTCCTGCGCGCCACGCTCGATTGGCGCGCGCGTCGCCTGGGGGCGTGCAAGGTGCTCAACATCTCCTCGGGACTAGGCCGCTTTGCGCGCGCCAGCCAGGCTTGCTACTGCGCGGTCAAGGCGGGAATGGATCACTTTTCGCGCTCGGTCGCGCTCGACCAGGCGGCCGCATCACGGCCCGCGCGTATTGTCTCGCTCGCGCCCGGTGTAATCGACACGGATATGCAGACGCGGCTGCGTGCCGCCGACCCGGCGCGCTTTCCCGACCATGCACGCTTTGTGGACCTGAAGGCATCGGGCCAACTTGACTCCCCGGCTGCGGCTGCAGCGAAAGTATTGGCTTTCCTGGAACGTTCCGATTTCGGCGAAAAGCCTGTTGCCGACATTGGCGACGCCTGATCGGCGGCGATACGCCGCTCGCCATCCTTTAAACTCAACCTTCTTGGACTAGGTCGTTAAATGGAAAGCTCTCCGGCAGAAACACGCGACCGCTACGCTTACTGGGTATCGATCCCCACCCGGTGGATGGACGGCGACCCTTACGGCCACGTCAATAACGCGCAGTACTACTCTTTCGTCGATACGGCGGTGACCCGCATGCTGATCGACAAAGGGGCGCTGCGCGCGCCCGATTCGAGATCTATCGGCCTTTGCGTCGAAAGCGGCTGCAAGTTCCTCGCTCCGGTGAGTTTTCCGGAGGCGATAGACGCGGGTGTGCGGGTCGGCCGCGTCGGCAACTCCAGCCTGCGCTACGAAGTCGCCCTGTTCAAAGCGGGCGAGGCGCAACCGGTCGCCGTCGCGCATTTCACGCACGTCTTTGTCGACCCGGAGACCCGCCGCCCTGCCCCATTGAGCGAGGCGGTGAAAGTAGAGATGCGTGCGCTGATGCTCGATGCGATTACTGCGGCGTAGAGAACTCCACGCTCTCCGACATCCGCCGCGCCCCGCTATAGCGCTTGACCCAGTAGCGTCCCTGAAGGTCGTCGATCCTTACCGCCTCGCCCGTTCGGGGTGCGTGGATGAACAAATGGTTGCCCAGATAGATACCGACGTGCGAGAAAGTATGGCGCATGGTATTGAAAAACACCAGGTCGCCTGCCTTGAGTTCATGCCTGGATACCGGCGTGCCGGTCCTGCTGATTTCGCGGGAAGCGCGCGGCAGTATCAGCCCCACGCCTTCACGGAACACATAGCCGACGAAGCCCGAGCAATCAAACCCGGTCTGGGGCCTGTCACCGCTGCGGCGATAGCGGATGCCGATCAGCTCGCGGGCGCGATCGATGATTTGTTGAACGTCGTCGCGATAGCCGAGGACCCCGGATTCGGTCTCCGGCGCTGGGATCGCGGACGCCTCGGCAAACGCGCATTGGGCAATCAATGCGCAGGCGATGACGCTCGCCCGAAGGAAGATGGTGAAACGCATGCGGCGCACTATAACCTCCCAGGGACCGGGACGCAATCGGCGATCTGCTGCCTGTGACAACACCGCCACTATCCATGCAGAAGGCGGACGGCGAATCTGAAACGCTGCGCGCCGCGCCGCCGCGCCGATACCGGCGATTGCGCGAAGTGCGCGACTAAAGGCGCTTGGTGACCAGGACGCGCCCCGTAGCGCCCATGGAAGTCTTTCCGTCCCCGCCTTTGATGCGCCCGCGCAGCTCTACGATGTGACCGCCGAGCTTGGTATTGCGCGTGACCCGCCTGACCAGCCACTCCAGTTGAATTGTTTCGTCGGCGAAGATGGGCCGGCGATAGCGCACCCAGAACTCGAGGCCGACCACCGACCCTTTGGAGGAAAAGTGGGATGCGGTCAAAGCGAAAAGAAGCGCGGCGGTGTGCGCTCCGCTTGCGATGAGCCGGCCGTACCGGGTCGTGGCGGCAAAGGCGGGGTCGTGGTGCACCGGGTTGGTGTCGCCGACCGCGAGGGCATAGTCGCGAACCATTTTCGGCGTGAGCGCGATTGCTGACGAAAACCGCTCGTGCGGGTGAGCCAGCATCGCGTTCACGGCGTCAGACTTTCTTCACGAATTCCGATTTCAGCCCCATGGAACCGATGCCATCGATCTTGCAGTCGATATCGTGATCGCCTTCGACCAGACGGATGTTCTTCACCTTCGTGCCGACCTTGACGACCGACGACGATCCCTTGACCTTCAGATCCTTGATCACTATTACGCTGTCGCCGTCCTGAAGCACGTTGCCATGGGCGTCGCATACACGGCGCTGTTCGCTGGCGCTCGCCGTTTCCTCTTTAGACCATTCATGGGCGCATTCGGGGCAGACATACATGTTTGCGTCTTCGTAGGTGAGTTCCGAACTGCATCGGGGGCATGTTGGCATCGTGCTCATGGCTGGCTTCCTGTCTTGGCGACCTTATACCGAATTCCGGGCTGTCTACGCCGACTCGTCAGCGCCTCCGTCAATGACCCCGGAGGCACTGCACGATCCAGTCAGCCAGCGAATGATACAGGAGCGCTGTCGCGCCCCTGGTTTGCATTCGCCTTGAGAGGACGCAGCATAGCGTGCGGCACGTGCGCTCGTGTTGCAGCGCCAACATGGCGCGGCCCGACACGATCGGCACGATTGCGCGCCGAATGCTAAGGTGCGCCTGCGGTGATCACCGCCGACGCCCGCTTCCCCCACCCGACCAGAGGAAACACCATGAGCACCGACAAGGCACGCATGACGCTGCAACTTCGTTCAATGATCCGGCGCAGCGGCGAGCTGGAGCTCTCCCTGGCGAGCGTCGCGGTCCCGGAACCCGCGCCCGACGAGGTGGTCGTGCGGATTCAAGCCTCGCCGATCAACCCCTCGGACATCGGACTGTTGTTCGGAGCCGCCGACATGAGCACAGCCAAGGTTTCCGGCACGGCCGCCAGCCCGGTTGTGACGGCACAGGTTCCAGACCGCTTGATGAAAGGCATGGCGGGCCGGTTGGACGAGTCCATGCCCGTGGGCAACGAAGGCGCCGGGGTGGTCGTGGATGCGGGTTCGTCCAGCGCGGCGCAGGCGCTGCTGGGCAAGATGGTCGCCATCATCGGCGGGGCGATGTACGCGCAGTACCGCTGCATCAAGGCAGCCCAGTGCCTGGTCCTGCCCGCGGGCACGACGCCGGCCGAAGGCGCCAGTTGCTTCGTCAACCCCCTCACCGCACTCGGGATGGTCGAGACCATGCGGCGTGAGGGCCACAGCGCACTGGTGCATACCGCAGCGGCGTCCAACCTGGGCCAGATGCTCAACAAGATCTGCCTGAAGGACAAGGTCGGCCTGGTGAACATCGTGCGCAAACAGGAGCAAGAGGGCATCCTGCGCGCGCTCGGCGCGACCCACGTGTGCAGCACCGGTTCGCCGACGTTCATGCAAGACCTGACCCAGGCGCTGGTTGCAACCGGCGCCACCATCGCCTTCGATGCCACGGGCGGGGGCAAGCTGGCCGGGCAGATCCTGGCCTGCATGGAAGCGGCGCTGAACCAGACCGCCAAGGAGTACAGCCGCTATGGATCGACGACCCACAAGCAGGTCTACATCTACGGCCGCCTCGACGCGAGTCCGGTCGAGTTCATCAACAATTTCGGCATGGCCTGGGGTATGGGCGGGTGGCTGCTGTTTCCATTCCTGCAAAAGATCGGGTCCGCCGCAGCGCAGACCTTGCGTGAGCGCGTCGCCGCGGAGTTGAAGACGACGTTCGCGAGCAGCTATGTGAAAGAGGTCTCTTTGGCCGAGGCACTGCAATTGGACGCGATATCGGTCTATGGGAAGCGCGCAACGGGCGGGAAATACCTCATCAATCCGAACAAGGGCATGGCTGCCTAGCCTGAACCATCCGACTGACGCCCGCCAGAGGCGGCTGGCACGCCTCTGGCGCGGGAAATCCCCTCATGCGGTCGCGCGCATTGAAAAAGACCGGTTCGAAGCTACCGGGTAAGCCAACCAGCCAATTAGTGCACAAACGCCGCCATTTAGACCCTCAACTTCGGCTCGGCGCTGCCGATAAGCAAAACAAGGGCAAAGTCTGCGAAAGCCGACTACGCAAAACTACCGGCCTAAACGCGTGATGCGCGCACGGCGGCGGGGTTGCCGGCACACACGCCGTCATTCCATATCGGGTTGTCTCGCAGACATCGCCCTTATTGTCCATTTCACAATGGGAGGGCCGGCTATGCCGAGCGCACGACCTCAGACGCCACAATCGCCCGTAGAGACTCGCACATTACACATAGATGCGGCTTGTTTTCCCGCGACACGAAATCGACGCGCCAGGCTGCCTGTCTCGCTGGTGCGAAGCGTTCTACCCGGGCTGCTGCTGCAACTGGGTGCAATTGCCGCCTTGGGCGGCATAGTCGCCACGCGCGGCGAGAATTGGTGGAAAGCAATCGAGATTGCGGGCCTTCTATTTGCCTGGCTTGGCACAATTTCCGCATGCACTCTTTTGTACTATCAGCGCAGCTACTCGAATCGACGCGTTTTGCACTTGAATCGGTCATCCGCAGCGCAACCGGCCAAGACCAGGACGGAACCATGAGGGTTCAATGGCAGGTGCCATGTCGGTTGCAGGAATGCAGGCGGCGTCCATATGCCACGAAGGTCACCGGCCAAGGTGCATGCCGCGCTGGAGCCTGCCTCTATCCCTTGCGCTACTAGACCGTTTGGCCCATAGCTATCGGGCCGCACCTGGGGTATTTGTCATGCACGAAGGGACTGATTGATTCGGACGAATAAAACCCCACTGGAGCAGAGGTGATAGCCGAATTGCCGCAAGACATCAAACGGAAAACGGCCAACTGCGAACATGGCTTCAGTTGTGTCGCGACTGGCTGCTGCGGCGATCGGGAAATGTGCAAGGTCACGGCGTCCTTTGGACCCGACCTGCTTCAGCTTGCCACTCATGAACCGGCGTCTTGCGCGTACCGGATCAGCTTCGGATACGGCCAGCTATGCGCTTGTCCGGTCCATTGCTATCTCCACACCTTGGGGATACCCGGCGGCAATTGAAAGCGCAGACGTAAAACAACGATTGAAGGATAGTAAGGACCACCGATCCCACGAGTCCGCCACCCACTGAACGATCTTAGTCCAGTCCAAGCATACGGCCTATTTCGCTCAGAAACATACCGACCCGAACGCCGTCCGCGCGAAGCTCAACGGCCGCCCGGTTAGACAAGGCGTGCACCGATTTCATCCTATCCTCGATCAAGGGGAGATGCGCATCGGTGCGGCTTAGCATGGCCTTCAGGTCTTCCACCTCCGCCCGCAACTGAGCATATTTCGCGCTGTCCTGTGGCAACGCGGCAAGATTGGCGGATATCTCCTCCACCAGACTCTTTGCGCGACCAATATCCAATTTGCTCTCGCTCATGCTTTTTGCCTCTTGGTGGAAAGCCGCGTCGCCTTGCCAGGCTCGGCCCTTACCGCGCCTACCTTAGGCGACGATTAACGCGGCGGCTGCGCGGGAACGCGCTGCCAGCCACCGGGACACTCCCGGACATAGGGGTAATAGGCATTGGACCCCGCGCAGTAGTACCAGTCTTGCTGCGGGGCCGGCGCCGCCTGCGCATAGCCCTGTTCCACATATGCGCCCGCAGGCGCCGGATAGGAGTAGGCGGGTGCGGGATAGGCGTAGGCAGGATAAGAATAATAGGGAGCGGAATAATAGCCCAGCCCTACGAGCGGAACACCGAGAGCAATGCCTATGCCCACACCTCGGTACCCGTAGCCATGACCGTAAGCGCCACCGTGGCTATAGCCGCCGCCGTGACCCGAGCCCCAGCGGCCGCCGCCCCGGGCCATCACAGCGTCACTCGCCGCTGCCCCGAACACGAGCAGGATCAGCGCCGCAACCACCTTCGAGTAACGCATCATGACACGGCTCTCCGCCATTCCGATACGTTATAGACTAGCAAATTACGGCGCGGAAGACAGTAATCAATTGTAACGGCAACATCGACTAGCCACTCTACGCGTTCAGACGCAATTGCCGGCGGCACAAGCCGGGGGCTCGACGAAGGCTAGCGTCCTTTCTTGACCGCCAACACACCATCCCCATCGAATTCGGTTACAAACCCAGCGCGCCGCAGACGTTGAGCCACTTCGGCAGGCACGTCGCGCCCGCTGGTGAGTTTGTTTGGCGTGCCGGTGTAATGAAACAACTTGCCATTCGGCTTGAGCACTCTGCTGAGGTGCTCGTAAAAAACTTGAGAGTAGAGCTCTCCCGCGATGCCGAAACGAGGCGGATCATGCAATACGGCGTCAACCGACTTAGCCGGCAGCAACCCGATCACTTCGGCAATGTCGGCCTGTTCCAACGTCAATCCGCCGCCGATCTCGGGGGACCATGGGTTGAGGCTGCGCAACCAAATCACGTCGGGATTTTTCTCGTACGAAAGCACCCGCCTGGCTTGCCTGTGCACGCACCAGCCGGCGAAATAGCCAAGGCCGCCACAGGTATCCAGGACCACCTTGCCCTGCGGTTGTATCAGATCGACTTTGCGCTCGGCATCGGAATAGGGGGAGACTCGCGCCGTGGGGAGCATCTTTATGCCGTCGATCTCGAAGGTCGGCGGCCCGTACGCGGTCGGCACCAACTTGACCAGAGACGCCGTATATCGCGCCACCGGCTGAAACGCCCCATCCACCCAGTGGTAGACGGTTCGAGCCTTACAGGACACAAGGTGGGGGAAGCCCTGACCTTGCCAGCTCCATGCTGCCGCGCTCACTTCGACCATCGTCGTCGAACGCCCGAGGTCCAGCGTACACTCAATCTTCGGCCTGCCCGCCCGCACCGCGGCGTGCAAGGCCTCGCTCACGTCCAGAGTCAACAGCGGCCCCATCAATCCCTCGTGTGTCCTGTCGGTTGGTTCGTGTATGGCAGATCCGCATCTGTCGATCTTGGGACAAACACTGGCGATGAAATCGATGGTGCGCCCGGAGAGATTCGAACTCCCTACCCCTTGGTTCGAAGCCAAGTGCTCTATCCAAATGAGCTACGGACGCAACGGAGCAACCCCATATCAACCGCGCGATTACTGCCTACTTCCTAACAATTTCGAATGGCTCAATGATGCCTTTTTTTTGCCACCTACCGAAGTCTGGTCCTTAGGCCGCTTCCACGATCTTGTCCAGAGCCAAACTAGCACACATTCGGCGCATCGCCGCGCGACGCGTTACAGAACTTTTCTGCCATCAGGTGTCAGAAAACCGTAGGCCTGCAGCGGCGTGCCAACTGCAGACTTGAAATGTTTCAGCAGCAACTCGGAGGTCCAACCTCCAGGCATGACGGCCGTCTTCGCGTGATGCGTGTGTTCGCAGATCGCCAGGCGCGGGCCATCGATACAGATGAACTGGCCGTTGATCCAACCGGCTTCATCACTGGCCAGGAACACCACAAGCGGCGCCGCCTCCTCCGGCTTGTAGTACCCCAACTCTGCGTCAGTCGGCGCTTGCTCGTGTCGCGCCAGAGCCGCCTGCTTCGCCCGCTCCCGACCTTTTTCAGTTAGACGCGTAGCGGCGGAGCTGCGGATCGCGTTGCACGTAATACCGTATTTCGCCAGCTCCACGGCCCAAGTCAGGGATATGTTCAATACCCCCCCTTGCTGGACGCGTAGCTGGTGGCACCCTCCTGACCCAGGATGGAAGCCGAAGATATATTGATTATACGACCCCACCCTTGCTTGATCATGTGAGGAACCGCGTGTTTGGTACAGGCGAACGTACCCTTCAGATTGGTGGCGATGACGTTGTCGAAATCTTGCTCGGTCATATCCACCAGAGGCTTTTGGCCCATTATGCCGGCGTTGTTCACCAGGATATCCATGCGGCCGAACCCATCGACCGCCGTTTGAATAATCTGGCGAGCGCCCTCCATGCTTGCCACGCTGACGGCACAGCCCTCTGCGGTGCCGCCCATCTTCCTAATCTCGTCAACGACATTGTTTACATCGCTGGCCGTCCTGGCATTGACCACCACCTTGGCCCCCGCCTTGGCGAGGTCAATGGCGAAAGCACGCCCCATCCCCGTCCCTGAACCTGTCACTACCGCCACTTTGCCGTCCAACAACATAATCCCTCCCTGCCAGCATTTACGATCGCATCCAGAACCTATCGAATTCCCAGTGCCCCATCCCGCCGCCAAGAATTGCAGCCATCGCCATGGATGCGACCACCCCGATAATCATCAGAATAATGAATGCAGGTATTGCGGCGATTGCCAACTCAAGCATCAGCAGAAGGCAAACGCGAGCATCGCTGGATCATCCAGTATCGACATAACGAAAAAGGTGCCGAGCCGGTAGTAGCTTGGTTCGATCATATCGATGATTGAAATCAGAAAATAGCGTCGCGGTGAGACCAGCATGGGGCGAATGCTACATCAAAGGACGCCACCATCCATAGCGCGAGTTCCACAAAACTGATGAGCGCGATTAGAAAGCACGATTGCGGCGCTGCCCCATTCTTGTAACATTGGTTTGCGGGGTCTCTCCTCATCCTCCTTTGAAACCCCGCCCTCAAGCCGGTGGCGCCCCATAGCTCCATCGGCTTTTTCTTTGGCTGTTGCGCAGTTTGAAGCGATGCGGCGCATTCCGGATTCGCGCAAAAAGAGTTAAAGTGCCGTCGGGAAACCAAGGAAGGATCTGAAATGTCAAACATCGCCATCGCCCTCAGGGCAGAAATTACGCGATTAGCGCGGCGGGAGCTTCGAAGCGAAACCGCAAAGCTCAAGAAAGCGTCAGCGCAGTTCCGATCAGATATCGCCGCATTGAAGCGGCGTTTGGCAGCGGCAGAAAAGCAGCTATCGCGTCGGATCGCCGGTAAGATCTCGGCACCCGAGCCCGCCGACGCGGACGCGCCCATACGCTTCTCGGCCAGAAGTCTCGTAGCTCAAAGAAAGCGCCTCGGACTGTCCGCGGCGGACATGGGTGTTCTGCTTGGGGTCTCGGCGCAGACTGTCTACGGTTGGGAAGCCAAGAAGTCCCGGCCGCGACAGGTTCAAATGGCGGCAATAGGAGCAGTCAGGGCGCTAGGCAAGAAGGAAGCTGGGGCCAGACTCAAGCAGCTTGCCAAATAGTTCTCAAAGTCGCCAACGATGAGTGGTGCGCCCGGAGAGATTCGAGCGCCCTAGCCCTTGGTTCGAAGCCAACACTTGACCGTTGTACTAACGGCCAGCCCTCGCTCGTAGAAGCTCGGCGAGACTCGCCGAGTTCCCTAGGTTTTCTCTAATTTCTCAGTTCGGCTTGACTCACACCAACCGGGTCAGAACGCGCAACTCACGCTTGCTCGGGGCCCCGCTGAACTAATGCGCGGGTCGGCGTGCTCGGGACCGCGCCAAGCTTCCAGGTATCGACGAGCACCCCGCGCATAACGCGGATCACCGGATCGCTCTCGCGCCCGGCGCGGTAGATGAACCACAGATCGGTCTCGAGGCGCACGTCTCGCCACAGGCACACCTCCCCCGCGGCTTCCCGCTCCAGCGCCAGCTCTTCACGAATCAGAGACAGACCTATCCCCGACACGACCAGATTGGCGATGACGAATTCCTGGTCGGCTTCCACCACCTTGGTCGGCTCGACGCCATGCTGGTTAAACAGCGCGCGCAACAGCTCGTGGTGGGTACTGATCGGCGGCGTGATGATCCACGGCAGCGCAGCGATCGCGGTCCAGTCGGCACCGAGGACTCGCTGCTTCCACGCAGCCGGTGCAGCAACGCGATAGGAAATCCCGCGCAGCCGCAATCCGCCCACGTCCGGATTTGCGAGTGGGCCGAAATAAAAGCTCGCATCCAGTTCGCCGTCGCGTACCTTAGCAAACGCAGCGCCGGATATCTCATGGTGCAACTCCAGCTGCAGCAGGGGATGGCACTCGACCATTGCGCCCATGAATTCGCCGACGCGGCTGAAGCCCGGATCCGACAGCGTGCCCACGCTCACTTTGCCCACAACTTCGCCCTTGAGCGCTTTCGCCTGATTGCGCAAGACCTGAGCCGCATCGAGCACCCGGTCCGCGTCGGCGAGCAGGCGCTGGCCGGCGAAAGTGAGCTCCATGCCGCTAGGGGTGCGCTCGAACAGCGCCAGTTCGAGTTCGTCCTCGAGCGCCCTGATTTGCCCGCTTACCGCCGGCTGGCTGACGTGCAGCTTCTCCGCGGCCCGGGTCAGGTGACCGGCCTCGGCGACGGCGACAAAACTGCGTAATTGGTAAAGCTCCATGCAAATACCGGCTTCCAGACGTCTTCCAAGGTCCTATTCTATGCCAAAACTTGTGCAGCGCGTCAATTGTTTAGACTAAGTATAAGTCTGGCCAATCGAGCCGATCCGAACAAGCGATTGGATTGTTGCCCGCTTAGGCCGTATGTTGCCTACATGCAGATGTTTAACTATTGTTGTTCAAATAGATATGAAATTAATGAAAATGCGATTCTACCCGCCAATCTACCCTGGCGATAGCATGCGAGAGCCTGGAATCTTTCCTGGCGGCGATGCCATCAATAGCTGGAAAGCGCCGTTTCTTTGGCCTATTTTTGTGCGCCGCATGATGCACGCGCGAAACAGCTCTGAAGCCGCGGCCGACACCGGCCAACCGGAGCAGCGGATGCAAGCCAAGCAGGGCGCCTGGGTTGGCAGCAAGCTGAAACCCTACTTCGAGGCCCTGGTCCGCAAGTTCGAGGGCGGCGGACAGGCCGAGTTGGAAAACTACCTGGCCGCATCGCAAAACCTCGCCGACCTGGAAGAGCGCATCCGCCATTACGAGCTCAGGCCCTCGATGGACTGCTGAAACCGCGCAAACGCACCGCCCCTTACGCACACTTTATGAGGATTTCAAAATGACCGCTATGCCGAAAAAAACAGTAGACAGGTCCGATGTCTACACCCTCCTGGACACGATACACATGAACGAACGGGAACGCTCCCGCGCGAGGGCGAGCTTGCGCAACGGCGAAGTCATTGCAGAGACCATACTGCGCGCGGCTGCCGATATGCATTCCATCGCGCAGGGTGTCCGCCATGTGGCCGCTGGCATGGCGCGCGGCATAAGAACGCTGTTTGCGAAGCCGGTCAAGTACTGAGCGCAGGCCCCGGGGTTCCCGGGTAGGCGATGCAAGTCGGTCTTTCGCCAGACTGGCCCGCACCCGCGAGGACTATCATTTGAAGTACGGCCATGACCTTGCTTGAAGTGCTCGGCTATTTGGGTGGATTGGACGAGCAAATAGCGCCATGACATGGATCTGGATCATCAGTAACACCCCGATTTCGTACGGATCGGCCGTAGCGTTGCGCGCCGTTGGTTGATTCGTAACCTTTATCACGGCTTTTGGGCTCGGTACTCGCCTAACGCGACTCTCGTTTTCCAAGCCTACCCGCGGTCGCCTGCGCAGGTAGTGCGTAGCCGCGCTAAGGCGTCCGCATGTCCACCTTGGCAGGAAGCACAGGAATTATCAGGCTGAGATGGACGCCGCGGTCCTGTGCGACCTCCAACTCGAGATGTCCGCCGTGCGCGCGCGCGAGTTCGCGTGACAGGCTCAGACCGAGGCCAACCCCGTCCACCTGCCGGCCGCGCGCACGATCGGCGCGATAGAAACGCTCGAACAGCCGTCCGCGTTCTTCCTCGTCGATGCCGGCGGAGGCGTTGGAGATGACGACGGTCGCGCATTCCGGCGTGCGGGAGGCGGCGATCCGTATCCAGCCGCCTTCGACGTTGTACTTGATCGCGTTGCTGATGAGATTGTGCAGGATCTGCGTCAGCAGGTTCCCGTCCGCGCTGACGCCGATGCCCGGCGCGATGTCCTCGGTCACTTGAAGCCCCGGCGCGAGCATGCGCGTGTCCTCGGCGAGGGCGAGCAAAGCGGCCGACAAGTCGAAGGGCTCAAGTTGCAGGCGCAGCTGTGCGGCGTCGGCCTGCGCCAGCAGCAGCAACTTGCGCGAAATCGCCGACAGGCGCCGCACCTCGTCCAGAATGCCGGCGAGCACGCCCTGAATGCGCGAGCCGGCCTCGGCGCGATTGATCTCGCGCTCGATCTGGCCCTGCAGGATCGCGAGCGGCGTCTTTAGCTCGTGCGCAGCGTCGGCGGAAAATCGCGATGCCTGCTTGAAACTCTTTTCGAGTCGCCCGAGCATTTCGTTGAACGCGAGCGTGAGTTCCTCGAATTCGCGGTCCTGCTCGCGCGTGGTCAAACGCTGGTCCAGCCCCGCGGCCGTCACTGTGCGGATCGACGCATTCAGGCGCCGCACTGGGCTCAGCGCGCGCGCCGCGACCAGCCAGGAGCCGAGCCCGATCAGCGCTAGCGCGAGCGGCACCGCCAACAGGAACGAATTGCGCAGTGCGGCCATTTCCGCGTCGACTGCGGTGAGGTTCATCGCCACCGCCACTCTCGAGTAGGGCGTCACCGCGAGTCCGGCGCGCCAATCGATGCCCTTGGCGTGAAACGAGGATATGGCGATGGCAGGCTCGATCGGGCGCAGCTCGACGTCGGGCCTGACCACCCAGGACGAGGCGGGCGGCGGCGGAAGCATGCGCGGGTCGGTACGCCGCGCGAGAGGACCGGGGGCGGGCATGGGCGGCCACAGGAATCGTTTCTCGTCGGCGCCGACGGGCCAGTGCGCGGAGCGATAGACGGTCGCGCCCGCGGCATCCTCTACCAGCAGCAGCACCTCGGCTGGGTTGCGCGCGCCGAGCGCGCGGGCAAGCACCACTTCCGTTTGCTGCCAGCCGCCTGGCGGCAGGCGACGGGTCGACTCGCGCCCGGCGTGCTCGGCCACGTCGGTCTCAACCCGCTGCACGCGGATGTCGCGCACGAACCACCAAGTCAGCGTAGCGAAGCCCGCCAGCGCACAGCCGGCGAGCAGCGCCGAGAGCAGCGCGATGCGCAGCCGGAACGACAGCCTCACTCGGGACCTGCGTCGGGCTTGCGAAAGCGGTAGCCGACGCCGCGCACGCTCTCGATCGGCGACTCGGCGTCGGCCGCGATCGAATGAATTTTCTTGCGTATGCGCTGGATGCAGACGTCGACGACGTTGGAGCTCGGGTCGAAGTCGTAGCCCCAGACGTGCTCAAGGATCTGCGTGCGCGTGAGCACGCGGCCGGGCGAGCGCATGAGGTATTCGATCAGGTTGAATTCGCGGCTGGTCAGGTCCACTGCGTGCTCGAGCCAGGTGACCTCGCGCGAGATCCGGTCGAGCCGCAGCTTGCCTACCGCGAGCACGTTCTGCCGTTCGCCCGAGACGCGGCGCGCGAGCGCGTGCAGCCGCGCGATGAGTTCCTCGACGAAAAACGGCTTGGCGAGGTAATCGTCAGCGCCGAGGCTCAATCCTTCGATGCGGTCCTCGAGCTCATTGCGCGCGGTCAGCAGGATCACCGGCGTCGCCATCCCCGCCTTGCGCAGGCCCTTCAGCACCGACAGCCCATCGCGCCCCGGCAGCATGATGTCGAGCACGATCGCGTCGTAGCCGCCCTGGCTGGCGTGCTCGAAGCCCTCGGTGCCGTTGGCGCAGTGCTCGACCGCGAATCCCTGCTCGCGCAGCCCGGCGCAGACGAAATCGGCGATTTTTGCCTCGTCCTCCACCACCAGTACTTTCATTCCACCCTTCCTCTCCGGGGACACGCGCTGCGCCCTACCATAGCCTGCCGGGCGCCGGCCGTCCATTACAAAACTGTAATGCAAGGCAGTGGACTTGCGTAATCGAAGCGCGCCATCATGGGCAGCATGAAATCCGGTGACGTGGAGGCGGGCATGAACGACAGGGCAACGGTATTCCCCGATCCGGAGACGGTCGCCAGGCTGGCGCTGAGCGACAGCGGCTTCGTATTCGATCCGGTCAGCGGCCGCAGCTACAGCGTCAATGCGACCGGGCTGGCCCTGCTGCGTCTGCTGCAAAAGCCGACGGGCGTCGCCGAGGCCGTAGAGGCGCTGCAGGCGCAGTTCGAGGGCGACGCCGCCATCCTCGAGCGCGACGTGATCGAATTCGCCAGCGTGTTGCGGACTCAGATTAAATGATGGCCGTACCGCGCTTCACCGTCGCCGTGACCGGCTTGAACGCCCAGCCGGAGAGCCCGGGTCCCGGACTCGCCGTCGCCCGCTGCCTGCGCGAGGCCTACGGCCCGCGCGTGCGCATCATCGGGCTGGGCTACGACGCGCTCGACCCGGGCCTCTATCTTGGCGAATACTGCGACTCCGCCCACATGCTGTCCTACCCGAGCGGCGGCAGCGACGCGATGCTCGAGCGCCTCGCGGGCATCCACGCTGCCGAACGCATCGATCTGCTGATCCCCTGTCTCGACGCCGAGCTGCCGCAGATGGTCAGCGCTGCGCCGCGGCTCGCCGCGATGGGCATCCGCACTTTCCTGCCGCAGGCGCAGGCGCTCGCGCGCCGCACCAAGGACCGGCTGCCCGAGTTGTGCGAACTCGCCGGCGTCGCCTGTCCGCAGATCAAGCCGGTCACCGGCGCAAGCTTCTTCCGCAACTGCCAGGCCGACGGCTGGTCCTATCCCATGGTGGTCAAGGGCCCGTTCTACGACGCGCGCATCGTGCGCAGCGCCGAGGAGGGCGCCGCGGCATTCCATGCGATCGCCGCGGAATGGGGCCTGCCGGTACTCGCGCAGCGCTTCGTCGCGGGCGAGGAATACAACCTGACCGGCGTCGGCGACGGCAACGGGCGGCTGCTGGGCGAAGTGATGATGAAAAAGCGCGCGCTGACCGCGAAGGGCAAGGCCTGGGCCGGCGTGACGGTCTTCGACCAGGGCCTGGCCGATTGCGCGCAGCGGCTGGTGCAGGCGCTGTCCTGGAAGGGGCCGCTCGAGGTCGAGATGATGCGCGACGCCGCGGGCCGTTACCAGCTGATCGAGATCAATCCGCGCTTTCCGTCCTGGATCTACCTGTCGCAGGGCGTAGGGCGCAACCTGCCCGCGCTGCTGACCGAGATCGCGTTCGGGCGGCCGGCGCCGCCGCTCGCAGCGGCCACGCCGGGCACGATGTTCATCCGCTACGCGGTCGAGACCATCGTTCCGCTCGGCGATTTCGAAAAACTGATCATGGGCGGCAACCTCTCGCGCGACCTCGAACCTGAGCGCAACTCTGAACCCGAAGGAGCGCTGTGATGGGCGATAGACTTCCCTGGACGAAACCCGTCCTCACGGCGCACGGTTCGGGCGGCATGAACAAGTTCGGCAACGTGCGTGCGCGCCAGCACCAGCCCGACATCGACGGCGTCGCGATCGCGCCGTTGCTCCAACAGTACGGTTCCCCGCTTTTCATCGTCTCGGAGAAAACCCTGCGCGACAACGTGCGCCGCCTGAAGCGCGCGTTCGCGACGCGCTGGGCGCGCGTGCGCCACGGCTGGTCGTACAAGACCAACTATCTCGGCGCCGTCTGCAACGTACTGCACCAGGAAGGTTCCTGGGCCGAGGTCGTCTCGGATTTCGAGTACCACAAGGCGCGCGCGCTGGGCGTGCCCGGCGCGCGCATCATGTTCAACGGCCCGTGGAAACCGAACGCGGTGCTCGAACAGGCGATCGAGGAGGGTGCGACCATCAACATCGATCATCTGGACGAGCTCTACGCGATCGAGACCATCGCGCGCCGGCTCGGCCGCGAGCGCGTGCCGGTCGGCATCCGCCTGAACTTCGACACCGGCTACACCGAGGCTTGGACCCGTTTCGGATTCAACATCGAATCGGGGGCCGCGGGCGACGCGGCGCGGCGCATCGCCGCGAGCAAGTGGCTCAGGCTCACCGGCTTGCACAGCCACATCGGCACCTTCGTGCTCGACGTGCGTGCCTACGCCGCGCAGGCGCGCATCATGGCCGGTTTCATGGACTCGACCGAACGCGAGACCGGCTGCACCATCGAGTACCTCGACATCGGCGGCGGGTTCGCCTCGCGCAACGCGCTGCAGGGCGTCTATCTGCCGCCGGAGGAACTGGTGCCGAGTTTCGAGCAGTACGCCGAGGCCATTACCGAGGCGCTGCTCGAGGCTACACGCGGCCGGGTCGCGGCGGGCAAGCCGCTGCCCGTGCTCGTGCTCGAGACCGGCCGCGCCGTGGTCGACGACGCCGAGACGCTGATAACCAGCGTGGTCGCCAACAAGCGCCTGCCCGACGGGCGGCGCGCCGCGATTCTGGACGCGGGCGTCAACCTGCTATTCACCGCGTTCTGGTACAACCACGAGGTCAAGCCGCTGCGCTCGCTCGAAGGCGCCACCGAGGAGACCGTGCTCTACGGGCCCCTGTGCATGAACATCGACGTCGTGCGCGCCTCGGCCATGCTGCCGCCGCTGGACGTCGGCGAGCCGCTCGCCATCGGCCCGGCGGGCGCGTACAACAACACGCAGTGGCAGCAGTTCATTCAGTACCGTCCGGCGATCGTGATGGTCACCGCTTCGGGCGAGGTCGAACTGATCCGCGCAGCCGAGCGGCTGGAGACCGTCAACGCGCAGGAGCGCGTGCCGGCGTCGGTCGCGCAGCCGTTTCCGCGGGGACTGCCGGAATGAATCTCGCCCGCCGCGCCGCAGGCCCGGCCGAGGCGCTGCTGCGCGCCTACGCCGCGGTGCTGTTCTGCGATTCGCCGCGCGTCGGCGCCTGGTTCATGCTGCTTACCTGGTATTCGCCGCGCGCCGCCGTGGCCGGCTTGTTCGGATTGGCCTGCAGCGCGCTGTGGGCGCGGGCGTTTTCCCTGTCCGCCGCCGGGGCGCCGCATCTGGTGAACGGCCTGTTGGCCGGGCTCTTCATGGGCGCGTTTTACCCGTTCGACTGGCGGCTCGGGGCCTGGCTGGCAGCCGTGTCGCTGTTCGTGACGCTCAGCGCGCACTGGTTAGCGGCGCTGCTCTGGCGCACGGGCAAGCTGCCGGTGCTCAGCCTGCCGTTCGTGCTCGCGTGCTGGCTGGTCGCGCTCGCCTCGCCGTGGCGCGATGCGGTCTCCGGACTGCATGACCCGTTCGGCGTCGCCAGCACTCTGTTGCCGGCTGCAACGGATGGTTTCTTCACCTCGCTAGGCTGGCTGTTCCTGGTTCCCTACCCCCTCGCCGGTGCGCTGCTGTTCGCCGGGCTGCTCGTCGCCTCGCCCTACCTCGCGTTGCTTGCGCTCGCCGGATATGTCGCCGGGCAGGCTGCACTCACGCTCTCGGGCAATGTCGGCTCCGATCTGTACGGTTTCAATTACATGCTCGCCGCGATGGCGCTCGGCGGCATATTCTCGGTGCCTTCGCGCGCGGGCTTCGTCATGGCGGCGGCGGGTGGCGCGCTCGCAGCGTGGCTCGCACTCGCGTTCGGCGCTGCGCTGCAGCTGCCGCTGCTGACGCTGCCGTTCATCGCCGCCGTGTACCTGTGGCTGGGGGCGTTGGCCGTGCGCGCGGACAACCGCGCGCCGCAATTGAACCTCGACTCGCCCGAGGCGCCCGAGCGCAGCTACGAGCGCGCGCGCATCGCGCAGGTGCGCGGCAGCGCGCTGGACAGCATCGCCCTGATGGCGCCGTTCTTCGGCGAATGGCGCATTTCGCAGGCATTCGACGGGGCGTACACCCACCGCAGCCCCTGGCAGCATGCGCTCGATGCCGAGATCGTCGAAGGCGGGCGCAACCGCCGCGAGGCGGGAGGCGCGCAGCGCGATTACTTCTGCTTTGGCACGCCGGTGCTCGCGCCGGCTGCGGCCCAAGTCGTGAAGATGCGCGACGACCTGGCCGACATGCCGCCGGGGGAAGCCGACATCGAGAACAACTGGGGCAATTTCCTGATGCTGCGCACCCCGGTCGGCGTGCACATCCTGCTCGCGCACCTGAAGCAAGGCAGCGTGCGCGTGCAGCCGGGCGATTGGGTCGTCACGGGCCAGCAGCTGGCCGCGTGCGGCAGTTCCGGGCGCGCGCCGGAGCCGCATCTGCATTTCCATGCGCAGTCCTCCGATCAGCTCGGCGGCGCGACCCGAGCGTTCCATCTTGCCAACGTGCTCGTGCGCAGCGTCGGCGGCGAGAGCGAGTTCCGGCTCTACCACGTACCCGGGGAAGGTGAACTCCTCAGCAGCGCGCCGCGCGACGAGGGCTTGGCCGGTGCGCTGCGCATGCCGCAGGGCAAGGTGCTTGCCTATCGCTTGAGCGGTCCTGGAGTGGGGCGAGGCACGCGGCGCGCCGAGCTTCGCAGCGAGCGCACGCTGCTTGGACAGAGCCGGCTGTCGGGCGCATCGGGCGCATCCGCGGCGTTCGAGGAGACGCCATACGTCGTCGGTCATTTCGACCGCCAAGGCAGGCGCGACCGGCTGCTCGACCTGTGGCTGCTGTGCCTCGGACTGACGCCATTCAGCGCAGTGGCCGGCCTATGGCGCGATCGCCCGGCGCTCGCGCTGCTGCCGCTGGGGCCGCTGCGCCGTGCCGCGGCTGCGCTGGCGCGGCCGCTCGGGGCGGGCTGCGACAGCACCTACCGCAGGCAGTGGGATGAAACCGAACATGCGTGGCGGCAAGACGGCGAGCATCGCTTCAGTCCGCTGCCGGGCCTCACCTGGCGCGCGGCGACCAGCGCCTGGATCGCGCCGGGGCGCGGCGTCACGCGGCTGCGCATGCAGATGTTCGGCCGCCTGTGGGAAGCTATATTGTTGGACCAAACGGCGCCTGCGCCTGCCAATTCAGGTCAGACTGGCGTCAGCCACACCAACCAACTGGAGGGCAGCAAACGATGAAACACGCTAACGCAGTACGCAGTTTCGCGGCGCTTGCCGCGGGCCTCGCGCTCGCGGTCGCGGCGCACGCGCAGGCCGATCCCTGGTCGGAGTCGTACCGGCTCGAAGGCATAGGCCGCTACGCCGACGCCCAGGCGCAGATCGCGCCGCTGGCGACGCGACAGCCGGTGCACGAGTTCGCGCTGATCCGCACCGCCTGGCTCGCTTACCTGCAGGGACACTACGCTGAAGCCGAGGCGCTCTACCAGCGCTCGCTCACGCTCAATCCACGTTCGATCGAGGCGGCGCTCGGGGTAATGCTGCCGCAGATGGCGCAGTATCGCTGGGCCGACGCGATCAAGACCGGGCGCAAGGTGCTCGCCGACAGCCCGTGGAACTACACGGCGCATGTGCGCATCATGGTCTGCGAGGAAGCCACCTCGCGCTGGGGCGAGCTTGCCAAGCACGCCGCCGAGGTGTCGTCGCGCTATCCGACCGACGCGACACTCCTCGTCTACTGGGCGCGAGCGGAATCGGCCTTGCGCAACGTGCGCAAGGCGCGCGAACTGTACGCGCAGGTGCTCGAGCGCGTGCCGGGCCACGCCGAGGCGACGAAATACCTCAGCGCGGCGCAGTAGGCCGGCGATGCGCAATCTGATCGCGCTGCTGGCCTGCCTGATCTTCGCCGCGTCCGCGTTTGCGCAGGACGACGCCCGCAGGATCGAGTCCCCAGGCGTGCGCGTGGGCGACACCTGGATATTCAACAAAATAGACGGCTGGAAAGGCTCGCTGGAGGAGGTCTCCGTCAACGTGGTGAAGCGCTCCGATTCGAGCGGCATCGTGATGGAATCCTCCAGCCTCGACGGCAGCAGCGTCGCGAAGATCCTGCGCACGACCGCGTTCAATCTGGTGCGCATCGAAGCGCCGGCGTTCACGCAGAAGGCCGAGCCGTTTTATCCGAACTACAGCTTCCCGCTCTACGTGGGCAAGACCTGGAGCGGAAAAGTCGCGCTGTCGAATACGAAGCAGCCGGGAGTGGAAGTGACCGCCTATCTGCAGGGCAAGGTGGTGGGTTGGGAGATGGTCACCGTGCCTGCCGGGAATTACCTCGCGCTGAAGCTGCACATGCAGGGCAGGTACGACGCGAGAGGGCCCGGGGGAGCGTGGGACGGCAGGATTGAAGACACCCTCTGGTACGCACCGGAGGTCCGCAATGCGGTGCGCTACGAATATATCGATTATTTCGACGGGGCGCGCTATAACCACGAAATCCATGAGCTCGTGAGATTCTGGCCCGGCACCTGAGCCGGTGCGCGGTACGTAGCACTCCAAGACCACGACCCCGGCCGCCCAGGTAGCCGCGACCGGGAACCGCGCCCCGCAGCATTAGCGCATTACGTCTTCCGGACCAGCTTGCCGAAAACTCTAGCGTTGAACACCGAATTGGGTTGCGGGCGGTCAAGTCGCGTAGTGTGCTGACTTGTGTGCAGAAGCCTCTGCATGAAATGAAAGTGGTGCCCAAGGGCGGAATTCGACCACCGACACACCGGACTGCCTTAGTCCAGTCCAAGCATACGGCCAATTTCGCTCAGGAAATTGCCGACCCGAACGCCGTCCGCGCGAAGCTCCGCGGCTGCGCGGCCAGACAAGGTGTGTACCGATTTCATCCTATCCTCGATCGGCGGGAGATGAGCATCGGGGCGGCCTAGCATGGCCCTCAGGTCTTCCACCTCCGAGCGCAACTGCGCATATTTCGTGCGGTCCTGTGGCAACGCGGCAAGATTGGCGGATATCTCCTCCACCAGACGCTTCGCGCGACCAATATCCAATTTGCTCTCGCTCATGCCTTTTGCTTCTTGGAGGAAATCCCTTCCACCTTGCCAGGCAAGGTCCTTACCGCGTCTGCATTAAGGTCGCGTACGCGCCCCGATTCCGCGGCGGCCGGGTTCTTCTTGCCAACCGGGGTAATGGGAGCGGGTTCGCCTATGGCCTCTTCGAGGATTTCGGCAGCAATCTGGGTTATGTCCTGAGTCTTGCTCGAGCGTTTACGCGGCATGGTGGACTCCTAGTCAAAACTACACAATACACATTTGTCATCCATGATGGTGACATTCAAGCCAATGATGAGTACGAGCGTACCGAAGCCGATATACATATGAACCCCAAGCGCATCGCCGGCCCTCTGCGAGGGTACCTAAGCGCGCGTTGGTGATTTCATTTGAGCACTTGCTTATGCCGCGGTCTGTACGCCAACCAACGCAGTCCCCGAGCAATTCGGCAAGAGTTGGTTTTTGTGAATTCGCCGACGGCAATCCTCAACTAACTTGGGTCCCGCATGCGTCGGCAGCCGCCGCATCCGAAGGCTCCGCAGATACAAGCGCGCTGGTGTTGAAATCGTTTCACTTCAAGCCACGTTGCACGTCCTGCAATTGCAGCGCGGGGATTCAATATGCCGAGCCACGTTCGCCACCGCACAGACCCTGCCAGTATGCCGGCGTAGATTCGTCTCAAATCTCGTCGCTATAGGAGGACTCATGAAGACCTTGCTTGCTACGGCTGTTGGTGCGGCAAACTTGCTCGCGACCGGTGCCGCTTACGCTGCGAACGCACAAATAGTGAACGGGGGGCAGGGCGCGGCCTGGGTGCCTTTACTGTTCGCCACCGTCGTCTTTGGCCTCGTGACGTGGGTACTATCGCAACTGGCAAGTGAAGGCCTGGAAGGCCGCGAAGAGCAAGGCAAGCCCGAACAGGCGCTAAATCGCCACTAGGTCCAGCCGAATCGCGTTTCCGCCAATGCCTTCGGCCACGCAATGCAAACTGGCAGGGTTCTATACCATTGCCCGGAGCCCGCCGCCAATCGCAGAAAGAGGCCAGCCCGAAAGCCAGCCTAAGTGCTTGAATTTGCGCGGCGACGGATACTTTACCGTTTATACCGGACACATCCTTTACAGTTTTTGGCATATCGAGAGGAGAAACTCGCTATGCCGTGGAAGGAGTGTCGCAAGATGGACGAGAAGCTCAGGTTCGTGTCCCGGTTCCTGGATGGCGAGAAGATCGCCTCCCCGTGTCGGGAGTTTGGGATATCCAGAGTCACGGGACATAAGATCATCGACCGACCATCGGGCTACTCAAACTCACAGACTCTAGACAAGCATAGGTCGTCAGGGGTCACACCAGGGCGCTTGGCGATACCGCCGCCATGCGAATACCAGGCCAACGGCAAAGGCAACGGCAAAGGCGAGGATTAGCGGCAACATTGACTTGAGGTTCCGACCCGCACAAATGCAAAGCCCCACGATAATCGCAGGGCTTCGCAGAATCGCCACATCGCTGTGGCCTAGTTTCGTTGCGTCACCGCAACGTATGCCGGCGTGTCTTTGCCGGCTTCAGGGTCATACTGTCGGAATATTCATCGATAGGTTTGCCCTCCACTCACAAAAATCTCTGCTTATAAAAGTATGACCGCAGGGCCGTCCCTTAGTTCCGCTAGCTTCGTCACTCTGGTCAAGAGACCTATCAAACCGCGAGGTTCAGGCGGTCACCGCCCGTCCGCATCAGGTACACCCGACATAAGGGGCGCGCGCAACCGCGGATGTCTTGCTATGTGAATACAGGGTTGTGCTCATTGGATCGATATTAACACTGGAGATTTTGCCAAAGTGCGTTATGCCAGCACAATGCGCCATGCACTCCTGGGGGAAGACCACCGTGCCGAGAACTCGAGTAGACAATGGAAGGTGGGGGATGGGGTAGGAGAATCCGGAAAACTGGAAACCTGGAGAGTTGCCGGGTGGTTCGCCGCCATCGCCCTATACCGACCCGCGGACTTTCGGTATGCCGCCCGCCAAAATGCAAAAGGCCAGCCCGAAAGCCAGCCTAAGTGCATGAAAAGAAAGTGGTGGCCAAGGGCGGAATTGAACCACCGACAACCGAACTGTATAGCTAAGGACAAAGCCACTTGGAAATACCCTGCCGAGGGACTGGCCGTAGCCGCGCCAATGCTTCTCAGCTTAGACTACGTCTGGCAATGGGCCTCTCAGCATCAGAGCAGGAGCGACAGCGATGACACCTAGCGAAATCGTCAGGCACTTGGATCAGCACGTGGTCGGCCAAGCGGACGCCAAGAAGATCCTGGCAGTTGCCGTTTATTCGCATTTCAGGAAATCTGCCAAAGCCCTGTCCGACGCGGTCGAACTCATCAAGAGCAATATCCTGCTGATCGGCTCCACGGGCACCGGGAAAACGCTGCTGTGTGAAACGCTGTCGCGCATTCTTGACGCGCCTTTTGTGACGGCTGACGCCACCACCCTAGCCCAATCGGAATTCGTCAACAATGAAATCGAAGCCATCCTACAGCGGCTACTCGACAAGGCCGATGGCAATGTCTCGCGCGCGCAGCGTGGGCTCGTATTCATCGATGAAGTGGATAAGCTCAAAGCAGTCAGCGGCGGATCGCGGGCGGCATCCGGGGAAAGCGTGCAGCATGCGTTGCTGAAGATCATGGAGGGTTCCCAGGTACGCCTTAAGAGCGGGAGCTACATCGATACCTCGAACATCCTCTTCATATGCGGCGGCGCCTTTGTCGGTTTATCGGCGATCCTAAAGAACACACAGACCTACGGGTTTCTGTCGTTCTCCGATGACGACAACAAGCAGATCCTCAACCGGCTCAATGCGCGGGTCAAGCCTACTGATCTTCTTACATATGGCCTGGTCCCGGAATTTGCCGGTCGACTACCGGTGATTGCCAGGCTGCAGGACCTCTCCAAGCCAATGATGGTCAGGATCATGGTCGAGCCGAAAAACTCGATCTATAAGCAATATTGCGAAATGCTGAAAAGCGACGGCGTCGAGCTAGCCATCGAACCTATAGTCTTCGAGCAGATCGCGGACCTTGCCATGGAATACAAGGTCGGCGCCCGAAGCCTGCGGGGAATCTTCGAGGAATTAATGACCGATGTGCTCTACGCGATTCCGGACAATCCGAGCATACGCAAGGTCGTCATCAACTCACTGTTCGAGCCGCCCCGCCTCATCGCGGAGGCGCCCCATCAAGTCCAGGCTGTTCAAGAATCGTAAGCTTCCCCGTCAAGTAGACAACTCGGAAGCAGAGTTTGTCTTTGGTCATGGGCATTCTTTCCAATTTACGGTTCCGGTACCGTCACATAGAGACGCGAACCATCGCGGCTAGCAATGATATTCTTGGTCCAGTGATGATTGATCACGCCCGCTGGCAGATCGGCGACTTTTACGCCGGGCGCGGTGATCTACGTATCGCCCTCCTTGTAGGGGAAGCGCATGATCGAATCGGTGTTGGCTACATAAAGCTCGCTGCCGACGAGCGCCATGCCGAAGGGCGAATTGAGGCCGCTCAGGTAACCTTTACTTCATTTTCTTGATTTCTTCTTCTACTTCTTTTGCCCCCTTGGCATAGAACTTTTGTTCGTCGGGGGCAAGCGCGTGGAGCAATCTCAGAAACTCTCCAGCGTGCACAAGTTCCTCGTTCGCTATGTCCTTGAGCACTTCCACGGCGAGCTCGTTGTCGGTTGACTCGGCAAGCTGCATGTACATCTGCGTCGCCTCGTACTCCGCGGCCACCATGAAACGAATTGCTCTGACGAGCTCCTCATGCGTGAGCTTCCTGCCGTTTGCTAACCCTGAAAAAGGCGATCCGAACTCTGGCATGTTTATTCTCCTTTCTTACTACGTTTAGAGCTTCCGCCCAACGGCTTGGAGTCAGGCCGCTCGACGCAAATGAGCAACGCTATTTCACCTACGCAACCTTCTTGTCTTCCCGCTTTGCATCCGCCATTGCCTCCGGCTCCAGTTCCTCGGCGGAACGATTGAGATGAACGAATAATCCCCAGGCGGCAAGAAGCACTCCTGCGCCAATCAGGATACTCGCCGCATACGGGAGTTGCGCCGGGTCTTCGTGCATGGCCCTGAACGTCGCAACGAGCCCTTCGATGGCCAACGCGACCACGACGACCACAAAGAATCGCGACAAGAATCGCCGTACGCGCGTCGGCGCGCTGATGTCGGCGTCCCGAATAACCTCCTCCTCGACTATAGTCTCGGCAATCTGCAGCGCGACGACAGCAGCGGCCAGCAGCCCCACGGCTTCGATGATCTCCTGCGCTGCGGCCCGGTCCAGACCACCGACGAAGGCCACCCAGCCCATGCGGGCGGCAATTACAATGAGCATGAGGGCGGCGCAGGCAAAGAGGATTGCCATCAACCCATGGACCATTCCGAATAAGCGCATGAAAGTTCTCATTCCCGCTTCCCGTCACAGACTACCGCGCAGCGCACCGGCAACGCCGCAACCGTGCAGTCGAAAGCGGGTTCGCACCCCGACTCGGGCGCTGGCACTGGTTCACTGACCCGGCGCCTCGGCTGGCGTTGAAAGCCACTTTCAAGCAGGCTTCCAGTCTGCGACTTGAAGTCTGAACGACTCAAGCTCCGCAAGCACGTCGACGATCCGTTGAAAAAAGGGCTTGAAGGACTCGACCGATAACTCCTCCTCGATAGCTTGCCTGCGCGAACCATCAGTGAACTTGCGCTTGATGCCCTCTTGCGCGACAGCGAAAGCGTCGCCAGTGCGCACCAAAAGCGCGTACGTAGAGCGAATGAGCCTGTTTCGAAGTACCCCGATCTCCAGGCACTTCTCCATCAGCTTTTGAAACCGCGTCCTGGCCTCCGACTCCGGCCGGTCCAGCCGATCGAGAAAACGGGAAAAGATGAGGCCGGTAGATTCAACGAGGCGGGGATATTCAGTCTCCGCCGGCAGGATTTGTGCGGCGTAATCGTCGCCGGCAATTGCGCCATTGAATTCGACCAGCGCCTGCTCCAGTTGCTGGAACAGGACCACAAACTTCCCGAGTTGCTGATAGTGCAGACCCTCAGCCATTTGATGTTAGTCCTAATCAACGTTCTTGATTCGAATATGGCTCTTGACCGACGTTACGCCTTCGGTCTCGCGCGCAATTGAAACGGCTTTGTAGGCTTCTTCCTGGTTGTTGACCTTTCCGCGCAAAACCACCGCCCCCTTGGCGTCGGTCTCGACCTTGATATGCTTCAGAGTGCTGATCTTTTCGTCAGCCAGCGCGGCCTTGATTTTAGTTGTGATTATCGAGTCCTTGACAAATGTCATTGGGTGCGCGCGGTCCGAGTCTGAATCGGCGGCAAACACCGCAGCGGGGACCAACAAGGTCCCGATGATCAAGCAGGCTGTTGCGAATTTGATCTTTATGGCCTGTTCTTTCTATAAGGCAGTGGAAAGTGAGAATGATCCGTCCATCTCTAGAACATATCTGTGCGCCGCCGTACATAGATCGAAGACTTTCTTCTGTGCCATCAATATGCTGACTACCACAGAAGTATTTGCCGTGAGTTCGATGGAATACGTGACCTGCGCATCGAACAGGCCACGGAGCCCGGCGCCTCGTCGAACGCGGCCCGGCGCAACATAGGATGTGATCCCCGCGCCGGATATTCAGCAGGAAGAGCTGTGTGGGCTGCGGGATCTGGGCGAAGGTGTAACGCTGTCAGATTCCCAGCCTGCCAAATACCGCGTCATAGCCATTACCTTCTAGCTGGTAATGGCGCGGTCATCGATTGCCCCCCACTTGATTGCCGGCCCACGCGCTTTTCGTAAGGTAGGTTCTCCACCTATCTGCGATGCGCTGGTCACGCAAGGCTGTTTGGCGAAAACAGTAGTTCGCTCTGAATAGTTGTTTCAATTCGCGCGGCGCATTTCCGCAAGCGTCGGAACCCTCAGTTTATGTATGCTGGCGCACAGATCGGATCTGGTTCGACGCTTACGCTTCAGTCCTGCTGGCATTTCGCCAGGGAGGAGACATCATGAAACGAAATGCAATTCGCACCCAGCCATCGGCAGAACTCCCGGTCGTCTGGAACGATGCTGAATTTGCTGCAGCTTGGAAAAATGTCACTGACACTTGTGACGATCGCGTCAGCGAAGACATCTTCGATGTTGAGGATGAACATGCAGAAGTGGACATTATCGTCCGGGGAATGGATCACGGTGCGAACTGAGCACCCCTGCTCTGAGTAGGCACCGCCCTGTGCGTTCCGCCGCACAGACCTTGGCAAAGGATCCGCGTACTTTGTCTCTCACAGCCTCCATCGCTTCCGTGCCCTGCGGAGCAAACCGTTCTAGCGCTTGGCAAGCCTGTGGTGTTGGCGTCTGTTGCCGGCACTAATCGGATGGCGCAATGTCATAGCGGTCCGTGACTGCGGCCTTTTCACTACGGAGGATTCATGAAGACTTTGCTTGCTACGGTCGTTGGCACCGCGTCTCTGCTAACGAGCAGTATCTCTTTGGCCCAGAACGCAAGCATGATGAATGCTGGCACAGGGAGCGGCGGCTGGATGAATGGATACGGCGCGATGGGTGGATACGGCGGAATATGGGTGCCCACTTTGCTTATCATCGCGGTTGTTGGCCTCGTCGCCTGGATCGTGACGCAAAAACGCAAATGAACAGGGTATACCACTACGCCGTTTTGAACCTGAATGCGCGCTGGCGAACAGATCGACCACGCCTGCAAGATTATGGTTGCCTGCCGTGACGCCAAGAAGAATTCGGTATCACGACAGCGGTATTCAATTCAGCAGCATTTTCAAATAAAGGAAATCACATCATGTCAAATGCCAGCGGACTTCATACACAAGCGGCACTCGATCACGAAGCAGCCGCCAAACACCATCACAAGGCGGCCGAGTGTCACGACCAAAATAAAGTTAGCGATGCCAAGGTCAGTTCCAAGAGCGCAATGGGCTGTTGTAATTCCGCGCACAAGAGTTCGGCGACGGCGTGCCAAAATACGGCTAAGTAGCTTCATTTAAGTGCGGCCGCGGATTTCGAGGCAGTTCGGTGGCAATTTGAAAAGTCACTATTGGCGTCAATCGGAATCAGTGTGCATAAAGGAAGGGAAGGCCAGAGAGAAATCTGACCTTCCTTTCCTTTATAGTCGCGCCGCGCGGAAGCATCTCGCAACCCGGTCGGCGCGTCAGGATGACGTTGCCGAGGCAACTACACCGGCGGCAACCGGGCGGGACGCCGCCGATGCTCAAGGACCGCTGAAGTCTTTGGTGAAGAGGGGCTGGATGCCCTGGGCAGCGAGGTCAGCCTCCATCTCCGCATCGCTGGGCCCTGCTTGGAAACGGTTGGCGGCATCCAGCACCTTCTCCAGCAATACGGTATCGCCCACTGTGTTGAGAAACATTCCTTCCCTGCTGAGTACATAGTGTACCGCGCGGTCGATGCTGCCCTGGTCTTCTAGAGGCTCATACCAGGTTTCGCGGGCCTTCCCTTTGCCGCCCCACTGGCCACGGGCGATAGACTTGATGGTCTGCACGGCCACGTTTCGTTTGCGACACAACTGTACCACCGCATCGAAGTCGGCCCGGTACTGCGGGTTCTGCATCAGCGCGTAATTACATGGCATCAGCACCGAATCGAAATCGAAGCGTTCCAGGCTTCGCAGGTGCATGGCGGGAATCCCTAGGCCGTGTCCTGTCACTCCGATGAAGCGCACCAGCCCCTGCTGGCGGGCCTCGATGGCTGCCTCCAGGGCGCCGCCTGGTCCCATGGCCACTTCCCACTGCACCGGATCTGCTAGGTTGTGTAGTTGCAGTAGGTCCACATTGTCCACCCGGAGGCGTTCCAGAGACCGATGAATTTGCTCTTTGGCTTCGGTGTAGGTTCGCAGCTTGGTTTTGGTGGCCAAGAAAAAGTCCTTGCGGTGGCGGTCCATCCAGGGCCCGACGCGCAGTTCTGCTTCCCCGTAACTGGGCGCCGTATCAATATGATTTATCCCGTATTGCAGCAGTACTTCCAGGATGCGGTCCGCCTCATCTTGGCCACAAGTCCAGAACGCGGCGGCCCCGAACAGGGTACGGGTGCTGATGTGCCCAGTACGGCCGAAGGGGTGTTTCGCGATCATCTGTTCATTCCTTTTTCGGGGTGCCGGGGATTGCCGGTCGTGCTGCCCTGTCCACTATCGAGATCGTAATCTGGTGTGGGAGGTTTTGCCCAATATTCCCTCATCCGCGGCTTCAAAGAAAGTCCGCCATGGGTCGCCTGCAGTCCCCGACACGCTCGGTAAGCCGACCTTGACGAAAATGCAGTGGGGTGCGGTTGTCGGAGATAACAACCGTCCATTATGTGGGGCTCTGCATGATGGCCGAAAGTCCTGCTTCAGGCGCATCCGTTTGCGACAGCCGCCCGCGGCCCGTTTCCCTCCAGAAACGGCGCGAGCGCGTCATACACCGCCTTCGCCAGCACTAAGGCGCCCGGCGTGTCGGAGTGCACGCAAATACAATCCGCGCGCATCGGAATGTCCTTGCCGTTGATCGAGCGGGTCTTGCCTTCACGTACCGCGCGAACCGCGCGCCTGACTGCTTCAGCCGTGTCCTTGGCTTGATGCTCGCGGGTGATGATGAGCGAGCCGTCGTCGTTATAGTCGAGATCGATGTAGTACTCGGCAAGGAAAGGAATGCCGCGACCGGTGTAAACCGTTTCATGCTGGGTACCGGCCATACCCAGAAGCGGCACGCCGAAAATCTCGGCGGCGTCGCATATCGCGTGCGCCGTCTGCGCGTCGCGGGCGGCCAAACCATAGAGGGCGCCGTGCAGCTTGATATGGTTCAGGGGCATGCCCTCCGCATCCAGGAACGCTTTGAGCGCGCCCACTTGATAAATGATGCAGGCTGAGAGCTCTTCGGGGGTCATCTTCATCTCGCGCCGGCCAAAGCCCTGCAGATCCGGAAACGAGGGATGGGCACCGACCTTGACGCGGTACTGCTTTGCCAGACGCACGATTTTGCGCATGACTACCGGGTCCGAAGCATGGAAGCCGCATGCAACGTTGGCGACCGTTATGTACGGCATGATTCCTTCATCATCGCCGCAGGTATAAAGGCCGAAGCCCTCGCCCATGTCGCAATTCATGACCAATGCCATTTGTATTTCTCCTTTCATTGCTGGACATGCTTTGCCGGCAGCGGAATTATGCCGACGGTGCCTATGGTCAAAGGGCGGCACGTTTCGCGGTTGTGCCTGGATCGACGCGCGCCTGCCGGTATTTTCGCAACTATTGAATATCGCACAATGGATGCATTCTAATGCTTCTATCGGCCGGTGGAACTGGCGCACGATAACCAGCGTCGTTTGTGTTCCAACGGGGAGCGAGTTCAAATTCGAAGTGCCACTTTGATTAATGGGTTGAATGGACGAAATGCGATGCACCCGAACCCCTCGACTGCCAAGTGAAAGTTGCCTGTAAGGAACGTGAGCTCTTGTGATTTGCGCGCTTGAGTGACCGCATAAGAGAGTAGCGACCATTTGAGACGTCGAAGCGCGCGCGGCAGTTCAGGGTCGCGTCCGGGCTCTGGCGTTTTCGGACAGCAGGCGCTCGATCCCCAACTGCTATACGGAGCTCCCTCCCACGAAACCCAGAAAGCAAAAGGCCACCCCGAAGGATGGCCTAATGCTTGATTACTTGAGGGCTAGCACAGACTTTAGGATCGTTAGGCCGCCGTGTGCACACAAATTTCACACGGATTCCGATTTGTGCGACAGGGAAAATGCCCGTTTTCCGGCGTTTTTCCCTTTGAAATGAAAGTGGTGGCCAAGGGTGGAATTGAACCTTGGCTACCCCAAGCATGATCGCTACGGGAGGTTCTCCCAGCCGGGAGGTTGAACAGCGGCGTAAATGCTGCACCCTTGTGAAATGCCAGCGACTCTATTAAACGTCGCGCACCCTGATGGTCAATAATTGAGCAAAGTAGTTAAGTCGTCAATTAATGGGCCGATCGAGCATAGTCTGTTAGGTGCGCGCTGAAAATTGACCATTTAAACGAGGTTCTGCGCGTTCCTTCATTGACGATCGATCCCCGATACTGAGTTTGCGCCTAGACGTAGCAAGGGCCTTCTATCAGCGGATGCTCTTCCAGAAATTTTTGGTTAATGATCAGCCCTGAACTAACGCCTTCCCAGGGGCGAACGCAGCCTTGGGCGTCCAGTTCGTAGGGCAGGCGGTCGGCCAGTCCGTCGCGAAACGGATTGAGTTCGGTCACATCGGCCTCGAAATAGCCGGGATTATCGATGGCGCAAAGAAAGTGGATGCTTGCAGCCATGTTGGCTGCGGTCGTCGAAGTGTGCGGGTTGGTCGAGATCTTCTGTGCGCCTGCCATTGCCGCGATGCGGAGTGCCTCGGTGATTCCCCCGGTCTTGGACAGATCGGGTTGTATGAAGCGCACGTTTCCATCCTCCAGCAGCGAATTGAACTCGAATCGGGTGAAATGGTTTTCCCCCGCAGCCAGTGGCACACTGCCCAGCTTCGTCGCCTGAGAGTAGGAGCGCCGATCATGCGGAGGAAATGGCTCTTCCAGCCAGCCCACAGCCATTTCCTCGAATATCGGCATGACCTTCCTCACGTCCTCCAGGGTGTACCCCGTGTTGGCGTCGACCAAGATGTCGATCTCGGCGCCGAGCGCGCGCCGGACTGCACGAACCCGTTCGATGTCGCGCGTCGCCGTGTCGCCAACGCGCAACTTGACCGCTTTGAATCCCTTCGACACCAATCTGCCGGCCTCTTCGGCCAACAGGTTTGGCGCTTGATACCCGAGGGAGATGCCTCCCGCGTAGGCTTTGACCGGTTTGTTCGACCCACCCAGCAATTGATAGAGCGGCCAGCGCGCAGCTTGCGCCCGGATGTCCCATAGTGCGCAGTCCAGACCGCTGAGGGCCATGCTTGCGGCGGCGCCTACACCGTGACTCGCGAGTTGCATCTTGTAGACGTGGGCCCACACACCCACCACATCCAATGCATCCTTTCCGATGACAAGATCGCGTAGGGTGGTTTCGACTACCCTGCTCACCGCGCCGGGGCAGCGCCCGTGATGAGCCTCTCCCCAGCCTACCAAACCTTCATCCGTCTCGACCCGCACCAGTACCGCGTCGCGCTTGACCGTCTTGCCTATGCCCAACGTGACGGACTTGTCGGCGGGAACGGGAAATGAAATCGGAAAGGAACGAACATCTGCAATGCGCATAATAGGATTGTTCACTCTGGTTTGAAAATCTTGGTACCCATGGTGTTGAACGCCTTTTGCATGCTGACGAGTTCCGCCTCCAGCGCGGCACCGTTCAGATCATCGACGTAAAAGCCGTTCTGCTCGGCAAAGGCTTTGTACTGCGGACTCGCTATCGCCTTGCGGAACACGGCAATCAGCTTCTCCCTTATAGCCGGGGGTAGCCCCGCGGGAGCGACGACGTAGGACATCTGCACCACAGGGCCATAGGGAAAGACGTCGAAACCTTTTTCGGATCTTCTGCAGTTCAAATGGGTAAACTAAATGGGTGAATCGTTTGAAAGCCGTATGGAATAAGGGTTTGCGGGGTTCGTGAGCATGAAAAAATCTGGCATGATTTGCGCATGGCTACTTCTCGACGACTTACCGATCTATTCCGCTTCCCTGGCTTTCGTCCATATGCGACGGCGCGAGGTGTGTTCGGCGACCCGAAGGCGGGCGGTGTCCCGTTCGTAGTTGAAGGTTAAGGGGTGGCGGTTTCCCCGGTAAATCCGAGAGAATCGGGTTTTGCCGACCAAGAAACCTCGAATAGG
>Ga0334722_10000719_pt1 | contig 46564 bp, 39 predicted proteins | sample C3_bottom_MG_FD_207210 | JGI IMG/M metagenome (GOLD analysis project Ga0334722, IMG submission 207210) | Sediment microbial communities from Yellowstone Lake, YNP, Wyoming, USA - C3_bottom | ecosystem: Environmental > Aquatic > Freshwater > Lake > Sediment | place: USA: Wyoming | collected...
TATACTCATTCCGCTGTGGTAAAACATCGAGGATAGAAGGCTACACCTGGGTCAATGAGGGTGAAAAACAGGTGGGTCAATTACCCTGAAAAATGACAATCTCATTCCTTCCCCGTAATCTTCGTTGAAATCTCAATGTTTTCAATATGATAGCAACTACTGAGCTGCAACAACTGTCCTGGCACATATTCTGCTGATATCTTGGTTGCAGCAGCAAATATAACAGACGGTTTTCCTTTTTATGCGTCAGGTGCATAAAAAGAGTGTAAACATTTATGGAAGGGAGGGAAATGATACGGGATATGAGAAAGTTGTTTATGTTGTTTGATGTCTATATATAATCCTGAATGAATGTTCCAAAGTATACGGGAACGTGCGACACTGTACGGTCGTCTGCATCTAATAACCATTAAAACAATATGGAGACTAATTATGAAAAAAACGTATTTGATCCTCTTTTTGTTAGTCGTTGGCCTCACAACCTCTGCCTTTGCAGCGGAAAAGAGCTTTAAGGCACTGCTCGTAGGCAGCGAAAGTGTCCCTGCTGTAGAAACAATGGCGAAGGGCGATGCCACTTTTACATTCATGAAGGACGACAAAGCGCTGAAATACTATGTAACGGTCTCTGATATCGAGAATGTCACGGCTGCGCATATCCATATGGGCAAAACAGGGGAAAACGGTCCGCCGGTGGCTCTTATAACCAATGAGAAAAAATCCGGGAAATTCAGCGGCACGCTCGCTGAAGGCACTATTACCGAAAAGGAACTGATGGGTTCACTGATGGGCAAAACAGTCAAAGACCTCGTCAAAGAAATTAAGGCGGGGAATGCCTATCTTAATGTTCATACGGAGAAGTATCCAAACGGAGAGATACGCGGGCAGATCAAGTAGGATCAATTACCGGGCCCTGTCACGATCCGGAGGGGTGAATACTTGTCACCCCTTCCACTTGTTTTCAAACATGTATTAGAAAGGAGTGAAGGTTAAAATGAAAAAAAATATTATGCTATGTTCAGTTTTGGCAGTTGCTGTTCTCGTATTCGCCTCACTGGCTACGGCAAAAGAACAGGGGAAAACGGGCGGGGCCCTCTTCAAACAGCATTGCTCTCTCTGTCACCCTGACGGCGGCAATAATGTCAATCCTCAGAAGACCCTCCACAAGAAGGACCGCGAGGCAAATGGTGTTAAAACCAAGGCTGACATCGTCGGCAAGATGAGGAACCCCGGAACGGGCATGACGAAGTTCGATGAGCAGACGCTCCCTGACAAGGACGCAAAAGCGATTGCTGAATATATCTTGAAGACATTTAAGTAGGCAGGCCGATAGCAAAACTCTTCGGTCAACACGCATAGAAATGGCACGGAGACAGGATACAACGTAGACATGTTCCTCACCTTCGGATCAGGGAATGGAAGTGTCCGGAATCCGCCATCAGGAATGCGTGGTGCAGAGATGAAAGTTTCCGTGCGAAACTATTTTGAAAACATAGGGAGGTAAAAATCATGGACTTGAAATTGAGCAATCTGGAGGCAGTCGCGGTCATGACTGCGCTACAGCATTACCAGAAGGAAGTAGAAAAGATGGGGGATGAAAAAGGCGTTCAGGTCGAGAAACAGACATTGAAAGGCCTTATCAGCAGGCTGGAGTCAATGCCTGCGGGGGAAGTTCAGTAGGCCATTGCGGACAGGGGTGCCGGGTCCCGAACAGGCGCCCGGAAATTCCCCTGCATATTTCTCCTGACCGTATTATTGGATAATTCAATAATACGGTCAGGAGATGTTGTATGCAAAAGGTTGCCGTTCAGGTTGGCCGAAGACTGAATCCTAAATATATTTCGCGACAGTGCATTATTTCATCAAAAAGCGTTTTTTATCGAAAGGACGGACCATGAGAACTTCAAGAAAGATGATAGTGTTATTCGTGGCAGTCTCCCTGTCTTTGTTCCTCGTTTCACTTTCAGTCAAAGCGTCTTCAGCTGAAGACACAGGAGAAACCTTGTTCAAGGACAATTGTTCCTCATGCCATCCGGGCGGAGGTAATATCCTGAACCCCAAAAAGACGCTGCACAAGGCTGACCGTGAAGCCAATAACATCGTGACCGCTGAAGACATCGTTAAGAAGATGAGAAATCCTGGACCCGTGCCGACGCATCCCCAGGACTGGGCGGGCATGAAGATGTTCGATAAGGACAAGATTTCGGAACAGGACGCGCTGAAGATTGCAAACTACATTTTAAAGACATTTGAATAACACCGCCTGCCTGCCGTGTACGGTTTTGACGATAATGGACCTGCCGGATATGATAACCCCGGCCGAAGAATCTGGGGTGTCCCATACCCCTTGCCTGAATAGCACGATGAGGAATATCGCAATATGATAAGTTCAGAGATTACCGTTGCTGAATACCTGCTGATCCGGCTGAAAGAGATTGGGGTGGATCATCTCTTTGGTGTGCCGGGAGATTTTGTTCTGGGTTTCTTCAACCAGGTGCTGAAAAGCGACCTGAGGTATGTCGGCACCTGCAATGAACTCAATGCGGCTTATGCCGCCGATGGATATGCACGTATTCGTGGCATAGGTGCTTTTTCCTCAACCTATGGCGTCGGAGAACTCAGCGCCATCAATGGCGTGGCAGGAGCATTCGCCGAGCGCGTGCCGGTGGTTGTGATCACCGGCTCTCCTGCCACGATTCATTTTCGCACACGGCCGCTCTTGCATCATACTCTGGGCGATTATCAGATCCCTTTGCAGATGTATGAAAAAATTACTGTTGCCTCAGCCCATCTTGTTTCTGCTGAAACGGCCCCGGCTGAGATCGATCGGGTCTTGTCGGCCTGTCTTTCTCTTCAGCAACCGGTTTATATCAGTCTACCGTCGGACGTGGTGATGATGAAATGCAGCCGGCCAAACGCTTTTCCCTTCCCAACACCCGCCCCCAGTAATAACGATGCTCTCCACGAGGCGATCACTGAGGCGCTTGGTATGCTGGACAAGTCACAAAAACCTGTTGTGATCGGCGACGTGGAGTTGATCCGTTTCAAGCTGCAGAAGGAATTTGCCGGTTTTCTCGACAAAACAGGCCTCCCGTATGTCACCATGATGTTGGGTAAGACCGTTCTTTCAGAGAACCACCCGCAATTCATCGGACTTTTTGAGGGAGATCGGAGTCGCGACTATGTAAGAAATCGTGTCGAGTCCGCTGACTGCATTCTTCAACTTGGGGCCTTGATGAGCGATTTCAACACGGGCGGCTTCACAACGAACCTCGACGACTCAAAGACAATCAGTGCCAATATTCGTTCCGTGAGGATCAAACACCATTATTACGAAAACGTGTATCTCCATGATTTTATCCTTGGGCTGACGGAAAAGCTTTCACGACGAGATCCCGCAACCCTGGAGATCCACTGTGCCGCCGATGGCTGCGTACACCGGCATACGAAGCCGTACCGGCCTGATGCGTTGAAACCGCTTACCATCAGGCGTTTCTTCGACCGCATGAGTCATTTTCTGGAAAACAATTCAATAGTCCTTGCCGAAACTGGCGTATCGCTCTTCAGTGCCGCGGAGATGCTCATGCCGGAAGGAACGACCTTCATAGGGCAGACTTTTTACGGATCGATCGGCTACACGGTCGGGGCAACGTTGGGAGCAGCAATAGCAGCGGAAGACCGGCGTGTGGTGTTGTTTGTCGGGGATGGCTCTTTTCAGGTGACCTGCCAGGACCTCTCGACGATGATCCGGTACCACCTCAATCCAATCATCTTTCTTATCAATAATGACGGGTATACGATTGAGCGGGTGATCAGTGATCGCGTCTACAATGATATTCAGCCCTGGCTCTATCACAAGCTCGTGGAGGTGTTCGGAGGAGGGCTGGGCCTGAATGTCCGCACAGAAGAGGAACTGGAAGCTGCGCTGGAAAAGGCCGCCACAACGGACGGCCTCGTCTTCATCGAAATTCACACCGGGCGAATGGACTGTCCGGAGTCCCTTCTCAGTGCAGGCCGGTCGATGGCAAAGACAAATAATCTTGACTGACAACAGGAGGAGGAGACGTTATGATTGACGGTGGCAAAACTATTACGTTTAACAAAATCGTCGGTGCTATTTTGGGACTGTCAGCAGTTTCCATAATGTACCTTTCGATTCCGGACCCCGCCTTGGCTGCGAAAGAGCATGGTGCCACAGTCTCGGCTGAGCCTGGTACGATCGTCCGCTGGTCGGCTCCCGGCACGAAGCGCTGCCGTATGAAGGAGCGCTCCTGGCCGGCCTTGGAAGAAACCTGCTATTACCCGATCGATCTGTTGCAGAAACCGGGTATCATAAGGATAACTCGCTGGGGTCACGGGCCGGGCGAAACTGCCCACATCATGGTGGAGCCTTACGCATATGGCACCCAGGAGATTGAGCTGGGCGACATTCCACAAGCCAACCCCTCGCCGAAGGACCTCAAACGAGACGCGAAAGAAAGAGTGCTGCTGAATAAGGTCTGGAAGCACAAAGAGGGCCCTGCAAAGTTCACTTTGCCCCTGGGCCCGCCCGCCCGCCCGCTCCCTGAGGGCAAGTCCTTCGGCGTGAAGCGGATCTTCAACGGCAAGCCGGCAGCTCAGCCCCACACCGGGGCCGACTATGCCACGCCTGTGAATACACCGGTCCTGGCAGTTGCTGACGGAACGGTTGTGATTGCCGAGGATCTGTTCTTCCCGGGCAACGCCGTTTTCATTGACCATGGCGACGGCCTCATCAGCATGTACTTCCACCTCTCCGAGATCAGGGTGAAAACGGGGCAACAGGTCAATATAGGTGACATGGTCGGCCTGGTCGGGACGACGGGCCGCTCCACCGGGCCGCATCTGTTCTTTGGCGTCCGCTGGCATGGAGCCCGCATCAACCCCCAGTTTCTGCTTAAGGACCCGGCCAGGATCCCGGCCGTGAGCCCGTGAGCTGCTGTGCTGAAAAGATTGAAATACCGCGCGCTGTGCGTGTGACCTGCATCTTGAACGGCGCGGCCGGCGGTGCACTTCAGGTCCGCGAAAAGCTTGCGGATTTGTTCGCCCAGGCGTATGCCGGTGTGCATATCGTGGAGGCCAATGACAGCAGCGACGTCAGTGCACTGGCCCGAAAGGCCGTGGCTGAAAACAGCACGCTTGTGCTCGCCGCGGGCGGCGACGGTACAATCAACGCGGTTGCCGCATCATTGATCAGCACCGATGCCGTGCTTGGTGTCCTGCCGCTCGGCACATTCAATCACTTCGCACGGGACCTGAATATTCCGCCGGGGCTCGAAGCGGCGGTGGCGAACATCTTCCACGGCGAGGTGGCGCACGTCGATGTCGGCGAGGTCAATGGACGCATCTTTCTCAACAATTCCAGCGTAGGCTTCTATCCCGGCCTGGTCCGGGAGCGCGAGGCGCACCAGCGCAGGGGCCATAGCAAATGCGTGGCGTTTGCAAAGGGTGCGATCTTTATCTTTAAGCGCTATTCGCCGCTCACTGTCCGAACGAAGCTTGACGAAGCGACAACACTGCCACCGTCGACACCCTTTGTCTTCGTGGGCAATAACCGATATCAAATTGCCGGCCTGCATATCGGCGAGCGTATCTCTCTTGACGGGGGAACGCTGTGGGTCTGCCAGGCACCGCACTCTGGTCGCGGCAAGCTTCTGCGCCTGGCATTGCAGGCACTGTTGGGGCGATCCAATCCGCGCGAGCTCGTCATTCTGGAAACGTCAGAATTCTGGGTACGGCCCAAAGCTAAAACATTACGTGTGGCGAACGACGGGGAGGTCCACCGCATGGATACTCCGTTGCACTACCGCTGTTTGCCTCGTGCCCTTCGCGTTATTGTTCCGTCCCGTGCCGGGGCCGTTGTCGGGCCAGGCGCCCCGGACTGAGCGAAAGGACGAAGACATTGCGCGTCGTGGCTCATCTTTCCGACCTGCATTTCGGCCGCACCGACCCTGACATCTTGCCTGCATTGGCGAATGCGATCGTCGCGGCCAAGCCTGATGTGGTGGTCGTCTGCGGCGATCTGACGCAGCGCGCACGCACCAGAGAATTCGTGGAGGCACGCCGCTTTCTCGAAACACTGCCCAAGCCGCAGATTGTCGTGCCGGGCAATCACGACGTACCGCTCTATAATGTCGTGTCACGCTGGCTCATGCCGCTTGCCAATTTTCGACGCTACATCAGCAAGGATCTGGCGCCGTTCTATGCCGACGACGAGATCGCGATCCTTGGCATCAACACTGCGCGTTCGTGGACTTTCAAAAACGGACGCATTAGCCGCGACCAGGTCAGCCGAGGCTGCGAACGGCTTGCCCTGAGCGGAGAGCGTGTCGTCCGTATCATCGTCACCCATCATCCCTACGACGTGCCCGGGACGGAGGATGACGGGAATATCGTCGGGCGTGCGCAGATGGCGATGGCCGGATTTGCGCAGTGCCGTGTCGACATGATCCTGTCGGGGCATCTGCATGTCGGTAGTATCAGTCAAAGCGCTACCCGGTACAAGATTCCCCGGCACTCGGCCCTGGTGGTCCAGTCCGGAACCGCGACTTCTTCACGCCGGCGTGGCGAGAACAATTCCTTCAACATCATTGCGATAGAGCGGCCGCATGTCCGCATCAACCGCCTGACCTGGGATGGAACCACCTTTGCGCCCGCTGAACCCGAGCACTTCGAATTTGCACCAGACGGCTGGTTCAGGGTTGGCGAGACGGGGCAGCCAAAGAAATAGAGAGAGTGTCTGATATATCAGGAGTCTCCTGATATATCAGAAAACAGCATTTTACACCTTAACATACGTTATCACAGGTTTCGCAAAAGTCCCAATGATTTCAAAGTGTTAGGAGTCCTTTTGTCCAGCGCTCGCTCCTGGCATACATTATGCGATTATATAATTAGGTAGTCAACTATCCAAAGAGAAAGGAGAAAGGTCATGTCAAATGAAACCCTTATTATAATAATTGTTTTGATTGTAATTTTTGGCGGTGGTGGATTCTTCTGGACTCGGCGGGGGCGTTAGGCACCCATAAATAAAGGAGGATTTCCATGATCTGGACAATCTTTGTAATTCTCGTGATACTCTGGGCGTTGGGGCTGGTGAGCGGTTTCGTGATTGGCGGGTTTATCCATATTTTGCTCGTCATAGCAGTCGTTGTGCTTGTCCTGGGCCTTTTTCGGAGGGGATGAATGGTTATCACCTGATCTCACATTCATGGAGAACGAGAAGTGAAGAAAGGCGCATTGGGCACGGAATTGATAGTATCAGGAAGGGACGAGAGGTTTTTCGAAGGTAGTAAAAACAGGAGGTCATGTGCTGAATCCGAACGAGGCTTTGAGATACGCGTAATCCGGGCTTGCGGGACGAGCGCGGATGTGCTGCCGGCTGCAACCGTGACGCGGAGGAATAGAAGGTGAAAAAAGAAATTCATCCCAGTGCGGGCAGCGTTCCACCGTTCACTGAGCACAAGTCCTCCGCGGACAAGAAAACGCGTGTGGTGCGTTTCGAGGTATCGCCTTCGACTATGCTGCAGCTCGCCCTTTTCGTGGCCTGCCTGTGGCTGCTGATCCGCCTTTGGCCGGTCTTTCTGGTGCTCGTCGTTGCCCTTCTCATCGTCGGGACGATGAGTCCGGCCGTCAGCTGGATGGAGGCGCGGCGTGTCAGGCGCAGTCTTGCGATTACCGTTGTCTTCACCGGCCTTTTCGTTGCCGCGACTCTTGCCATAACACTGACGATCCCGTCGTTTATTGCGCAGGCGTCAGCCCTGGTTGAGCAGGCTCCGGCGTTCCGCGCACGCCTCTCGGATTATTTCGCCAGTTCCAACCTGACAGCGCCGTTCGCCGACTGGCTGCGGAACGTCAAATACGACGCCCTTGCGAGTTCCATCAGCGCAACAGCCTTTACCTTCTCGATGCGTATCTTCGAGATTACCGCGTACGGTGCGAGCGCTATCTTCCTTGCGCTCTACATCATGATCGACCGGGACCGGCTTCGCGGCTGGCTATTTTCTGTCGTTCCCCGCTCACACCACATCCGCCTCGCACGTGTCATGATGAACCTGGAGACGATCGTCGGAGCGTACATGCGCGGACAGCTGATTACCTGTCTGCTCATTGCGGTCTTTTCGTTTGTGCTTCTGTTTGCGTGTGATGTGCCCTATGCGCTTGCGCTTGCCGTGTTTGCGGGCATTGCGGATGTCCTGCCGTACATCGGCGCATTTCTCTCGATAGGACCGATGGTTCTTGCATCGCTGGGACGCGGTCCGGTAGTCGTGGCCGTCGTTCTGCTGCTCATGCTCGTCTATGAAGAGTTTGAGAGCCGGGTGCTCGTCCCCCGCATTTATGGACGGCAGCTTCGCCTTCCTTCGTCCGTCGTACTCTTCGCTCTGCTTACGGGCGGGACGCTGATGGGGATCCTCGGGGCTCTCCTCGCGCTCCCTGTCGCAGCGGTGGTCATGATGCTCATCGAGGAACTTCGCGTCGATCTCCCGGGTCGGCAGGAACAGGTCGCAGACGTGGAACAACGCGTCGAGGACGCGCGCGGGGAGGATGAGTATGAGCGCCGGACAGAGGGCGTGCCTGCGGAGCAGGCTGCTGCTATTGCCGTCGAGATGTCGGACGAGCGACGGAAGGACGAGAGCAGTCCTCCCGTGCCTTCGGACGAGTCGGGCTCGCAGGGCGGTTAGGCTCTCGTTCGAAAACGGCCAAACCGGACAGAAACCGGCTTCGGCGGTACTATACTAAGTCGTTCGAAGGTACGGGCTGGGCCGTAGACATCTTAGGCATCCAATAAATCGGAAAAATACCTGATATATCCGGAGACTCCTGATATATCAGAAGACGGTGTCTTTCACAATACCATTCTCCCGTCTCGGTCTTTACTGAAGTTCCAATGATTTCAAAGTGTTAGACACCCATTCTCTCAATACAGGTCCTGGCACAACATATGCTGTTAATCATTATGGAGTATATGTCAAAAGAGAAAGGAGAAAAGTCATGGAAACAATACTCATAATCATTGTTTTGCTCGTGCTCTTCGGCGGTGGTGGATTCTACTGGAGAGGACGGCGCCGTTAGGCACCCACCAGAAAAGGAGAAAAAATGAAAAAAGTTGTTTTGTTCTCAGTACTAATGTTTTTTGGATTAGTCATGTTTTCCGGCCGCACTTCTACGGCGGGTGAAACAGTTGGCGAATATATCGACGACGCGACGGTGACGACACAAGTCAAAGAGATAATCGTCAAAGACCCGGATGCTCATTATTTTAAGATCGAGGTGACGACAACTCAGGGAGATGTTGTTCTCCAGGGTTTTGTGAATAGCCGAGATACTGAGGCAAGGCTTATTGCAAAGACCAGGGAAATCAAGGGAGTCAAATCCGTGAAGAGTCTCCTGAAGCTGGAGGAACATAAGTAAGGAGCCTCAAGACGGTAATTATTACGTTAACGGCTACAAAGGTACCGTAGTCAAATTGAAATCCCGAAGGAGGAATATCATGAAATCAAGCACGAAGGACGAAGTAAAAGGCACGTTTCATCAGGCAAAGGGCAAGGTCAGGGAAGTGGCCGGGAAAATCACCGACAATCCCACGTTAGAGGCCAAGGGCAAAGCTGAAAATATAGCCGGCAAGGCCCAGGAGAAAATCGGCCAGGTTAAGAAAGTCCTGGGGAGCTAGAAAAGCGGTTTCTCGTAAGCCGGCACGCCCTTTGGGAAACGGCCGGCTTTAAATCGGAGGATATCGGTGCATACGCCCATGAGCTGCTCAACGCCCTTCGCTTCGTTATGGCTCGTCGATTGTCAATGAAAGCTGCGAGTGTCACACACGATTTCCCTGTTGTTTGCGTGGGCGGTTCAGCCGGTGGCCTCGACGCCTATACGCGGTTACTGGCGCATCTTCCGGCCGATATGGGAGTTGCCATCGTTATCGTTAATCACCTGAGAACCGTAGCCACACTGCTTCACGAAATACTTCCTCACTATACAAAGATGCCGGTTGAACTGATCACGGAAAAATTACTCATCGAGCCCAATCATGTGTTCATTATTCCGGAACAGCGGGATTTGCATGTTCTTGATGGCGAGTTTCGTCTGAAACCGATATCAAAACCCAGGGGATGGCCGGACGTGATAACGGTTTTTTTGCGTTCCCTGACGCAAAACTGGGACGGTAAACTTGTCGCTGTTATAGTCTCCGGCTATGATGGTGATGGAGCAGCCGCGCTGTGCGGCATAAAAGAAGTGGGGGGCATAACCATCGCACAGAAGCTCGATACTGCCGGACAGCCTGATATGCCTGAGAGCGCAATAGAGAGCGGGTGTATAGATTTTGTTCTTTCACCTGAGGATATCGCCAAAGAAATTGTACGAATCGCGCAGACAGCGGCGGGAAAGGAGTGAAGAAGATGAAAAGATTCATGATTGTTTTAACGGTGTTATTTATTTTTAGCATTTCAGCATTTGCCCAGATGGGGAGCGATCAGGGTGGCGGCATGATGGGTGGCGGTTGGGGGTGGGCAATGAACTCCGGCGGGTTCTATATTATCATTATCGCGATTCTCGTTGCTTTGGGTGTTGCATTTATGATGAAACGAAAATGAAAATGATGAAGAATGCGGGATAGATAAAAGAAGAAATGCAGAAAATGAGGGACATGACAATGAATAAAAAAAAGTCAGAAACCAAAGACCCCATCTGCGGAATGATCGTGGACGAAGCAACCGCTCTTCACGCCGAACGCGATGGAAAGACGTCTTATTTTTGCAGTGACCACTGTCGGCAGAAGTTTCTGTCCACGCCTGCCGGTGCAAAGCCGGAGGGCAAGCCCGGATGCTGCTGTGGGAAATAAAAACACTTTTTTCAGAATTATCCTGCTCATTGCTGTTGAGCTGAACGGCGATGGCAATAACAGACCCTGAGAAAATCAGCCTGCTGCGGGCCGCGCCGCGCCTCGTACAAATTATGCGCGTGCTTATCCGCCACAAGTTCCCGGGCGCCCTGCGCGGCATTAGACATTGGCCGCCGCCGAGGGAGGTGAGAGAAACATTTGAGGAACTGGGGCTCCCTTTTCTCAAATTCGGTCAGGTGCTCGCGATGCGACGCGACCTGCTGCCGGACGCCTACATCAACGAACTGGAGTTGCTGCATGATCAGTTGCCGGCGCTCAAAATAGACGTTATTCGAGCGACGCTCGAAGGCGAACTGGGAGCCCCAATGTCGGATTTCTTTGCATCATTCATCGAAACGCCTCTGGCCGCCGCAACAATTGCTCAGGTACATGAGGCGACATTGCTGGACGGGCGGCACGTCGCTGTGAAGGTACAGAGGCCCGGCCTTAAAGCCATGATATCCACGGATATCGCGGCTATGATCTATCTGGTAGCATTGGGAGAAAAGTTTTTCCCTCGTCTGCGAGCACTCGACCTCCCTGTTGTGGTCCGCGAATTTTCAAACAGTCTGAACCGGGAAACCGATTTCAGCCACGAAGCCGGTTCTATTACGCTATTCCGGGCCGCGCTGGCAGATGTGCCTGACCTCTGGATTCCCGATGTCGTGGCGGAGTGTTCGACAAGCAAAGTGCTCACCCTGGAGTTTTCGGACGGCGAACGAATGGATTTTTACGCCAGGCAACATCCGGAGGCAATGCCAAAGGCGATCAACACCCTGGTACGGCTCATGCTGCAAACGATCTTCGAGGAGGGCTTGTTCCATGCCGATCCGCATCCCGGCAATGTTTTGATTCTGCCTGACGGGCGGCTCAGCCTCCTCGATTTCGGCATGACCGGCGAGCTTGACGAGTCCATGCGTGCATCGCTGACGCGCTTGCTCGAAGCGGTCGTCAAAGGCGATGCACGTGCCGCCGCCGAGGCCTATCTCGAAATGGCTCCGGCGAGCGAAAGGGTCAACCGCGCGGCGTTGTTGGTGGACATAAAGGCTGTGCTCTACAAGATACACAGGAGCGACCTGGGGAAGGTTTCGATCGGGGATACGTTCGATTCACTGCTGAGTGCCGGAACTCGAAACGGGGTTCACAACCCCAGTGAATTTTTCCTGCTCACGCGTGCTTTCGTCATCCTCGAAGCCATGGTAGGCAAACTCGCCCCGGACTATAACTACATGGAATCATTTCGCGATCAGATCTCACGCCTGACCGCGAAGCATTTCTCATTGGAACGAATAAAGGTCAAGACAACCAAGGTTGCGCGCGAAATGGAACGCTTGCTAACCGATGGGCCAGCCGACACACGGCGCGTCCTCCGACGCATCGCTGAGGGTGATCTGGGCCGGCTTCCGGGCCTGGAAGCAGTGGGAGCGCGCTTCAACCGCAATCTTGAGCGGCTCACGAGTGCCATCGTCTTTGCGGCTCTCGTGATCGGAGGCTCGATGCTGCTGACTACCTGGACCGGCGGCTGGCATCACAATCTCGGAGAAACTATGATCATCGTAGGGATTGTTGGTATGCTCATCGCCCCGATTCGAGCACGGCGTCGCGACCAGGGCAAACGCTGATACGCCTCGTACCCAGACAAACGGTGGCCTGAAGATGGATGAAGTGTTGATGCCGGAGAAAATGATGCAGGCTCATGCAGGTCGGGTAGAACCATTCGGGCCTGACAATCCGGGATATGCAGGCAAAACGATGAAAGGAGAATATGCGATGAGTTATTACTTCAGCAAAATAGTAAAAGTTTCTTTTGATGAGGCCGTTGTAAAGGTAACCGGTGAATTGAAGGCAGAAGGCTTCGGCATCCTGACTGAAATTGATGTCAAAGAGACACTGAAGAAAAAAATGGATGTGGATTTCAGGCGTTATAAAATCCTGGGAGCCTGTAACCCGCCGTATGCATACAAGGCATTGCAGGCAGAGGATAAGATAGGCACTATGCTTCCCTGCAACGTGATTGTGCAGGAGGTTTCAGACGGGCAGGTTGAAATCACCGCCATCGACCCTCTGGCTTCTATGCAGGCCATCGAAAATCCTGCGTTAAAGGAGATTGCTGCCGAAATCAGCAATAAGCTGAAAACGGTTATCGAAAGGGTATAAGGAAACATCTTAATACAATTATGATGCCTGGGAAGGAAACAATGAAAGTAATTGACCCGGTTTGCAAAATGTCGATAGAGGACAAAGAGGCTGCTGCCACGGCGGCATATAAAGGGATAAATTATTTTTTCTGCTCGGAATCGTGTAAAGCCAAATTTACTGCAAATCCTGCAGCTCTTCTTGATAATAAACCGTCATCAGCAGAAGAAAAGAAGACATTAAAAGACAGGGCTCTCTTCACCTGCCCCATGCACCCTGAAGTCAGACAGAAAGATCCGGGTGCCTGTCCCATTTGCGGCATGGCGCTTGAGCAAAAGACGATCGCCGCCGAAGAGGAAGAAAATCCTGAACTTATCGATATGACACGCCGGTTCAGGGTCAGTGTTTTACTGACCGTTCCTCTGGTTCTGATCGTCATGGGCGGTATGATACCAGGACTATCCTCCCTGATCAGCCTGATTCCTCCTGCAATACGGAAATGGCTTGAGTTGATCCTCGCAACCCCGGTCGTCCTCTGGGGCGGGGGGCCCTTCTTCGTGCGCGGCTGGCGATCTGTCGCAACATGGAATCTCAACATGTTCACGCTTATAGCCCTTGGCACGGGTGCAGCCTATGTCTACAGTTTTGTTGCTGCGCTTTTCCCCGGACTCTTTCCTGATTCATTTCGCGGGGAGGGAGGAGAGGTCAGTCTTTATTTTGAGGCTGCCGCGGTCATTACTGCCCTCGTGCTTCTTGGCCAGGTGCTCGAACTCAGGGCGCGGACCAGGACAGGGGCCGCGATCAGGGCGCTTCTGGGGCTTGCCCCGAAGACTGCGCGCAGGATACGAGATGGAAAGGAAGAGGATGTGCCTCTTGAGCAGATCCAGACAGGCGATCTCCTCCGTGTGCGGCCGGGTGAAAAGATTCCTGTTGATGGTACGGTCACCGAAGGCTCCAGCAGCCTGGATGAATCCATGATCTCGGGAGAACCGATACCGGTGATGAAGCAGTCAGGCGACCGGGTGATCGGCGCTACCGTCAACAGCACGGGCACACTGGTTATGAAGGCAGAAAAGGTCGGAGCGGAGACGCTACTGGCCCAGATCGTCCATATGGTCGCAGAGGCGCAAAGAAGCCGGGCGCCGATCCAGAAACTGGCGGACAGCGTTGCCGGATATTTTGTCCAGATTGTGGTGAGTATCGCGGTTCTCACCTTCGCAATCTGGGCATGGATAGGACCGGAGCCGCGCATGGCCTATGCCTTTGTCAACGCAGTAGCGGTGCTGATCATAGCCTGTCCCTGTGCCCTTGGTCTTGCAACGCCGATGTCGATCATGGTGGCGATGGGCAAGGGAGCGACAGGAGGTGTGCTCTTTAAGAACGCCGAGGCTATCGAGGTGTTGAAGTCAGTGGACACCCTTGTCACGGACAAGACCGGCACGCTCACCGAAGGAAAACCGAAACTGGAAGGTATAGTACCTGCAGAAGGTTTCGACGAGAAGACTCTGCTCCACGCTGCTGCAGGCATCGAGACGGGAAGCGAGCACCCGCTGGCCGCGGCGATCGTCTCCGGCGCAAAGGAAAGGGGCATCCTGCCTTCAAAGGTTGAGTCCTTCGAATCGCTTACCGGTCGCGGGGTGACCGGCATGCTTGACGGACAGAAGATCGCCCTGGGCAATCGCGGGCTTTTCGAAGAACTCGGCATCACAGCCGGAGAACTCTCTGTCAAGGCAGAGGCTATGCGCAGGGAGGGACAGACCGCCATGTTTGTGGCTGTAGACGGAAAGGCTGCAGGACTCCTTGGCGTGGCAGACCCGATCAAGTCTACCACGGCCGAGGCGATAGAGAAACTTCACGAGGAAGGAATCAGGGTTGTTATGCTTACGGGCGACAGCAAGACTACGGCTGAAGCCGTCGGGAAAAAACTCGGCATCGATGAGGTGATCGCCGAAGTGCTGCCCGGCCAGAAGGCGGAGATAATCAGGAAACTTCAGGCGCAGGGAAAAATTGTGGCAATGGCAGGAGACGGCATCAACGACGCCCCTGCCCTGGCACAGGCTCATGTCGGCATCGCCATGGGGACCGGGACCGACGTTGCTATGCAGAGCGCCGGCGTGACTCTGGTAAAGGGCGATCTGCTCGGGATTGTCCGGGCCAGGAAGTTGAGCAGGGCTACCATGCGCAATATCAAGCAGAACCTCTTCTGGGCCTTTGCCTATAACGCCCTCGGCGTCCCTATCGCTGCCGGCGTGCTTTATCCTTTTACCGGCCTGCTCCTGAGTCCTGTATTTGCCGCTGCTGCCATGAGTTTCAGCTCTGTTTCGGTTATCGGCAATGCACTGCGGTTGAAACGGGCAGGGATATAAGGAATGAACAACAATAAAAAGAGTCCATCTAAACTTTACCGTTTCTGGAAAATACTCGGCCCCGGACTTGTCACCGGCGCCAGCGATGACGACCCTTCGGGGATAGCAACCTACTCGCAGGCAGGCGCTGCATACGGGCTTTCAACTCTCTGGACTGCACTTATTACCTTTCCCCTTATGGCTTCCATTCAGGAGATGTGTGCAAGAATTGGCCTGGTCACTTCTCATGGTTTGGCCGGGACGATTAAAACTCATTATTCAAAATCTGTCCTGTATTTAATGCTGCTGTTCAGTTTTCCGGCGATTGTCATGAACATAGGGGCTGACATTGCAGGGATGGGAGCAGTCGGTAATCTGCTGTTCCCCGCCATTCAGGCAACGTACTTCAGCATTGTCTTCACCCTCATACTGCTGGTGTTAATTGTTTATCTGCCTTATCAAAAAATTGCCGCTGTCCTGAAATATCTCTGCCTCATTCTTTTGGTTTATCTGATCGTTCCCTTTTTATACAAACAGGATTGGGTGGCAGTTTTAAAAGGGACATTTATCCCGACGATAAAGTTCGACAAAAAGTTTATCAGCATCCTTGTGGCCATTCTTGGAACCACTATTTCACCCTATCTTTTCTTTTGGCAGGCAACGATGGAAGTAGAAGATATGAAAAAGAAGAGGCACCTGATGGTGAACAAACGAATAATGCATAACATGCAGCAGGATGTCGATTTCGGGATGTTATTTTCAAACCTCGTCATGTTCTTTATCATTCTCACCACTGGGACGGTGCTATTTAACGGGGGCGTGCATCAGATAGATACGGTTGAACAGGCGGCCCAGGCATTGAAACCCTTAGCCGGGAATTCAGCATATATATTTTTTGCGGTAGGTGTCATCGGCACGGGACTTCTGGCCATTCCCGTTTTGAGTGGTTCCCTCTCTTACATCATCACCGAAACCTTTGGCTGGAAAGAAGGCCTGGACAAAAAATTTCACAATGCAAAGGCATTTTATATCATCATTGCCGTCTCACTGCTGGTGGGGTTATCGTTGAATTATATCGGCATTTCGCCGGTTACCGCGCTGCTTTATTCAGCCATTCTTTATGGTTTGACCGCACCTGTCCTCATTGCAATCATTCTTCACATTTCCAACAACAAAAAAGTAATGGGCAAAAGTACAAATGGAAAAATATCGAACATTCTTGGATTTGCAACGTTTGTCCTTATGACTGTTGCTGCGGTAACGTTAGTCTACCTGCAACTGACGGAAAAGTAGGACTGCACACAATCAGATTAAACGGCAGCCTTGAAAAGGGGCCGCCCCGTCACTGCTTCAGACCCAGATACCATTCTGTAACATCACTGCCGATCCCGAACCGCGCAAGCTGGCGCAGGTCCATCTGCAGTACGTCGGGCGTACTGAACTCCAGTATGCGGTATTTCGGGTCTGTCCAGCAGTGCAGTTTTCTGCCCAGTATATTCACGTCAGGCGGGATGGTGAGACGGAGACGGTGGATCAGATTGATACCCGCCAGCGCCGCTGCGTCCGCCACCATATCGGCACAGTTGTTATCCCTCAAACTGAACTGTTCATACGTCCGCTGCATCACGTATTCATAGATCAGTCGATACCGCTGTCTGGTTATCGGCATGCGCCATACGAACGTGGGGGTATGTTCATTTCTGTCGGTCTCTAACCGTCCGTCGTCCAGCACCTCCCACAGATAGGCAATGGGATTGGGGTGATTATCCCGAAACCTCTGGTAGACGCCTTCCAGGTAATGCAGCTTATCCCGTCCGAAGTTTCCGTTGTGGCCGTATTCCTCTCGTTTCTGAGGACTTTCCAGCATGATCCAGCTGTGCCCTCCCGGATTCTTTTTAAAGGAGAAGGCAACTGAAAGGGGACTGCTGAAGTCCCTGTTGCCGGCAACGTCGGTCAGTATAGAGAGATAGTATCCCTCATCTCCCACGGGCATTCCCGTGGCGGGATCGAGATCGGCATCCGGCGCAAAGCGGCAGGCAATAGACACAGGCCGGGCACTCCAGCCATCGGGCTGCAAAGGAGCGTAAACTCTGGTCTGGTGAACGCACCCGGCAAACCCAAGGGCTATTATCAACAGAAAAAGTCTGGTGAGGGCTTTCATTGATGCACCTCAGTCAATGTACCGGTTGACGCCTGGATGCTATTTCTGTGCGCTTTTGGGTTGTTTGGCCTTCTTATCTTTCAGATCTTTTGCCTCTTTGACCGACTTTTGTTTCTGGCCCTTGTCTTTGTCCTTTTTGCCGCCTTTGTCTCCCATGGTGTGCCTCCTTTGTGGTGCCGGTTATATTATTTTGTTTTGAGAAGACCGATGTCCCTCATAATGAATACTATCTGTAATAGCGGGCAGAATCAATACCCAGGGCCAATTCCAGTGCCTCATGTTGTCCCGGGCAGCATTCCCCTCTCCTTATCCCGGATAGGCAACAGCACCTCAACCGCATGCTCCTGATGGTCGTCAACAAGGGTAATTGCGGTGTCGGGTTGTTTAACGCCATCGACAGTGACCCTCGCCACATCGGCTGCATTGCCGACGCCCGGCTGGAGCACGGTGATGTGGTAGACAGTTTCCCTGTACCGGTAATGTACTTTGAACGACTCCCAGTCCACAGGCAGACACGGCGCGAAACGCAGCCTGTCTACTTCAAGCCTGAGCCCGAGGAGTGATTCAAGGATCAGACGGTACATCCAGCCGGCTGATCCCGTGTACCATGACCATCCACCGCGGCCAACGTGAGGAGAGACCGCATATACATCGGCCGAGACGACATACGGCTCTACCTTGTAGGTGGTGATCTTCTCCAGAGACGCGGCATGGTTTACCGGGTTGATCATCGACAGGAGTTCCCAGGCGCGGCTGCTGTCGCCCAGGGCAGCGAATGCCATTGCCGTCCAGATGGCGGCGTGAGTATATTGTCCGCCGTTTTCCCGGACCCCCGGGACGTACCCCTTTATATAGCCGGGATTCAGGTCAGATTTGTCGAAAGGCGGGTCCAGAAGCTGGACCAGTTTATGGTCACGCCGAACGAGCCTCCTGTCCAGAGATTCCATTGCCGTTCTCGCGCGGACGGCGTCCCCGGCGCCAGAGAGGACAGACCAGCTCTGCGCTATCGAATCGATCTGGCATTCGGCATTGCCTGCAGTACCCAGCGGCGTACCGTCGTCGAAGTAGGCGCGGCGGTACCATTCACCATCCCAGCCGTTCTTCTCGATATTCCCGCGCAGCTGAGCGGCTTCTCCGTGACAGCGCTCGACAAAGGCAGGGTCGTCATGCAGACGTGCTATCTCAGTGAAATGCATAAGGACGTCATAAAGAAAGAAGCCCAGCCAGACGCTTTCGCCTTTACCGTGTATGCCCACGAGGTTCATGCCGTCGTTCCAATCCCCCGAGCCGATCAGCGGCAGGCCGTGCTCACCGCGTTTGAGGCCATTGAGTATGGCCCGGACGCAATGTTCGTACAGAGTGCCTATCTCGTCAGACGAGTGGGGAAGGTCGTAGTATGAGTCTTCGTCAGCGCTTACCGGGCGGCCCTCGATAAAGCGGACAGGTTCGTCCAATACGCCGGTGTCTCCGGTAATCAGGACGTAGCGGGAGACGGCCAGCGGCAGCCAGAGGAAATCGTCCGAACAGTGTGTTCGCACGCCGCGCCCCGATGGGGGATGCCACCAGTGCTGGACATCTCCTTCCTGGAATTGACGGGCCGCGCAGAGCAGAAGCTGTTTGCGAACCAGGCGTGGTTCTGTATGGATGAGCGCCATCACGTCCTGCAACTGATCGCGGAATCCGAAGGCCCCCCCCGACTGGTAGTATCCGCTTCGTGCCCAAAGACGACATGCCAGGGTCTGGTATACGAGCCAGCCGTTGGCAAGCACATTGACCGACTGGTCCGGTGTTTCAACCTGCACTGCACCAAGGGTGTGGTTCCAGTACTGCCAGACTGCCTCGAGAGTTGTGCGCGCGGCAGCAGATCCGCGGAAGCGACGCACCAGCTTGCCGGCATCTTCGGTGTTTCGCCCCGCGCCGAGCATGAAGATGATCTCCCGCTCCTGTCCATCGGCCAGGTCAAAGGGGACCTGGATAAAGGCGCAGGGGTCCAGGGCAGCCCCCACCTTGCCGGAAAGCCGTGACCTGGTCATAGCCTCAGGGCTTCGCAGCGTGCCGTTTCGGCCAAGGAACTCGGTCCTGTCGCAGCTTATGGTGCGGGTCGCATCGCCCACATCGAAGAAGGCGGTCCGGTCAGCAAACTCCGTGTTGTACTGGTTTAGAGCAAAGAGCGCTCCGGTATGCGGGTCAACCTTGGTGATTACGTGCATCCTTGATTTCGGTTGCAGATCGCCCAGTACCCATTCCACGTAGCCGGTGGCGGACAGACGGCGGGACCGTCCTGATTCGTTCCTCACTTTCAGGACCGTAAACTTGACTGATGCGTCTATTGCCACATAAACCCACATCTCGGAACTGATGCCGTCCTCCGTATGCTCAAAGACGCTATAGCCGAACCCGTGACGGCTGGTGTAGGGAGTCAGACCCCGGCTGGGCAGGGGCGAAGGGGACCAGAAGATGCCGTTCTCCTCATCGCGGACATAAAACGCCTCTCCGCCTGAATCGCATACAGGGTCGTTATACCACGGCGTGAGGCGGAACTCGTGGGCATTCTCGGTCCATGTGTAGGCCTGGCCACTCTCCGAGACGATGGACCCGAAGTTCGGGTTTGCCAGTACATTCACCCATGGTGCAGGAGTCACCTGCCCCCGTGTCGTCGTAATAATGTACTCGCGTCCATCAGGGCTGAACCCTCCCAGTTCGTTGAAGAAGACCAGATCGCGGCGCGGCATTGCCACGACCGGGGAAGATTCGGCACGCGGGGTCCGGGTCGGCTTGAGGCGCGGTACGGTTGTTTTCACGAGACCGCGGCGACTGATCTGGTCCGACAGCGGGCCCCAGCTGTCGCTGATGATGACGCGGGCTACTGTCTGGAGCAGGATCCGGTCTTCGTTCGATATCTGCTCGGCGAGTCTTACGAAAATGCCGCCGGGTCTATCGGTCACGCTGGCTTCAAGGCCTGCCGCAATGAGCCCCATGATCTGGTCCTGGAGAACTTGCCGGTAACCGGCCCGATCTTCGTTCCAGATCACCAGGTCCACTGCCAGTCCTTTTAAGCGCCAGTATGCATGGGCCTGGACGAGCTGCCGCACCAGGTCGATATTGTCCGGATCCTCAATCCGCAGCAGTACGATCGGCAGGTCCCCGGAAATGGCATATCCCCACAGACCGGATTGACCGCGGTGGTTTTTCTTGAGAATGTCCGTATCGGCCCGCAGAGAGGAATTGGCGTAAATTATCGAGCCGGCAAGGCGCCCGTAGAGTTGAGAGTCGGACTCTGTGACATTGAGCTGCCGCAGGAGCACCTGGCTGTGAGTCCACGCCAGATCGAAGACGCGATCGGCAAAGCGCCGGTCCTGGTATTTCTCGACAAGGCCCATGCAGGCGTCCCGGGTTTCTCCGAGGCCGGAGACGACATCTATTGTTGCCGATTCATCCGGATCGAGCGTGATCCGGTATCTGATTGCGACAATCGGGTCCAGGACTGAGCCCTCGCTTCCGGAAAGCGCCCCCGAGAGAGTCGACCGGCCGGTTATGGCTATCGGATTGGCGACGGTCCTTCCCCGTCCGATGAACTTCATGCGGTCAGTCTCATAGGAAACTTCGACGATGTCCGCTCCGTGCGCGGTCATCAGGTGAAACATGGATGGTGTGTGCTCCTCAAGTGAGCGGGGCCTCCGGGTGCAGAGGATGGCGCGCTGCCCGCGCATGATCTCGGTCTGGACAAAGAGATTGCTGAAAGCCGGATGCAGGGCGTCCGAGGCAGGCGGTGCCAGAACGACTTCAGCATAACTGGTTATATCAATAGTTCTGCGTGTCCGGGAGGAGTTTGTGATGCGTGTCCGGCGCAGTTCGATGTCATCTTCCGGCGAGACAACGATCTCCGTATGCATGTCATAGTCGAAGTCGCGACGGCGAAATTCAGCCCGAGCGTCAGAGAAGATCGCCTCGTAGGTATCTGCCCGTTTGAGCGTGGGCTGATATGCGGTTGACCAGAACTTTCCGCTTGCCACGTCGCGGAGGTAACAGAACGTGCCCCAGTTGTCGCAGGTGGTGTCTTCGCGCCAGCGTGTTACCGAGATGTCCTTCCAGCGGCTGTAACCGCCGCCGGCATTCGTGACCACCACGTGGTATCTGCCGTTAGACAGCAGCTGTACCTCCGGTATTGGCGTGTTGGGGCTGGTGAAAACGCGCATGGGCATTTCCGTACCGCTAAAAGTCGCCCGCACGTCGGCGAGTCCGGGGGTCTCCAGATAGAAAGCCGTTGCCCTCGGGACCCTTTCCTGAAGTAGCAGCATCGTGGCCTGAAACAACGTGTCCGACTCGAACCTTTTCTGCATCGGGCGTTCCAGAAGCAGGTGGGACAGGGAGAGAAGGCTCATGCCCTGATGATGCGCCATAAATGAGCGTACCACCGTGCTCGATTCTCTGCGCCGCTGACGTGAGGGGGTATAGTCGATAGCTTCATAAAGACCATAGCGGGCTTCAAAGCCGTCGGCACTGAGACGCTGCAGGTTTTCACACGCCTCCTCAGGTGCCACCATCAAAGCAAGCGCCGAGGCATAGGGCGCAATGACCAGGTCATCGGCAAGGCCGCGCTTAAGCCCCAGTCCGGGCACGCCAAATGCGCGGTATTGGTAGTTGAGATGGACATCGACCGTATTATAGCCCGATTCAGATACGCCCCACGGTACCCCGCGCTGCCGGCCATACTCGATCTGCCTCTTCACTGCTGCCTTGTAGGTCTGGTCGAGCAGGGTGTGTTCGTATGTCGGCATCACCAGGAGCGGCATGAGGTATTCAAACATGGAACCGCTCCATGAAAGCAGAATCGGCTCTCCGCCGGCTGCAGTGAGCAGGCGGCCCAGGGCAAACCAGCTCTCCTGCGGCAGTTGTCCCTGCGCAATAGCCACAAAACAGGACAATCTTGCTTCAGACGCCAGCAGGTCGTAATAACTTGCATCCCTCCGGCGTTCACTGACGTTGTACCCGATGGCGAGCAGATGTCGTGTCGGGTCGAACAGGAAGTCGTAGTCCATACGGCTTAGTGCCCCTGACTGCAGTGCAAGGCGTTCGATATCCGCAATTCGCGCGCCGGCGCGCTGGCTGCCAAGTCCTGCCAGTTCGCGCAGCGTCGGGATTCTGTCGATGCTTTTCCCGGGCGAATCGTCGAGAAGCGCCAGGTCATCGAGAGCCGCCCGGCATTGACCGGCGAAGGCGTGTGCCCACCACCGTGCTTCATTATCCGGATTTGTCTGATCCGCGGCATTATTCACCTGATTCGCATCCCTGGACCCGAGACTCTCAATCACCGCATCAGCCGATGCAGCCAGCTTGTCCAGACAAATCTGCACAGCCGTAAGCGTCTCGGGAAGAAGATTGCATGCAGCTTCGAGGTCCTTCCGGAGTTGGGCCATCCTGGAATGAGAGCTTCCTTCCGAAGAAATTCCGTTCACCGAGTCTTCGAGGATTCTCAATGTGTCGTTGAGCCCTCCGAACAACTGCGCTCCCAGGATTTTTTCGTCTGGAAGTGCGAGCAGGCCTGCCCGCAGGGTGAGCAGGTGCGCAGCGAGGTTCCCGCTGTCCACCGACGATATATATGCAGGCAGCAGCGGTTTCAGAGACTGCGTATCATACCAGTTGAAGAAGTGGCCGCGGTGCCGTTCCATGGATTCCATGGTGCGCAGCGCATTTCCCGTGCGTGCGATGAATTGTCCGGCCGACAGGTAGCCGAAGTCATATGCCGTCAAATTCGCCAGCAGCGCAAGTCCCATGTTCGTCGGCGATGTACGATGCGCAACCGAAGCAATACGGTATTCCTGATAGTTGTCAGGTGGCAGCCAATGATCCTCAGGGCCGACGAAGGTCTCGAAGAAGGCCCAGGTTTTCCGGGAAAGCTTCCGGAGAAAGATAACCTGATATGTCGTCAGTCTCGTTTTGTGGCGGGTGAGGGGCCGGCTGATCCACCATGCGATAGCAGGGGAGACGAACCAGAGAGATAGTATGGGTGCGGCCGCTGTCAGGGCGGAGGGGTTAGAGAACGCCACAAAGACTGTTGCTGCAGCGGCAAGAACAGGGGCGAACCACATGGTACGGCAGACGCCGGCGAGATTCCCCTGACGTGAATTGCGGCTACCCTGGTCCTGGTCGGCCGACGGACTCCATTCGAGGAGTCTTCTGTGTGTGACCAGCATTCTCCAGATCGTGCGCAGAATCGCATCCAGACTGAAAAAAGCTTCATACGGAAGACAGGCAAGCGTAAAGACAACCTGAACAAAACGCGTGGCGGTGGCTTGTCCCACGGCAGCGAGGTGCTGCTTAATAAGTACATCGTCCGGCTTCCGGATGAGGTCCAGGATAGAGGATATCAAAGAAGGAATGAAAATGATCCCGATCACCGAGAGGGTCCAGAACCACGGCGAGGATAAGCCATAGGGAATCAATGTCCAGCCCAGGAGCAGAAGAAGCGCTAATGCCGAAGGCACAAGACTGCGCCGGAGGTTGTCGAAGAGCTTCCATCGGGAGAGCAGCGACAGAGGATTCTTCTGGCGCCGTCCGTCATGGCCGGGGACTCCCGGCAGCAGCCAGCGCAGAAGCTGCCAGTCCCCGCGGATCCAGCGGTGCCGGCGGTCCACGTCCGCGCTGTAGCGGGAGGGATACTCCTCGTACACCATGACGTCACTCAACAGCCCCGCGCGCGCGTAGCACCCCTCGATCAGGTCGTGGCTGAGTATGCGGTTCTCGGGGAAGCGTCCGTTAAGCGCCTGCTCGAAGGCATCGACATCATAGATCCCCTTGCCGATAAACGAGCCTTCACCGAAAAGATCCTGGTAGACATCCGAGACCGCCCGGGTGTAAGGGTCGATGCCGGGATTACTCCCGTACATGCGTGCATACCGCGAGCGGTTTGTACCCGGCAGACTCACTGCTGCACGCGGCTGAAGGATGCCGTACCCGGCAATGACGCGCTGTTCGGTTTCGTCATATTGTGCACGGTTCAACGGGTGCGCCATGGCACCTGCAAACTGCCGGGCCGAATCGCGCGGCAATTGTGTGTCTGTATCAAGCGTGATCACGTACTTTATACCGGATAAAACCGCGGTGTCGCCAACGATGAGCGAGAAGGGATTTTCGGGATTGCTCTTGACACCTTTCCCCCTGGAAGGTGAGCCGCTGCGCAGAAGCGCATTCAGGTCTGCCAGCTTCCCTCTCTTGCGTTCGTAGCCCATCCATATCTGCTCCCGGGGATTCCATCGGCGGGGGCGGTGGAACAGGAAGAAGATATCGCCTTTTGTACTTCCGTATTTATTATTCAGCTCTTCGATTCTCTGCCGGACCAGTTGCAGCAGTGGTTCATCCTCCGGCAGTATTTCCCGGGACGCATCCTGAAAATCGGTCAGCAGGCTGAAATGCAGGTTTTCGTCCCGGTTTGCGAGGAACCGAACTTCCAGTCCCTCTACCAGGTCCTCGATGTTTTGAGGGCTCATGAGCATTGTTGGGATCACGACCAGGGTATGCGATTCCGGGGGGATGCCTTTGGAGTAGTCCATTCTCGGCAGCTGATACGGGGTCACCAGCAGCGACGCCAGCCAGTTAACCAGCTCCACCGCCAGCTGGCTTGAGCCCAGTACAGAGGATATGCCAACCAGCGCAAGCAGCCAGCCAGGCGCCCCGCCAGTGTAGGCCCTTTCCAGTAAGCTTCCGGTAAAAATAGCTGTAATCAGAGCTATCAGACCGATATAGGCGGGTGACGGAAATGCATGGCCGATATTCTGCAGGTACCCGGAGGCGGAAGGGCTCGCGCCCACTGCGCGCTCGAGCTGCGGAAATCCTTTGTCAATAAGGTAGAACCCGACATGCGCCGTCCGGTAGTCTCCGGTCTGCGTCTCGTCATGAGCCACGGCTCCGGCCGCAAGCCCTATGGCCTTAAGCGCCACCTCGCTCTCGGGCAGCCGGCTGCTCTTCGCTATCTTCTCGACGATGTGGCGGTAACGGTCCCGGGTGGCAAAATCCATCTTGCCGTAGACTCCCGCCGGGTCCTGGCGCAGCAACTGTTCGACCGAACTCATCCTCTCGACGAACTCGACCCAATCCATCGCCCCCAGAAAGCGGAGGCTGCCGATGCTGTTGCTTATGGAGACCTGGTCAGCTGCCTGTTGCTGGTTTTCCGAATGCACTGACTGCTCTATCGTCAGGCCGGAATCAGAGAGTCGCTGCTCAATCCAGGTGAGAGGCAAGGCGAGAGCCGGACTCTGCCCCTGCAGCCGGCGGGTAAATTCCGCAACAAACGAACTCACCATCGGCGGGTCCGACCGTACCATGTCCGCAATCACCAGGATCAGGCTGTTGGGGTCCTTCTCCGCTGTCTCCGTCATCCGGTCTGCCCAATAATCAGCAAGGTTCCGGGTGGTCCTGTCGGCAGCAATCCGGGCTGCAACGCGGCGGAGGTTTTCGATCAGCGCAAGGCGCAGCATGATCGGGATTGCCCACAATTCTCCCAGCTTCAGGACGCTTACCGTCTGGTAGGCCGCAACAAAGCTGCTCAGATTTTCCGGGTCCACCCTGCCATCGCCGTGAGAGATTGTCTCCAGCGCGATGTCGTACACCCGCGGAAGGTCTGCGGAAAGCCCGTCCAGCAGGCGGGGAAGCTCGCGACTGTACCCCTTGGGCAGATGTTTCCTGGCTGTGCGGATCTGTTCTTCGATCAGATAGAAGTTGTCCAGCAGCCATTCGCCGGCCGGCGTAATCCGGCGATCAGTGGTGATAGCCTCCATGAGCAGGGTGCGGGTCCCGGTGAGGATGCCTTCGTTCTCGGCCAGTCGCTCCAGAAGCCGGTCCGGAGGATATTCCGGGTTCAATTTGTGCAGGCCGGCCAGGGTCTTGCCATGCTGCTTCATCTGGTCGCTGCTGAACAATTCCGAGCGCAGCGGCGGCTCGCAGACCGAGCACTTTTCCGCCAGGTCTTTTCCGCGGAAGCTCGCGCGCAGATGCGGCAGGCTCCCGATTATGGTCTTGGTGCTCACCTTCAATATCGCGGTCCCCTTCTTTTGGAAAGCAGGTAGTACTCTAAAACCCAGGGTCTTCTCACAGTACCATTGTATCGCTACTCCCTGGCGTACGCAATGCAGACTTGGGGTGACGGTGTTTCCTGTATGGTTTCAGTCATGATGTTTCTCCTTTTTTTCGCTTCGGGGATTCTTCTGCCGGACAAAATCCGGCATGCTCATGAACAATACTCCCCGGCTGTCAAATAATAATGATTACATGAGCCCTTGTGAAAAGAGGGCTTGTGGACTATAGAAAGGGAACCCGGTGAGGGAAAAAGAGAGCAGTTGCTGATGGAAGAATAAGGGAATCAGTCATTAGAGAGTGCGACAGGAATGCTTTAATCATGGTTAACTATACCACAGAACTGCTTTCCACGGTTTAAATGACCTTGTGCAGATACCTTTACGCAGGACGATCAGTCCGATAACCGGGATAGTGAGCAAAAGGGTGCTGAGCATCCACCACCCTGCATCAGGCAAGGTCCGGATTCTGTTGAGCAAACCTTTTATTCCCGCAGCGATTCCGGCCAGACCGCTCAGCAGGGCTATTCCGAAGGCAAGCAGTCCCCGCGTGCGGCAGCCGAGCAGATAAACAGGACTAAGCGCTACCGCGAAAAAGAGCAGATTGATGGCTATTGGAACGAATATAAGCGTTGCAGCTCGTCTGTGTATCAGCATTGCAGGGTGGAGAAGAACACAAGCCCTTTCATCATTGCTCCGGGGAGATGATCTTGTACCCGAGTTTCTCTATGCTGTCACGGGTGATCTTCAGCAGGTCATCTTCCGAGATCTTCGATTCATCAAAGGTCAGCAGAACACGGCCATTGTCAGCCTCCACAGAATCAACGCCTTCCATCTTTCCGATGAATCTCGTCAATGCAAGTGAACATTCGACGCAGAATTCTTTCTGAACAGCTATGCCGGTTGTTTTCATAAGCACAGTTTATCACAGGTCAGCCAGAATGGAAAACAGGACGACCGGAGGAGCAAGACACCAGGCCGGTTGCGACCTGTTTTTGTTGTGCTATAATGAGCAATATGTTGCGCTATGCGTGCAGTCACAAGAGGGAAGTCGCTATGACGATATGGAAATGCAATAAGTGCGGCTATACACTGACAGGCGTCGAGCCGCCGGAAATCTGCCCTTCCTGCAAGGAACGGTGCGAATATGTCGACGTCACCTGTTACCTTCCGGAATGTGGTGGGCCTTCTTCCGGCAACATGAATGCGCAGGTCTTTGAGAAAAGTTCCGATACAAAGAAATAGTTAAGCCCCTTATGTACTTGTTCCACCATCAGTTGCCGCGGGCAGGTAGAGGTGAAACGTCGTGCCGGCGCCGACTTCTGATTCAACGGTTATGCGTCCGCCGTGCTTCCTGATGATCGCATCGCTGATCGTCAGCCCAAGCCCCATACCCTTTTGGGGACCGCGGTCCTTGGTTGAGAAATAAGGGTCAAAGATTTTTCCCCGTGCCTCCGGAGGAATGCCGGTGCCTGAATCACTGAAGAGAACCTCTGCATACGTGCCAGGGGGAAGGCCGAGATTCTCCTGGCCGGCAACCTTGATACTGCGGGCAGTTACGACGAGCCTGCCGCCGTGGGGCATCGCCTCCTTCGCATTCAGTGCGAGATTTCTGAAGACCTGGCGCATCTGGCCCGGATCAACGACAACCGAAATACCGTCCTCCGGAAAAACAAACTCCCTCAGGACCGGCGATCCGCTTAGCGCGATGTTGAGCGCGTCTCTCAGAAGGATGTCCAGGCGCTCCCTGCTTTTGACCGGGTCACCGCCCTTTGAAAAGATGATGAGCCGCTGTGTCAGTTCGTGTGCTATTTCGCAGGCTTTTTCTGCGCTGGTCAGCCGTTGCAGTCGCTGCTCTTCGGACACCCCCTGCAGTTTCGCTATCGTGATATTGCCGAGTATAGCCTGAAGGAGGTTGTTGAAGTCGTGGGCAATGCCTCCAGCGAGGATGCCGACTGATTCCAGTTTTTCGATTTTTACGAGTTCCTGCCGGGCAGCCTTCATCTCGCTCACGTCCTGCAGCATCCAGATTGAGCCCTCTTCCGGGTTATCCCTGTTGACAGCCTGTCCCACAATGTTGCACCAGAACAGGGTGCCATCCTGCTTCTTCATCTGCACTTCTGTATTAAAGGTTTCACCGCTATTCACAACGGCATAGGCCTCCCTGCCCACCCTGCGGTAGGTTTCGCGGTCAGGATAAAACTCCAAGGTATCCCTGCCATTTAACCCATCAACCTCAAAGCCGAACATCCGGTTGAGGGCCTTATTCGACCAGATAATAGTGCGGTCAACAAAGTAGCCGATCCCGGCTGCAATATTGTCGAGAATGATCTGCTGCTCGTTCAGGAGTTTGCCGATCTTAGCCTCCGCCTCTTTGCGCTCGGTGATATCAGTAAAGGCAAGAAGCAGGTGCCGTGTCCCCTGGGCAGAAAAGGATGAAAAAAGGCAGTCCATCCAGATCGACCGGTCAAAGGTCGACAGGTGATGAACAATGCACCGTGTCCGTTCTCCCGTTGCCAGGGTCCTCTCCGCGAGTTCCAGCAGACCTGACTTTTTCCACGACTCGAGCCCGCGGAAATTCTGGCTCAACAGCTGCTGCCTGGTCGCCCCGATGATCCGGGCTCCCTGGTCATTCATCGAAATGCACTGGCCTTCGGAATCATAGGTTGCAATGCCGATCGGTGATGCCGAAAGGATCTGTTCATTGAAAATATAGGCTTCGGCAAGCTGCTTTTCTGCATGGACACGCTCGGTTATGTCATGGATGACCGAAAACAGCAGCTGCTTTTGCTGAACCATTATAGGAGAGGAATAGACCTCCACGGTCCGGATTTCTCCCTGTGCAAGCCTGTGGGGGAAGACAAAATGACTCTGCTTCCTGTTTCTTACATTCTCTCTTTCGGCTGCGATTTCCTCAGGAGCCAGGGTGTTTATGTCCTGTATGGACATCCTCTTCATGACCTCGGCCGGATAGCCGTAAAAAGACACACCTGCCTGGTTGACGTCGATGATACGACCGCTCTCCGGCTCTATCAGGAGCATGACTGCATCATGGTACTGAAACATCCTCCTGAACCGTTCCTCGCTCTCACGCAGTATCTCTCTGGCCTGCTTGAGTTCAGACAGATTTCTGGCAGCCCGCAGAATATAACGGACACGATGACGGAACAGCTCCCCGTTAACCGGTTTTGTGAGAAGGTCGGTTGCCCCGGCGGAATATGCGGCTTCAATGGATTCGGCGTCGTCAAGGCTGGTCATGACAAGCACGGGGATGTGTTCGCCCTGGGGCAGGGAACGCATCTGCCTGCAGACCTCCAGACCGCTGATGTCGGGCAGAAGCAGGTCGAGTATCACCAGGTCAGGCACGCTCTCGCGAAAGAGTTTCAGGCCATCCTCCCCGGTTTCCGACTCAGCGGCCCTGAGGCCGGCATCTTCCATGGTCCGTCTGACCAGAAGCCGTATCGACTGATCGTTGTCTATGATCAGGACGAGGGGAATCCTGTTGTTTTTAATGAGTTCTCTCATGGCATCGTCTCCAGTATCATTGCTCGGACTTATACCATACCACCTGCTGCCATGACTATCAATACAGACAGCGCTCGTCTCATCCTGCCCGGTACAGAAAGGATTGCGGGAGGGGCAAATGAACGGTTATATCAGCAGGCGGGCTATGGTAAGGAACTTTGCGAAAGCGGGGTCTTTCTCTTTGTTCGTCCGGCGGTAGAGCTCCCGGGAAAAGGCAATGAGCTTCCTGCTTTCGTTAAATCTGAGGAACTTCATATCCAGATTTGTCTCACCCAGGCGGATCCTGTCGAGGGCATCCGCATCTTTCAAAATAGCAGTTGTCATATAGGCACGGTGATCTTCGGGGAGTTCCTCAGGCAGTGAATGATTCGAAACGCTGACCGTTATCTCATCGAAGTCTTTACGGGCCACCCCCGCCGAGAGAAAAAGATGCTTGAACAGGGGCAGCTTATTTTCAGCAGCCCAGGTCCCATGCATATGACAGCATCCATCGTGTTTCCGGGCCATGTCGTGTATATAGGCAGAGCAGAGGGCCAATCTTGTCTCCCGCTCAAGCTTCAGCATATCCCCGAGTATCAGACAGTGGCACATCACCCTGCAGGTGTGATGAATGCCGTGCAGGGAGCTGCTGATGTCGAAATAATCCTGACTGAGAATAAAATCAGCTGTCTTGATATGCATAGGAATATACTATACAAAAAGCCGGCTCAAACCAGGAAATAATGCAATCGGAACAGGTCCTGACGGTGCAAATCAGATTATAGCTGTGGATTGAGGCGTAGCAGGTTAGTGGTTCTTCTGCTTCGGTATCTGTTAGAATAAAAGTTAACATTAAATTATGTCATGTTGCAGGCAATCGCTTGACGCCGTGCCCGCTGCGTGTCGGATTTAATCGGAGATGTGCGCTTTTTCCTGCGCAATAACGACACAGACTCACTATAGAGGAGAAGAGAATGGCTTTAAGTATCGGAATCGTCGGACTCCCCAATGTGGGGAAGTCGACACTGTTTAATGCGCTTACAAAAAATCAGAGTGCCCTGGCTGCCAATTATCCGTTCTGCACGATAGAGCCGAATAAGGCGGTCGTTGCGGTACCGGACAGACGCCTGGACCAGTTATCGGACATTGTGAACCCTCAAAGGGTCCAGAACGCGATCGTGGAGTTTACGGACATTGCGGGGTTGGTTAAGGGGGCTTCGAAAGGCGAGGGACTCGGCAACCAGTTTCTTTCTCACATACGCGAGACGTCGGCCATTGTGCATGTGGTGAGGTGCTTTGAAGACGATGCCATCGTACACGTTGACGGCACGGTCGACCCGCTGCGCGATATAGAAGTGATCAACACGGAACTTGTCCTTGCGGATATTCAGACGCTCGAAAACAGACTGGCGCGCCTCGAGAAACAGGCCAAAACCGACAGAAAGCTCCAGCCGCTTTTTGAGACGGCAAAGAGGCTGCTTGACCATCTCAATACCGGCGCCCCGGCTATTCTCTTTGCTGAAAGGGAATCCGAGGTCTTTGCCGAACTGACGAAGGAGACGAGACTCATTTCCCTTAAGCCGGTTATATACGCTGCCAATGTGGATGAAGCGGGTCTTGCGCACGACAACGAGCATGTCAGGACAGTCTGCGCGTTTGCTGCGGAGCATAACGCCGAAGCCGTGAAGATCTGCGCGAAGATCGAGGAGGAGATGGCAGGCTTGAACGATGCCGAGCGCCTTGAATTTCTGGAATCGCTTGGCCAGACTGAAGGCGGGCTCGATCAGATCATCCACCATGGCTATCATGCGCTCGGCCTGATCAGTTATTTTACCGCGGGGGTGAAAGAGGTGCGCGCCTGGACGATCGAGCGGGGGTGGAAGGCACCAAAGGCCGCATCCGTCATCCATGATGATTTCGAGCGCGGTTTTATCCGGGCCGAGGTTATGGCCTTCGACGATTATATTGAAGGCAGGGGCGAGTCCGGCGCCCGTACTGCCGGCAAGCTCCGCACCGAGGGCAAGGAATATGTGGTGAATAATGGAGATGTGATGCATTTCCTTTTTAACGTATAACAGACCCCTTAAATGTCAGTATACTTAATGTCAGACAAAAAGTGGAGTTTATACACAGGCACTAAATAGGCAGGCAGCGCCTGCACCCAAAAAGGAGACATATTGATGAAAAAGTACGGTTTGCTGGTTTTTCTCTTTGTATTTATTGTTTTCACCGCAGGTAGTGTGGCTGCGACCGAGAAGGGAAAAATAAGGGTTGGCGGATCAGGAGGCATGATACCTCTTGTCACGGAGCTTGCCAAGGTCTATATGTCAGAGCACAGTGATATTGCCATAGCGGTGAGTCAGAACTCGATACAGTCTGCGGGCGGCATTATGGGCGCTGCCAAGGGAGAGCTGGAAATAGGCATGGCCAACCGACCGTTGAAAGAGGACGAACTGTCTCTTGGACTCGAAACGGCTGAAATCGCCCGTGTGGGGGTTGTTGTCGGGCTCAATAAAAATATTGCCATCAAAGATATATCAAGCGAGAACCTCTGTAAGGTATACGAGGGCAAGATTAAGAAGTGGAGTGAACTGGGCGGGGGTGAGGGCATGGTGGTCGCCCTGTCAAAGTCAGAAAAAGATGCCACAAAAGAGACGATCAGAAAGAATATAGCCTGCTTCAGGAATCTTAAGGAGGCAGAAACCATTGTTGTTGTCCCGACGTCTCCACAGACGGCAAAGGCCCTCACGAATTCAAAGGCAATGGGTTTTACCGATACGGTTGACGTGGATGCCTCCAATGGTGCGATTGTTGCTTTAAAGCTTGACGGGGTTGAGCCGAGCATCGAAAATATCAGATCCGGAAAATACAAAGTGGTGCAGGTCTACCGGCTCGTCACCAAAGGAAAACCCTCCGGTGCTGTCAAAGGCTTTATTGATTTTATCAAGGGACACAAAGGCAGGAAGGTCATAGAGGCAAGCGGCGCCATCCCGGTAAAGTAAGAGCGCCGGTCCGGTGAGCGGAGCACCCCTGTTTTATGGTATCGTAAAGCAGTGGAACAGGCAGGTTGCATAAAGGCTTCGGAAAATGCTTCCGACGCGGCTCTTGAGATCGTAATCTGTGAGGGAGAGGCTGCAGTAAAGGCCCACCGGCAGCTCTTCACGATGAACGAGGCCTGCTATCGCCAGGCGGACGGTGACATTCTCGGTGCGGTATCCTCCTCGGTCACTGAAGACCTCACCAAGCTTCATATTGCCGCCGGATGGGAAGCAATGCTGCAGGTAGCGCTCTGGACTTCACGGCGGCCGCATCTGATCGATGTCCTGGTACTTCTGAAGAAATCCGGCATCAGCGAGGCTGAACTGCTGCCGTTCAGAAATGCTGATATCAATGATATCTTTCCCTGGCTCTACTACGGCAAACGGTTTGAGACCCTCCGGAAAATAGCCAACCGCGCCAGAACAAAGGCGGAGTCTGCGCTTGAGAAGAAAAAACTCCTTGTCTATTGTCATCTGGTTGCTGAAGACACGGGGCAGATTGTTGCAAGCAGCCTCTGACGATGCTGAGACATCCCGGTCGGGATGCCGCGGAAGCAGGAGCACCCATTTGTTGATGTAAACAGGACAGTAAAGGACTTGAATATACTGCAGGTTCGTGTTATTTTAATGACGTTCCGGGAGGTTGGTATTGTCAAAGGCCAAGGTTTTATTAGTAGAAGATGATCCGATTCAGGCGCGCGAAACAGAGGCAATCCTAACAAATACCGGTTATGAGGTCTTCTGGGCCCAGGACGGCATCAATGCGATTAAGCTGGTCAAGTCCCTTAAACCTGACATTATCCTGCTGGACTTGATCCTGCCGGGGCTTGATGGCTATGAAGTCTGCCGGTGGCTGAAACTCGATGAGACTGCCAAGGCGATCCCGGTCATCATGCTGACGGTCAAAAAAGAGTTGTCTGATAAGATATCCGGGCTTCAGATCGGTGCAGATGACTACCTCCCCAAACCCTATAATGAGCTCGAGCTGAACGCCAGGATCTATGCCTCGCTCCGGACAAAGGCCCTTCAGGATGAACTGCGGATGAAAAACAAGCAGATGGAAGAGCTCCTGGACAAGGTCAATTATATGGCGATTACCGATGCGTTGACCGGGTTGTATAACCGCAGGAAGTTCCATGATACCCTGACGAGCGAGTTTGAAAGGGCCAAACGATATGCCACCCCTTTTTCGCTGATCATGATCGATATAGACCATTTCAAAAGAGTGAACGATAACTACGGCCATAATGCCGGGGATGCGGTATTGAAGGTTGTTTCCTCGCTTATCCTGAAGAGCGTCCGCGAGATCGACACTGCGTCGCGCTTCGGGGGTGAGGAGTTTATGGTGGTGCTGCCGAATACTGATATAAGCAATGCAAAAGTTGTTGCCGAACGCATGCTGGTTTCTATTGCCCGCTATCCGTTCCCTAATATTAATGAGGCTATTACCGTCAGCATCGGTATCGGCGGGATGCCGGACAGCAACATAAAAAATGAGGACCAGGTGATACGGTGCGCCGATATCGCACTCTACCGTGCAAAGCAGTCGGGCAGAAACAGGGTAGAGGTGTCGACCGGTGAGGAATTATCAGGGAACTCATAACAGCCGTGAATACTTCAACAGGGGCGTTGCATTCAACGCCCCTGTTGCGTTATAAGGAGAGATGGTGAGAAAAGGCATTTATCTGGAAAATACCCCGCTTGGAGAGGCATTGCAGGTCTGGGATGCCAGACTGGATGCCGGAGATGTCCGTCCGCTTGAGGCGGAAGATATACCCGTGCAGGATTCTCTGGGAAGAATCACTGCCGGTCCGGTCTTTGCGAAGATCTCCTCACCCTTTTATCATGCCTCTGCCATGGACGGGTATGCCGTCCGGTTCGTCGATACCTTCGGGGCTTCAGAGTCTTCCCCAAAAAAACTCAGGCTCGGTTCTGATGCGGTGTCGGTCGATACCGGCGATCCGCTCCCCGACGGCTTCAATGCGGTCATCATGATTGAGGACGTGAATCTCGTCGAGCTTCAGAAACTCGATTATATCGAGATACTCAAGCCTGCAACTCCCTGGCAGCATGTCAGGGTCATCGGCGAAGATATCGTCTGTACGGAACTGATACTGCCCGAAAATAACCGGGTAAGGGCAGTTGACATGGGTGCGGTCATCGCCGCCGGCCATGTCAATATTGCGGTCAGGAGAAGACCGGTCGTGGTGATCATCCCCACAGGGTCCGAGATCGTCGAGCCCGGGACCGAGCTGAAGAAAGGCGATATCATTGAATACAATTCCCGGATACTGGCATCTCTCATCCAGGAATGGGGTGGTATCGCCGTGCGCTATGCACCTGTTGCCGATGACCGTGAGAAGATAAAGGCGGCGGTGACGAAGGCCTGCAATGAAGGGGACCTGGTTATTGTCAACGCGGGATCATCAGCGGGATCTGAGGACTACACTGCAGACGTGCTGTCTGAAATCGGCGAGGTCCTGCTGCATGGCATCAACATCAAACCCGGCAAGCCGGTCATCCTTGCCTGGGCGCAGAATAAGCCGGTCCTCGGCATCCCCGGATATCCGGTTTCAGCCTATATCACCTCAGGTCTTTTTGCGCGGCCGGTTGTCTATCGTCTTCAGGGGCTTGAGATGCCGCAGCCTGAAATTATCAGGGCCAGGCTTTCCAGGCAGGTGGCCTCTGCTCTGGGGCAGGAAGAGTTTATACGGGTAAAGGTCGGCCGGGTTGGAGAGAATCTCATCGCAACACCGGTCAGCAGGGGGGCAGGCGTGCTGATGTCCCTGGTGCGGGCGGACGGGTTTGTGCGGGTCGCTGCCATGTCAGAGGGCTATGGTGCAGGCACCGAGGTGTCCGTCGAGATGCTCAGATCGGCAGGTGAGATCGAGAATACGGTTGTCTGCATCGGCAGTCACGACAATGCCCTCGACCTTCTTGCGAATATCCTGAAGAAAAAATATCCGCGCTTTTCCCTTTCCTCGGCCCATGTCGGCTCGATGGGCGGGCTCGTTGCGATAAAAAAAGGTGAGGCGCATATGGCCGGCACCCACATGCTCGACGAGGAGACCGGAGAATACAACATATCATTTATAAAAAGGCTGCTCAGCGACCGCAGGGTACTTCTGATCAATCTCGTATACCGTGAGCAGGGGTTGATGGTTTTGAAGGGAAATCCGAAAAACATCCTCGGCTTTCACGACCTGGTGCGGCACGATGTCGTCTTCATCAACCGGCAGGGCGGGGCAGGGACCAGGATGCTGACGGACAAGAACCTTAAAGAACTCGGTATCGATACCGGAAATATCCGCGGTTATGAACGGGAGGAGTACACCCATATGGGAATTGCCTCTGCTGTATTGACCGGGATTGCCGACACCGGCCTCGGCATACTCGCATCTGCGCAGGCCCTCGGCCTTGATTTTGTCCCGGTGGCCCGGGAGCGGTACGACCTGGTGATTCCGGTGGATTATGCGGATACGCCGAAGATGCAGGCGCTGCTTGGGATCATACGGGATGACCGGGAATTCAGGGAAACCGTTGAAGCTCTGGGCGGTTATGACGTCTCGGACATGGGCAAAATCATGTATGAGTCATAACCCGCTCGTTTTCCTTCGGAGCATGCGGCTTTCGCCGCCTTCATCTTCAGACAAGACAGCAGACGCAGACCGGCTGACCGCTGCACTCAAAGAGGAGGGGTTTCCCCGGGTGGTGATCCCGGTGGACATCCTGCGAAGACTGCCGGGAGAGCTGAGAAAAAACGGGTTCGGGATTGATCTGGTGCTCGGTGTTCAGGGCGGGGCGTTTGCGCTGATCGATATCTCGCGCAAACGCATCTATGGCCTTGCCCTTGATATTGGTTCGACGAATATAGAATGCAATCTCTTTGATCTGACGACCGGGGTTAAACTGCTTGGCCGGGAGATAGGCAACCCCCAGGTGCGGTTTGGCAGTGATGTCCTTACCCGGGTTCAGGAGTCGATGATGGGCAGGTTCGGCATTCTCGCCGGGGAGCTGCTCGAGGGCATCAACCTGCTGATCAGGGAGATCTGCAGCCTGGGCGGCATTGCGCATGACGAGATCGTTGCGGTTACCGTAGCGGGCAATACGATCATGACCCATTTTTTCCTTGGCCTCGATGTCAATAATATTCCCCTGAGCCCTTATATCCCTGTTGTCAGCAGTGCTGTTTTCCTGAGCGGGGAAGAGGCAGGTCTCATGATAAACAGAAACGGCCTGGTCTATGTCTTTCCGAATGCCGGCAGCTATGTCGGCGGGGACATCATCAGCGGGATCATGGCAGCGGGTGTGGAGCAGGAGGAAGCCCCCGTGCTATTTATCGATGTCGGCACGAATGTGGAGGTCACGCTCGGCTGCAGGGACTGGATCATGACCGGAGCAGGCGCCGCAGGCCCTGCTCTTGAGGGCGGCGTTGCCGGCATCGGAAAGACGGCTGAGCCGGGAACAATATATAAAGTAAGAATAGACGGCGTAACCGGAAGGCTTGAGACAGAGGTGCTGGCAGGGACCGAGCCTCAGGGCATCTGCGGGTCGGGCCTTATTGACCTGGTGGCTGCGCTCTATTATTCAGGCCAGATTGATCAGACAGGAAGGTTTACCGAGGCTGCATCCGGGGTCGTCGAGCGTGACGGGGTCAAGGCCTTTACGGTCTACCGATCCGGTGAGGTGGAGATGATGCTCACCGAGCCTGAGATACGGAACTTTCTGATCTCGAAGGCTGCAATGTTCTCCTTTCTGTATGTTTTTGTGCGGTCGGTGGGACTGACGTTCCGCGACATCAAGAAGATTTATGTTGCCGGCGCCCTGGGCTGCGGCATTGATCCTGAAAGCGCCATAGGCATAGGCATGCTCCCGGATGTCCCGAGGGAGAGGTTCATCCCTCTCGGCAACTCCTCGCTGGCCGGGGCAGGCATGGTCCTCCTGAACGCAGATCTTCTTACCGGTATTGACCGTATCTCCGGGATGGTCACGTACCGGGAGATGAATGAGGACTCTGAATTAATGAACATACTTCAGGGTGCCATGTTCATTCCCCATACTGACCCGGAGCTGCTGAAAGGATGAGACGATGATTGGTGTTCTGCTGCTGAACCTTGGAGGACCTGATTCTCTTGAGGCGGTCAGGCCTTTTCTGTATAATCTTTTTTCCGACCGGGAGATCATACGGCTCGGTCCGTCCTTCATGCAAAAGCCGCTTGCCTGGCTCATAGCAGCACTCCGGCATAACAAAACAGAATCATTGTATCGACTGATAGGGGGGAAATCCCCGATCCTCGATATCACCAGGGCGCAGGCAGAGGCCCTCCAGCAGAGGCTTAACAGCGGCAGGCAGGTGGCGTCCCGTGAAGAGTACCGCGTTTTTGTCGGCATGCGTTACTGGCATCCGTTGATCGGGGAGGTCGTCCCTGAGATCTGTGCCGCAGGCATTACAAAGGTTGTGGCGGTCGGTCTCTATCCCCATTATTCGGTTGCGACGACCGGGTCCTCACTCTCGAACCTGAAAACGGCCATAACCGGAATGCCGGTCGAGGTTTTCCCTGTGAAATCCTGGTATGATCATCCTCTCTACATTGAGGCGCTTGTTGAAAAGATAAAGAAGGGTCTTGCATCCTTTGACAGCGGGGAGGAGGTTCGGGTCCTCTTCAGTGCCCACAGTCTTCCGAAAAAATTCATTGAGGATGGCGATCCTTATGTAGAGCATATACAGGAGACCATCAGGGCTGTTTCGCAGAAAATCGACGTCAGGCATGATCTGTCGTATCAGTCAAAGAGCGGACCGGTCGCGTGGCTGGAGCCCTCGACCGAGGAGAAGATTAAAGCGCTGGCAGGGGAGGGGGTCCGCAACCTGCTGGTTGTTCCGATCAGCTTTGTCTCGGATCATATAGAAACGCTTTATGAAATTGATATACTATATAAGCACATGGCAGAGGAACATGGCATCCAGCTCCGAAGGATTGAATCCCTGAATATGGCACCTCTCTTCATAGAGGCGCTTGCGGATATTACGCTGAAGGCGACCAGGGAGGCAGGATGGACCGCATAGCGATCGTCGGCGGCGGGATATCGGGACTGTCACTTGCCTATTTCATCCTGAGCAGGGATCCTTCCGCTGATATCGTTGTTTTCGAATCTGAACAGCGGCTTGGCGGCAAGATCTGGACAGATAAAGCCGAGGGCTTTCTCTGCGAGGGCGGGGTGAACGGCTTCCTCGACAACAGACCGAAGACCCTTGAACTTTCTTCCATGGTGAAACTCACGCCCCTGCGGAGCAACGATGCCTCACGCAAACGGTTCATCTTTTCGGACCGCAAACTCCAGCGTCTTCCCGAATCGCCTCCCGCTTTTTTACTGTCAGGGCTTTTGAGTCTTCCGGGGAGGCTGCGGGTCATGGCAGAGCCCTTCATAAAGGGAGACGCGCGGGATGAGGAGACCCTTGCCGCATTTGCGAGACGGAGACTCGGCAGAGAGGCATACGAAAAGCTTATCGACCCTATGGCCTCAGGTATTTATGCGGGCAACCCCGAGACCCTGAGCCTCAGGTCCTGTTTTCCGAAGGTCCATGATCTTGAAAAGAAATACGGGGGCCTGATCCGGGGCATGATAAGCCTCCAGAAGGCAAAGAAAAAGGCAGGCTCAGGAGAGAAGGTCGGGGCAGGACCGGGGGGAACCCTGACGTCATATTATCATGGCATGGCAGAGATGGTTGATGCCCTGAAGGCAGCCCTTGGCGACAGGGTGCGCACCGGATTCAGGGCGGTGTCGCTCGACAAGTCCGGCCGGGGATATACGCTGCATTTTGCAGATGGTTCAGGTTTTGAGGCTGGAACCGTGGTCCTCGCTGCCCCGGCGTATGCTGCAGCAGAGATACTCAAGCCTGTTGATGCGAGACTCTCCCGGGTCATCTCTGGAATCCCCTACCCGTCGCTTTCAGTCGTCTGTTTCGGCTATCGAAAGGAAAAGGTCCAGATGTCGCTCGATGGTTTCGGCTTTCTGGTGCCGTCACGGGAGAAGAGGCAGATCCTCGGGACGCTTTGGGATTCGAGTATATTTCCGAACCGCGCTCCGGAGGGCCATGTGCTGCTGCGGACGATGGTGGGCGGTGCGCGTGCATCGGCGCTTGCCCTTGAGAGTGATCAAAAACTTATTGCATCGGTGCGTTCTGAGATCGCCGATATCATGGGAATAAAGGCCGACCCGGACTTTGTGCGGATCTACCGGCATGAGATGGCGATCCCCCAGTATACCGTCGGGCATGTTGACAGGATGGCGGAGATCGATTCCATTCTGTCAAGATCCCGGAACCTCCATGTCTCCGGCAATGCATACCGGGGGATCGGGGTGAATGACTGTATCGAGAATTCATGGAAACTGGCGGAAAGAATTACTGAAGGGAATGTTTAAGGCGACTCTATACACAGACTCTAGATTCGATGAACTCGTAAATAGTCGTCATTCCCTCAAAGGCGGGAATCCAGGGGGCGCGCAACTTCCTGAAAAGACTGGATTCCCGATTAAGACCTTCGGGAATGACAGCCATGGAAAGGACTTTTTACGCTGGCGTCAAATTTAAGCGGTAATAAAATTATTTTGAGGAGGAAACGGGAATGAGATTAGCGAAGTATGTCGTGGTGATGATGATCGTCTTACTTGCCGGAACGGTTTTTGCGGCAGAGGTTAAATCAAAGGAAGTGAAAAACAGAAAATTCAAGCAGGAGGAGATAAAGAAGATGGCAGAGACGCAGGCAGTAATCGAGACGAAGTTCGGGAGTATCACCCTGAAGTTTTTCCCCGAGGTGGCTCCAAATCACGTGAATAATTTCATTGAGCTTGCCAAAAAAGGTTTTTTTGACGGAACGACCTTTCACCGGGTCATCCCGGGGTTCATGATTCAGGGCGGAGATCCCAAATCAAAGGATATCAACAAGGCTGCGCACGGTACGGGCGGCCCCGGCTATACGGTTAATGCAGAGTTCAATGATAAGCCGCATAAGCGCGGTACTCTTTCGATGGCCCGTTCGGCAAGTCCCGACAGTGCCGGCTCCCAGTTTTTTATCTGCGTAGCCGATGCGCCGTTTCTTGACCGTCAGTATACAGTCTTTGGCCAGGTAGCTTCCGGAATGGATGTTGTCGACAAGATTGTCAGCCAGCCGAGGGACTCCCGGGACAACCCCAACGAACGTGTTGAGATGAAGGTGAAGATAATAGAGAAGTAGCAGATCCGGGCTTTTTTACCATTTGATAATTTGGGCGAAACGGGTTATTCTATAAGCATATTACGACAGCATGCAGAGAAAAGGAGAGGCTTTTGCATATCGTCTTCCCCATGTTGTTGGACAGAGGTCAGTCCCCCGTCCTGGCGGTGCGCCCCGCTCCTTATCCATCATCGGGCACCGGAAGCCTACGCTTTTATAAAATATTTTTCAAAAGGAGGCATCTTTGAAAGAGCAGGAGATCATGGAATCGCTGAAGCAGGGCAACGAAGAGTTTCGGAAACTGCATGAAGAACATCATGTCCTCGACGGTACGCTGGCTGAGATGGACAAAAAGGTCTATTTGACCCCGGAAGAAGAAGTGGAGCGGAAAAGGCTGCAGAAGCTGAAGCTCTCCAAAAAAGATAGAATGGCAGAAATGGTCAGGGATTATAAGAAGAGCAATCCCTAGGACTGATAAACACTACCGGGGCGGCCGCACGGCCGCCCCAAACGTTCGTTAACCGGTACGCCTGAATAATTTCAAAAGCAGCGAGACAACACCATGTTCGCTCATTCTCGGCCCGATACAAAGGGGCCTCCGAGGCACCGGCGCAACACGCCGCTGAATCCGGTTTTATGCCGTTCTCACGCTGTTTTCAGGAGGGCAATGGCACCGGACTGGAAACCTCTTTCAAATTCCTTTATCATAGAATCGTCAATCAATCGTCACTCTATATTAGGGGGTAATAATATTTATGAGAAGCAGTATGATCAAGGAAGGACTTGAGCGCCTTCCTCACCGGGCCCTGCTTTACGCGACAGGCATCCCGAAGTCAGAAATGGGCAAGCCGTTCATCGGGGTGGCTACGAGCTTTACGGACCTGATAGCCGGCCATATCGGCATGCGTGAGCTGGAGCGGTATATTGAAAAGGGAGTTCATGCCGGCGGTGGTTATCCGTTTTTCTTCGGCATCCCGGGCATCTGCGACGGCATTGCCATGGGGCATCGCGGAATGCATTACTCTCTTGCCTCCCGGGAGCTGATCGCCGATATGGTCGAGACGGTTGCCGAGGCGCACCGGCTTGACGGCCTTGTCCTGCTGACCAACTGCGACAAGATAACCCCCGGCATGCTGATGGCCGCGGGACGCCTGAATATACCGTCGATCGTCGTTACCGCAGGCCCCATGTACTCGGGACGCTATAAAGGAAGACGGCTGAACCTGACGAGTGATACATTCGAGGCTATCGGAAAATTCAAACGGGGACTCATCAAAAAAGATGAGCTCGACAATCTTGAGATGTGCGCCTGCCCCGGTGCAGGGTCTTGCCAGGGCATGTATACGGCAAACACCATGGCATGTGTGACTGAAGCGCTCGGCATGAGCCTCGAAGGCTGCGCCACGGCGCTGGCTGTCTCTTCGAAGAAGCGCCGGCTTGCCTTTGAAAGCGGAAGCCGGATCGTCGAGCTCGTGAAAAAGAATATCACCCCAAGGAAGATTATGACCCTGAAGGCGTTTGAGAATGCAGTGCGGGTTGATCTGGCCCTTGGCGGCTCGACGAACACGGTCCTGCATATTCCTGCGATCGCTCATGACGCCGGGATCAAACTGCCTCTTGAGATCTTCGACCGGCTTGCGAGAACAACGCCGCATATAGCGAGCATGCTTCCCGGAGGTCCGGTTTATATGGAGGACCTCGACAACGCCGGCGGCATTCCCGCGGTTCTGAAGAGGCTGAAAGAGAAGCTGAACAATACAATTACGGTCAGCGGCAGGAAGATATTTGCCATAGCCGATTCTGCAACCATCTATGACGAGGATGTGATCCGCCCCCTGGGCAAAGCGCATCACAAACAGGGCGGCATTGCGATACTCAAGGGCAACCTTGCCCCTGAGGGCGCGGTCGTCAAGCAGTCAGCAGTCAGCGCCGGGATGATGCAATTCAGCGGCAAGGCGATCGTCTTTGACTCTGAGGAGGCGGCAATGAAGGCAATTACAGGCGGACAGGTGAAATCAGGGCATGTGGTGGTCATCCGGTACGAAGGGCCGAAGGGAGGACCGGGTATGCGCGAGATGCTCTCCCCGACCTCTGCCATAGCCGGCATGGGGCTGAGCGAATCAGTCGCCCTCATAACCGACGGACGGTTTTCGGGCGGGACACGGGGGCCCTGTATCGGCCATATTTCGCCTGAGGCGATGGAGGGCGGTCCGATCGCCGTTGTCAAGGACGGGGACATTATCGAGATCGATATTCCGAAGCGGACGCTGACGCTGGCCCTTTCTGAAGATGAGATGGCAAAACGGCTGAAGGCCTGGAAAAAGCCGCAGCCGAAGATCAAAACAGGATACCTGTCTCGTTATGCCCGCTTCGTCAGTTCTGCCGGAGAAGGCGCGATCATGAAATAGGCAGTTACCTGTTGAATGAGGCCGTGTCGACGTAATTAGTGTCTGGGTGTAAAGAAAAGTTTTGTCATCCTCGGGCAAGCCTGCCGGCAGGCAGGCTTGCCCCGGGGATTCAGAACATACTGAAAACCCTGGATTCCCGACTAAGGACTTCGGGAATGACGGACAAAAAGTAGAGTTTATGCCCCGACTCTACTCACGAATTTATTGTGTCTGCTGCCGGTCACATGGTAAACTATCTTCCCTGATTTATTGAACGCAGGGTTTAATGTGAATTGTGGGAATGTAATATGGATAAACGATATGAATAAAACGATAAAGAAAATACTGATCGCCAACCGGGGCGTCCCTGCGGTGAGGATCATGCATACCTGCCGTGACCGGCAGATCCCGACGACGGCTGTCTACAGCGATCCGGACCGGCTTGCGCATCATGTCTTTATGGCGGATGCAGCGGTGCATATCGGCGAGGCCCCGCCGGTAGAGTCATACCTTAATATGGACAAGATGGTTCAGGCGGCACTGAAGAGCGGTTCTGATGCAATTCATCCCGGCTGGGGCTTTCTGGCCGAGAACGAGGCCTTTGCTCAGAAGGTCATCGATGCAGGTCTCACCTGGATAGGCCCGTCACCCGAGGTCATCAGGATGATGGGGGACAAGATCCAGGCAAAGATTCTTGCGCAGAAGGCAAACGTTCCGACAATACCCGGCATCAGCAGCGTGACCCGCGTCGAAGAGATCAGGCAGTGGATGGAAGAGGATAACGTCCAGTTTCCGATAATGATAAAGGCGGCGGCTGGCGGCGGCGGCAAGGGGATGGTCAAGGTAGAGAACCACGAGCAGATGGCTGCGGCCTTTGCCCAGACACGCTCAGAGGCAAAAAAAGCCTTTGGTGACGAGACCGTGCTCGTCGAGAAATATATCGAGCGGGGAAGGCACATCGAGGTGCAGATCGTCGCTGATCAGCATGGCAATGTGGTCCACCTGTATGAGAGGGAATGTACGATCCAGAGACGTAACCAGAAGGTGATCGAGGAGGCCCCCTCCCCGTCGCTTGACGACGACCTGCGGCAGGAACTCTGTTTTACGGCGACCCGCCTGATGAGAGAGATCGGCTATACGACCGCCGGGACGGTCGAATTCATCTTTGATTCTGCCACGAGAAAGTTTTATTTCCTTGAGGTGAATACGCGGCTTCAGGTGGAGCACGGCATCACCGAACTGATCACCGGTCTTGATATCGTCGGCATCATGATCGATGTGGCTGAGGGCAGACCTTTGCCGTTTAAACAGACGGATATCCATCCAAACCGCTGGGCGCTCGAAGTGCGGCTGAACGCAGAAGACCCGAAGACCTTCAGCCCGTCATTCGGTAATATTACGAGGCTCCAGACGCCAATGGGCCCGAATGTCAGGGTCGCCTCGGGTGTCTATGAAGGTGCGGATATTCCGCCTTACTATGATTCATTGTTCATGCTGCTGATGACTGCAGGCGCTGACAGAAAGGATGCCATTCGGGTCATGGACCGCTCCCTGGGCAGAAACCTCAGGGTCGAGGGCGTAAAGACCCTGCAGCCGCTTCTCCTGAGTATCATCAGGCACCCTTTGTTTATCGAAGGCGATTTCTCGACCAGGTTTATCGAAGAGCATATGGATGAACTTATCTCGCGGTTCAGGGAAAAGAACAGTGAGGATGAAGTTCTGAAGATTGCGCGGCATGTTGCCGAGATATCGGCACTCGGGCCCCAGAAATGGATGTAGGAGCAGGAAGAATGGCACCCGCCGGTCCTCAATCCCCGGTCCCCGGTCAGGTGTTTGTACGCCCCGGGATGTCCGCGCGCGAGATCGTCAGCGCGGTCCGCTCGCTCGACGGAGTCTGCCTGACCTCGGTCGGCATGCGGGATGCCGGCCAGTCTGATTTCAAGAACCGCCACAGGATATACGACCTGAAGACCCTTGCCCCCTATTATGAAAGGATGGGCCTCTTCAGCGCTGAATGCCACGGCGGTGCGCGGTGGCACGTCGGCATTATGAACAGGAGAGAGAACCCTTTCGAAGAGGTAGCCCTTCTGAGAGAACTGATGCCGGATGTCCTGCTCCAGACACTTATAAGAGAAACCAGTCTGTTCGGGTACCGGCCCTATCCGAAGAACGTCATCGAGCACGTTGTGGCACGGGTTGACATCGATGTCTGGAGATGCTTTTCATTTCTGAACGATGTCAGGAACATGCGCTCGGTGGCAGAGGTGGTCATGAAACGGGGACGACTGTTCGAGCCGACCATCTCCTTTACCGCCGCCGACTGGGCCACTGATGAGTATTACCTGGGAGTTGTCCGGGAGATCCTGGACCTCTGCTCCGGGACCGGAGAGATTGTCCTCTGCGTTAAAGACATGGCAGGGGTCGGAGACATCACACGCATCTACAACCTTATTGACGCAATAAAACAGAAATACCCCGAGCTCGTCGTCCAGTACCACCGGCATATCACCGACGGGCTCGCACTGCCGGCACTCCTTTCGGCTGCACGGGCCGGGGCTCAGATCTTCGACGTAGAAGAAGATTCTCTGATCCGCTTTTACGGGCATCCCCCGATATTGGGTGTTCAGGCCTATTTTGAGGAGTCCGGCATCCGTGTGCATCTCGACCGCAAAGAGGCGGTGGCAGCTGTCCAGAAGGTGCGTGAATGGATCGGCGATTATGAATGGGCTGAATCTCCCTTCAAGGGCTACGACCATACGGTAACCCTGCACCGGATGCCCGGGGGCGCTTTTCCCAGTTCGTTTGAGCAGGCAGACAA
>Ga0334722_10000720_pt1 | contig 46529 bp, 30 predicted proteins | sample C3_bottom_MG_FD_207210 | JGI IMG/M metagenome (GOLD analysis project Ga0334722, IMG submission 207210) | Sediment microbial communities from Yellowstone Lake, YNP, Wyoming, USA - C3_bottom | ecosystem: Environmental > Aquatic > Freshwater > Lake > Sediment | place: USA: Wyoming | collected...
CGCTGACGCTGACCAACCAGGCGCCGGTGGCTGTGAACGACGCGTATAGCGGCCAGTGGAACACGGCGGTCGTCATTCCGGCGTCGGGTGTGCTGTCGAACGACTCCGACCCGAACAACGACTCCATCACGGCCATCAAGGTGACCAATCCCGCGCACGGGACGGTCATCCTGAACGCCAACGGCAGCTTCAGCTACATGCCGTCGGCCAATTATTCGGGCGTCGACTCGTTCACGTACAAGGCGAACGACGGAGCGCTCGATAGCAACCCCGCGACGGTGACCATCACCATCGTCTCGCCGTGCCGCACGGACGACGACGACCGCGACGGGAAGTCGAATGGCCATCGGATTGGCGACGGCGACGACCACGATCGCGGGATCAAGGGTCACCACGACGGGGACGGCTGCGAGCACGACCGGGCCGTTCATCGGCACGACCGCGATGACCGCGGACAGATGGATTGGGACAGTTGCAAGCCGGGGACGCCCAGTTCAAAGCATGACGAATACGACACCCGCAAGAACACGGCCTTGACGGTGGCCCCGAAGGGCGTGTTGAAGAACGACGGTCCGTTCGCGGCGACCGCCGAGCTCTTCACCGCACCGTCGCACGGGACCGTGACGCTCGGATCCAACGGCGGGTTCGTCTATACGCCGACGGCCAATTTCGTTGGCACCGACCGCTTCTACTACGTGCCGCGGAGCGCGGCCGGCGTCGCTGGCGCCGTGACGTCGGCCACCATCGAGGTGAAGGGCGGCGACGACAAGGGGAAGGACTCGGACAAGGACAAGGACAAGGACAAGGACAAACGATAGGACCCGACGTCGATTTGTTCGATGACCATGGCGCCGGGGACTGCCGCAGTCCCCGGCGTTTCTCTTGGGGCAATCCCGAATCAGCTAGAATCAGGACATGAATTACGTCACGGTAGGGAAAGCGGGAGCGGCCATCGGCCTGGCTGCCGTGCTGGTGTGGGGCTCCTCGCAGGTCGTGAGCGGACGGCAGGATGCCGATCTCGCCAGACGCATTGCGGCGCTCGAGGCCGGTCAGAAAGAGATCCTGAAACAGTTGCAGGAGGTGAAGGCCGCGATTCAGCAGCAGACCCGGACGCCGCAACCGGCCCAGGCTGTCGCGGCGCCGCCGGCGTTGCCCACCGCGCCGGTCGCCGTCGCGGGCGCGGCCAGCCGCGGGAGCGCGGCGGCCAAGCTGGTGATGCTCGAGTTCTCGGACTTCCAGTGTCCGTACTGCGGTCGCTACACCAGAGACACGCTGAGCCAGTTGGAGCGGGACTACGTGGACCCGGGCAAGATCCGCTACGTCTTCCGGAACTTCCCGCTCGAACGGATTCATCCCAATGCGTTCAAAGCGGCCGAGGCGGGGGAGTGCGCGCGCCAGCAAGGCAAGTTCTGGGAAATGCACGCGAGGTTGTTCGCAAACCAGCAGGCCCTCGCTGACAACGACCTGCTGGCGCACGCCACGGCCATCGGCCTGGACGCCGGGAAGTTCCAGTCATGTGTGACCAGCGCGTCGGTGACCGCCCGGATTCGGCAGGACCTTGACGATGGCGCCCGAGCCGGAATTACCGGCACGCCGACGATGTTCCTCGGGACGCTGCAGAAGGACGGCCAGTTGCACGTGGTGCGCAAGATCGTCGGCGCGGCCCCGTACGCGCAAGTCAAGTCGACAATTGACGCCGTGCTCGCGTTGCCCGAGGTCTCCAAGTAGGTGGAGTCGCGGGCCGCCCTGGGTCTGCCTCTGGCGGTGATTTGCCTGCTCGGGGCGTTCGGCCTGGTGCCCGCCGTCGGCGGCAGCGCTGTGCTGTTGGCGTCGTTCGGTGGCGCGTGCGCCGTCCTGATAACCTGGCTGGCCGTGATCGCTATCCGGGCGCCAGCCCAGGGGCGGCGGCTCGCGATCGCGGTGTCGCTGCGGCCCCAGCACTACATCCAGGCGATCACGCACACCGCGATCTTCGTGTACTGGGCGCTCTACTGGCCGGCGCTCGAGGCTGCCGCTCCGCTCATCGCCGCGCAGATCGTGTTTGCGTACGCATTCGACATGGTGCTCACGTGGTCGAGGCGCGACACCTATGAACTCGGATTCGGCCCGTTCCCCATCATCTACAGCACCAATCTGTTCCTGCGGTTTCATGACGATTGGTTCTACCTGCAGTTTCTCCTGGTGGCCGTCGGGTTTCTCGCCAAGGAGTTCATCCGGTGGAACAAGGACGGCCGGCGGGCCCACATCTTCAATCCCTCGTCCTTTCCCCTGGCTGTGTTCTCGATTGCGCTGATTGTCACCGGAACCACCAGTCTGACGTGGGGCGAGGACATCGCGTCGCTGCTCATCCTGCCTCCCCAGATCTACCTGTTCATCTTCCTGGTCTCGTTGCCCGGACAATTCATGTTTCGCGTGACGACGATGACGCTCTCGGCCGTGCTCACGACCTACGGCTGTTCCGTCGCGTATCTGGCGGCGACCGGGACCTACTTCTTCTTCGACTCCAACGTGCCGATTGCCGTGTTCCTGGGCATGCACCTGCTGTTTACGGACCCGTCCACGTCGCCACGGACCGAACTTGGCCGCATCGTGTTCGGCGTGATCTATGGGCTGAGCGTGGTGGGGCTCTACGCGTTGCTGGGATGGTGGGGCGCGCCGACATTCTACGACAAGCTGCTGCAGGTGCCGGTGATGAACGTGATGGTCCTGGCGATCGATCGGGTGGCACGATCGCGGCACCTGCGGTGGGTGAACCCCGAGCGCCTGGGCGCAGCGCTGGCGCCCAGGGTGCGCAGCCTGGCGTACGTATCGCTCTGGGTCGTTGTGTTCGGAGCGATGACGGCGGCCGACGGCTTGGGCGACCATCATCCCGGATACACGATTCCGTTCTGGCAGGACGCGTGTGCAGCGGCTCGTTCAGGCGCGTGCACGAAGCTCGCGATCCTCGAGTCCGGTGCCTGCCGAGGTGGATCCGGATGGGCCTGCAACGAGTTGGGACTCCTGGTGTCGGCGGGCCGTGTGGTCGCGGCTCCGCCGGCGCAACTGTTCGAGCGGGCGTGCAGCGCCGGGTTCAAGCCCGGCTGCGACAACGCCAGAGCATTGGCCATCGGCGGCGCGGGAGCCCAGCACGGCGATCCCCGCCCGCAGGATTACCTGCTGCTCCTGCGGGAAGGCAAGGGGCCGATCCAGGATCGGAGCCCGCTCGAGATCTACGCTCGGGCGTGCCGGCAGCGCTGGGCGGCCGGCTGCGGCGGCCTGGCCGGCGTCTATTTCCGGGGAGAGGGCGTGCCGCCCGACAAGACGCGCGCCGCCGAACTCCTGGCGACGGCGTGCGCGGGCGGGCACGGGTCAAGTTGCTCGAATCTCGGGCTGATGTACGAGCGCGGCGACGGCGTCACCGAGGACCATGGGAGGGCGATCGGCTACCTGAAGCACGCGTGCGCGGCGGGTCTGGCCAGAGCGTGCAGCCAATTGACCGTCCAGGGCGGGCGCTGATCAAGGCTGCCGCGCCGGAGCCCTGTCGATGGCTTTGATGAGCAGCGTGACGGGCATCAAGGGCACCAGCCCAAGAGTGGGATTCAACACCACGTTTCCATACTGCCGGATACCGGCCCCTTTCGGGTGTTCGATAATCGGCGCCGGGCTGTGCACGAAGCCGATGAGCACCCCATCGGATTCTGCCAGGTACCTGTCTGGTGCGGGCGGGTTCCTGATGAACGTGGACCCGGTGTAGACCCAGGGGCCATCTGCCAGGGCTTCCTTCGTGACTTTGTCGTAGACCAGCTGCTCGGCCCGGAACCGTTTCGGAGCCGGCCCCCCGACTTCAACCCAGATCTCCACGGGATCGCCCTTGGGCTGCGCCGGATCAAAGTGCTGCGTCGGCGCCTGCGAGTGCGCCCGGTCCAACCCGATCAGGAGGAGCGCGGCGTTGAACGAGATGGCGTCGGTATCGAGCGTCATCGCGCTCTCGTAGGCCTTCATCCCGTTCCTCGTGTTGGCGATGAACTCGAGCACCGACACCTGGTTCAGGCGGCCCGTTACCGAGATCTCCTTGGCGGTCGTGTCGATCAGGATCTGCCCCATCCGGAATCGCCCGTCTGGGAGCTTCTCGATCGGCGGCGGGATCTTGGTTGCTGGCGCGGGCGGCGGTTGTGGCCCGCCGATCCCCGGGGTCTCTGCCATGACGAGGGCCCCCGCCGCGAGAGCCGAAGCAACCAGACAACAGGCCAGTACGGCACGGCGCGCGGCATGTCCGCGCATGACTCGGTGTGACACGTTCGATCTCCAGACGCTGGCACGAAACGACGGCGCAGGCCGCGACATCAATCGCGAGCCGATCACCCGACGGAATCTCAACGGAGAATCGAAGTGTACCACACGGCCATTGCCGGCGGCCCCGGCGTCATGACCGGCGTGCTAGTCGCCCGACGGCATCTTCTTGCGCAGGGTCGCCCGGTTCACGCCGAGGATCTCCGCGGCCTTCACCTGGTTGCCGTGAGTGATCGCCAGGGTCTCCTTGACGAGCGCCAGTTCGACGAGGTCGACAATGTCGTGGAACGGCGACGTGGCGGCATCGCCGGGCTTCTGGACCATCCGCTCGTGAAGGGCGGTGCGCACGCTCTGGACAAGTCCAGATTCGACGTCCCGCCGGTCGAACCCGTTGTCGACCAGCGGCCCGCCCAGATCGTCCCCCGTGATGACGTCGCTGCTGGCTACGATACATGCGCGCTTCACAACGCGCTCCAGTTCGGCGACGTTTCCGGGCCATGAATAGTCCCGCAGCCTGTTCGACACGTCGTCGTCAACGCCCTTGATGGTCCGGTTCAATTCATCGTTGAATCGCTGGATGAGGTGGCGGGTCAGCAGCGGGATGTCGTCGCGCCGCTCGCGCAGCGGCGGAAGCTGGATCGTGATAACGGTCAACGCGTCGAACAGTTCGCGGTTGAACGTTCCGGCGCGCACGTCGTCAACTGGGTTTCGCGCGACCGACGCGAGGATCCGGGGCGCCGCCGGCCGCGAGGCACCGCCCTGCGCCTGCGGCTCGTTGAGGGCGCGCGCCACCCGGGCCTGCAGCAGCGGCGTCAGGCCGCTGACGTCGGCCAGGTGGAGTGTGCCGACCTGCCGGCCTCCCAGCTTGGCCTCATAATCCGCGTCGGCCAGCGTCGCGCAGTCCACCGTCTCGAACGGCTGTTCGCGGCGGGCGCTGTTGTCGTGAATGGTCCGCGCCACCAGTTCCTTGCCGGTGCCGCGTTCGCCGATCACCATGGCCGGCACGTCGTTGGTCGCGAGCCGGCCAATCAGCTTGTAGACTTCGTGCATCGCGGCCGTTTCGCCGATCAGCCTGACGCTGGGAAGGACGTGTGCGCCCTCGGCCGCAATGGCCGTGGTCCGATCGCGGACGCTCCGGGCCGCCAGCGCCTTGGCGATGACAGACCTCAGTTGATCGAGATCGAGCGGCTTCGTCAGATAGTCGAATGCCCCGGCGCGGATCGCGTCAATCGACGTCTGGCTGGTGCCGTAAGCCGTCATCATCACGACATACACGTCGGGAAAGCGGTCCCGAATCTCCTGGAGCGCCTGCAGGCCGTCGCGGCCGGGCATGCGGATGTCCATGATCACGATGTCCGGCATTCGTTCCGTCAGCAGACGGATGGCGTCCTCGGCGTCGCTGCCGATGCGGAAGCCGTGGCCTTCGTAGTCCAGGAAATGCTGGAAGGCCGTCGCCATGGACTTGTCGTCATCGACGACCAGAATGTCAGCCACCGGAATCTCCTGGCTCCGCTACCGGCCCCGTCGTGCCCACGGGGAGCCATATCGTGACGCAGGTGCCTTTCGGCTGGCGGGCCGCCAGCTCGATTCTGCCGCCGTGGCTGCCGACCACGGCCTTCGCATTGACCAGACCGAGCCCGACGCCTTCGCGCTTGGTCGACACGAACGGGTCGAACACGCGGTCTACCATGTCCGGCGCGACGCCTACGCCATCGTCGCATATCTCGAGGATCAGTGTCCCGCTCGCATCGCCGGACCGGGTGGCGACCTGCAACGTGCCTCCGGAGGACATCGCGTCCGTGGCGTTGACCATCACGTTGAGTACCGCCTGTTTGAACCGCTCCACGTCGAGGTCGACGGCGGGAAGCGAAGGGGTACAGTCCGTCATGACGGCAATCTTGCGGTGGGCCAGCTGCGGCGCCAGCTGCTCAAGCACCTCGGCGATCACGTCGTTCAACGACGAACGGGTGCGCGTCAACTCGCCGGGGCGGGCCAGTTCCAGCAGGTCACGCACGACCGACTCCACTTGCGCGATATCCCGCAGCATTGCCTGGAGCAGCGGGCTCGCCCGTTCCCCGTCCATCTTTGACTGGGCGAGCAACTGGGTCTGCATCTTGATCGATGACAGCGGGTTTCGGATGTCGTGCGCCACCCGCGCGGCCAGCAGGCCCGTCAGGGCCAGCTTCTCCGACCGGACCAGCGCACCCTGCGTCCGGTCCAGACGGTCGAGCATGTCGTTGAAGGCCGTGGCGAGGCGCCCGACCTCGTCGTCTCCCGCGGCGGCCCGCTGTTGCGTCAAACCCGGCGAGGCCCCCCGCGTGAATTCCACGAGCCGTTCCAACGGGCCAGTGACGCGGCGCGTGACAATCTGGCTGACGAAGGCCATTACCAGCACGCTTAGGACGGCGGAGAGCAGGATGGTCCGGGTGATGGTGCCCATGACCGCGTCCAGTTCCGACGTGTTGATGATCAGCGCCACAATCGCGTCAGGTCGAGCAGCCACGCGACGGTACGCGACGACGCAGGGCTCCCCGGCGCACGTTGAGATCCGAACGACGGTGGTGCCGCCCGCCGCCGCCATCACCTCCCGCGTGGCGTCGGCTGCCATGACCGCCTGCGCGAGCCCGGCCTGCCGCGTCGGATCGAGGGTGGTCGCGATGATCGCGCCGCCGGCGGTAAAGGTGACGACATCGGCGTTGGCAATCTGCCGGACGCTGGCCACGATCGATGCGTTGATCGCGTAGTCGCTCCGGCTCACCAGCGCCACCGTCTCGCGGGCCTGTGCCGTCACGCGAGACTCGAGCGATCCGGTGATCAGCGAGAGGGCGATCAGGGCGCCGGCCGCGGGGATGACAATCGCGATCAGGACGAACGGGATAACGATGCGGTAGTGGAGCCGCAGGCGTCGTCGTGGCATTGCTTCGAATGTTGCCTGCCGGGGATGCGGCTGTCAATGCGCGCGCCGGACTGGTTAACGCCGCCCGCCGGGCTGGGGGACGGGTTCCTGCCTGATGCGCGCCAGGATCGCCTTCCATTCGTCATTCGGGGCCTGCTTGAGCGACGCCTCGAGATACTTCTTGGCATCCGCCGGCCGGCCGAGCCGATAATACGCGGCACCTAGCCCGCCAAGGGCGTCAGCGCTCGTGGGCTCCTTGGCCAGGGCCGCCTGGAACTGCCGCTCGGCTTCCTCCGGCTTCCCATTGCGCAGTTCGCAGTAGCCGAGACCCGTCGCGGCCCCCGCGTGGCCCGGGGACGCGTGAGCCGCCTTGCCGAAGGCCGAACGCGCCTCGTCGATCCGGCCGAGACGGTAGAGGCCCCAACCCTGAAGCAGCCGGCCGTCCAGCGTCATCTTGGCATCCGGGACGTTGGCGAGCGCCGCGACCGCCTGTCCGTACCGGCCGTCCCGATAGGCCGCCTCTGCCTCGTCCTGCTGCACCCGGAACGGCTCGCGCTCGGCGGTGCGGATCGCGTACGTGTCCGAGCCGACGCCGCGTTTCGCGAGCAGGTCCCGCACCACGCGGATCCGATGAACTCCCAGGTAACAGTGCAGGTAGACCTTGCCCTCCGTCGCCGCGATCGTGTCGGCCGCCTGTGACGCACTGTTGTCGTATGCGTTACCAAAGCGCTTGCCGAGGACGCTCGACATCGGGAAGTTGCGGAGCGTCATCCCGTATTGCCGGGCCCGCACTTCCTCCTGCTTCATCAGCGTTGCCTCGTACGGGATGGCGGGGTCGAGGAGGCTGATGACGACCTCGACGTTATGGGCCTTTAGGAGCTGGAAGTCACGATCGACGGGGTAGGGACCCACGACCACCCGTGCGTCCACGTTCGAGATCCGGCTCGCGAACATCCGCGTGAGCGCGTTGTCGGGATTGACGAGTATCCACCAGCTGACGGCGATTGCCACCAGCACGGTGGCCAGCATAAGAACGGGAACAACCTTGCGGCGCATCACCACCATTATGCAATCTCGCCGCTATTATCGCAGCACGCGCGGGGCTACTTGCGGCGAAACGCCATGGCCGCGGTTTCGCCATCGACCGTGACGGAGAGATTCAACGCGCGGCAGTCCGCCGACACCGATCCCGGCATCGCCATGGTCCCGTCTGCATTGGTCACGCTCAGACGGACGTCTCGTCCCGTGATGGTTCCTCGTACCGTCGATGCCCCCGACATGGCGTCCCATCCGCCCGTGAGCTTGCCTTCCACAGTCGATCCGCTCTGGCGCAGCGTCAGCGTCATTGAGACCTTCTCTTCCGGCAGCGAGAACAGCCAGTCGCCAGTCAGGGTGCAGGCGTTCGCCTGCGGCGTCGGCGCCGGTTGTGCCGGGATCGTTTGGGGCGGCGCGGGGACTGCCGGGGGCGTCTTCGGTGGTGTGGTGGGCGTGGCGCCCGCTGGCTTCCAGACGGGGCCCGTGCTGGGATCGGGCTTCCACGTGGGCGAGGCTCCCGCGGGAGGTGCCGGCGGCGGCTGAGCCGGGGGAGTCGCCTTGACCGGGTCGGTCTTCTGTTTGGCGGGCAGATCGTCTGCCGCTTTCTGACGGGCGGCTTCCTCCTGAGCGGCCTTCTGTTTTGCCGCCTGCTCGGCGACCGCCCGGTCCCACGCCGCCTGCTGCTCGGCCTTCTGTCGAGCGGCCTGTTCCGCGGCGGCCTTCTGCTTTGCCGCCAGTTCGTCGGCTGCCTTCTGCCTGGCGGCCAGTTCGTCGGCTGCCCGCTGTTTCGCGGCCAGCTCGTCTGCGGCCTTCTGCTTGGCTGCCTGTTCCTCTGCGGCCTTCTGCTGGGCCGCTTGGTCCTCGGCGGCCCGGCGTGCGACTGCCGCGTCCTGTTCGGCCTTCAGTTTCGCCCCTGCTTCTTGTTTTGCCGCTTCCGCATCCACCCGCGCAATGTGCGCCTCGAGTGTTGGATCGGACAGGAACTTCAGGCTCGTCCGGTACTTCTCCGCGGCTTCGCGAAGTTTCCCCTGTGCCTGGAGCGCCTCGCCCTCGGCGCGGAGCTGCTGCGCCGCCTGCACGTTGGCCGGCTGGCCTGCGGAGGCCGGCTGCGCGGCGCGTGCGGCATCCGCCTTCGCCTTGACGGCCGCCTCCTGGGTGGCGGCTTCAGCTTCTACCTGCGCGATATGAGCCTCGAGCGCCGGGTCGGCCACGAAGGTGAGACTGGCCCGGTACTTCTCGGCCGCCTCGCGCAGGAGTCCCTTCTGCTGCAATGCGTACGCTTCGGCGCGCAGCAACTGCGCCACCTGTTGCTTGGCCTTCTGGTCTGCCCCCGTCGTTGCGGCGGCGGCCGGCAGCGGGCTCGCCGGATCGGCCTGACGCTGGGTGGCTGGCGGCTTCGCGGGGGCGGTCCCCTGCTGCGTGGCCGGTTGTCGCGCGGCCTCGGCCTGCTTCTGGCTGTTCTGCAACGTGGCCTGGGAGATCGTGATGGATACCGATCCGCTGCCCGTTCCGAGTTTCGCGCCCAGGCTGTCGGTGGCTGTGACGGACGCCGCGAAACTGCCAGTCTGGCTGCAATTGACGGTGGGTTCCTGCGAGATCGGATTCGACAGCGTGCAACCGTCGGGCGAAATGGTCCACTGATAGCGGACCGGTGCATTGATCGGAGCAGGGGAGACGTCTACACGCATGCCGACATCCTGGAAGACGGCGAGCTGGCGTTCCACGTCTACCAGTTGTTTGCGCTGAGGGTCCCAGACTTGCGGCGTTGTTCCACGGGCGGTCGGTCCAGTCACGGTGACCGTGTGCGGACGTGCCGTGATGACGATCGCCTTGCTGCCGAGATCCGTGCCGCCGTCCTTTGCTTTGCCGTGGGCGGTGACCGAGACGGGCGTCGTGTCCTTTGGCCGGAACGTGTAGACGCGCTGATTGGCTTCAGCCCCCGTGTTCATGGCATTGCCCGCGTATTCCCACCAGTAGCTGATGGCGTCGCCGGCGGTCGGAGCCTCGGATGCCGTCACGCGCACGATCTGGCCCGGGTATGGTTCGGCAGGGAACACTTGCAGCCTAATCTCGGGCGGAGCGACGTCGATCTCAATCTGATTCGATTCCGCCACGGTTTCCAAGACGGGCCCCGACCGCTGAAGCACGTCAACCCAGACCCTGACCTTGCCAATGTCCGCGAATCGACCCATCGAGGAGTTCTTGGTTCCCTCGAACGGCACGTACGTCACCTCCGAGTTCGGCTGCCATCGATAGATCAGTCCTTCGGGGGGCGCGACGCCATCGGGAGACGACACTTGCGCCTGGAACGACAGCGTCTGTCCAGGGATGACTCGGCTCACGCCGCCGACGACGGATATCGTCGCCACGAGCGTCTTGGCCTCGACCGTTGCCGAGCCACTGGTTTTCAGTCCCTTGGCGTCTGTGACCACCACGGAAAAGTCGTGCTTGCCCGGCTTCGACACCGTGAAGGGCAGCGCGGGAGCCGTACCCGTCGATGCACCCGACCACGCATACGAGTACGGCGCAGCACCGCCGGTGACCTTCGCGCTCAACGTGACGACGTCGCCAATCTTCGGCGCCGGCCTGTCGGCCGAGATCGTGACGATGTAGCCATCGGGCGGCAGACCGGATGTCCAGGTGTAGGTGTAGGTCCACTCACGAGAGAGGTGAAGGAGGTCATAGTTAAAGTAAATGGTCCGTGTTTCGCCGAACCGCGTCGCCGGGGTGAATCGCCAGGACTGCGTGGCCGTTGGATGAATCGTTCCGGTCGAGAGATTGATGCTGTCAGCTCCTCGCGTTTCCTTGTCTTCTGTGAAAAACCCGCCAGACAGCGAGAGCTGCGGCCCACCGCTCTTGTGATCCTCCGAGGTGGCCGTCGTCGTCACCTTGGCGTCGCCTGCGATGCTCTTGGGGAACTCGGTCCACGAGATCTTCGAATCGAATACAGCGGGCTCATACGACGAGAGGTCCGGCCTTGCGGGGGGCGGGAAGATAATCTTGAAGTGACCGGTCACGCTGCTCCCGGACCGAACGATTGAGCAGTCACGTGTCTGGTAGCCGCCGGAATCCTGACACTCGGTCTTCCTCGATTCCCTGACGTCGGTGAGCAGCCAGTAACCCAGATTCGGATCCGGAGGGGGAGCTGGCGCCGCCTTGCCTGGCGCCGAGGGCGGCTTCGGCCCAGCGGGGGATTCGGCGGGAGGCGCGGTGACGGGCGGCTTCGCTTCGGCCACGGGCGGTGTGGCGTCCGCGGGCTTCTCGATGGGCGGCTTCTCAACAGGTAGCTTCGCTTCCGGGGCGGCAGCCGTCTCGGGTTTCGCCGGCGCCCCTGTAGGCGTCATCGGAATCGTCATCGAAGGCGTCGGGTCCAGGTTGCGGCCCAGGACGAGATCTCGGGTCAGCACTGCGTATCCAGTCGCCGTGAGCGTCAAACGGTAGCGGCCGGATGGCACCTCAAAGACCAGGCGATTGCCTTCGATCCTGGCGGTGACGGGCGCGCCCGATTCATCGAGTGGCAGCAACTCACCGCTGGGCGTCCTAATCTGCCGCGTCGCGTCGCCAGCGTCGGATGGCGTCACGGTCAATTGAACCGGGGCTCGCTTGTTCAGCCAGGCCCGGTACTCGTCGAGCACGGCGTTGCGCGTTCTGGCGTGATCGACGCCCCGTGGAAGGGCCCACGCCAGCTTCGGATCCGACCCTGCGGCCCGATAGGGCTTGATCCACAACTCTTCGACGAACAGCCGGTTCTCAAAGTCCCGTTCATCCGCGTCGAGGGTCTTGGCCGGCAGTAGCGTGCGCTTGATCTCCAGCAGGGTGTCGGTGGCTGCCTTGCGCGTGGCGACGATCTGCTGGGCCCAGTTGCCGGCCGACGCGAGGTCGGCTCCGACGCGGCCAGTGAGGAACAGTTCGCCCGTCAGGAAGCGGATCTGGCCGTCTTGCCCGACGGCGGAACCCAGGCTGGCCAGCGCATCATTGCGGGTCTTCACGATCGACCGGTAGCCCTCCAGGTACTTGATGACGACTTCGGCGGCGCGCGTCCGCTCGCTCTCGACCGGCGCCTCCTGCATTTCGTTGCGTTTGACGGCCCACAGCCAATTGACGATCTTCTTCAGGTTGCTGGTATCGACCTCGGCGTCCAGGCCGCGGAGGACGGCGTCTTCGATCTCCAGATCCGCCGCGATCTGGCGCAGTTCCGCGAACAGCTCTGGAAGGTTTCCGAGGACGTCCGCGAAATCGGCGGCCCGGCGATCTTCAAGTCGTGTGATCAGGTTGGTGATGAATCCGAGCTTGACCTCCTCCCAGCGCACCAGGCCCTTCTCCGCGAGGCGGTCCAGGAGCTTTGGACCGACGTTCGGGTCCTGCACCATCGCGTCGAGGAGCACGAGCGCCGGATCGGTGGCGGCAATGTTCTTCTGCAGGACCTTGTCGAGCTCCATCCAACTCGTCAGCCCGGCGTTCTCGCTGGCGTACGCCCGCCAGTTGAGGTGCCCGCGGCCGATCTGAGCGCGGAGAGCGTCGACTTCTTCCTTCCGTTGTTTCGCAAAACCCTTGAGGTCGATCGGCACGTCCTTGTACGTCACGGACAGCAATCGGAACTTGGTCAGATTGGGATTGTCCGACTTGTCGCGCTCGTCGGCCATGAAGGAGGCGTTCCGGTAGAGCGTGTCGACGAACAGGGCGAGTTGCTCGCTCCAGTAGGTCGACACGGCGAAGTCCCCGATTCTCGTTCCCAGGCCGTAGGCCGCTTCGGGAAGGGCCAGCGGCGGGACGAGCGTCGTGACGAAGTCCCAGCCCGCCCGCATGTAGTTGCCCATCATCGCGGACTCGACGGCTGATCCGAGCGGGACGCGGCGACGGAACATCTCGGTGGCGACGCCGCCCCAGCCGTCCTGGCCGTACGCGTCCCGGTACGCCACCATCTCGTCGATCAGCCCATAGGCGGTCATGCCCTTCATGCCTTGCCGTCCCGCCGCTGTACGTTGGAGGGCTTCGTTCAAGTACTGGTTGGTGGATTGCACGCTGGCAGCGACCACCGCCTTCAACGTGGCCAGCCGTTCCCGCGCGGTGGCCGGATTGCCTGACGCCCGTACGGCTTTCACGGCGGCTTCGAATTGGACAAAGTCCGGGTCCTGGCGAAGCGGACCCAGAAGCCGATCGTCAACGAAATCGAGGATAGTATTTGCGCCTTCGACGCCTTCCATCGGCAGTTCCACGGCACGCGCCGCCCGATCGCGGATGTACGCCCCGAGGGCCCTCAGTCCATCCTTGCTGCGTTGCTGGGCCTCCTTCCTGAGGTAGTCCTCGACGAAGCGCTTCTCCTTCAACTCGTCCGCGCTAAGGGACTTTACGCCGAATCCCCGGCTGAGGCGGTTCAGCAGTTCCCTGACCTTTGCATTGTTGGTCTGAATCTCGATCGGCACGTCGGCACTGTGGCCGGTTGCCTTGATTTCGGCCTCAACCATGTCGACGAGATCCACCATGGCGTCGCGCAGTGCGGTCGTGTCGGCTTCGACGTTGTCGCCCCGGCTCTTTCTCTGTTCGAGGTCGCGCAGGCGGGACTCGATGTCCGCCGTCCGGTTCCGGGAGGCCTGCTTCACGGTCTCCCACATCGCGGCGGTCGCTTTCTGGTGAAACGCCCTGACCTGTTCGGCGTTCACGTTGAGCCTGAGAGACTTGGTGCCGGCATCCCAGATGGCACTGGGCTTCGTGCCCAAGTGCGTTGAGATCAACTCGATCATCTCGTTGCGCACCTGCGGCGTCTGAGGCTTGGTATTCGCGAGCGCGGTTATCCGCTTCGAGAAGGCCGCCAGGTCGGCCTGGCCTCCTGCCGAGGGCTTGCCTCCGGCCTGCTCGAACGACTGGAAACTCCGGTCGAGATACTTTGCCGCCTTCACGATCGCATTGGTGACGTCGAAGATGCCGGGGGCAACGATGTCGTGCTGGAAGTGACGAACCATTTCCATCGACAGTCCCGGTTCCGTTTCGTTGGCTTTGGACGGTGTGGGCAGTTCCCGGCCCTCGGCGGCGGCGAGGTCGCGCTCGGCGGCTAGAATGGTGGCGACTTCGGCCGCGTCTGCCTTCCGCCGGTTGCCGGTCGACAGGTCGACCACTTCGTTGACCTTCATCTGGGCTTCGGCAAACGCCATGCCCCACTTACCGATGTACACCTCGAGCCCCGCGAGACCGTGTGCCGTGGCCACCGAGTCGAACGAACGGGGGTCGAGCCCGGTTCGGCTGCTGATGATTTGTGCGAATTCCTCCTTCATCGCCGTTGCCAGCGCCACGTCGCTGCAGACGAAGCTGAAATCGATGTCGCCCGTGAATGTGAGTGCGGAGTCGGCCTGCGTGGCCCACTTGCCGACGTGGGAAATGATCAGTTCGCTTCCGTTGGCCGGGATCCTGCCCTCCGCGACGAACTTCCTCACCACAGCATCGATGGCCTCGAGCGTGGCTGTTCGGCGCCAGGTGAGCAGCAGTTGCTCGACGGGTGTGCCACCGGCCGCGGAGGCCTGACCCATGATGCTGCGGGCCAGCGATGCGTCCGGAAAGTCCACCAGCAACGACCTTGTGTTGATCACATCGAACATCGTGGCGCCGGGCGCCGTCCCGTCGGCTTTGGGGACCGAGACCCGGCTCAGATCCGCATAGAAGCTCTCCGGCGTCTTCCCGTGTGTTCGAACGTCATAGAGCAGCAGCGCAATGGCAACCGTGGGATTGGTCCGGCCCCATGCACCGGACAGGCGGCTGTTGACCGCCGCCACATCGCCGACGGTGCCGCCGAGCTTTGTCATTTCCTGGAAGAACGACTTCGTCTCACGTTGCCCCGTGTTGACCTCGTACAGCAATCGCGCGAGATCGGCCTGGAGGCCGGTCAGCTTCAGGATGGCAAGCTGGCCCTCGAGCCGGGACCGACCGAACGGCTCTTCGCCAGGCGCCGGACGACTCTGTCCCGCCGGAGGTTGCGCATCGAGCGCGACGCTCACGCTGCAGTTCCGGCAACTCGTCGCAATGACGATGGCGTAGCTGCCGGCCGGGAGCAGATCGGGCAGACCTGTCGTCCGCCGGTCTGGCGCGTTCCAGACGGCCGTGAACGGCGTGGGGCCGCCGGCGCGGACGGAGACCTGCGGCGCGGGAGGGGAACCAGCGCCGCACGCCGTCGGCGCGGCCGGGCTGACGGTCAATCGAAGGTTGGTGCCCACGTACCCTTCTGGCACGACGATCACGCCAGGGGTGGACGTGCACGAACTGTCGGTGGTGGCCGGCGTGGATTGCTGGCCAGCGAGCGCCGGCGGCGGCGCGGCGAATACAGCGGCAGTTACCAGCCAGGTGGCAGTCAGGACGACGATGCGGGCAGCCGAGGCTTTCATGGCCCCTCCTGATGGAGTGCGCGAATCGACGCCGAGGGGTTGGCCGGCGCCATTGTACTCAGATTCCAGGGTCCGGGCGCACACCGTTCGTGCCCCACTTGCCGGAGTTTGCGTCGGAGGCGCCGCCGACCTCCTGTAAGATAAAGACTCATCCTGAATGTGTAGTGTCGGCGGTGCCCGCACGTCTCGAGGAGTGCTGGAATGTCCCAATCGGGATCCGTTTCAATCGTCACGCCGGCCGCGGTGGCTGCGCGGGCACGAGTGTTGTCGGCGCGCGCGTTCTCGACCCCCGAGCCGCTGGTTCGTGCCTTCGCGCGCCGCGTTCAGCAGGAGGGGGCCCTCGACCTGACGCAGGGCGACTACAAGAACGCGGATTTCGCCCCGCACCCGGAAGTCGTGCGCGCGGCCCAGCGCATCACTCGCAACACGGTCCACAGCTACGGTCCGGCCGTCGGCCGGATGGACGTGCGCAGCGAGATCGCGGAGTTCTTCAACCGCGACGGCCGCCTCGATTACCCCTCGTCGGACATCCGCTTCCTGCCGGATGAAGTGCTCTTTACGTCGGGCACGCGATCGGGTCTGGCGATGGTGCTGGAGGTGCTGGGCGCCGACGGTTCAGGGGTGGTCGTGCCGAGACCCAGCTGGGAGTACGACTGGTTCGTCGAGCGGGCCGGGAAGCGCCTCGTGGAACTGCCGACGGATCCGCCGGGGTTCCTGCCGGACCCCGCGCACCTGGAGCGGTTGGTGGCGGCCGGCGGGATCTCATCCGTCATCATCAACAATCCCCACAATCCGACGGGGCGCGTCTACCCGCGCGACCTGGTCGAGCAGCTCGTCGACGTGGCCGTGCGCCACGGGGTCTACGTGCTCTACGACTCGGTGTACCAGCGCCTGGACTACGTCGGCGGCTTCGTCAACCCGGCGTTCGCGCGCAACGAGTGGCGCGACTGGGTGGTGACGTTGTCCGGCCTGTCGAAGATGGACATGTTCGGCGCGTCCACCGGCGCGCGCGCGTGCTGGCTGGTGATGTCGGACCAGATCCAGTCCGGTGGCGTGCGGGCCCGCGAGATCATCGCGAACCTCTCCGCGTGGCTCGTCGCGACGCCCTCGACGCTGGCGCAGGACTGGGCGCTGGCGGCGTTGCAGAGTCCGCTGGCCGCCATCCGGCAGCCCTCACCGTACATGCGCGAACGTCGCGACTTCATGACGACGGCCGTCGACGGCATTGCCAGGCTCGGCATCGAGCGCACCGATTTCGGCGGCACCTTCTACTCTCCGATGGCGTTTCCAGGCCTGATAGGCGAGCGCTTCGAGCGGCTGCGGCACGGGCTGCGCGAGCAGGCCGTGGTGCGAACGGCGGACGATGCCTTCGACTTCCTGCTGACGGCGTGCGTGGGCGGGATTCCGTTCACCGCGTTTGCGGGGCGCGACCCCGGCCACTACGGCACCTGGCAGCGGCTCTCGTACGGCTCGAAGGACGTGAGCGAGCTCTCCGTGTTCATCGAGCGCGTCAAGGAACGGATCGAGCGGCAGGGGCGGCTCGGCTCCAGCGGGTCGCCACTCGTTGAGCCCACTCAGGCGAACCGCCTGTCAGTTGGCGACTTCGTCTGGGCCAGCACGTGCACCGAGGCTGGGTATCCGGCCTTCGACACACTAGACCGCCGCGTGTTCGCGGCGGCTCGCCAGGAACGTCCGGTCACGCCCTGGCCTGACTCGCCCCGCCTGACGGGCACTAAGCACCCGGATTCCACCTCGCACCGGGCCGCGCAGTTGTCCCGGGCGCTCGAGGCGTCGCTCCAGCGCGCGGACCGCTCCAGCGTGGCTCTCGATAGCTTGGAATGGAATCCGCTGATCGACGCCCGGACGGAGTTCGACGAAACGCTGGCGGACCTGCTGGGCGTCTGCAACGAGGTGCTGGTCGACTTCGAGGGCCGTCACATCAGCCCGGAGTGGCTGGACGTGCCCGAAAAGACGGTGCTGGCGCTGCTGCGGCACGGCGTGGTGCCCGGCGAGGATCGGCACTTGCTCTTCCGCGTGCCCAATCCGTGGCTGGAACAGGATGAGGAGAAGATTGCCAAGATCCTCGCCGCCGTGGCGCGCACCAACGTGCTCTTCCTGCTGGCCGCGCAGCGGATCGGGATTCACCCGGCGCAGAACGCGGTGTACGAGCTCTCGGTGCCGCAGATCAACGCGCGTGCCGACATGGGAGCGCTCGTCAAGATCGGTGCCCTGTACCTGCATGCGCTGGACGGCCTGTTCGACGAGGCCTCGTTCCTGACCGACCGGTTCCTGCTATCGCGCGTACCTGTGTCGGCGCGAGAGGGACTCAAGCGGCAGGCCGCGCGGGTGCGTCTCGTGCCGCTCGTCGAAAACGTCGGTGCCCTCGCACAGCTGCCGGATTTGCTCGATTCGTTCTACGCGCTGCTCGGGCGGAACCGGGGCGTGCCCGGCCTGCCGTCGGCCTCGACGTTTGCCACACGGTTCGACGGGACCGACCCGGTGGTCCGGGTATTCGTCGCGATGTCCGACACCGCGGAGCAGAGCGGCAAGATGGCGACCGATGCCGCCTACGCGCTGATGCTCGCGGGACGTGACGAGGCGGAACGGCGGCTGGCGGAGCACGCGGCACGCGTCGGAGAACTTGCGCCGAAGCTCGCGTTCCTCGTCGGGTCCGGGCGCGCCGGGTTCCGCGGCGGATTCGATCCCGCACACGAAGGCGTCATCGCGCAGTTTGCCCGGGCGGGCGGCGTGACGCTCCAGGGAATCCGGGCCGATGCGCCCGCCGAGACCGTGGCGCTGGCGGCCCGCTACCGCGAGGTGTGCGCGGCGGGGAAGCCCGGTCCCGTGGTCAGCGCGCCGGATCGCGAGTCCCTGCGGCGCGTGCTCGAAGCCGGCGTGGCGGCGCATACCTCCACGCTGCTGACCATTGCGCCGCTGGTGGCGCCCTTCGGGGGCCTCGTGCCGCAAACACGGGTGCGCATCCGCGCGACGGGTTCCGTCAACTACGGGCGGTCGATCCCCGAGTATCCGGAAGAGTGGGGCGGCGGCCGCGACCTGCCGGACAACCGCGACCTGCGCGACGCGTGGCCAGAGGGCGTGACGCTGCCGCGGGCCATCAGCTTCAACCTGGGATGCACGACGCTTGGGCTGCCGGCCGTTGTGAGTGACCTGGCGGCGCTCGACAAGCGCCGCGCTGTCCTGCTCGAACGGCACGTGCCGGGGTACCGGGAAATCCTGGCGAGCGAACTGCCGTACTTCGTCCGGGAATCCGTGGCGCTGGTCTTCGGCCGCAGGTTTGCCGAATCCGCGGCCCGCCGATGCCTCCGGGCGGCTGCGGCTATCTGGGCGGATGTGCGCGTGCAGCCCGATCTGCTGCTGCCCACGTGCACGTTCGCGATGCTGTACCTGCGCTACGTCGCCGAGGACGCGGACAGCTGGGACGAAACGAAGGAGCACGAGAGCCTGGCGACGCGGGAAAGCGAGTTGATCCGCGAAACCAGCAGCGGAGTGTTTTCGGTCGTCTGCGCCGAGCGCCCCGGGGACCGCTGGACGGCCCTGCAGACGCTCGTGGACGTGGACGAGGCCGCACGGCTCTTACTGGCCCGCGAATTGACCATCGAGGAGAAGCGGGAGTTCGTCGACTTGCGGATCGAAGGGTGGTTGCGCACGCTGCCGGACTCTCTGTCGAAGGACCTGCGCCGAAATTGGGCGCCGCTGCGGGAACTGGACAAGGACGCCTTGACGCTCCGGGCCGTCGAACAGATGATCGACCTCGAACACCTGCGCGGCAATCGCGGCGCCTAAACCCAGCGCTACTTGTGTTGATGTGGGGCAGGCCTTCAGGCCTGCCTCTCTCCGCAGGGCTGAAGCCCTGCGCCACAGCGGAGAGAAGTTCAACTCAAGTGATCTCCGGTGTAGCGTCGCGAACCGAACCGGTCCGCCACCGGTCAGGGCACGCGGATGATGTTGGGACGAAGGTCAGCGACCGTGATCTCCCGGGGCCGGAGCACGTGGGGGGTGACCAGCACGAGCACTTCCTTGCGAGTGCTGCTCGAGTCGTTGCCCGAGAATAACTGCCTGATGATGGGCACGCGGATGCCCCCGACAATGCCGCCGATCCCGTCGCGCCCGTCGTCGTAAATGACCCCGGCCAGCAGGCTCGACTCGCCATCGTGCAGGCGGAGGTGGGCCTTGGCTTTCCGTGACAGGAAGGACGGCAGCGTCTGGCCGCCGACCGTCGCGTCGGGCCCCTGGGTGCTGGCCTCGAACTCCATGTCGAGCAGGACGTCGTCGGTGGCCGTGACCCGCGGCGTGGCCGATACCGACAGTCCGACCGTCCGGTACGTGAACGAGGCAATCGGTCCGGCGCCCACGGCAGCGGTCCCGACCGCCTGGAACGTGGTGGTCGGGACGGGCACTTCTTCGCCAAGACTGATGGACAGGAGGGAGCCTTCAGCACCGCGGAGACTCGGCTTGGCCAGAATGCGGGTTCGTGAATCCGTTTCGAGGAACTTGATCACAACTGACGGGACGGTGACCTGAAAGTCCGTCGGGCTCAGACCGCTCAACAACGTCGGCACGTCGATTTGCGTGCCGGCAGACGTGGCAGCACTCCGCGACGTGCCGGGCGCATACTGGACCCCCACGACGAAGGTCGACAGGTTGAGGCCGTACGACTTGGCGTGCGAGCGGTCCACCTCGAGAAACTCGAGGTCCACCCGGATCTCCATGCGCGGTTTGTCGTTGGCCGCCACAATCCGTTCGGCCAGCGCCACGGTCGAGGCGCCTCCCCGGATCGTGACCGTATTGGCGCCCTTGTTGGCCTGTATCTGCGGCCGCGTCTGGCCGGGCGACGGCGCTGCCAGGATGCCCGTCAGCAGGGCCGCAAGTTCCGTCGCGTCCGCTCCTGAGAGCGGGAACGTCCTGATGAGCGTGTCCTCGTACTTCTGGCGATTCTGGGGCGTGTCGGGAATGACCATCACGGCGGCCGCACCAAGAACCTTGTAGTACAAGCCGTTCGTCGGAAGCACGGTGGCCAGCGCCTCCTCGAACGTTACATCCTGCAGGTCGATGACCGAGTTCGTCTTCGAGTCCGCAAACGTACTCTCGAAATTGACGCCGATGCCCGAGGATTCCGAGATGAAGGTCAACGCGGATCGGAGCGAGGTCCCCGCCGGAAACCGGAATGTCAGCGTCTTGGACGGGCCCGTCGGTGCCTGCTGGGCCAGGGCGGCGGGCGGCGCCATCGCCAGCGTCGCGACGATCAACAGGACTCCGACGGCCGCACGGCCCATGCCGTCAGGATAGCGCATATTCTTGGTATTCTTGTCTTATGGCCTGGGTTGGCGGGCGGATCCTGATCTGGCTGATGCTCGTGGCGGCAGCGAGAAGTCCCGAGGGCCGTACGCCGTCGCTCCCCGCCACGGCTCTCCCGCTGCAATTGGCCGGCATCATGCTGGATCGAGCCGAGCCCGGTCGGTCGGCGTGCCTGATCCGGTGCTCGTACCCCGTCGAGAAGGAAGCGCGGTATTTGGTTGGGCAGACGGTGTGCGACGTCGCCACCGTATCCGAGGTCCGCCAGGACGGTGTCGTCATCCGCAACCCGGTTACGCGCCGGGACGAATGGCTGACATATCCCGCCGATACGCGGCCGCCGGCGCAGGCCTCAACCGACGCCAGGCCCGTGCCGGCGCCGGTCGTCAGCGAAAAGGCGGGCGTCGTGTCCGTCGAACTGCCCGCAGCGGCCGTCGAATACTACACAGACAACTTGCCCGAGTTGCTGGCCTCCGCGCTGGCGTCTCCTCGGTACAAGGACACGGCCAGCGGCCGGGTGATCGACGGATTCCAGATCGGGGACGTTCGCGACAAGGGCATCGTCCAGCAATTGGGACTGCGCAACGGGGACGTGCTGGCGGCCGTCAACGGGCAACCCCTCGACGGCCTGCCGACGATTCTCAAGCTGCTGGGCGAGTTGCAGGGCCAGGCCCAGGTCAAAGTGACCGTGCTGCGCGGTACCCAGACGCTCACGTTCGTGTTCAAGAAACGGTAGCCTGGCTCGGCACGCGCCTGGCGGCAGGCGCCGGTCAGACCCGCTCTGGCGGAGGGACGGGCTCAATGTCGTGGAGACGATTGAGGTCGATGGAGACGTGATTGGCGTCGCCCAGGTACATGTCTCGGAACCGCGCGCCCCAGACGATATCGCCCTTGTCGTAGCTGGTCTTGGCGTGCACCGTCTGCGCAAACGTCTCATCGTCGGCGTTGATGAGGCAGACGACCTCGGGGTCGGCAGCCGCGAACGTTTCGGCTGTCATCGCTCGCAGCGGGCTCGAGCCGGTGATGGGATGCACGATCACCCAGTGGAGCGGCATGAAGATGATGGAGTCGCGCTCCAGGGTGAGGTGGTTGAACCTGCGCCGGCGGCTCCCGTGCTCCTCCTCCCAGTGGGCCAGCGACACGACGGCGTGCACGTCGGTGAGGTCGTGGTTGCGGAGATTCGCCAGGCGGAACATCAGTGCCCAGCCGCCCTCGTAGGGTGCGATGATCGCGTGGCGGCTGAAACTGATCTTCGCCGTGGGACGTGTGAAGCGGGCGAAGAGCAAGCCGCTCAGAATGGCAAATCCCAACAAGCCGACCAGCGCTTCAATCGCCACGAGCGAATTGGCGAGCCGGGTCGTGGGCACGAGCTTCCCGTATCCAATCGTGGCGAGGGTCTGGACGCTGAAGAAGAAGCAGTCCTCCAGGCGGCCAGCGGCGTCCGCGCTGGCACCCGACAGGGCGCCAGGGCCGGCCAGCCAGTAGAGCGCCGCGAACAGCACGTTGGTGGCCAGGTAGCCCAGTGCCATCAGCGCCAGCAGGCGAGGCACGGCCAGCGACAGGAGCGTGTGATAGGCGTTGTAGGGATGGAACGGGCCGAGGTTGTTGCGGCGGACGTTGAACGTGCCGTCGCGGTTGAGTAAACGAGTCCGGCTGCGCTCGGAGAACTTGCCGCCGAGCCCCATGTCCTGGTTCAGTTTGTCGTGCCGGGGCGTGTCGGGCAGGGGTGCGTTCTCCTTATCCATTTCACCATAGCACGCCCGCCTTCGGAATCTCACGCGTCGGGGCGGTGGGCGAGTGGGGGATCGACGCGAAGTGGCAGGACGGTGATGAGGCGACGCGGGGTTATGAGCGTGGCCCCGGCCGAGTATGGGACACGCGCGGAACGATTCTGGCGGGATCCGGCTCCCTGCGCGTGATAGTGTCTGCCGAAGTGGCCCAGGTGGAGGGCGTCAGCCCGGCCGGCCACGTCGAACCCGCCAAGGCCCTGGGTGGACGAGATCGCAACCCGGGCAACACTCAAGGAGCTGACAGATGATCGAGGACGATGCCGTTGACCCGCAAGCCCAGGAACAGCAGGAATTGGTGGCGGAGCCTGGAGCCTCTCAAGGCGTCGACAGGCGAACGTTCTTGACGGTGTCGCTGGCCGCCACGGCGGCCAGCACGCTCGGCGTCGGGATCGGCACCGCCGCGGCGCAGGGGACGGGCGCGCCAGCCACGCTGCCGGCCGCTCCCGCGCAGGCCCCGCAACAGCTTCCTCCGCCGCCGGTGCCGCTCGGCAATGGCGAGGCGCCCGCGTTGCAGTTCCAGCCCTATCCGGGCGGAACGGGCGCGATCATGGAGAAGCTCGCGAAGGAACGCGGGCGCGCCGCCTTCGATCGCTCCGTCTTTGCGGTGGAGCCGTGGAAGGGTGTGGTCCCGGCCAATCCGGACGACCTGGCGTTCCTGCCGGCACATCGGTTGTCGGCACTCATCAAGGAACGAAAGATTACGTCGACACGGCTGACCGAGATCTACCTGGGCCGGCTCAAGCGGCTGAACCCAATCCTGCTGTGCGCCGTCACCATCATGGAAGAGCAGGCCAAGGCGGAGGCCGCAAAGGCGGATGCAGAAATCAAGGCCGGCAAGTATCGCGGGCCGCTGCACGGCCTGCCGTACGGCGTAAAGGACCTGTTCTCGACGAAGGGCGTGCCGACCACGTGGGGCGCGGCGGACTTCGAAACCCGCATCATCGACGAGGACGCCGAGATTGTCGTGCGGTTGCGCGAAGCCGGTGCCGTGCTGATCGCGAAGCTGGCATCCGGCCTGTTCGCCCAGAACGATCAGTGGTTCCGCGGCCGTACGAACAACCCGTGGAACCTGTCACAGGGGTCGAGCGGGTCGTCGGCGGGACCCGCCTCGGCGACGATGGCGGGCTGCGTGGCGTTTGCGATTGGCACCGAGACGCAGGGGTCGATCGTGTCGCCGTCGATTCGCTGCGGCGTCAGCGCGCTCAGGCCCACGTTCGGCCGGGTGAGCCGGCGGGGCGGCATGACGCTGGCGTGGTCCATGGACCGCGTGGGGCCGATGTGCCGAACCATCGAGGATTGCGCGATGGTGTTCAATGCGGTCCACGGCGTCGACGAACTGGATCCATCGACCGTGATGGCGCCGTTCAAGTTCGACCGGAACATTCCGATCGCGTCATTGAGGATCGGGGTCGACCCGAACGCGCCGAAGGAAGTCGTCGAACTGCTGAAGAAGCTCGGGGCCAAGCTCATCGACGTGGGCCCGCGGCCGACCGTGGCCGGGATTGGCGGCACAGGACTGAGCGTCGAGGATGCGGCGGCGTTTGACGAATACGTGCAGCGGAAAGCCAAGGAAACGGGTCTGGACCTGACGACGCTGCCGGAACCGGCGGCGAGCCGGGGCGGCGCTGGGGGAGCGGGCCGTGGGGAGGGCGGCGGTCGCGGAAACGCGGCGGCGGGGCGCGGCGGCGCGCCGGCGAGTCCGATGGCGCCCGCGGACTGGAACCCGAGGTTCGTCAACGGCCGTACGATTCGCGCGTTCGAGTACGTCCAGACCCAGCGCCGGCGCTACATGCTCGTCACCAAGTGGGCCGAGTACATGAAGAACCTGGACATGTTCATCGCCGCGCCGGCGGCGGACGTGTCGCCGACGGCACAGACGGGGCATCCGTGCGCCGTGGTGCCGTACAAGTTCGACGTGCCGCAGCAGCCGCAGCAAGGCGGGCGCGGAGGCGGGGCCGGAGCGCCCGGGGCTCCCGCCGCCGCGGGCGCAGCGGCCGCGACGCCGCCTGCGCCGCCGGCAGCGCCTGTGCAGCCACCGACGCCCCTCAAGCCGCAGCCCATCTGCGCCACGATCATCGGCAACCTGTTCGCGGACGACTTGATCCTGTCGGTCGCGCATCGGCTGCAGGCGATGACGGACGTGCCGTCGAAGAGGCCGGAGCTCTAAGCGGGCGGGTGTACGTAGCCACGGGGCTTCAGCCCCGTGGAACGGCGAGGGCATCTAAACCGATGAAGCAACTACTTCTGGCTCTGTTGTTGGTGTCGGCGGCGGCTGGAGTCGTGAGCGCCGCGCAACCGCCCACGCCTCAGCCCGTCATCGTTCTGTGGCCGGAAGGCGTGCCCGGTGCCAAGCCGAATGGCGGCGAGGAGCGCACCGAGGATGGGCGCGTCTACAACGTCCAGAACCCGACGCTCACCATGTTTGCGCCCGCGCCCGGAACTGCCGTGGGCACGGCCGTCATCAACTGCCCGGGGGGCGGCTACACGCGCCTCGCGATCTCCAACGAAGGCGAAGGCATTGCCAGGCGCCTGACGGCCGTGGGCGTCACGGTCTTCGTGCTGAAGTACCGCCTGATGGAATACGGCCAGCCGGCGCCGCTGCAGGACGTGCTGCGAGCTGTGCGCTACGTTCGCGCGCATGCCGCCGAGCTGGGCGTCAAACCGAATCGGATCGGCGTCTTCGGATCATCGGCGGGTGGGCACGTGGCGGCCAGCGCGGCCACGCTGTACGACGCGCCTGAGGGGCGGACCGGCGCCGCGCTTGATGCTTCGAGCGCCCGGCCTGACTTCGTGGGGCTGCTCTATCCCGTCATCACGATGAAACCGCCGTTCGCGCACCAGGGATCCCGCAAGAACCTGCTCGGCGACACACCGTCTGACGCCCTCGTCGAAACGTACTCCATGGAGACGCAAGTGACCAGGGACACGCCGCCTGTGTTCCTGGTCCACACGGAAGAGGACACGAGCGTGCCGATGGAGAACAGCCTGATGTTCCTGCAGGCGCTCCGGAAGGCCGGTGTGCCGGCCGAGGCGCACTTCTTCGAAAAGGGCCCCCACGGATTCGGCACCCGGCCAGACCTCGGGCCCACCTCGGAATGGCCGGGCCGATTCGTTGAGTGGCTTCGGTCGCATGGGTGGCTGGGGAAGTAGGGAATAGGGGAACCGTTCGCCTTCGCCCTTCGCCCTTCCCCCTGCACCTGCACTTGACACGCTCTCCCTGCAGTCCTACAGTCATTCCGCCCCTTCTCGGACGAATTCCGAGCGTACCCATGCGCGTTTTTCCGTCCCAATTCATTCTTTTCAGAGGACAGGCATGAAAACCAGACGTTTCCTCGTACCGTTGCTGGCGCTGTTGCTGGCGGCCGTCGCGTTCACCAGCGTCCCGCGCGCTGATGAAGGCTTCTGGCCCTACAACAGCATTCCGAAGGCCGCCATCAAGGCCAAGTATGGTTTCGATGTCACCGACCCGTGGCTCAATCACCTCCAACTGGCCACCGTCCGCTTCGGCGGCGGCACGGGCTCCATCGTGTCGCCCAACGGCCTGGTGCTCACCAACCACCACATCTCGCTGAGCTCGCTGCAGCGGTTGAGCACGCCGGACAAGGACTACGTGAAGAACGGGTTCTATGCGCCGACCTACGCTGACGAATTGAAGGTTCCCGGGATGTCGTTGAGCGTCCTCCAGAGCATCGAGGACGTGACGGCCAAGATGAATGCCGAGATCAAGGCTGGCATGACCCCGCAGGAGATCAACGCGGCGCACCAGAAGGCGCAGCAGGCGATTCAGGGCGAAGCGGTGGCGGGCGTCACCAAGCAGATCGTCTCGCTCTATGCCGGGGCGATCTACAACCTCTACACCTACAAGGTCTACACCGACGTCCGGCTCGTGCTGGGCGTGGAGTACCAGACGGGCTTCTACGGTGGCGACCCGGACAATTTCACGTACCCGCGCTACTGCCTCGACATGGGGTGGTTCCGGCTGTACGAGAATGATAAACCGGCGGTGACCCCTAACTACCTGCACTGGTCGCCGGCGGGCAGCATCGAGAACGAGCTGGTCTTCACGACCGGGCATCCCGGATCGACGCAGCGATTGAATACCGTGGCGCACCTGAAATACCGCCGCGACATGGCGATCCCGTTCGGCATCGCGAGCAACGAAATGCGCGAAGCCGCCGTGATGAAGTGGCAGGCGCTGTCGGCGGAGAACCTCCGCGCGACCACGAGCGAACTGTTCGGCCTTCAGAACAGCCTGAAGTCGGCCCGCGGCCAGCTCAAGGGCCTGCAGGACCCGGCCGTGATGGCGACGAAGGAAGCCGCCGAGAAGCGCCTCCGCGCCGAACTGGCCAAGAACGCCGCCAAGCAGGCGGAATTGGGCGATGCGTGGGACACGATCGAGAAGTCCATCGCCGTGGCGCGTGAGCTTGATGCCGAGCGCAACTTCGTCGCCAACGCCGCCGGGCTGAACTCGAGCCTCTTCACGACGGCGCGGGGCATCGTCAGCGCGGCCTACGCACCGCCGGCGGCAGCCGGTGCGGCGGCCGGTCGCGGCGGCCGCGGTGGCCGAGGCGGTGGCGCGCCGGCGGGTGCGCCGGGGGCGGGGGGCAGAGGCCCGGCCCCGGCGGTCAACGTTGCACGGGAGAAGATCAACCTCACCGAATCGCTGACCTTCATGCAGAAGTACCTCGGCGCCAATCACGCCATCGTGAAGCGGATTCTCGGCGACAAGACGCCGGAAGCCCGCGCCAAGGAACTCGTGGATGGCACGCGCGTCAATGACGAGGAGATCGCGCGCCTCCTTCGGGCCGGCGGCAAGGCCACGGTGGACGCGTCCACCGACCCGATGATCATCCTGGCGCGCTCGCTCGAGACGGACAGACAGGCGATCAACAAGCGCTTCGAAGAGGAAGTGACGGCCGTCCAGTCTGCGGCGTACCCCAAGGTCGGGCAGGCGGTGTTCGCGGTCGATGGCGCCAAGGCGTACCCCGATGCCACCGGCACGCTGCGCCTCTCGTACGGCGCGGTGAAGAGCTACATGGAGGACGGCAAGAAGATCCCGCCATACACCTACTTCTCGGGCATCTACGAGCGGTCGGCCGAGCACAAGGGCCAGCCGCCGTACGACATCTCGCCCAAGTGGGTCGAGACGAAAGCCACGCAGGACCTGAAGACCCCGTTCGACTTCGTCAGCACCAACGACATCGTCGGCGGCAATTCCGGTTCGGCGGTCGTCAACAAGAAGGGCGAACTAGTGGGCCTGATCTTCGACGGCAACATCCAGTCGCTGCCGGGCTACTTCATCTACCAGGAGCCCATCAACCGCGCGGTGTCGGTGGATTCGCGCGGCATCATGGAAGCCTTGAAGAAGATCTACAAGGCCGACGCGATCGTGGCTGAACTGACCGGCAAGCCGGCGGTTGCGGCGCCTGTCAAGAAGTAGACGAGTTGAAATCCGCTGGCCGGGAGCCTGGGCTTCCGGCCAGCGGATCGAGTCCTGCCTACACCGGAGATCACTTGAGTTGAACATCTCTCCGATGTGGCGCAGGGCTTCAGCCCTGCGTCGACAGGCAGGCCTGAAGGCCTGCCCCACATCAGCGCAAGCGTTGGGTTTAGCGCTGCTCCCGCGGCGTAATTTCGATCGGAATCGCCGGCAATGTGCCGATGGTCTGCCGCTGCCGGGCTGCGGCGTTGGCGTTTGGCGCATTGGGCAGCGGCATTCGCACGCCAGACACGTTCACGATCAGGTTGCCCTTGACGCCCGCCTTGGCCTTGTCCCGGTCGGCGACGATGACGAACGTCGCGCCATCGAAGCCCAGGGAGAGATCGCGGACGCTGATCCCGTCCGGCGGTTCGCTCAACTCGAGCTCGACCTTCTCGAAGGTCCGATAGCCTGGGGGAATCGTGACCCGGACCGGCGCCGAACCGCCCACCGCGATACGAATGGGCTGCGCCGTTTGCAGGGCGGACTGCACCCGCGTCTGGCCTCGGGCGATGATGGAGGCCCGCAATCCGTCGGTTGCGACCAGGTGCCGGTAGGCGAACGCCTGCATCATGTCCTCGGTCGGCACCGCACGATGGGTGACCGGCTTGCCGCCAATCGTTGCGCGACCTTCGAGTTCGTAGTCAACCGGTCCCCGCGCGGCGCCGGGTGGCGCCGTGACGGTCAGCCGCACCTTGTCCTGGCCGGCAGGCACGACCCCGCCATTGACGATGAACCCGCCGGGCGCGTCCTTCAGACCCAGCACCACGTCGCCGGCAAAGCCATCGTGCCGCACGATGGTGGCGGTCACCACGGCGTTGCCCCCGCCCGGCACGATGATGGTGGATGGCGAAACCAGCAGCGTGAAATCCTGCCTCGCCGGACTGACGCGCAGCCGGTAGCTAAACTCCGCACCTCCCTGACGCTGCGTGTCGCCCAGCCGGACGTAATAGGTACCGGCCGCGGGGAGCGTCGCCAAGACATACGAGTCGGCCTGGTGTGTCAGCAAGCCCGCCGACTTGTCCTCGCTGTCGTCATTGAAGGCGATGCGCTTGCCGGTGGCGTCGGTGAGTTCGATGCGCGAATCGAGAGGGGAGCCCAGCCGTCGTGCCGCCACTTCGATGGCCACCTGCATACCGGCCTTGCCGTCCAAACGGAAGACGTCCTCGTCGCCCGCCTGTTGAATGCGGCCGTTGACAATGACCGGCAGCGCCAGTGTCTGTGCCTCTTTGACCGAGTTGTTCGGCTCTCGTTCCATCACTTCGGGGAGCGCATCGAGCGCAAACGGGACGCGATTCGAATTGATGGTGCCCGTGCGTAGCGAGATCGGGAACAGACCTGGCTGGTTTCCCTTGGCATCCACCGTCAAACGCGTCGTCGGGAGGTTCCAGCCGGTGAGTTCGGTGTTCGTCCGTGTGCCGGCCGTTCCGCCGAGGGGGAACACGCTCGTGATGAACGGCACCGCCCCGATTGTCAGCCGATAGACGAAGTCCTCGCGGCCACGGAACAGGGCATCCTTGATCTCGGCCACGTATTCGCCGTCGCGAGGAATCGTGTACCGCAGGACCGGATCCGGCTGAAACCTGTAGTCATCGTCGTACGCCAGTTCGTGGCCCTCGGCGTCGAAGAGCGTGAGCGTGGCCTGGAACCAGCCCGGCACCGCGTCCGCGAGGTACGGCATCAACTCCCGCGCGCTGACGGCCAGTACCAGGTCCTGTCCCTGATTCGCTCGGAACCGGTACCGATCGACGTCGCCCGGCGCGTATTGCTGCCCCTGGCGGACGGGCGTCCGCACGCGATCGCCGTCGCCGGGGATGATGCGCCCGTTCACGACGGCCGGGATCGTGATCGGCTGCTCCGCGTCCGCCGGGCCGCTCTTGAGGTCCTTCTCCATCACCTCCGGGAGCTGGCCAACGGCGAAGAGGATGGGATTGGAGAGCCCCGTTGGCGTATTGACGCGGAGTTGCCGCAGGCCGGGTTCGGCGCCGCCGGCGATCTTCACCTCGACGGTGAGGATCTCGGCGATCACCGGATTCTGCTGGCGGCGCACGTAGTTGCCAATCTTCAGCCGGAGGTCCTGGAGCTCCTGCCTGAGGGCCGGGTCGTTTCCCTTCTTCTGGAGTTCCTGCTGGAGCGCCTGCGCCTTGTCGCGCATGTCGGTCAGCTTCTGGCCGGCGACAAGCGGGTCGAACTCCGAGACGTCGGCGGTGACGCCGCGGCCCGAGACGAGCACGCCGCTCGCGCCCGTCAGGAAGCGTCCGCCCAGCTTGACCTTGAACGTCGTGCCTTGCTGGCCGCCGGCGGGGTAGGCGAAGCCGATGTGCGGGCTGTTCGGCTGTTGGGCGAGCACCGAGCCCGCCACCAGCACGGACAACGCAACGGTCGTGAACGTCAGCCACTGTCGCTTCATTGCAGGCTCCAGCGGCTACATGATTTCCTTGAGCAGGCCGTCTGGCCGGCTCGCGTCGCGCGGAGCCAGGCGGGCGTCCGCGCCATCCGGGTTCGGTAGGGTCGCGTCGGGGTCGAGGCCGAGCTGGGTGTAGATGCTGCCGATAACGTCTTCCGGGTAAACGGGGCGCTCGCGGACTTCCTCGCCGCGCGCGTCGGTCGAGCCGATGACGTGACCGCCCTTGAAGCCGCCCCCCGCCAGCACGGCGGAAAACGCCTGGCCCCAGTGGCCGCGTCCGCCGTTCCATGGCGGCTCCCACTGGACCTTGGGCGTGCGTCCGAACTCGCCGCTCCACCAGACGACCGTGCTATCCAGCAGGCCGCGCCCGGAGAGATCCGTCAGCAGCGTCGACATCCCCTTGTCCAGCCATGGCAGCCGCTGCCGCATGGTCTGGAAGTGCTGCTTGTGCGTGTCCCAGCCCTGGAAGTTGATCGTGATGTACGGTACGCCACGCTCAACCAGCCGGCGAGCGGCCAGGCACGCCTGGCCGAACGTGTTCCGGCCGTACGCCTCGCGCATGTCGTTGGTCTCCTGCGACAGGTCGAAGACCCTGCCGGCGTCACCCACGATGAGGTCGTAGGCCTGATCCTCTGACTGGATGAACGCGTCGAGCGCCGAACTGCCCTTCATCGCGGTGCCGAAGGTATCCAGTGAGTGGAGCAGTTCGCGGCGGCTGCGCTGGCGCTGCTCCGTGATGCCGGGCGTGACGATGCCCTGCACGGCGAATGGCGTCTGCTGCGGATCACCGCCGGTGGCAAACGGCGCGTAGCGCGGGCCGAGGAACCCGGCCTCGGAGAAGCGGCCCTGCAATTGCGTCATGACGACGTACGGCGGAATCAGGCCCTTGTAGCCCGCGTTGTAGCCGCGGAAGTACGACACGATCGAGCCGACGCCTGGGTAGACCAGGTGATCGCCTGGCTTGCGCCCCGTCTGCACCCAGTAGGAGGCGGACTCGTGGGCGTTGTTGCCGTGCGTCATGCTGCGGATGACGGCGTACTTGTCGGCCTGCTTGGCCAGCAGCGGCAGCAGTTCGCCGATCTGCAGGCCGTCCACGTTCGTGGGGATCGGCTTGTCGAGCGGGCCCGTGTAGTCTGACCCGGCGCCCGGCTTCGGGTCCCAGGTGTCGAGGTGACAGGGGCCGCCCCACATCCAGATCTGAATGACGGACTTGGCTCTGGCCGCGGGCGCCGCGGCCCAACCGCGCGGGCCCAGCCGATTGGCCAGCCACAGGCCCGTGGCGGATACCGCGCTCCGGCGAATGAGGTCTCGTCTGGTGAGGGGCATGTCAGTGTCGGTAACGGAACTCGGTACTGTTGATGAGCGCCCACGCGACGTCGAGTGCCGCCTGGCGGCGAACAGCGGGCGCGGCCTGCGGGCCGCCCCCGGCAGTCTGAATGTACGCACCGACCGCGCGCACTTCCTCGTCGGTCGGATACCGCGAGAGAATCGTCAGGTAGAGATTCGTCAGCACCTGCTGGCCGCCCGCCGGGCCGCCACTTCCGAGCAGCGCCTGCATCTTCGGGCCTTGCAGGATCTTCCGCTGCACGTCGCCGCCATTGAGCAACTGCAGCCGCTGGGCGGCCGACGGTGTGGTGCCGCGCTCGGATGCCAGGCCGCTGTCGCGGGGCGGCCGGCCGAACGTTTCGAGGAACGAGCTGGTGATGCTGCCGTCGGACAGCGCAATCGAGCGCTGCTCCGGCGGGATGAACGTGAACGGCTCGGGAGTCGCGCTCTGGTATTGTTCGGTGCCGCCCGTGATCTGGTTCAGCGCGTCGATCAGCACCTCGGCGTCGAGGGGCTTCAGCATCGCACACGCGAAGTTCTGTTCGGCAGCCGGTGAGCGATGCGCCATGACCGGCGACAGCTGATACGTGGTCGAGTTCAGAATCAGGCGGTAGACCACCTTGACGTCGAACTTCGACGCCGCGAATGCCTTCTCGAGATATGCGAGCAGTTCCGGATTGCTCGGCGGGTTGTCGGGCCTGATGTCATCCGGTTCCTGGATGACCCCGCGTCCGAGCAGCCAGTACCAGATGCGATTAACTTCGGCCCGTGCGAACCACGGGTTCGCCGGCGTCACCAGCCAGTTGGCGAACGCCTCCCGGGGATCCTGGCCCGCCGCGACCGTCGCCGGTGTGCCATCTGGAAATGTCTTCGGCGGGCCTGGAATCCCTGCCGACGCGTCCGGAGTCTTGCCCGGATCGAAGAAGACGATCTCTTCCTTCCATTCGCCTGTGTACTTGTACCCGACCTGCGAAAAGAACGCGGCCATCGTCGCCAGGCGGTCCTTCGGCCAGGCGTCCGTCCACGCGCCCATGAACGTCAGCGCCACCGCCGATGCGATGGTCCGGGGGTCCTTGCTCGAAAGGGCGCGATAGAAGTTCACGGGCGCAACGCGGAAGTTGCTGCCGCTCGACGTCAACAGTGCTCGGACAAACCGGTCGTACGAGACGTTGTCGCGAATTGACGCTCGAATCCAGCGATCGTAGGCCTGGACCGCGTTGGGCCACAGGTTGATCGGAAACTCGGACTTCACGCGAAGGATGTCGCTCCACTTCATCGCCCGGTAGTCGGCAAACTCGGGCCGATCGAGCAGGCGATCGATGAGCGCCGCGCGCTTGGCTGGCGCCGGGTCGGCGATGAAGTCCCGGGCTTCCTGGGCCGTGGGCAGGGTGCCGATGACATCGAGATAGGCGCGGCGGACGAACACCGCGTCCGATGCCACGTTGGCGGGTGCGATGTTGAGCGCCTTCAACCGGGCAAAGACCAGTTCGTCGATCCCGTTTGCAGCCCTGGCGCGCGTGCCCGAGTCGAACGGCAAACGCGACTGCGGCGCCGCCGCGACACCAAGGGTGGTTGCCAGAACGAGGGCCGCGACGCCGGCGCGCCTCATCGCGGGGCTCCCGCCACGGCCTCCGGTTCGGTGACGACGGCCGCCATGCGGCGGCCGACGGCGGCCGCCACTGCCGCGACCCGCCTGGCCAGTTCTCCGAACGCCTCCGGGGTCAGCGAGTGCTCGCCGTCACTCCGTGCGTGCTCCGGGTCGCAATGGACCTCGACCAGAATCCCATCGGCCCCGGCGGCAATCGCGGCGGCGGCCAGCTGCGGCACCATCCAGGCGTGTCCCGTGCCATGGCTGGGATCCACGATGACCGGGAGGTGCGTGCGATGTTGCAGCATCGGCACCGCGTTCAGGTCGAGCGTGTTGCGCGTTGACGGTTCAAACGTGCGGATGCCGCGCTCGCACAGGATCAGGCGCGTGCCGCCGGCCGCCATCACGTACTCGGCAGCATTCAGGTACTCCTCGATCGTCGCGCTCATGCCGCGCTTGAGGAGCACGGGCAATCCCGTGCGGCCCGCTTCTTCGAGCAGGCCGAAGTTCTGCATGTTGCGCGAGCCGATCTGCAGGATGTCGGTGTAAGACGCCACGAGGTCCACCTGCCGTGCGTCGAGTACCTCGGTGACGATCGGCATCCCGGTGGCGTCGCGCGCCGCCGCCAGCAGCCGCAGGCCTTCTTCCTTCAGGCCCTGGAAGCTATACGGGGACGTGCGCGGCTTGAAAGCGCCGCCACGCAGGACGTGTGCACCGGCCGACTGCACGGCACGCGCCGTCGCCATGAGCTGCGACTCGCTTTCGACGGCGCAGGGGCCCGCCATCAGCACGATGCCCGGTCCGCCGATCTCGACCCCTCGCACGACAAACGTCGTGCCCTGAGGTCGCGCCTCGACGGGCGTCAGCCGGAGCGTTGGCGTGGAACGAACGGATGAACCAGGCGCGGTCGGCATCACCAGGGTCCCGGGCTACGCGCGCCGACCCCGGTCGCGAGGCACGATCGCGATGGCCTCGATTTCCACGAGCAGGTCCTCGCGGCAGATCCTGGCTTGGATGGCCGTGCTGGCGGGCAGCGGGCTCAGGCCCAGCCACGTGAAGAACGTCGCACGGACCTCGTTGAAGTCCCGGTAATCGCGCTCGATGTCGCGCAGGTAGCACGTGGTGCGCACGATGTCGTGCCACGTCGCGCCTTCGGCCGCCAGCAGTGCGCTGATGTTCCGGTACGTCCGCCACAACTGCGCCCGGAAGTCGCCCACGTGGGCCGTGCGGCCGGCCTCGTCCACGCTTGCCGTGCCGGAAATCATCAGCATCGAGACCTCGCCGAGGTCGAACCGCAGCCCGCGGCTGAACGAGGCCGGTTTCGCGTAATCGTAGGCTTCATTCAGGACGGACGGCGCTTCGATCGGCGTCCGAGGGATCACGCGCTCGGCGGCCGTCGAAGGGGACGGGTGAGCCGGGCCGGGCCTGACCGTGCCCGCGTCACCCAGGAGGCCGAGGGCTTGCATCTCCGCACGTTCGTCATCAGAACGCGGCAGCAGCAGGGAGGTTGTCATGGGTGGCGTGGTTGGGGCGCAGGATGTCATAGAAAGACTCGCGTCGGTTCCGGGTAAGGCGCTGAAGACGAGTCGAGTCCCCAAGTTGGGGCTATGGACCCGCCATAAGAGCCTGTAGGCAAACAACACGCCGAAACCCTTGTTTGCTAACAGGCTCTAATCCGGTCTCACTGTTAGGGTTAGACCGGACCCGGAGCCGACGGTTACATCTGGTGCGGAGGCCTACTTGACGACGATCTTCGCGCCCTCCACGATGACGGCGTAGTTGTAGCCGGCGCCAAAGTCCTTGTCGATTGCCACTTTGCCGGTGATGGTGACGACGTCGCCCACCTTGGCCTCGGCATCCGACGTCAGCGTGAGGTCGTATGTGCCGTCCTTGTCCGAACCCGTGCCGTCCTGGATGTGAATCCAGTTCCGGCCCATGATCCCGCCGTTGAACTTGACGATCTTGCCGCGAACGGTGACGGACTGGCCGCCCAGCGTCTTGCGTTTCGCCCAGACGTCCGCGACCGTCATGCCGCCCGGCGCCGGGTCAACCTTGCCCACCGGCTGCGCCTGCTGGCCGGTGGCCGTGTGGGACGACATCATCTGCGGGGCCTGCGACTGGGGCAGTGCCTCGCCTTCGTGCACGATCTGCGGCGCGAAGTAGATCACCGGGAACGTGCGCTTCAGCGCCGCGCTCTCGAAGTTCTCCATCGGCATTTCCAGCGGGACAACCACCTTGTCGCCAACGGCGACCTTGAACGTCGCCGACGCGGCCCAGATTTCACGCTTGTCCGCCTTCACGCGGACGTACGTGTAGTTGGAACCGTTCATCGTCTCGGCCACGGTGCCCGTGAAGGTTTCGACGGCCGGCCGTTCCGCGCTACCGGCCTGGGCAGTGCTGGCGGCCGACCCGCCTGGCATGCCGGGCTGCGACTCGGGCTGCCCGCTCGTGGCCTGGGCGGCGGTCTGCGGCTTGGCGGCTGAATCCTGGTTCGCCGGTTTGCTCGAGCAGCCGGCGAGCGAAACGGTTGTTATCAAAGAAAAGACAGTCAGTAGGCGACTATTCACAATGAACCCCCATCCACCCAAACTAACACAGAAGCGCGGTCACCGACCCGACTCGGTGAGTCGGATATCCCTGCGGCTGCCCGCCCAGGCGGCGGCCAGCCAGACGACGCCGGAAATCCCGATGGCGATCGGCACGAGCAGCATCGCGTCCCCGAGGTTCGACCCGTCCGAGATCTTGCCCAGGATGTAGGGCGATGGGACATCGCCCAGGATGTGGATCGTGAAGATGGTGAGCGCGCTCGCCGTGGCGCGCTCGAGCGGATCGACAAGGTTGACGATCGCCGAGTTGACGGGGCCGGTCGAGGCGAACAGGAACAGCTGGGCGATGATGATGGCGGGGAAGTAGGTGGCCTTGTCCGAGGCGAGGACCGCGGCGGCCGCGAAAGGCACGGCCAGCAGGGTCGAGAGCCCGCAGAGCAGCAAGTAGGCCTGGCGCGAGCGCTTCAGCATGAAATCGCCCAGATAGCCGCCGGCAAAAGTCCCGACGAAGCCGGTGACGACCACGATGGCGCCAAATTGGATCGTCGCGTCGCCCTTGGACAGCCCGCGGATCCGCTCGAGGAAGAGCGGCATGAAGACAACCAGGCCGCCCAGAGCAAACGTGTACGCCGCGTAGCCGAGGATGGTCAGCGTGTACGGACCGTTGCGCAGGAGTCGGCGATAGGATTTCAGAATGGGTTCGTGGCCCGCGCCCACGCTGTGGCCTGCGACGTAGCCGTCGTCCTGCGCGCCGCGTTCCGGGTCCAAGAGCCGCCACGCCATGATGGCGAGCAGGAAGCCCGGCACGCCCGCTACGAAGAACGCCGCGCGCCAGCCCCAGTGAACGTCTACGTAACCGCCCAGCATGTAGCCCAGCGCGGACCCGATGGGAATCGCCGACGAGAAGATGGCGAACACGCGGCCGCGCTGGTCCTTCTTGAAGTAGTCGCTCAGGATCGCCGGGGAAATCGTGCCGTAGGCTGCCTCGCCCACGCCCACGAACGCTCGGAAGACAAAGAGCGTGGCGAAACTCCACGCGAAGGCGCCGAACGCGGTGAACGCGCTCCAGATGGCGACACCGGCCGCCAGCAGTTTCGGGCGGTTCATCCGGTCACCCAGCTTGCCGAAGATGGGCGACGTCGCCATGTAGACCACCATGAAGGCCGAGGCGAGTGAGCCGAACTGCGCGTCGGTGAGCCCCAGGCCACGTTCACTGGTCAGCGTCTCGCCCAGCGCGGACACCACCTGGCGGTCGACGTAGTTGAACATGTTGACCAGCGTGAGCACGAACAGGCCGTTTCGTGCCGCGCGGGCCGCGCTTGCCGCCGCGTCGCCTGGATTGTGGGACATTTCGGCGAATGATAGCAGGAACCGGCGGCCGATCCCGCCAGAATAGAACCGCCCGAACCGAACCTTTGGGACCCGACCCGCGTTCTAGATCTGAAGAAGGATGACGCTCGAACTGCCGGACATTCTGGAGCGGTGCCACGCCGGCGACGAACTGGCGTGGGAGGCGCTCGTCCGCCGATTCCAGGGCCGCGTCTACTCGATCGCCTGGTCCTACACCGGGAACCCGGACGATGCCCGCGACCTGGCGCAGGACATCTTCGTGCGGCTCTACGCCACGCGGCGGCAGTGGCCTGCGGCGGACGGGTTTGTCCCGTGGCTGGTCACCACGAGCCGCCACCTGTCGGTGGACTTCCTGCGGCGGCGGAAGGCGCGGACGTCCGCGACGGAGGTGGCGCTCGACGCGGCGGCCGAGCTGACCGCTGGCGTCTCCAACCCAGAAGAGCAGGTGATGGCCGGACGTCGCCGATCGCTCGTCTGGCAGGCGCTCCGGCGCCTGACTCACCTGAGCCGCGAGACCATCATCCTGCGGGACATCCACGGTCTCTCGCTCGAAGAAGTGGCGTCCGCCCTGCGGATTCCGATCGGGACGGTCAAGTCCCGCACGAGCCGCGCGCGGATCGAACTCGCGCAGCAGGTGTTCGCGCTGAGCCCGACGGGTGACCGCCCGGCCGGTCGCGGAGGTGAGCGATGACGAAGGGGCCGTTGGATCCCCGGCTCCAGCGCCGACCGATGTCAACGGCGGAACGCGAAGCCATGACCGGGGCCGTGCTGGCCCGGACAAGCGGGTCGGCGTGCCGGCGCGCGGAGTTGCTGATGGCCGGGCAGCCGGAGCAGCCATTGAGCGCCGCGGCGTCCGCGCTGCTGGCCGAGCACGTGGCGCACTGTGATGCGTGCCGCGCATTCGAGGCTGTGGTCAGGGACGCGCGCACCGCGCTGGCGTCGATGCGGGAAATCGCGCCCGGTCAGGCGTTCGTGGCTGGCGTGCTGCAACGCACCAGCGAGAAGCAGGCATGGGCGACCGGCCGCGGATGGCTGGGTTGGCCGTCGGCGTGGGAACTGGTTGCAGGCTGGCAGGTGACGGCCAGAGCGGTGGGACAGCGGCTGCTGGCGCGTCCGCGTCTGAGTCTCGAACTGGCATACGTGGCGACGGTGGTCGTGGTCGTGATGGTGGGGAACCCGGCGCTCATCGCTGAGAAGCTCGGGGCCCGCGCGCTAGCGTCGCATGCGGGCGTTACGGCGGCAGATGCCAGCCGCCGTCCAGCCACGGACCAGGAACGACAGGCCCGCCCGCCCGCTGCCGCAACGGAAGCGCTGCCGATCGACGCGGTGGTGGAGCAGAACGTGATCGCGCGGAGCTGGACGTGGCTGACCGATCGCGTCGGCGCGATGGTGGATGCGTCGTGGAATTGGCTGGCGGATGTCGTGCGCTGGCTCGACGAGAAGATCAGCGGCCCGCCGCCCGCTACCGAACCCGCGAAGCCCCCGGTGCGTGAATGACGTTGAACGCGCTTCAGTACGTGGCCCAGGGCTTCAGCCCTGGGTGCGGCGAAGACCCCGTGAGGATGAACCGATGAGCACAGCAACCGGACCGCAGCAGACACCGACACCGGAACAGGGATACCAGGACACGACGGGCGGCGGGCACGCGCGCCATGTCTTCGGCGAACGTTGGCAAGGGCCATCGGCGCTCGGGGGCGATCCGCGCCGGAAGTCGCCGTTGATGGCGATTGTATTGTCGATGCTCCCGGGATTGGGGCAGGTCTATGTGGGTTACTACCGGCAGGGCATCACGCTGGTGATCATCGCGGGTTCGCTGATCACGGTCAGTTCCCGGAGTTATAACTTCGGCCTCCACGAGTTCGAGCCGTTGCTGGTGATGAGCGCCATCTTCACGTGGGGCTACGCGTGCGTCGACGCCGGGCGAAAGGCGGGCCTCTACAACCAGGCGTTGGTTGGCCTGCGGCCGATGGACTTGCCCGAGAATCAGCGCACGCCGGAATGGAACGGCTCGATTGTCGGCGGTGTGATGATGGTGCTGTTCGGGACGCTCCTGTTCCTGCACACGATGTTCGGCCTGCCGATGGAGTGGGTCACCAACTGGTGGCCGCTCGCTCTCGTGATCGTGGGCATCTGGCTCGTGCTGGCGTCGATAAAGTCGCGCAAGAAGGAAGACGAGCCGGCGGAGTTGACGCCTCCGTCCGACTATCCGACTCCCTGATCGTCGGGGCTGGCGCCGGATGGCGTCCCCGGCTGGGCCCGTTCCCCGGCCCGGCAGGGAGCCGCCGCCCGCGAGCCGATCAGTCCGTTCGCCTTCCGGAAATCGGCGTCTTCCGTAGCTCCTCGTCCACGGCCACGAACGTGACATCAGCCTCCGTGACGTAGCGGGCGTGCTGGCGGCCGGCTTGCTGTTCGGCCCAGACGGACACCTTGATGGTCATGGACGTGGTGCCGATTCGATGGAGCTCCGTGTAGAACGAGACGACGTCTCCCACGTGCACCGGCGCCTTGAAGACGATCTTGTCCATGGCCACGGTGACGAACCGGCCGGCGTGGTGATGGCGCGCTTCGACGGCGGCCGCCAGGTCGATGTGGGACAGGATCACGCCGCCGAAGATCGTCCCGTGCGCGTTGGTGTCGCGCGGCATCATCACCACTCGTATCGAGGGCTGCTGATCGGGTGGCGGTGCGTCGTGGTGGCCGTCGGTCATGCGTTCATTCTGGCACGGACGCGACGGTGTGTGGCGACGTAACGCTACGGACGGGTGTAGCCGCGGGTCTTGAGACCCGCGCTGACAATCTCCCGCACTCGCTCAACCACCTCCGGCAGGCTGGCCTCGATCGCCGGCGACAGCGTCAGCTGCATCGGCTGCAGCGTCGCCACCGAGACGGTGACCAGGATCACGCGCGGCAGCGTGTTCAGCAGGGCGGCGGACTCAACGAGATCCTTCAGGCCGATGTCGTGCGCGGACAGGGACTTCGGGTAGTCCGACGCGTACTTCGGTTCGATCACCGACACCGTCCCCGGCTCGCGACCATCGAGCGTGGCGTCGATCATCACCAGCAGATCGCACGCGCTGAAGTGCTCCAGCAGGTGGAAGCCTCCCGTGCCGCCGTCCACCAGCCGGACGTTCCCCAGCCACGTCTCGCGCTCGAGCCGGGTGATGGCATGCACGCCAACGCCCTCGTCGCCCATCAGGACGTTCCCGACCCCCATGACCAGGATTCGCATCCCCGCCACCATCCTCTTTCCGACAGGGGCCTGGCCCCTTAGGCAAATGACCTAAATCGAAATATTGGCCACAATCCGCAAGTTGTGGGTCCGGTCGCCAGGCAGAAGGGGCCTGGCCCCTCCCGTGGGCCGAAAACTGTGGCCGGTCGGGGAACCGCGACTCCCGCAACCGGCCCATTATCTGACACGCGAGGCTGTCGTCACACCGGGGCCCGGCGATTAGCGCTGGTCGTTCCGGCGCTCGACGAACTTCCACCCGCCCGCCATCGACGAGATGATGCCGCGCCCTTCCACGTAGTCGTGGTAGAAGACGAGGTAGACGTGAAGCATCGCGAAGATGATGAAGAACCACATCGCCATGTGGTGCCACTGGCGGACGCCGAAGTCGCCGCCCATCATCGGGACGATCCACCTGAACAGGCGGGGCAGCCACGCCTTGCTCATCGCGGCGTAGAGCCCGAACCCGGTAATCGACTGGAACAGGAACGCCAGGAACGTCAAGAAGTACGTCCACGACGCGAGCGCGTTGTGGCCGATGGACTCCATCGGCTTCGCCTTCGACTGGAAGATGTCGACCTTGAACACGTCGATCGCTTCCCGCCACTGCTGCTGGAACCGGTTCCTGCCGAGCGGAATGAAGTTATCCCACCGCGCGAACCGGTTGCCGGCGAATCCCCAGTAGATGCGCCCCAGGAAGTTGAAGAAGAACACGAAGGCGGCCGCGAAGTGCACGAAGCGGATCCAGCCGAACGTGTACGAGAACGATGCTTCCGTGCCGCTCGCGATCGCGATCGGGCGCCCGATCAGATAGCCCGTGACGCACAGGATCGCCACGCTCAGGGCGTTGACCCAGTGGTAGAGGCGGACGGGCCGCTCCCACACGTAGACGCGGTGAAGTACGGTCGGTTGGCTCATGCCCGCCTCCCTCAGAACACCCGCACCTGGTGGATATGGCTGCCGCGTTCGTCGTGCAGATGCACGGCGCACGCGATGCACGGGTCGAACGAGTGGATCGTCCGGAGGATTTCGAGCGGCTGCTCGGGATTCGCGACGGGCGTGCCGACGAGCGCCGACTCGTAGGCCGACAACTGGCCCTTGCCGTCGCGCGGCGACGCGTTCCAGGTGCTGGGCACGACGAGCTGGTAGTTGTCGATCTTGCGATCCTTGATCACAATCCAGTGCGCCAGCGCGCCGCGCGGCGCCTCGCTCATGCCGACGCCCCGCATCTCGCCGTCGCCCCACGTGGCCGGGTCGAACCTGGTCATGTCGGCCGTCCGCGTGTCGCCGTTCTTCAAGTTGGCGATCAGCTGGTTGTAGAACTCCTTGGCCCAGATGCTCACGAGCTTCGTCTCGAGGCCGCGCGCCGCCGTGCGGCCCAGCGTCGAGAAGAGCGCCGCCACCGGGACGTCGAGCGCCTTGAGGGTGGACGTCACGACTTCCTTCACGTCCTCCCGGCCCGAGGCGAACGCCACGAGCATGCGGGAGAGCGGCCCCACCTCCATCGCGTGGCCTTTCCAGCGCGGCGTCTTCAGCCAGCTGTACTTCTGCTGCACGTCGAGCTGGTCGTATGGCGGCTTCGGCCCGCTGTACTTCAGCTTGGTCTCGCCGGCCCACGGGTGCAGCGCCACCTGGTCGCCGCCCGCGTACTCGTAGTACGAGTGGGCGATCGACTCTTCGATCTGCGTCGCGTCCTTGGCGTCGATCGGCAGCACCTCGTTGAGATTCCGGTTCAGGATCACGCCGCGCGGGAACTTGAACTTCGCCACGTCGGCGTACCCGTTCGTCGGCAGGTCGCCATAGGCCATGTAGTTGGGCAGGCCGCCGCCAATCGCGCCCCAGTCCTTGTAGAAGGACGCCACCGCGAGCAGGTCGGGCAGGTAGACCTTCTCGATGAACTCGCGGCCCTGGTCGAACAACTGCCCGACGTACGCGAGCCGCTCCGCGTTGATCGCGTTGCTCTCGTCCAGATTGAACGAGCACGGCGCGCCGCCCACGAGGTAGTTCGGATGCGGGTTCTTGCCGCCGAAGATGGTATGAACCTTGACCATCTCCTTCTGCCACTCGAGCGCCTCGAGATAGTGGCCCACCGCCATCAGGTTGGCTTCCGGCGGCAGCTTGTAGGCCGAATGCCCCCAATAGCCATTGGCGAAGATACCCAGCTGGCCGCTCTCGACGAACGTCGTCAGCCGCTTGGCCAGGTCGGCGTAGTAGCCCGGCGAGCTGTTGGGCCAGCTCGAGATGCTCTGCGCCAGCTCGGACGTCTTCTTCGGGTCCGCCTTGAGCGCGCTGACGATGTCCACCCAGTCCAGCGCGTGCAGGTGATAGAAGTGCACCACGTGGTCCTGCATGTACTGCGCGCAGAACATCAGGTTGCGGATCAGTTCCGCGTTCGGCGGCACCGTGATGCCGAGCGCGTCCTCCACCGTTCGGCACGACGCCAGCGCGTGCACCGTGGTGCAGACGCCGCACGCGCGCTCGGTGAACGCCCACGCGTCGCGCGGGTCGCGGCCCTTCAGGATGATCTCGAATCCCCGGACCATCGTCCCGGAGCTGTACGCGTCGACGACCTTGCCGTCCTTCACTTCCACTTCGACGCGTAGATGCCCCTCAATCCGGGTGATGGGGTCGATGACAATTCGGTTGGCCATGCTGGTCTCCTTTGCCCGTCGCTACGCGTTCTTGCCCTTGTCCGGAGCCTGTTCGCTGCCGCGGATTTCTTCCGCGATGACGCTCCGCTTGGTGATGTTCGTGGTGATCGCATGCGCGGCGATGCCCGCCGCCGTGATGCCGCCCACGACCATGCCCACGGTGTCGGCAGTGGTCTCGATTCCGAAGCCGGGGAAGCTGGCCAGGTGCTGGTAGAAGGGCCCGTTGTCCCAGAAGTGCGCCTCGCTGCAGCCGATGCAGCCGTGACCCGACTGGATCGGATAGCTGACGCCGTTGTTCCACCGGATGACGCCGCACGAGTTGTACGTGACCGGGCCGCGGCACCCCATCTTGTAGAGACAATAGCCGCGCCTGGCGTTCTCGTCGTCGAACGACTCGACGAACAGGCCGGCGTCATAGTTCGGTCGGCGGTAGCACGTGTCGTGCACGCGGCGCGAGTAGAACGCCTTCGGCCGGCCGATCGCGTCGAGCTGCGGAATGCGGCCGAACGTCAGGTAATGCACCACCACGCCGGCCATCACCTCGGCAATCGGCGGGCAACCCGGCACCTTGACGATCGGCACGCCGGAGATCACCTGGTCGACCGGCGTGGCCGACGTCGGGTTCGGCTTCGACGACTGGATGCAGCCGTTCGACGCGCAACTGCCCCAGGCGATGACTGCCGCCGCGCCGGCCGCCGCTTCCTTCACGATGTCGAGGGCCGTCCGTCCTCCGATGCAGCAGTAGACGCCGCCGTCGGCCGTCGGGATCGAGCCCTCGACGAGCATGAGGTACTCGCCCTTGTGCTTCTCCATCGCCGTCTTGAGCGCGGCCTCAGCCTGGTGCCCCGCGGCCGCCTGCAGCGTTTCGGTGTAATCAAGGGAGATCTTGTCCAGGACGATGTCGCCCACCATCGGATGATCCGATCGGATGAACGACTCGCTGCAGCAGGTACATTCCTGGAAGTGGAACCAGACGACCGTCGGCCGCGGCTTGTTCTCCAGCGCTTCGACGACCTTCGGGACTCCGGTGGCATGAATGCCGGCTGCAGCCGCGAGCCAACTGCAGAACTCGACGAACTCTCGCCGCGAGTAGCCTTTCATCTGGGCGTGTTCCCAGATGGTCAGCGGTGGCCTGCTCATGTGCGACCTCCTTCGGCGTCAGACGATCGGCGCGACGGAATCAGGTTGGGATTGGTGAGCGCCACAATAACATGGCGCGAACACGGCGACGCATCAATCATCGTCGCGTGACTCGCGAACGGGCGGACCTGCGGGGGACAGGGGCTCGTCATTGGTGGCCTGGCGTTGTGGCTTGTGACCGATTCCCGGCAGTCCCACCGGGATCGTTGACCGGAAAGCAACTTGTTTGCCGTTTCCGCGCAGCACGGAACAGGCCTGGATCGATGTCGTTCGTCGTCAATTCCCGAGAGGAGTAATCGGGAATGCCGGAATCTCGGAATCAGGCGCTCCACTTTGCAGACGGCCGGGCGTCCACGGTCCCCGCCAGACTTGGCGCGTACCTGGCGAGTGTTGACGTCGACGAGGCCCGGGCATACGCTGGCGCCAGCGTCCACCCACTGCAACGAAAGGACCACGGCATGAACGGTGCGCCGACCTCGTACAGCCATCCGGATGATCCCGTACGCCACTCGTACCCGCTGGCGGTCGATCAGCCGGGATTTTCCACGGCCGTTGGTTTGATGATGCGGACCATGCCGTACGCGATCGTCCGGTTCGGCCTGCTGCTCGCGTTTTCGATGGCGACGATCCTGTGGCTGCTGTTGACGTTCGGGATCGGGGCGTGGCTGGCAAGCGCCGTGCTCCCGGTGGCCGGGCTGGTATGGATGGCGGCGGGGCTTGGCCTCTACGGGTGGATCTGGTGGACCGTCGTGCGATACGCGCTGTACCTGGTTCAAGCCGGGCACATCGCCGTGCTGACCGAGCTCATCACGAAGGGCCAGATTGCCAACGGAACGACGGGCATGTTTGCGTACGGACGGCAGGTGGTGACCGAGCGTTTTGGCGAAGTGACGGCACTGTTCGCGCTGGACATGCTGGTGCGAGGCGTGGTGCACGCCTTCAATCGCACGCTCGACTGGGTGGCCCGGTTCATTCCCATCCCGGGACTGCAAACCGTTGTCGGCATCGTCAACGCGATTGTGCGGGCGGCCACGACGTATATCGACGAGACGATTTTCTCGTACAACCTGGCGCGCGGAGACGACAATGTCTGGCGCAGTTCCAAAGACGCGTTGATCTACTACTGCCAGAACAGCACGGAGATCCTGAAAACCGCCATCTGGGTGGTGATTCTGGACAAGGTCTTGACGGCGGCGCTCTGGGTCGTGATGTTGGCGCCAGCCGGCTTGCTGATGGCCGTGCTGCCCGACTCGCTCAGGTTCGGCGGGATGATGGCGGGGTTCATTGTGGCGGCGCTCTTTGCGTCCAATGCGCGACAAGCCTTCCTGAAGCCGATCTTCCTCGTCATGATCATGACGAAGTTCCACGTGGCGGTTCGCAACGAGACCATCAATCTGGAGTGGGATGCCCGGCTGACGAACCTGAGCGGCAAGTTCAGGGACATCACGGGCAAGGCCGCTGCCGGCTGGACGCCCGGCGTGCCGTCGATACCCGGGGCCTAGCCGACGACGAGCACCTTGGCGCCGCGGATCCTGCGCTGCTTCAAGTCGAGCAGCGCGCGGTGGGCATCGTCGAGCGGGTACGCCTGGGTTTCGGGCTGGAGGCGCATGTCAGCGGCCAGCCGCAGGAACTCCGATATGTCCTGGCGGGCGACGTTGGCGACGCTCTTGATCTCCTTTTCCATCCAGAGGTGTGCCGGATAGTCCACGCCCAGCAGCGCGGACTTGTCGCCGTCTTCCTTGCGGATCGCGTTGATCACGAGGCGCCCCCCTGGCGCGAGGTTGCGCAGGGCCTCGACAATGCTGATCCAGACGGGCGTGGTGTCGATGATGGCATCGAGCAACTCGGGCGCCCGGTCGGTGGTGTCGCCGGCCCAGGCAGCGCCGAGTTCGCGGGCGAACGCGCGTTCCGATTCGCTGCGCGCAAAGACGTGGACCCGGACCGACGGCGAGCGATGGTGCACCATCTTCATCACGAGATGCGCGGACGCCCCGAAACCGGTGAGACCGAGCGCGCCGTCATCGGGCAGATGTGACAACCGGACGGATCGGTAGCCGATGGCTCCCGCGCAGAGGAGGGGCGCAGCCTGAGCGTCCGTGAAGGTGTCCGGCACGGGATACGCGAAGCGCGCGTCCGCCAGCAT
>Ga0334722_10000721_pt1 | contig 46431 bp, 39 predicted proteins | sample C3_bottom_MG_FD_207210 | JGI IMG/M metagenome (GOLD analysis project Ga0334722, IMG submission 207210) | Sediment microbial communities from Yellowstone Lake, YNP, Wyoming, USA - C3_bottom | ecosystem: Environmental > Aquatic > Freshwater > Lake > Sediment | place: USA: Wyoming | collected...
GAGCGGCACCAACCATGTCTTCAACATCGTCGCCATTCCCAGCGGGGTTTACCGCTACATCAAGGAAGGGCGGATGGCCTGGCCGCTGACCTGGGTGATCATCGCCGGCACCCTGCCTGGGGTCTTTCTCGGCTACTATCTGCGGATCTTCCTGTTGCCCGATCCCAAGACCTTTAAGATGTTCGTGGGCTGTGTGCTGCTCTACATCGGCGTCCGCTTGCTCCGTGATCTCCTCTTCGGCGCCAAGACCAAGAGCGCGGCCGGCAAGGCTCTGGAGGATAAATTCAAGGCCAAGAGCACGGAGGTGAAGCAGCAGGGGGCCTCGCTGGCCGCCGGACTACCCAGCGAGGCGGTGGTCAAGACCATCAGCGTGTCGCTAAAAAAGGTGGAGTACGAGTTCTGGGGCGAGCGGTTTTCTTTTAACACCATGGCCATGTTCTTCCTGGCCCTGGTGGTGGGGGTCATCGGCGGGGCTTACGGTATCGGCGGCGGGGCGATCATCGCCCCCTTCTGTGTGGCCTTCTTCAACCTGCCGGTCTACACCATCGCCGGGGCGACCCTGTTGGGCACCTGCATCACCTCGGTAGCAGGAGCCTTGTTCTTCGCCCTGATCCCCGCCAGCAACAACATCTCGGCCATGCCCGACTGGCCCCTGGGCATCCTCTTCGGCCTGGGCGGCTTCGTCGGCATGTACCTGGGGGCCAAGATGCAGCGCTACGTGCCGCAGAAGTTCATCAAGGTTGTGGTCACTGCCGCCATCCTCTTTCTGGCAACCAAGTATGTCTGGCAGTTTTATTCATAAAAAAGGGGCGAAAGCTGCCGCTTCCGCCCCCGGGCAAATCTGCAGCTTCGCGATCAATGGCCTTCGCGGACGACGTACTCTTCCTTCAACTTTTTGTTGTACTTGGTCACCTGAAGTTCACCCAGATACTCGTTGACCAGCGGGTAGCCCTTTTCAATCCAACCGACAATGCCGCCGTCAACCAGGTAGACGTTCTTATAGCCGTAGTTGTAAAGCTCACCAGCGAAGTATGAGGCTCGGTGTTTGGTCCGGCACATCACCCAGATCTCGGTTTCCGGGTCTTCGAATTTATCCGGCATGGTGTAGGCGTGACCGGAATCGACATTGTTGGAGCCAAGGAGGTGTCCGGCATCAAACTCGTCGTGGGTGCGGATGTCGATTATGGTCGCCTTGCTCTTACCGGCCTGAACTTCCAGCCATTTATCGTGCAGGGCGTCGATGGTGGCTATGTGGTCCTGGGGAATGGCCTTTTTCAGATTTTCCAGAAAAGCCTTCTCCCCATCCTTGGTAACACCAGCCTGGACCGGCAGGGCGCCGAGAACCCCGATCAGTGCAATCAGTAACAACCATCCTTTTTTCATCTTTCTTCTCCTACGAAGTGATTTTTTTGCCCTGACCAGACTAAGACCAACTACCACTCAGTGGTGCTTTTTTAATACTGATATCAGGAGGTTAACGAAAATAACTCCGGATCTTTTAACCCCCTTGCCTGCATTAGTCAAGCAGGAATTAACGCATATTTATAGGTAGGAATTGGGCAGCCCTGGCCGTTTCCGGGCCAATGGGACTCGTAGGTCCCATACGTTCAATTACTCCCAAACGCCTCACCCTCTTGTGGCCGACGCCACCATCACCAGCCCCATGAGCAGCAGGGCAACCAGTACCAGCTTAAGGTAGCCTTCGGTATGGAAGCGCCCGTAAAGGCAGGAGCCGCCCCACACCCCGGCCAGGGCGGCGGGGCCGGTCCAGACAAAGAGGCGGGCCACCTCGGCGGTGATGATGCCGCCGACCAGATGGCCGATGACGGTAAAGATCCCACCCAGGAAGAAATAGATGGAGAGGGTTGCCTTGATCTCGTGCTTGTCCCAGCCGGTCAGGGTGGCGTAGATGATCGAGGGCGGCCCGCCGGCGCTGAAGGCGGCGCTGATCGCCCCGGAGGCGAAACCAGCCGGAAGGCCCCAGATACGGCGCAAACGGACCGGCTGGGGATGGGCCAGCAGCCGGTAGAGGGCAAAGGCCACCAGCATCAGCCCCAGGGTCAGCAGGAAGAGGGGCTGGCTGCTCTTCTTGAGAAAGACCAGGCCGACCCAGACCCCGGGGACAAAACCGGCCAGGAGCGGATTGATCTTGTACCAGTCGAGATGGCCGCGCAGTTGCAGGGAGAGAAAGGCACTGATCATCAGGCCGTGCAGAACCGAGAGCGGCACCGCTGTGCGGATGTCCAGACAGAAGACCAGAAGCGGCAGCGAAACCAGGGCCGAGCCAAACCCGGTCAACCCCTGAGTGAAGCCGCCAGCCGCCAGGATCAGGAGCAGTAACAGGTAGTGTTCGGGCATGGTTTGCTTAAGCTGATTAGGTAGGTTTTCTGATGAGCCCCTGGCAAAACTCCAAAAAGCCCTCCCCCCAACCCCCTCCCATAAAGAGAGAGGGAGCCCCTTCTCGTGACTTTTGCAAGGGGCGCGGATTTACGGAATTGCACCGTTTGTATTCCCCGCTCCCACCAGGGCGAAGGTCACTTCCCCGCCCTTTATGGGAGGGGATTGAGGGGAGGGTGTGAGTCAGTCCACTGACCCAGGCGCGGTGATTGGCGACGCAACAACCGTGAACAGATTGTGCCGGGCCGCCTCTAACATTGCAACCACGGCTGGATGCTTGACCATCCGTTCCGCCGAGATGGCGTAATACCGTTCCTTAACCGCCTGGGTCCGGCCGACGATCTCGACGAGATGCTGCCGCAGCACCTCGCTTTCAATGACCGTGGGCGCCACAAAGACGCCGTCACCTTCCTGCCCGAAGACGTTGAGCAGGGCGCTGTCGTCGAATTCTCCGGCGATGGCTGGGCGGACCCCCAGGGCGGCAAACCACCGCTCCAGGCCGCCCCGGAGCGCGGTCATATCCATGGGCAGCAGGATGGGCGCCTCATGGAGTGACTGGGGAAAATTCTCCCGCAGCGACCCGGCCAGTTTTTTGACGGCAAAAAAGGTAATGCCACATTCGCCGAGCAGATGGCTGTAAGCCTTAACGTTCAGCCCCGGCCGCAATGGCGCGTCGCTGAGCACCACATCCAGGGAATGCATGGCCAGACCGGCGAGCAGGGCGTCTTCCTTGTTTTCCAGACAGACTAGCTTAACCCGCTCCGGCAGTTGCAGGGCGGGTTCCAGGAGTCTGCGGACAATGAATTTCGGCAAGGCATCGACCACCCCCACCTTGAGGGACAACGGCCCGGCGACCGGGCGGCCGTGAATGGTGTCCAGCATCTCCCGGCCCAGGGCGAATATTTCATCGGCGTAGCGGAAGACCAGGCGGCCCAGTTCGGTGGGCTCAAGATTGCGGCCCGAGCGCTGCAGGAGCTTGCCGCCCAGGACCTCCTCCAGTCGGCTCAATTGGGCGCTGACGGTGGACGGGGCCAGGTTGAGCCGGGCGCTGGCCGCCGTCAGACTGCCTTCGCGGATCACAGTCCAGAAGTAGAAGAGGTGGTGGTAGTTGAGCCATTCCATAGCGGGATCCATTTCGATTATTCCGCACCATGGTAATCAAATTCTTTATTTGTTCAAACAGTTTCCCTGCGGTATCGTTTGCCCTAGAGGTTCGGGATTCACCGCGCCGCCGAAACCCCGTTAGAATCTCAGCTAAGACAGGACTTTGGCATGGAAGACGTGAATTTGCTGGCCCACCACTGGCACCACTTGCCCATCGCGGAAGTGGCGGAGCTGCTAGAAGCTGACCCGGCACACGGCCTGGATCGCTTTACAGTAGAGCATCGCCGGGAGGAGTTCGGCCCCAATGTCATCACCGCCCAAAAAGGCGAGGGGCGACTCCGCCGCTTTCTGCTGCAATTCCACCAGCCCCTGATCTATATCTTGATGGTTTCGGGCCTGGTCACCGCGTTTTTAGGGGAATGGGTGGATTCCGGGGTCATCTCCGGGGTGGTGCTGGTCAACGCCCTGGTCGGTTATCTGCAAGAGGCCAAAGCGGTCAACGCCCTGGCAGCCCTGGCCCGGACCATGACCACCGAGGCCACGGTTTTGCGCCAAAGCGAGAAACGGCGGATTCCCGCCACCGAACTGGTACCCGGCGATGTCGTTATCCTGCAAAGCGGCGACAAGGTTCCGGCCGACCTGCGGCTTTTTCAGCTCCGGGATCTGCAAATCGCCGAGGCGCCCCTCACCGGCGAGTCGACGCCCGTGGCCAAGGATCTCGCGCCGCTCGGCCGCGATACCACCCTGGCCGAGCGACGTAACATGGCCTACGCCACCACCCTGGTCACCGGTGGGCAAGGCAACGGCCTGGTCATCGCCACCGGCGACGCCACCGAGGTGGGGCGCATCTCCCAGCTCCTCTCGGCGGCCGAGGCGCTGGCCACCCCCCTCACCCGCAAGATCAGCGCGTTCAGCAACATCCTCCTTTACGTCATCCTGGGACTGGCTGGGTTGACCATCGGGGTTGGTCTGCTGCGGGGCCAGTCCTTTCTCGACATGTTCATGGCGGCAGTGGCCCTGGCCGTGGGCGCCATTCCCGAAGGGTTGCCCGCCGCCGTCACCATTACCCTGGCCATCGGCGTCTCCCGCATGGCCAAGAAGCGGGCAATCATCCGCAAACTGCCGGCGGTGGAGACTTTGGGCAGCACCACGGTGATCTGCACCGACAAAACCGGCACCCTCACCGAAAACCAGATGACCGTGCAGGAGATCATGGCCGGCGGTCAAACTTTCGTCGTGAGCGGCTCCGGTTACACCCCCCGGCAAGGCATGATTACCGGGGCAGAAGGAGATTCCGCCGGCACCGCCACCCCGGCGCTGCGGGAATGTCTCCGGGCCGGTCTGCTCTGCAACGATAGCCGACTGGTGGAAGAGGCTGGGGTCTGGCAGGTCCATGGTGACCCCACCGAGGGCGCCTTGCTGACCTCGGCCCGGAAAGGCGGACTGGGCGCGGAGGCCTTGGTTGCCAGCCCCCGCCTGGACACGCTGCCCTTTGCCTCGGAACACCGGTACATGGCCACCTTGCATGGCGGCAGCCCTGGGGGCGTGCGCCGGGTCTACCTCAAGGGCGCGGTGGAGGCAGTCCTGGCCCGATGCGAAAAGCAGAGTGGTCCTCAAGGTGATTCTATTCCTCTGCAGGAGGCAGAAATCCAGGGGGCGGTGGCGGCCATGGCCGCCAAAGGATTGCGGGTATTGGCCATGGCCGCCAAGGAGATGGCCTCGGAAACCGGGGAGATCCATCATGCCGATCTCAGTGGCGGGATGGTCTTTCTCGGTCTGCAAGGGATGATCGATCCGCCCCGGGCGGAGGCGATTGCTGCCGTCAAGGTCTGCCAGGCAGCCGGAATCCGGGTCAAGATGATCACCGGTGACCACCCGATTACCGCCCTGGCCATTGCCGGCCAGGTGGGGCTTTACCCACCGGGATCACCCCGCGCAAGTTCGGTGCTGACCGGCCCGGAGCTGGAGAGACTCACCGACAACGAGCTCATCGCCCGGGCCGAGGACACCGCCATCTTTGCCCGGGTGAGCCCCGAGCAGAAGCTCCGTCTGGTGGAGGCCCTTCAGGCGATGGGCCAGGTGGTGGCCATGACCGGCGACGGGGTGAATGACGCCCCGGCCCTGAAACGGGCGGACATCGGGGTGGCCATGGGCCGCAGCGGCACCGAGGTGGCCAAGGAGGCCGCGGACATGGTTCTCACCGACGACAACTTCAGCTCTATCGAGGCGGCGGTGGAGGAGGGACGAGGGGTCTTCGCCAACCTGGTCAAGTTCATTGCCTGGGCCCTGCCCGCCAATCTGGGTGAAGGCCTGGTGATCCTGACCGCCGTATTTCTCGGGGTCACCCTGCCCATCCTGCCGGTGCAGATCCTCTGGATCAACATGACCACCGCTGGCATACTCGGCCTGGCCCTGGCCTTCGAGCCCAAGGAGCCAGGCCTCATGCAGCGGCCACCCAGGGCGCCGGATGCGCCAATCCTCACCCGCCGGGTGGTCTTTCGGATTACCCTGGTAAGCTTCCTGATGCTGGGGGCCGCTTTCTGGCTCTTCGCCTGGGAGCAGGCGGCAGGCGCCACCCTGGCTGAGGCGCGCACCGCCGCGGTCAACGCCTTTGTCATGGTCGAGCTGTTTTATCTCTTCAACTGCCGTTCCCTGGAAAAATCCGTTTTCAGCCTCGGATTTTTTTCCAACCTCTGGGTGCTGGGCGGCGCTGTCGCCATGTTTCTCCTGCAACTGGTCTACACCTACCTGCCGCTGATGAACCGGTGGTTCCAAAGCGCCCCGCTGGCGCCGACCGTCTGGGGTCGGGCGGTGGTGGCTGGGATGGTGGTCTTTGTGGTAGTCGAGGTGGAGAAGATGGTGGGAAAGGGCGGGGTGGGACGGTTAAAGAGAAATGGGACCGAGGGGACCGAGAGGACGAATAGGAAGGTGTTTTCCCCATAAGTCCAATACGTCCCATCGGTCCCATTTCTGGGAGCCCGAGGCAACACTCACCTCGCCGATTACCCCTTGTTCTGTTCCTGAAGGCTATTAAAGGCCTGGTGGAAACGGACCTGCAGGGCCGGTTCGTACTTCCGGTCCGCCGGGCCGATCTTCTTCCACTCATCCTGGAGCCGCTTGACCTCGGCCATGACGGTGGCCTTGTCATCCCGCCGCCCGGCCAGCATGAAGTTATTTTCCATGGCCATCTTTAGCTGCTCGGCCAGATTGAGGGACTGGTCCACCGGCGGGGCGACCGGAGTGGTGGCGGTGCCGAGCAGATTTTCCAGGCGCAGACAGAGGCTTTCCTTGCGGCGCTGATTTTCCAGCCGCTCCCCCTCCAGATTGGTGAAGTACTGTTTCCTCCCCTCGAAGAAGGAGTTACATAGCTCCCGGAAGCGATGATTGAGCTCCCGCTCGATTTCCTTGGGGGCATGGCCGACCTGCTGCCATTCCTTCTGGATGGCCTGGAGGGCCTCGGCAGTCTGGCGGTTGTTGCCCTGGGCGGCCTGTTCCTCGGCCCGGCGCAGCAATTCTTCCTTCTTGACCAGGTTCTGGCGCCGTTCCTTTTCCGCCTCCTCGAACTGCCGGTGGCGGTCCTTGAAAAATTCATGGCAGGGGGTGTTAAAGCGCTGCCAGAGCGCCTCACTCTGCTCCTGGGGGACCGGACCGATTTCCTTCCACTGCGCCTGCAGCTCGACCAGGCGGACACCGACCTCCTTGAGGATGGTTTCCGGGGTAATCTCGGCCAGGATCTTCTCGACCTCCTGGCAGAGCTCTTCCTTGCGCCGCAGGTTGTTGAGCCTTTCTGCCTCCAGCCAGGCGAAGTAGCGGTCGCAGGCCGAGCGGAACCGCCCCCAGAGCGCGTCGTTCTGGGCCTTGGGGGCCTGGCCGATTTTCTTCCATTGCCCTTGCAGGTTGCGGATCCGACCGGCATCGTTCCACTGCGGGGCGGCGACGATCTTCTCCACCTCCTCGCAGAGGGCCTCCTTTTCCTTGAGGTTCTGCCGCTTGGTCTCGTCGCCGGCCTCGTAGAAGACCTGGCGCCGCTCGAAGAAGGTATTGCAGGCCTTGCGGAAACGCAGGAAGAGCTGATTTTCCCGGTGACGCGGGGCCGTCGGCAGCCCCTTCCACTCATTCTGCAGCGCCTTGATGGCATCGGAGGTCTGTTGCCACTCCTCGGATCCGCTCAATTCCTCCGCCTTAACGCAGAGTTCTTCCTTGCTGGCCAGCACCTGGAGTTGGGCAGCCTTCTGCTCCTCCAGGAAGGGGGCGCAACGGTCGAACTGCTGATTGCAGGCCCCGTGAAAACGCTCCCAGAGCTTTTGGGACTGGCTTTTGGGGATAGGGCCAATTCCCTTCCAGGCGGCCTGGGCGGCCTTGATCTTCTCGACAACCTGACCCAGGTCTTCGACCGTACCCAACCCTTCGACCTTGTTGACCAGCTCCTGCTTGAGGGTCAGGTTGGCCCAGAGCTGCCAATCCCGCTCATGCTCAAAGTGTTTCAGTTTTTCGGCGAAGGCCTCGGAACTTTCCTTATAGGCGGCAGCCAGGGTCTCGCTTTCGGCCCCGGCCAGCATCGGCAACTGCTGCCAGGCCTGACGCAGTTCTTTGGCCAGATTTTCGCCCTCCCCAAGATTTTCCAGGGTCAGAAGTCCGGCGGCCCGCTCGCAGAGTTCGCGGCGGCGGGCCAGGTTTTCCCGCTGCCGCTCTTCCCGGGTTTCGTTGAAGGTTTGCAGCATCTCCCGGCCCCGTTGCTGCAGAGGAGCCGCCGCCAGGTGCTTGAAGGTGCACTCCCCCAGCTCGCGGTCGACCCGCTCCAGAAGCGCGACCGCCTTGTCCAAATCGCCGGCCGCCTGAAGCGTATCCGCCTCATCAAGTCGCCCGGTCAAGGTGGTATAGATTGCCTGTTCCTCGGCTACCTTTTCCCGGGTCTTGTGGAAGGCGCGCACCGCCTGCTCGAAACGCTTGGCGAGAGCGGCGGAGGCGACAACCTCCCCAGCCAGGGTGGACCGCCACTGGGCCTCGGCATTTTTCACCTCGGCTACCGCCTCGGGGGCGGAGGAGTTGACCAATTTTTCCACAACCACGCAGAGACCCTCCAGAAGTGATTGTTGTTCCTCGTAACGGGCGGCCTTGGCCTCTTCCGCCAGGCGCCGTTGCCGGACTTCCTCCAAGCGGGCGGCCAGGTTCGCACAACTGGCGGCGAAGGCGGCGGCCTCCGGGTGGGTCTGGTCGGGGTCAAGTTCTTGCCACTGGGCCTGGAGTTGCGCCAATTGCGCCGCAGCCTGATCAAGGATCATTGTCTCGCCTAGGCCCGCCGCCTGGGTGGCCAGTTCGTGCAAGCGGGCCGCTGCCGCCTCGGCGGGGTCTAGCTGGGTGCGGGCAGCAACCAGTGCCGCCAATTTTTCACCCGCCAGCCGACGAGTGGTCTTACTGGAGGCCATCTCCTGGAGTCTGGTCAGGAGACCCTCCTGGTCAATCCGGTTCAGAATGGTCGCCGCCAGTTCCCGTGCGCAATTATTTTCCAGCAGCCCCACCAGCAGCGCCTGATCAACAATCCGCTCCGCAGCCGCTTCCCGAACCTGGGGCTGCTCGGCCTTCACTGCCAGATCGGCCAGCAACGACTGGCTGCCCAAGCCCAGCAACATTTCGTGGCAGGAGTCAAGATCGGTCGCCACCAGAATGGCCGCGTGGAGAAGCTGATCTCGCTGCTCCCGTGCGGCTGCAGCGATCTCGGCTACCCCATCACCGGCCAACTCGGTCAGCAGGGTGAGATCGGAGAGCTTGGCCAGGGCGGCCAGCCGGACCCCGGTGTCCTGATCCTGCCTGGCAACAGTGGCCAGAATCTCATGCTCGGACTCGGTCATTTCCTGCACCGCCGCCAGCCGGACCTCGGCGTCGCGGTGCTGCCACTTGGGTTTGCGGAATGCAGATAGAACCATGCTCGTACTCTCAGGTTAGCAATTGAGTGAATTTGACGGCCGGACAACTCTCCCACCCCCCCGTCGAAGTAGCACTATAAATGGCATAATCTTCACGATCGGGCAACCGTGAAAAACAGGTCGGGGCGATCATCCGTTAAAAGGACGGACCTAAAGACGGAATTCACCGGTTAATTTCCGTAATAAAGTACCAGAAATAAAACCGGCAGGAGCACCCCCAGAGCCGTCAACCAGGCCCCCCGGCCGGTGATGCCTTTGTCGCCGCGTAGGACCAGGAGACCGGTGATCGCCAGCACCCCCAGGCTGAGGGCATAGAGATCGGCAAACCAGCTCCACATTTTTTTCGGGTGGTTGAGATGAAGAAAATTTAGCTGGCGCAGCAAGGGGCGCGGCACGACCTTTTCCTGCCAAACCTCGCCGGTCGTGAGGTTGACGGTAATGGTATTACCTTCCACAAAAATCTGCACGGTCTTGGGATCAGGGAGAAAACTGTTCAGGTAAGGGCGATGTTCCCCTAGCTGCTCCAGCAGTTGTTCGATAACCTGCCGGTCCAACGCGGTTGTTGCCAAAGGGTGTTGCATGGTGGTGTGCAGATGTTCCACCTGGTAACTGGGATTCCAGCGGTCGCTGTGATTGACGGCTACCCCCGAAATGGCATAGACCAAGGTCAGCCCAAAGCAGAGATAACCCAGATCGCGGTGGATGAGGTTATTCCATTTGCGCCAGTTCATGGGTGACTCCCGGGCTGGGGAAGACAGGGTGGGTTCGTTGCTCGCCATGGGGGACAGCTCACCATGACGGGAAGGGCGTTTCGGCCGAAACATACCTGCCGCCACCGGTCGGCGTCAAACGGTTTCGCGATAGAGTGTAAGGCTGAAGGCTGAAGGCAAAAAAAGGGGCCGACCGGAACCAGGGGAGGGTGGTTCCGGCCGGCGGAGGGAAGGGAGAAAACGCCCCGACGGCTTTATGCGGTACGACAGGCCCGCCCGAAGCCACCGGGGATGGTACCGGAGGCCCAAAAGGCGGCCCCCTGTTTGTAGTCAACGAACCAATATCCGCCGGGGCGGCGCTCATCGACGACAAATATAAAAGGTTGTTCGCTGGAGAAGGCCTGGTGCAGGTGGAGGCCCTTATCATTCTTCTCCGGCTTCATCAGGGAAAGGGCCTCATCCAGGGTCGGCAACCGCCAGTCGTCATGGCCGGCGAAGCGGCGGCGGTTCAACTCCTCGATATAGGTCCTGACCTTCATTATACTGGTAAGATCGCAGCCATCCAGCTGCCAGGACACGCCAGCGACCAGATCGGTGGCGGTGGCTTGGTCGCCGTTATCGACTAAAAAACTTTCCACCCCGCCCGTGGGATTGAGCTGGGAGTCAAAATAGTTGTGAAAGCGGACCAGTTCAGCCACCTCGGAGTCGGTGAAGATACCGCTCACGTGGCGCACCTCACGGGTCAGCAGATCGGTCGGCACCGTACCCTGCGGCGGCAGACCGATCCCCAGCAGTTCTTCCGGCTTCACCGGCCGGGCCATGGGGGTGACCAGCGCGGGGTCAGCGCCGTTGACCACATTGAGCATGAGCCACTCGCGCATGGCCCGGTTGACCGCGTAACTCTTGTCCAGGGAAACCGAGCGGCCTTCATCAGCCACACAGGCATCGATCAGATCTTGCGGGGCATTGATCCTGGCCAGAAGGCGGGCGTGCTTGACCCCCCGTTCCATCAAATACAGGCCAAAGGGGCTTTCCCAACCATCCACATAAAAATAGTAGAATTTTTCGTCATTGCTGCGTTGCCGTTCGCCATTCCGACCGCCCCAGCTCTCGAACATGGTGAAGGTGTAGGAAGGGGTGATCTCCCAGTCAATGAAAAAGCCGGTGGTGTCATTAAGGTCCAGCATGTTGGCCAATCCCATGATGCATCCTCCTTGTGTGGTCATTTGTGCCCGATAAAAATATATTTCAGCTACTCAATTCGTCTACCGCTCAAAGTCCGGGCGGATTAATCATCCCGCACAAACAGGACAGTTTTTGTCTCGTTTTCATTAAACAATAATCGTTCTTGCCAGGTCAACCTATTTCTTTGGGCGGGAATGTTTTTTCGCCGGGAACAGACCCCGCCCTGGTGGAATAAATTGTGCCAAGGCGGCGTCCAGGCTATCTTGGGGACAATACCGATAAATAACCTGCGCCGACACTTAACGTGGATTGAGCCCCAAAAACCCCTCAACAGCCGACAACACCATGAACGACTTTATCACCTCACCCGGTCAACCTTTGCCTCTGGGGGTTTCCCGAGTCCCCAATGCCTACAACTTCGCCCTCTTGTCCCGCGATGCCACGGCGGTCTCGCTGTTGCTCTTCGCCAGCGGCGAGAGCCCGGTTCTAGCCGAACTGCCGCTGGCCCCGGAGGTCAACCGCACCGGCGATATCTGGCATATCCGGGTGCATGACCTGGATCCGGCCCTGCGCTACGGCTACCGGGTAGACGGGCCCAATGACCCCGAAAGCGGCGGGCGACGTTTCTCGCGGGAGCACCTGCTCCTCGACCCGTACGCCATCGCCCTGACCGGCGGTTCCGAATGGGGTGCACCCTATGTCCGGCGCGGCGCCACCTCCCCGGAATCCCGCTTTAAGCGCCGCTGCTGCCTGATCAACGACGACTTCGATTGGGAAGGCGACCGGCCCTTGAACCACCCGTTGAAGGACTCGGTGATCTACGAGCTACATGTCCGGGGCTTCACCCGCGACGCCTCCTCCGGAGTCAGCCACCCCGGCACCTACCTCGGGTTGATCGAGAAAATTCCCTATCTCAAGGAATTGGGGGTCACGGCGGTGGAGCTCCTGCCGGTCACCGAGTTCGACGAAACCGAGAACGTCAACCGCAACCCCTTCACCGGCGAAAAGCTGCTGAACTTCTGGGGATACAGTCCCATCGCCTTCTTTGCCCCCAAGGCCGCCTACGCGAACCAGGGGCGCAACGGCGGGCAGGTGAACGAATTCAAGACCCTGGTCAAGGCCCTGCACCGGGCCGGGATCGAAGTGATCCTTGACATGGTCTTCAACCATACGGGCGAGGGCAATGAGCGCGGGCCAACCTACAGCCTCCGGGGGCTGGCCAACAACCTCTATTACCTGCTCGACCAGCAGAGCCGGGACTATCTGAACTTCTCGGGCTGCGGCAATACCTTGAACTGCAACCATCCCATGGTCCGCAAGCTGATCATCGACTGTCTGCGCCATTGGGTGATCGAGATGCACGTGGACGGCTTCCGCTTTGATCTGGCCTCGGTGATGGGCCGGGACACCGATGGCCGGATCCTGGAAAATCCCCCGATGATCGAGAAGATCGCCGAGGATCCGGTATTGGCCCGCACCAAGCTCATCGCCGAGGCCTGGGACGCCGCCGGGCTCTACCAGGTGGGTTCCTTCTCGAAAAACCCCCGCTGGGCCGAATGGAACGGGCGATTCCGCGACGATGTCCGCAACTTCATGACCGGCCACGGTGGTTCCGTCGCCTCCCTGGCCACCCGTGTAAGCGGCAGCTCCGATCTCTATCAGCGCCAGAGCATGTCGCCCTTTAACAGCATCAATTTCATCACCAGCCACGACGGCTTCACCCTGGCCGATCTGGTCAGCTATGACCAGAAGCACAACGAGATGAACGGGGAGTACAACCGGGACGGCGACAACGCCAACTTCAGCTGGAACAGCGGCGGGGAAGGGGAGTGCGACGACGAGACCATCTTGGCCCTGCGGGCGCGCCGACAACGCAGCCTGGCGGTCATCCTCCTGCTTTCCCAGGGGACGCCAATGTTCTCGGCCGGCGACGAGTTTGGTCGCAGCCAGCAGGGCAACAACAACGCCTACTGCCAGGACAATGCGATTTCCTGGCTGGATTGGCGCCTGGCCGAGCAGAATGGCGGCCTGCTGCGCTTCTTCCAGCTATTGATCCGCCTGCGTCGTGACCACCCGGTTTTCCGGCGCGCCAAATTCTTCCCGCCCGGGGAGGAGGACTGTATCCACGAGATCCGCTGGCAAGCCCTCAGCCCTGGCGCCACCGACTGGTCGCCAGAGTGCCGCACCCTGGGCTTCATGCTCGACGGCCGAGCGGTGGCAGGGGAGCTGGACGACGATTTTCTGGTGTTGTTGAACGGCGGGATGGGTGAGGCCACATTCCAGTTGCCAGCCCCGTCGGCGGGTCGCCAGTGGCGTCTGTTGATCGACACCGGCGCCGCGCCGCCCCACGATATCCAGCCGGAAGCAGCGGCACCGCTCGTCCCGGGACGGGAACTGACCCTGGCCGGATTGGCGGCGGTGGTATTGATCACCAAGCCGATGGCCGGCAAGCCCGGAAAGAGGAAAGGCAAATGAACCGCACCCGCAAGCTCTCCCGCCTGTTGCTGATCGGCGACTCGATGATTGAATATGGCGCCTGGCAGAACTATCTGCCCGGCCGGGAGGTGGTCAATCTTGGACGTTCCGGTGAATCGGTGGAGGAATTACGGGAGCGGGCGGTCAACATTGTCCGCCGCCAGGCCACCCCGGACCTGGTGCTGGTGATGATCGGCACCAACAACGTGGCCATGGGCCGGTTGGAATTCTTCTCGACCTACGCGGAGATCCTGGACATTTTTCAGGAAACCTGGCCGGTGGCCGTCATGGTGATCAACAGCCTCCTGCCCATGGATCTGTACCATCTGGCCCCGGCGGCGGTACCGCAGATCAACGATCGCCTCCGCGCCCTGGCCGAGCTGAAAAAGGCCCATTTCCTCGATGGCTGGCGCGCCCTAACCACCCAGGACGGCCACCCCCTGCCCGGCGTTCTGGAAGACGAGGTTCACCTGACGGCGCAGGGCTACCGCTTCTGGGCCGCCTGCCTGGAAGAGTTTTTGCTCAAATGGGAGAGGTCGTGAATTTGCCGTCGGCGTTGCCTCGGATTATTTCTTGGGCGGCCCGGCCAGGATCATCTCGGCAATGGTCATTTTGACCCGCCCGCCCTGCCACTTGACGGCCGTCAGCAACTCCCGTTCCAGTTCGGCCAGCTCCCGGTAAAGCTCGGTGCGCTCGACCTCCGGCACCTTTTCCAGATCAGCGGTCAACTCCTGGCAGCGGGAACAGCCGGGGAAGGCATGTTTTTGCCCGTCCGGCCGGGTCACCGCCGAGGGCACCCCGTGCATCCGGCAGATCATCAGACGATGAGCGTAGAGGGCGCAGAGCCCCTGCTCATTCAAGGGGCAGAGGATCTGTGGCCGCTCGTTCTTGGCCATGGCGTTGGCCGCCCCGGCCAGGTAGCTTTCGGCCCGGCGCCGGATGCGGGCCCGGTGATCCGAATGCAAGGCGGCCAATCCCAGCCAGAGATAACTCCACTCGGCCACCGTGTGGTGCATGAAGAAACTGTCGCAGCAGTTGTCGGGGCAACCGGAGCAGGAAAAGGCCAGTTCCCCGGCCACCTGGTTGTAGGCTTCTTCCATGCGCTGATAGAGGGAGGCCAGCCGGGTGGACAGTTCTGGGGTAAGAAGATTTTCGCTCATAGTATCGCCATTTTTTTGTTATCTTGGGGGAAATGCCCCGGTAAATTGCATAAAACCTGGTATAGCAAAACTTGCGCGTCATTAAAGTGGGAGCGGCTCGGCGTACCCCTTGCGGGTATCAGCCGCGAATTTTTGCCCAGATGATTCGCGACCAGGCGGTCGCTCCCACCCAAATACCACGGCAACCGGCATTCAATCACCGAGCTGGAAACATACTTCATCCCCCCCAAAAAACCAAGGACGCGCCATGACCACACCCAGTCGCCTTAAATGTTTCAAGGCCTACGACATCCGGGGCCGGATGCCCGATGAAATAAACGAAGAGCTGGCCGAACGGATCGGCCGGGCCACCGCGGCCTTCCTCCACCCGAAAAAGATGGTGATCGGCCGCGACATCCGCCTCTCCAGCTTGGGGCTAAGCCAGGCCCTGGCCCGGGGCTTGACCGAATCGGGGGTCGAGGTGCTGGACCTGGGCCTCTGCGGCACCGAGGAGGTCTATTTCGCCACCGCCCATCTCCACACCGACGGCGGCATCATGGTCACCGCCAGCCATAATCCAGCCGATTACAATGGGATGAAACTGGTTCGGGCCGACGCCCGCCCCATCGGCGGTGACTCCGGACTGCGGGAGATCGAAGCGCTGACCGCATCCGGCTCTTTCAGTAACAGCCTCCAACCCGGCTGCCTGCACCCCTGCGACAACCGGCCCGCCTTTGTCGACCACCTGCTGACCTACGTCAACCTCGCCACCCTCAAGCCCCTGAAGATCGTCGCCAACCCCGGCAACGGCTGCGCCGGGCCGACCCTGGATGCCCTGGCTCCGCACCTGCCCTTCGAGTTCATCAAGGTCCACTACCAGCCGGACGGCACCTTTCCCAACGGCATCCCCAACCCGCTGCTGCCCGACCATCGCGAGGCCACCGCCCAGGCGGTGCGTGAATCCGGGGCCGATTTCGGCATCGCCTGGGACGGCGACTTCGACCGCTGCTTCCTCTTCGACGAAACCGGCCGTTTCCTGGAGGGCTACTACCTGGTTGGTCTGCTGGCCCGGGCCATCCTAGCTGAACACCCTGGCGAGAAGATCATTCACGACCCACGCCTGATCTGGAACACCGAGAAGATCGTCAAAGAAAGCGGCGGCATCCCGATCATGAGCGTCACCGGCCACGCCTTCATTAAGGAGCGGATGCGCCGGGAAAACGCCATCTACGGCGGCGAAATGAGCGCCCATCACTATTTCCGCGACTTCGCCTATTGCGATTCGGGGATGATCCCCTGGTTACTGACGGCGAGTATCCTCGGCCGGACCGGCCAGAAACTCTCAGAACTGGTCGATGAGATGATCGCGGAGTTCCCGGTCAGCGGCGAGATCAACAGCACCGTGACCGATCCGGCGGCGGCGCTGCAACGAGTCGAGGCGCACTGCGCCGGTGAGAAGGGCGACATCGACCGCACCGACGGCTTCAGTTTCGCCACCGCCACCTATCGCTTCAACCTGCGCCAATCCAACACCGAGCCCTTGCTGCGGCTCAACGTGGAGAGCCGGGGCGACCTGGGGCTGCTGGAGAAAAAAACCGCCGAGTTGCTGGAGCTGATCCGGCAATAATCATTCGGACTGGTCGGACTGGTCGGAAAGATCGGGGGAACGATTGAGCCTCTGGCAAAAGTCTCGAAACCAGACTCCCCCACCACCCACCTCCCCCGCGGGGGGGGAAGGGGACTTTTTAGAGTTTTGCAAGATGCTCGATTTATCGACAACTCTAGTTCCAGAGGAAAAAATGAAAGTCATCGCCATCAACGGCAGTGCCCGTAAAACCTGGAACACGGGGACCCTGTTGCAGCAGGCCCTGGAAGGCGCAGCCAGCCTCGGGGCGACAACCGAGCTGGTCCATCTCTACGATCTCGATTACCAGGGCTGCACTAGCTGCTTCGCCTGCAAGCTGGTGGGCGGGCCCTCGGAGGGACGCTGCGCCATGCAGGACGGCGCGACTCCCCTCCTGCACCGGATCGAGGCCGAGGCAGACGTGCTGATCCTGGGCTCGCCCATCTACTTTGGCTCCATGTCCGGGGAGATGCACTCCTTCCTGGAGCGGTTGCTCTTCGCCCCCTTCGTCTACTCCAATCCGGGAGGCTCCCTCTTCCCGCGGCGGATCCGCACAGGTTTCATCTACACCATGAACGTTAACGCGACGATCAGCACCCGGCTGGGCTACGAGAAGATGTTTGCCGCCACCGCCGGATCGCTGCAGCGCATTCTCGGGGAATGCGAAACCTTCTGCAGCTACGACACCTGCCAGTTTCCGGATTATTCCAAGGTGGTGATGGAATATCTGGATCCGGTTCACAAACAGGCCCAGCGCCAGGAAGTCTTCCCCGAAGAGTGCCGACGGGCCTTCGAATTCGGCCGCCGTCTGGCGGGTGGGTGAGGTTGCTACTAGCACGAGCAGGGGGGCAGCAGCCCCTGAGGGAGCGGTCGCCTGACCGCGAATGTCCAGGTGATAAAGTCTTCGTGTATAAAATCCAACCTTGAGAAAATTGGCGACCAGGCGGTCGCTCCCACAGGGGGGGAGCAAAAATCTCGTGGTAGGTTTTAGGAGGAATTACAAAATGGCATACGATCAAGGCCTGGCCCAGCGGGTCCGGGAGCTACTGGAAGAACTCCCCGGCTACCAAGAGAAAAAGATGTTCGGCGGCATCTGTTTCCTCCTATACGGCAACATGGCCTGCGGGATCATCAAAGATGATCTGATCGTCCGAGTCGGCCCGGTCGCCTATGATCATGCCCTGCGCCAACCCGCGGTCCGCCCCTTCGACCTCACCGGCCGGGCCATGTCGGGCTGGGTGATGGTGGGTCCGGAGGGGTGCGAGAGCGATGAGGAACTCAGCGGCTGGGTGGAACAAGGCGCCAGTTTTGCCAGTACTTTGCCGACCAAGGGCAAGTGACGACAGCCTTCACATGCCCACCGTACCTGGCAATATCACATTCCTATACCGGCCAGCCACGTAAGGACAAAGTCGGCGACCTCCTCCCAGCCCTCCTGCCCGACGATAAAGTGGGTCCGGCCGGCGAACTCCTTAAAATCGGTGACTGACCTCGAGGCCCGGTATTTGGCATGATTGGCTGCATTGAGCGAGGCGGGAATGATGTGGTCAACCCCACCGGCAACCAACAAGAGAGGAGGATGTGGTTTCTGGAAATCGATCTTGGCCGTCAGTGATTCGCGGGGGACCCGGCGTGATTCCGGCACCACGTACCTTTCATATGCCGCCCGCTGTTCTGCCAGAGGCAAGCCATTGACGAAGGTGTACTGAAAACGTTCAAACGTCATGGCGATGGGGCTGCCTGGCGAAACAAAGGGGGTGATATGCGGCCAATTGGCTTTGATAAACGTCCACTTGGTGGTGAATACCCCCATGGGCGGCGCGGAATCAAGCGCCACACCGGCAGCGGCCAAATCTCTTTGCAGCAGTAATTGGACGATCAACCCGCCCATTGAGTGGCCGATGAGGACCGGTTTGTGGTCCAAACTCTTGATTATCTCGGTGTAGTGCTCGATGACCTGGCTCAAGGTGAGTTGACCCAATTGCGGATCGGGGTGTCGGCGGAGCAGCGTATCAACCGGCTGGTCTCGCCCGGGCCACGCGGGGGCAAGGCACTGGCGGCCTTTGGTTTGATAATAGGCCAGCCACTTTTCCCAACAAAGGGGATTCATGTACATCCCGTGCACGAACACGATAGTATTGCTTTTCACCTTGCGCTCCTCAGCTAATAATCTCGCCCCAGCTAGCGATAATCTTCTCTTTCTCATTCTTAAGCTGCAGCACGATCTCCTTGACCGCTTCCGCGTCAAGGCCGAGAGACTTGGGAATTTTTATGCCAGGCTTCTCCCCCAGGCCAATCCAGCCAATCTGCAGGTACTTGGCCAGGGAATCGGCCAGATTGACCACGGCGGCCGCCTGGGCGTACTCTCCGGCATTATGCGGATGGTGATGATGCCGGATTACGGCGATCAGGAGATCAGACAACTTCCATCTCTTGGCCAGGTACGCCCCGATATCGGCATGCGTCACCCCAAGTTCCTCCTCGGCCTGATTCAGGCTGACTCCCGTAGTCTTGACCAACTCCAAGGCCTCGCCCAGGGCCGTATAGAAATGGAGACAGTAGACCAACCGCCCCAGATCGTGCAACATGCCGGCCGTGAACATATCATCCGGATCCAGCCCCGGTATCTTTTTGGCGATCAACTGGGCGCCGATACCGACGCCGATGGCATGCAGCCACAGTTCTTTGGCCTGGAACTCCGGGTAGCCCAAATCCTCACAAAACATCCCGGTCAGCGAAACGCTGATCACCAGGTCGCGGATTTTCATAAATCCCATGGTCACTACCGCCCGACCCACGCTGGAAATCTCGGTAATTGGACTGTAATAAACTGAATTGGCCATTTTCAAAATCTTGGCCGTAATCACCGGGTCCTGTTCGATTATCTTCTGCAGACTCTGGGCCGACGAGGAAACCTCCTGGATTTCGCAGAGAACCCTCTGCATGGTATGGGGCACCGTGGGCAGATCTTCAATCTCGTCTAGACGTTTGGCAATGGCGATACTCATACTGACTCCTTAATGCTTAAACCCTGCTCCATAAGTAAATTAATCGGGATTCTAACTTTTTTTTCAAGTTCTGAGCCAGCAAAGTTTTCACTATGCGGAACAGAACGGTATATATAAACGCATTACCATCGTGGCCGTAACGATGTGGACCTTGTTGCTCCTTAGATTTTTATGTCAATCCAGCAGACCGGGATTTATTGCTTGCCACGATGCAGAAATCAGGTGAAGTCATCGATTATGAAATCCTGATGCAGGCCAAAGGCAACCGCCTGGTACATGCCTCGCTCACGGCGCACTTTCTCTATGACTCTACCGGTCATTTGTCTCTGAATCAAAAGAACTTCTCGCCCTCGATTTTTCGTGCTTAATGCTGTTGTCTGAAGACAAAACCAGGCTGACCGTCCACGACTGCCTCGGCTTCCCGGAGTCAATGATTGGCAACTTCAGTCTGGTCGAGGGCCAAGGGCTCTCGACCTATGTGGTTAATAATAAAATACCTGCCGTCGTCGCGGATTTCGCCAGCGAAACCAGGTTTGAGGTGCCGCCCATTGTCCGGGAAAAGTGGTCGCCTCGATCACGGCATTCCAGGACATCAGCGACCAAAAAAGAAACGAGCAGGATCGGGAACGCCTGATCACGGAGCTCCAGACCACTCTGGCCGAACTCAAGACCCTGCGCGGGATCCTGCCAATCTGCTCCTACTGCAAAAAGATCCGCGACACCAAAGGAGCCTTGACGCAAATGGAAAGCTATATCAGCCGCCATTCCGAGGCCCAGTTCAGCCATGGGATTTGCGGGGATTGTCTGGCAAAACACTTTCCGGAATATTCTGAGAAGTCGGCGCCATGAAGACATGCGTAAAGGTGTGATTGATTTGCTTTTCATTTTCGGCAGCGTTGCGTTACCGCATCAATACGAAAATTAGCCAATGAAATTATTGGGGTTGGTCCAAAACTTTTCCCATTGCCGCCAAACCATTAATCGTCTATAAGGATGGCTCGTCAAGAACCACGGGATTACACCCGGTTGGTTCTTTTTTGTTTTCATGTATCTCGTTTGAGGAACCGCCATGATCCAGGCCATCGACATCTCCCTTGCCTACGGCAAGCGGGTGATCTTCAAAGACGTCAATATCAAGTTCACCGCCGGTAACTGCTACGGCCTGATCGGCGCCAACGGCACCGGCAAGACCACCTTTTTGAAGATTCTGGCCGGGGCCAAGGAACCAGACAAGGGCGAGGTGGCCATCGGCCCCCGGGAGCGGATTGCCACCCTGCAACAGGACCAGTTCGCCTTTGATGAAGAAACGGTCTTCAACACCGTGGTCATGGGCCATAAGAAACTCTACGCGATCATGCTGGAACGCGAGGCCCTCTACGCCAAGGGCGATTTCAGTGAGGCCGACGGCATCAGGAGCGGCGAGTTGGAGGCGGAGTTCGGCGAAATGAACGGCTACGAGGTGGAGGGTGAGGTCGGCTCTCTCTTGAGTGGCCTGGGCATAGGCGAGGAACTTGTCCAGAAGAAGATGAAGGAGCTGGAGGCGGGCGACAAGGTGCGGGTGCTCCTGGCCCAGGCCCTCTTTGGCAACCCCGATGTCCTCCTGCTGGACGAGCCCACCAACAACCTGGACCTCAAATCGATCAACTGGTTGGAGGAGTTCCTCTTCCGCTTCCAGAACACCGTCATCATCGTCTCCCATGACCGGCACTTTTTAAACCAGGTCTGCACCCATGTGGCCGATATCGACTTCGGCAAGATCACCGTCTATGTCGGCAACTACGATTTCTGGTACCAAGCCAGCCAGCTAGCCCTGCGCCAGAAGCAGTCGGAGAACAAGAAGGCCACCGCCCGGGCCGACGAACTGAAGGAGTTCATCCGCCGCTTCAGCTCCAACGCCTCCAAGGCCAAGCAGGCCACCTCCCGCAAGAAACTCTTGGATAAGATGACCGTCGAGGACATGCCGGTCTCCTCCCGTAAATACCCTTTCGTGGTCTTCAAGCCCGAGCGCCCCTGCGGCGACGTGATCCTGGAGGTCAAGGGGTTGAGCAAGGCGGTGGACGGGGTGCAGATGTTTACCGACCTGACCTTCACGGTCAATAAGAACGAGAAGATCGCCTTCCTGGGCGACGGGGTGGCTCGCACCACCCTGTTCCAGATCCTGGCCGGGGAGCTTACGCCGGACAGCGGCACCTTCCGCTGGGGGATCACCATGACCAGCAGTTATTTCCCCAAGGAGAACAGCCAGTACTTCACCGATGAGATGAACCTGATCAAGTGGCTGGGCCAGTATGCCCCGCCCAAGGAGGGTGAGAACTTCGCCCGGGGTTTCCTGGGCAAGATGCTCTTCTCCGGCGAGGAGGCGCTGAAATTTACCACCGTCCTCTCCGGCGGCGAGAAGGTGCGCTGCATGCTCTCGCGGATGATGCTGACCAACGCCAATGCTTTAATTCTCGACGACCCCACCAACCATCTCGACCTGGAGTCGATCACCGCCTTGAACGACGGCCTGATCGCCTTCCCGGAGGTGATCCTCTTCACCTCCCACGACCATGAGTTCCTGGCCACCATCGCCAATCGGGTAATTGAACTGCATCCGCAGGGGGTTATTGACCGGATGGGCAACTTCGAGGATTATCTGGAGGATCCGCTGGTGGCTGAGCAGCGGGAGAAACTCTGCCAGGGCCAGGCAGCGCGGCTGAGTTTGTAGGCGAGAGTGGTCGGACCGGTCGGACTGATCGAACCATTCTGATTTCCACCGATCTTCAGCCAGTTCTGTGCCCACGCAAGGTTTAAAGCAGCAGCTATTTGCCATAAACTGTACGTGGAGTCGCTCGGAAATTGGGCCGTCCTTCGACAAGCTCAGGATGATCGGAATTACTCTTTGATACCCTACGGGTACTTATCCATAAGAACAGTGACACCGATCATCCTGAGCTTGTCGAAGGACGGCCCAAACTGAGTACATCGCCACATGAGTTCTACGGAATAACCAAAGCCCATGAAATTTACCAATACCAAAATGGTGCTCTTCGATCTGGATGGCACCCTGGTGAACAGCCTCCCTGACCTGGCCTACTGCGTCGATGAGATGCTGCGCCGACTGGGGCTGGAGCCGTCGGGGCTGGAGCTGGTCGGCCGTTGGGTGGGCAACGGGGTGGAGCGGCTGGTTAAGCGCGCCTTGACCGGGGATTTTACGGCGGAACCGACCGCCGAGCTGTTCGCCAAGGGGCTGCCGCTGTTTCTTGAGCTTTATGGTGCCAACCATAGCCGGAGCAGCCGATTGTATCCTGAAGCGCAGACCACCCTGGAGTGGCTGCAAGCCCGAAGCATCCCCCTGGCCTGCGTGACCAACAAGGGGGCCCGTTTCACCCTGCCCTTGCTGGCCAGCCTGGAAATCGCCCACTTCTTCGGTCTGGTGCTGAGCGGCGACAGCCTGCCGGAAAAAAAGCCCCATCCGCTACCCCTGCTGACCGCCGCCAACCATTTCCAGGTTGAACCGGCCAACTGCCTGATGGTCGGCGATTCCCGCAACGACATTCAGGCCGCCCGGGCGGCCGGTTTCCCGGTGGTGGCGGTGAGCTACGGCTACAACCATGGCCTGGATATCCGCCAGGCCGATCCGGATGCGGTGATCGACAGCCTAAGCGAGCTGCCCGGCTTGATCTCCGGGGCTTGAGTCACACATCCGGTTGCCGCCAGCCCGATCGGACCTGTCTGACAGATCCGACTGGTCTGCTTTTCCCTTGCCAACCCCTAAAGCCAGGGTATGCTGGCGCGATGCCAAAAAACACCCACAACATAACTCACCGCCGCCTGCCCCTCTGGGCGGTTCACGCCCTGATGGTGCTGGCAGCGGTGATCGTCTCCAGCTCCTTCACCGTCGGGGCGGCCATCACCCGCGGGCTCGACCCGGCGGTGCTGCTCTTGGTCCGCTACCTGGTGGCCACCCTCGGCCTGGCCCCGCTCCTGCTTCGGAACCACGGCCTGGTTTTGCCGCCGACCAGGCAGCTTGGCGGCTTCGCCGCCATCAGTTTCTGCACCGTCGGCTTCTTCTGGTGTATGTTCGCGGCGCTGCGCGCCACCACCGCCCTCAACACCAGCATCATCTTCACACTGGTGCCGGGCATCTCCGGGGTTTACAGCGCGATCTTTCTTAATGAACGGCTGGGCCGCTACCGGCTCCTGGCCTTGGCCTGCGGGATGTTCGGGGCGTTGTGGGTGATCTTCCGGGGCGATCCGGCCCGATTACTGGCCCTGGAGGTGAACCACGGCGACCTGTTGTTCCTGGCCGGCTGCTTTCTGATGGCCGCCTATACCCCGCTGGTCAAGGTGGTGCACCGCCGGGAATCGATGGTGGAAATGACCTTTTGGGTCCTGGCCACCGGCTGCGGTTGGCTGATCCTGCTGGCATCCCCCAAGCTGGCCGGGGTGGAGTGGAGCGCGGTGTCGCTGACGGTCTGGACCGGCATCGTCTACCTGGCGATCTTCTCGACCATCGTCACCTTCTACCTGACCCATCTGGCCACCCTCCACCTGGGCCCAACCCGGGTGATGGCCTACAGCTACTTCTATCCCCTTTTTGTATTGCTGATCAACTGGGGTTTCGGGCACGGGCTGCCGCCAATGGTGATCCTGCCGGGCGTAGCGGTGGTCACCTTGGCCACCGTGGTCTTGCAGAAGGGCGCCGCCGAGCCGGAGAAGCTGGGCTGAAACAAGATTGACCGGGATGAGTAGGGGGGCTTTATCGTTCCCACGCTCCAGCGTGGAAACGAAGCCCGGGACGCTCCACCACTTGCCAGTCACGAGCAGAAGCAGTCATCTCAAAACCAAACCCAACCGCCTCAAATTTCTGAAATGACTTCATAAGGTTTGGATATTCGCGGTCAAGCGACCGCTCCCACAGCGGGTTGTCGCCCCCTAACTGCCGGTTTGCACCCGTGGGAGCGACCGCCTGGTCGCGAATAACTCCGCTGCTCGTTTCAGGCAAGAGCATGGACCCATCACAAATTAATTGAAGCCTTGGGAGCTGAGGGACACGGAGCGTCCCGAGAGGCGTTCCCACGCCGAAGCGTGGGCACGATGCTGAAATAGCCCCCCTCCCTTCATGGGAGGGGGCTGGGGGGAGGGTAAAGATACCTGTGTGGTTGATTTTCAGCGCCACATTTTGTAGGTCGAGTTAGCGAAGCGTAACCCGACGTTTCTGGCATTGGTGCTCGTGTAGCAATGTCGGGTTACGCTTCGCTAACCCAACGAGCTGCGAGAGCAAGAATCGCCAAAGTCACCCGACCGGTCATTTAATGACGATATCAAAGACGTTCAATAACGATAACGCCTCCGGCAAAGAAAAGATCGTTTTACACAATTTGTTTCCCTGCGGATGGATGGCATAGTTGGTGGCATTGGTGAAGTTAGTCCGGGTTAGATTGGTATTACTGAACCTTGCTCCGGAAAAATCCGAGCCCAGACAATTGGCCTTGGTCAGATTGGCCTCGGAAAAATCGGCCTCCTTCAATTGGCATTCGATCATTTCGGTATTTCTCAGGTCAACCTTGATAAACCCGGAATAGTTCATTAAACAGCGATTGAAATTTACATCCAGGGGGATAGATGCATCAGCCCATTGAATACCGGAAAGTTTTGTATCAATAAAGCGCACCCCCCGGAAAGAGGTATGCTTTATGACCATCAAGGATAAATCGCAATTCTTAAACTCACATCTTTCAAACCGACAAAACGAAAAGGAAATATTCATCAATTTGCAATTTTCAAAGGTGCAATTGGTGAATTCAGTATCAATCACCTCATACGTAGCAAGTCCTGCAATACTAGAAAAGACTAGATCATCATAGGATGAACTGCTTGCAATTCCCGAGGAAGACTCGCTAGTTCTTGATAATGACGCGGACGAATTGATTTGTTGTTTCATGTCGTATTTGCAATTTGTTTATTAATCAATCAAAGGTGACATGACTAGATGGAAAGACGTGCTTCAACGTCCATGCGTCCGTGCAGAATACGGACAATCTCGATTGAATCTCCGGTTGGCTGGCGATAGAAGATGATGTGGCGACCAGCAAGCAGTTTCCGATAGCCGACCCGGATCTCGCCGCAATCACTGCCCTGTAGTGGTTTAGCAGCCAATTGCCGGAAGCATTCGTCCAGCATGCGGAGATAAAGATCACGCTGTTCCCGCCCCCACCGCTCTAGGGTATAACGGGCAATCTCGATTAAATCACTTTTTGCCTTACTGGTAAGGGTAAAGCCGGGCATCAATGCGCCCCTTCGCCATCAAGCTCGGCGAGCAAGTCCTCCAAGGAATAATCGGCCGTGCCGCTTTCCTCACCCTCCACCAGCGCCCGGCGCAACAGGGAAAGTTTCGCCTCCCGCTCTTCCAGCAGCCGCAACCCGGCTCGAATCGCCTCGCTGGCCGAACCGAAGTGGCCCTGGGAAACCTGCTGGGATATGAATTTTTCGTAATGGGCGCCGATCGTGACGCTGGTATTCTTGGGCATGAGCTAACCTCCAATAATTACTAGACAATATTTGATTATAATATTTATTGGTATTGGTCAAGTGGCTTCTAGCCCTGCCTTTGGCGGGTAGGGAGTGGGGACGCAGAGCGTCCCGGGCGGCGTTCCCACGCTGGAGCGTGGGAACGATAATCCTTTTCCATTAAGCCGCGTCCTTGAGCGTCTGGTAAGGCTGGATAAGGACTTCTGCCGGTATCCCAAGCCCTCCGTGCAGATTTCGGATCATCTCCATTGATAGTGGCCGCTTGCGATTCAGCACCTCGGAGACCCGGGCGCGGCTGCCGATATAAGGTTCAAGGTCGCGACGCGACAGGCCCCGGCTTTCCATGTGGTAGAGGATTGCCTCAATCGGGCTGGGCAGGGGGAGGTTGTAATGCTTTTCCTCGTAAGCCTCAACGAGAGTGGTCAGGACATCCAGCCTGTCCCCCTCCGGCGTATCCGGCGCAGCCTCAAACAGGCATTCAATCTCGGCAAGTACCGCCTGGTAGTCAACCTCGTTTTTTATGGGTTTGATTTCCATGCTGATTTCTCCCTTCAGATCGTTGTTGCGTCAATCTTGTCATAGTCCCGATGGGTGCCGACGAAGCGGATATAAAGGATGCCGTGCGAGTACTGGACCACCACGACAAGGCGGTAATTGTTCCCTTTGATGTTGAATATCACCCGGTTGTCGGCCAAAAAACTGGCGTTGCGGTAACCATTTTTGATGTCAGCCGGAGAATGCCATTCGGCACGCTTAACATCCTCACACCACGCCTGTAAAGGTTGCCGGGCATCGGGATGTAATTCCCAGAATTCACGAAGGCTTTTGCGGGAGATGATGCGCATGGAGGGATTATAACTTGCTCCCACAATGGGATCAAGGGTTGATTTTTCATAGTCGCTTGTAGTGGGATTAGCGACGACAGGGCAGGGCAACTCATCCTGGATCGTAAAAGATTGCGCCTTACGAGTTGCGTTCGAGTTACTTTCGGGCCTCGATCTTCTTCAGGAGTTTTACCGCCAGTTCCTGGCCTTTGGAGATCTGATCAGGGCTCATTTTATTGAGGATTATATCTCTATTATAGGTAGCGTCCGCATTGCCTTGGAAGGCGGCGATGTTCCACCATGCATAAGCTACTGCGTAGTCCTGAAGTACCCCCTGTCCGTTATAATACATCACCCCGAGATTAGACTGGGCGCCAGCATACCCCTGCTCGGCTGCCTTGGTATACCAGGAAACAGCCTGTTTGTAGTCCTGAAGCACCGCTTGGCCTCCGGCATACATCACCCCGAGATTGTACTGTGCGGCAGCATCTCCCTGCTCAGCTGACTTGGTATACCAGAAAACAGCTTGCTTGTAGTCCTGAAGCACGCCTTGGCCTTTGTAATACTTCCCCCCGAGATTGAACTGGGCGACAGCCTGCCCCTGCTCAGCAGCCTTGGTGTACCAGGAAACAGCCTGCTTGTAGTCCTCAAGTACCCCTTGGCCGTTGGCATACATCCCCCCGAGGTTGGACTGGGCGCCAGCATACCCCTGCTCGGCTGCCTTAGTGTACCAGGAAACAGCCTGCTTGTAGTCCTGAAGCACACCTTGGCCGTTGGCATACATCACCCCTAGATTGAACTGGGCGACAGCCTGCCCCTGCTCAGCAGCTTTGGTGTACCAGGAAACAGCCTGTTTGTAGTCCTGAGGGGCGCCGTCCCCTGCCTCAAATGCCAACCCGAGGTAAAACTGTGCTTCGGAATCACCCTGCTTGTTTGCCCTGGCGGTCAGCTCTTCGATATCCTGGGCGGCAATCACTGACTGGAAGCCGGAGAGAAAAAAGCAGCACAGGGATATAGACAGCACGGTTAGTGTTTTTCGCATCGGGTATTCCTCCTTCCTAATTCCTGAATCGTCATTGTCTACTCAACGGAGAATGCAAGATTTTGTGAGCCTGAGAACCGCATCTTCCACCGAAAAAAGGTAGATAAACCTCACGAGTTTATGCAGATTACCAAAACCGATGGATTGTGCACAGCTTTGAAATGCTCCCAAGTTTGAGGATCTGTTTGGGATGATTTGTGGATAACGGCCGACGACACACACCAAGGGGGACAAGTTTAACTTGAACGTTCTCGACGTTGAACCCGCCATTTACGGCAAAGGCGATTCGGTATTCCTCTTGCCACGCGAATGTGGACGGCTTGGACAACGCTATTCTCTCTGGTAAAGCCCAGTCTACAATCGGCGGTTCATGTGGCATGTAGTACTTGACTGGACCGTACTCCAAATGCTTGCTCTTTATAAACGGACGTCGAACAAGTGCATTGCGGAGAAGATTAAGTAGCTTGATTGGCTCATATATCTCTACGCAAGTATTGGTGTTGAATTTTTCAGCAATAAATTCGCTACAGGTTGTGCTCAAACAGTAAATAAAAATATCATCTTCCCGCGCTGTTGACTCAAATGTGCAGGACAATGATACCATTTCATCTGTGTCTACATTTGTTGCCTTTAGTCCGTCAAGCGGAAGATGGACTCTTGTTCCTTCGTATTCGTCATTGCGAACACCTTTTTCTTCGCAATCGCGGTAGTATGAAAGTGCACGAAACAACATCTCACCTTTACGGACAAACGCTTCAGCGTACTCGGCTGACATGTAGCGGAAGAGGCTCTGTTTTTCGGGGTTTGGTTTTTTCATCGTTCCTACGCTCCCGCGAATTCCTCGCTACCTCCAACACACCAAAATCTCAATACTCAAACTCCTCCTTCAAACTCCGCGCCAGCAAGGTCTTCACCGCCTGATCGCAGTCCATCCCCTCAAAGATCACCTGGTAAACCTGCTCCAGGATCGGCATCTCGACCTTTCCCCGTCAGTTATTCCAGAGAATCTGTTCCGCCTGGCCCAGGAGATAGCAAAGGATATGGGCCGGAACCTTCAGGAACCTGGTTTCCCGGCCTTCCAGTTGGGTAACACCCAGATCGGTATCCGCCTTGGTGACCAGAAAGGCCTTGGACAGCACTTCCGACTGGCTGTAAACCGCCAACCCGGAAGTGCGATCCAGCGGGGCGCTCTCCCGGTATTTCACCTCAAAGGGCAGATTATAGGCCGGACTTTTGACGATGATATCCACCTCCCGGTTGCTGGCCGCATCGCGCCAGTAGCAGATTTCCGGGGTATCACGATAGTAGTAGGCGTACAGGTGGCGCAGTACCGTGGTTTCAACAATGATGCCCATCTCCTCCGGGTTCTGGAACACCTCCTCGCCCCGCAAGAGGACGGCATTGCGCAGGGCCGCATCCACCAGATAGTATTTATGGCGCGCCTTAAGAACCTTTTTCCCGCCGATTCCGGCGGGGGGCAGGCGATAGATAAGATTGGCCTGTTCCAGCAAGGTCAAGTGGTTGGCCACCGTGGCCGTGGAAGTTCCTAGGGCGGTTGCCGCCGTGCTGTGGGCCAGGATGCCGCCGGTGTGCAGGCAGAGATAGATGAAGAGTTTTTCCAGATCGTTGATGTTGCGGACTCCAAAGAGGGCAGTCATGTCCCGCTTAAGCACCCGTTCCACCACATCCTCCCGCAACAGCCGCTGACAGAAGGCGATATCCGCCCTTCTGGCTGTTTCCGGAAACCCGCCCACCAGAAGATAGTGCTGGAAAAGCGGCAACAGCGGTCGGAGCTGCACCGCCAGTTGGCTCAGGTCGGCCAGAGAAGCCTGAAAAAGGTCACTTAACTTCAAATCGGCCCGGACGGCGGGAGCGGCCTCACCCCTGATCCGGACAAATTCATAGAAGGATAAGGTGGGAATCGGGACGGTAACCCACCTCCCCACCCCGCTTTCGGCCAACCTTTCCTTATGGACGACACTGGCTGAACCGGTAGCCAGGATCCGGTATTGGGGCTGATGGTCAACCAGCAGCTTGATCTCGGTTTCCCACTCTCGGGAATACTGCACCTCGTCCAGAAGCAGCAGGGCCGGTGCCATTTCGGGATGGATCGTCTCATGATAGATGCGAAGAATATCCCGCAACGACAGAAGCTTGAGCATGGGATGATCGAGACTAAGATAAAGAATACTCTGCGGTGGGATCGCCTCGGCGACAAACCCGGCGATCAGTTGCTGCAACAGGGTGGTCTTACCGACCCGACGTGGGCCGGATAACAGGATGGCGCGCCGCAGGGTGGCATCTTGCAGATAGGTGCGGCAGGCGCCATAAGCCAGGCGCCTAAATTCGGGCACAATCATCGGCCTACCGCTCCACCAGGGATTGAACCCTTTTAGGACGGTGGCTATTTCGGATTGGTCGAAAAACCCCTGCATTTTATCCTCAATATCGCTTTTATTGGCTATATATATAAAGTGTACTTTATATATATAGCCAATAAAAGCATAAATTTTGCTTCTATGTGGTATTTACGCGATATAGGGAAGACGACATATTAGCTCCTCAAAACTCAATCTCCTCCTTCAAACTCCGCGCCAGCAAGGTCTTCACCGCCTGATCACAATCCAACCCCTCATAGATCACCTGGTAAACCTGCTCCAGGATCGGCATCTCAACCTTTTCCCTTTGGGCCAGGTTCCAGGCTGACTTGGTGGTCTTGACGCCCTCGGCGACCATCTCCATTTCGGCGACGATCTCGTCGATCTTTCTCCCCTGTCCCAGTTTCAACCCGACCTGGCGGTTCCGGCTCAGGTCGCCGGTGCAGGTGAGGACCAGATCGCCAAGGCCAGCCAGGCCCGAGAAGGTGAGGGGTTGGGCGCCCATCTTGACGCCCAGGCGGGTGATCTCGGCCAGGCCGCGGGTGATCAGGGCGGCGCGGGTGTTGGTACCGTAACCCAGGCCGTCGCAGATGCCGGCGGCGATGGCGACGATGTTCTTGAGAGCACCGCTGATCTCCATGCCGATCACATCGGTGGCGGCATAGACGCGGAAGCGGGGGGCGTTGAAGAATTTCTGGACGAGCTGGGCCTCTTCCCGGCTGGGGAAAGCCACGGCCACGGCGGTGGGGACGTTGGCCGCTACTTCTTTGGCGAAGCTGGGCCCGGCCAGGACGCCGAGGTGAAGGCGGGGCGGTTTGGCCAGGCGGGCCAGTTCATCGCTCATCACCTGGTCCATGGTCATCATGGTGTCGTTTTCGATGCCCTTGACGGCCGAGATAACGTAGGTGTCGTTATGGAGATGAGGGAGGAGCTGGCGGAAGATCTGGCGAAAGCCGTGGGAGGGGACGACCATCACCACCATCCGGCGACCCTTTACGGCCAGGGCGAGATCGCTGGTGGCGATGAGGTTTTCGTTTAGTTTAAAGCCGGGCAGGTAGGTGCGGTTTTCGCGGTGGCTGGTGATCTCGGCTGCGTGCTCGGGCCGGTGTGCCCAGAGGTTGACATGGCAGCCTTTGTCGGTCAACAGTTTGGCCAGGGCGGTGCCCCAGCTGCCGGCCCCGATCACCGCCGCCTGATGGATGGGCATAAATGGAGCCTCCGGTTTGTTTATGGACAGGTAGGGTGGAACAAGCGCAGCGGTTCCACCATTTTTCCGGGCAGGTATTGGTGGATGAAGCGTAGCGCATCCATCCTACTTTTGGTGCCAACAAAGGACATTCGCGGTCAGGAGACCGCTCCTACAAATGCCACATCTTCCTGTAGGAGCGGTCTCCTGACCGCGAATGTCCTTTGTGAATTTACCCCACCCCAGCCCTCCCCTTGGTAAGGGGAGGGAGTATCCTTGCCAAACCGAACCCGGCAAGAAACTTGGCACGCAAGGAGCCGGATATCAGCTCCCCTCCTTACCAAGGAGGGGTTGGGGGAGGTGTCTTTACTCCTCACCCTCTTCCGGGGACTCATCCCCAGCTTCTTCCTCTTCATCAACCGGACTAACCGGCATAACCCCATCGATCAAGGCATCCTCGGCCGACTCGTCGTAAACCTCATCGTCATCCGAAGAAGGCTCGGCCACCCGGGCAATATCGACTACCTTCTCGCCCGGCTCCAGGTTGACCAGTTTGACCCCCTGGGTGTTCCGGCCGATGATGCGCAGAGAGCTCATGTTCATCCGGATGATCTTGCCGACGCTGGTGATCATCATGATCTCATCATCGTTGGTGACTTGGAGGGCGCTGATCACCAAGCCGTTACGCTCGCTGGTCTTGATGGTGAAGACGCCCTTGCCGCCGCGGTTACGGGTGGGGTAACCATCCACCGCCGTGCGCTTGCCAAAGCCGTTTTCGGTGACGGTCAGGATGGAGCGGGTATCGGCATCGACAATCAACTCCTCATCCGTCTCCTCAACCTCAACGCCTTCCGGGGCCTCGGGCAGTTCAGAGCCGCGCTCCACCACCTCGACCCCGACCACGGTGTCGCCGGGTTTCAGATTGATGCCGCGCACCCCGGAGGCCTGACGGCCCATATCGCGGACCTTCTCCTCGTTGAAGCGCACCGACATGCCATCACTGGAGAAGATCATCACGTCGTTGCTGCCGTTGGTCAGGGAGGCGGAGATGATCTCATCTCCCTCACGGATGGTCAGGGCGATCTTACCGCGCCGCATGGGCCGGGTGAATTCGCTTAAGTTGGTCCGCTTGGCCACGCCCTTCTTGGTCACCATCAGGATGTAACGGGTCTCGCCTTCCTCCAGCTTGAAGGTCTTGACCGGCAGGATCGCCGCCACCTTCTCGCCGGGGGCCAGTTCCAGGAGGTTAACCAGGGCCTTGCCCCGAGCGATGCGGCTGGCCTGGGGAATCTCGTAAACGCGGCGCCAGAAGACCTTGCCGTGGTTGGTGAAGAAGAGGAAGGTGTCATGCGTAATGGCCAGATAGAGGCTGGAGACGAAATCCTCCTCGTGGGTCTGGATACCCTTAATCCCCTTGCCGCCCCGGCGCTGGGCCTTGTAGAGGGCGGTGTGGTTACGCTTGATGTAGCCCTCGTGGGTGATGGTCACCACCATCTCCTCGGGGGCGATCATATCCTCGGGGAGGATCTCGTCGGGGGCGTCGATGATCTCGGTGCGCCGCTCGTCGCCGTAGTTGTCGCGGATCTCGATGAACTCGTCGCGGATGATCTTCATCACGATGGTCTGGTCGGCCAGGATCTGTTTGAACCAGGTGATCTGGCGCATCAACTCGTTGTATTCGTCGATGATCTTGTCGCGCTCCAGGCCGGTCAAACGCTGGAGACGCATCTCCAGGATGGCCTGGGCCTGGATCTCGGAGAGTTCGAAACGGTCGATCAACCCCTGCTTGGCCTCTTTCGGCCCGGGGGATTTCTTGATCAGCTCCACCACCTCGTCGAGATTGGTGATGGCGATCTTCAACCCTTCCAGGATATGGGCCTTTTCCTCGGTCTTGCGCAGGTCGTAAACGGTGCGGCGATAGACCACGGTCTTGCGGTGCAGCACGAAGTTGTCGAGGATCTCCTTGAGGTTCAAGACCTCGGGGCGACCGTTGACGATGGAAAGCATGATGATCCCGAAGCTGCGTTGCAGCGGGGTCATCTTGTAGAGCTGATTGAGGATCACTTCGGCGATCTCATCCTTCTTCAGCTCCAGCACCACCCGCATACCGTGGCGATCGGACTCGTCGCGAATCTCGGAGATCGACTCGATCTTCTTGTCCTTGATCAGGATGGCGATCTTCTCCACCAAGGAGGCCTTGTTCTGCTGGTAAGGAATCTCGGTGATGATGATCGACTCGCGGTTGGCCTTCTTGCTCTTCTCCACATGGGTCTTGGAGCGCATCAGGATCGAGCCGCGTCCGGTTTCATAGGCCTCGCGAATGCCTGAGCGACCGCAGATGAAGGCGCCGGTGGGGAAATCTGGCCCGGTGATGATCTCCATCAACTGGTGGACGGTGATATCTGGGTTGTCGATCATGGCCAGGAGCCCGTTCATCACCTCGGTGAGGTTATGGGGCGGGATATTGGTGGCCATACCGACGGCGATACCAGAGGAGCCGTTGATCAAGAGATTGGGCACCCGGGTGGGGAAAACCACCGGTTCCATATGGGAGTTGTCGTAGGTGGGGACGAAATCCACCGTCTCTTTATCGAGATCGGCGATCAGCTCCTGATCAAGCTTGGTCATCCTGGCCTCGGTGTAACGCATGGCGGCGGGCGAGTCGCCGTCCACCGAACCGAAGTTACCCTGGCCATCGACCAGCAGGTAGCGCAGGGAGAAGACCTGGGCCATGCGGACGATGGTGTCGTAGGCGGCGGTGTCACCGTGGGGATGGTACTTACCAATCACGTCACCGACGATACGGGCCGACTTGAGATAGGGCCGGTTGTGATAGTTGTTGAGCTCGCGCATGGCGTAAAGCGCCCGGCGATGCACGGGTTTGAGGCCATCGCGAACGTCGGGCAGGGCCCGGCCGATGATGACGCTCATGGCGTAATCGAGATAGGACTTCTTCAGCTCACTCTCGATGGTGATGGTGGGCTGACCGGGGCTGTCGGTATGTTCGACCATTGTTGATCCTTTATTCCTTGTTCAGGCTGGCTGACTATAAGTTATTCCGTGTCGGCAATCTCTTCAAGACCAGGAAGGGCTTGCCTTGGTTGCCCATGCGAACAGATTGCTTCGCTGCGCTCGCAATGACGAGTACCCGGCGCTTTAACCTCAGATATCCAGGTCGGATACTTCCATGGCATGGTTCTGGATGAAATCCCGGCGCGGCTCGACCTTATCGCCCATCAGGGTGGTGAAGATGTCGTCGGCCTTCTCGGCATCCTCGATCCGCACCTTGAGCAGTATCCGGCGTTCCGGGTCCATGGTGGTATCCCAGAGCTGGATGGGATTCATCTCACCCAGACCTTTGTAGCGCTGCAAGGTGCTGCCCTTGAAAGATTCCTTGCGGACGATCTCCAGCAGTTCCTGCCAATCCTTGGCCTCCAGTTTCTGGCTCTTGTTGTCGATGACGTAGCCGCCGTTCAAGAGATCCTTAACCTGGGGATAGACGCTTAAGAGCGAATGGTACTCGGGAATCAGGGGAATCTGCGGCCCGACCGTGACCCGCAGATGCGCCTTGTCCTTGAAGGCGGCGTCAAACTCGTAGCAACTCGGCTTCCAGCGGCAGGGCCGGATGGCGCCGAGGATGAAATCCTTACCGGCCAGATGATCTTTCAGGCGGGTGACGAAGTCTTCATCGGCAAATTGGTCGGCCGAGACCACCTCATGCTCCAGGAGGAAGTTGGTCATGTCGTCCCAGATCCCCATCCTTTCCAGATAGCGAACGATCTTCAGGTAGCCGGAAAGCTTGCGCAATACCTCCACCAGCCGGGGCCCCTCGAACTCTACATCAACCGCCTCGGGGCGGACGGTCATCATGGTGCTGGCCTGCTCAAAGAGGAAGCCGTTCAGATGATCATCGTCGGCAAAGTACTGCTCCTTTTTGCCCCGCCCCAGGCGATAGAGGGGCGGCTGGGCGATGTAGACGTTGCCGTTTTCCACCAGGGGCAGCATCTGCCGGTAGAAGAAGGTCAGCAGCAGGGTGCGGATATGGGCGCCGTCAACGTCGGCATCGGTCATGATGATGACCTTGTGGTAACGAAGATGGGCGTGGTCGAAATCATCCTTGCCAATGCCGGTGCCCAGGGCCGCGATCATCTGCTTGATTTCCTCGCTGGAGAGGATCTTGTCGTAGCGCGCCTTCTCGACGTTCATGATCTTGCCGCGCAGGGGCAGAATGGCCTGAAAGGCCCGGTCCCGACCCTGTTTGGCGGAACCGCCAGCCGAATCGCCCTCAACCAGGAAGATCTCGCGCTCGGCCGGGATCTTGGACTGACATTCGGCCAGCTTACCGGCCATCAGCAGATCCAAGCCGCCGCCCTTCTTGCGCGATAACTCCTTGGCCTTTCGCGCCGCTTCCCGGGCCCGCAGGGCATCGACCACCTTACCCAAGATCGCCTTGGCGTCCTGGGGATTTTGTTCGAGATAGATGGCCAGCTTTTCGTTGCAGATCGATTCGACTACCGCCCTGACCTCGCTGTTGCCCAGCTTGGTCTTGGTCTGGCCCTCGAACTGGGGATTAGGCACCCGGACGGAGATGACGCAGGTGATACCCTCGCGGACGTCATCACCCTCCATTTTCTCCCGGAGATTTTTGGGTACCACGTCGTCGTTGGCGTAACGGTTGATGCACTTGGTCAAGGCGCCCCGGAAACCGGTGACGTGGGTGCCTCCCTCTCGGGTGAAGATGTTGTTGACGTAGGCATAAAGCCGCTCGGAGTAGCCGGTGTAGTACTGGAAGGCCACCTCCACCTGGACGCCATCCCTTTCCCCCTCAATGACGATGGGGTGGGGGTGAACCGGGGTGCGGTTCCGGTTCAGATAGGTGACATACTCGTTGATGCCGCCTTCGAAGTGGAATTCATCCTCGGCGCCGTTCCGTTCATCCTTAAGGGAGATGCGGATGTTGCGGTTAAGGAAGGCCAGTTCCCGGATCCGGTTCTGGATGGTCTCGTACTTGTAGATCAGGGTTTCGGTGAAGATCTGCGGATCGGGCTTAAAGGTGATCTTGGTGCCGGTCAGCTGGGAATCGCCGACAATGGTGACATCGCCGGTCCGGATGCCGAATTCGTAGGTCTGCTGATGGATATGGCCATCGCGCTTGACCTCGGCGGTGGTCTTCATACTCAAGGCATTGACCACCGAAACGCCTACCCCGTGCAGACCACCAGAGACCTTGTAGGTGGAGTGATCGAACTTGCCGCCGGCGTGCAGGGTGCACATGACCAACTCCAGAGCCGAGACCCCTTCGGTTGGATGCATGGCCACCGGGATACCCCGGCCGTTGTCCTCGACGCTGACACTGTCATCTTTGTGAATGGTGACCCGGATCTGCGAACAATGGCCGGCCAGGGCCTCGTCGATACTGTTGTCTACCACCTCGTAAACCAGATGGTGCAACCCTTCCTCGCCGGTATTGCCGATATACATGGCCGGCCGCATCCGTACGCCCTCAAGGCCGCTTAAGACCTTGATCTGGGCGGCGCCGTAACTGTTGTCTTTTTCGCTCACTTTTATAAATCCTTATTGTGCTCTGGATACCCAACCGGGTGATTCCGGATAAATCCAAATCCCGCTAAGCGCGGGATCAGAGTAACTTTAACTTATCGATCTCAAACCCTAAATTTTCATCGGCATGATCACACTCAGGTAGCCGGGATCATCCTCGCCCTTAATCAGACAAGGGCTTTCCTCGGTATTGATATATACCTTGGCCTGTTCACTGCCCATCACCTGCAAAGACTCAAGAAAATATTTCCCGTTAAAACCAACGTTCATCAGGGAGCCGTCGTAGTTAACATTGAGAATATCCTTGGCGTTGCCGATATCCATACTCTCCGAAGAGAGCATCAAGGTGTCCTTTTCCAGATGGAAATTAACGGCATTGAAGCGATCCTCGGTGAAAAGGATCATTCTCTTCATGGCGTTAATCAGGATGTTACGGTCGATGGCCACCAGATTTTCCTCTTTGATGGCCCCGACGATATTGCGGTAGTCAGGAAAATCTCCATTCATCAACCTGATGATCATTACTGCCTTGTCGGTCTTAAGAATGGCCTGCTTCTTGTTGAAGCCCAGGAAAACCACACTGTGGCCTTCGCTGAATTTGCGGATTTCCTGAACGCCCTTACGGGGAATAAGGGTGGTCTTTTCCACCGCCAAGCCATCCAGATCGGCATCTACCGGTAGCTCCATCATCGACAAACGATGGCCGTCAGAAGAGACCATCCGCAACAAAAAGGCATCGCCACGCTTTTCTTTTTCCACCAGAACGCCAGCCAGATTGAACTGACCTTCGCCATCCTGAGCCACGGAAAAAATGGTCCTATCAATCAACTCTTTCAAGGAATCAGCGGCTATTTCCACCAACTGGCTTTCATCGTATTCGGGAAAGGTAGGAAATTCTTCTGCAGACATTCCGGCCAGATTATAGGCGCTGGACTTGGCCGATATTTTAACCCAGTTGTTGTCATGCAATTCCAGATGCAGTAGATCGGCATCGGTTTCCCGAACAATCTCGAAAAGTTTACGGGCCGGTAAGGTTATCTCTCCGGCAGTGATGATTTCCGAAGCTACCTTGATTCGTACTCCAACCTCAAGGTCGGTGGCAGTCATGGTGAACTCATTGATCCCGGTTTTAATCAGGACGTTGGCGAGAATCGCCATGGTGCCTTTTTTGCCGGTGATATTCTGTAAAGAAGCCAAACCAGACAGAAACTCGTCTCTCGATACATTCACGGATAATGACATGGTTCCATCCCTGTAGTATTAAGTTTTTGTTGTAAAAAGATTATAGTTATTAAGGGTGTTGATATGCTGATAACGATAATAACATCTGGATATTAAAGGAAAATTTATAATTACTTATGATCTGGATCTTTGTTGATAAAGGGTCTGTTGAAAGTTATCCACAGGTTGCTGGGATAGTTGTTGGCATAGTTTTTAAGCAAGTAAAAAAACAGGTTGTCACCTTACAAAACAATGGGATTATTTTCAATAAAATAAGGGAAATAATTTAAAGGATAACTAGCTGTTTTTACGATGTAATTTTAAAATAAAAAAAGACTTTTTAAATAGATGCTGGTAATAAACATAACTACTTGAAATAATTAGTAATTATATAAAAAAATCGGGTAGAGAGAAACATAATCAGCATTATTTTTAATAACTACTTGTTTTTTCTAGCGTTTTTTAATATCAGTGAAATTATGCAGTAGGAGGTAATTGCAAGAGAATGCAAGAGATCGAATCTGAGATTGCAGACATCATTGAGAAGGCCATTTGTAGCCAGGTGTTTCCCAGTTGTGCTGCGGGAATCTCCTTGTTTAAGGAAGATTTTAGTCAAGAAAGTCTGCTAATTTTCGCTCATAGTAAAATACCAGGAGCAAAGACCAATAAAGATCCCAAGCTATTTTATGATCTAGCTTCGTTGACCAAGCCACTCGCCACTGCCCTAGCAATGGTGTCTCTGGTTGGTGCAGGAAAAATTAAGCTGGATGACCAGATAGAAAAATATCTGCCGCTGCCGCTCCCTGAGGATAAACGCGGGATCACCATCGGCCAGCTGTTGAATCACAGTTCCGGTCTGCCCGCCCATCTTCCCTTTTTTAAACAGCTGGCTGAGTTACCCGCAGCAAAGCGGAAGAGTGAGTTGTTGCGGCTGATTATCTCCGCCGAGCTGGCGGCGCGGCCCGGGACCACCGCCATTTACAGCGATCTGGGTTACCTGTTGTTGGGCCTGATTATCGAAGAAGTTACCGGGGCGGGTCTGGAGCAATATTTTCAAGAAAAAATTGTCGGACCACTGGGACTTGCTGAGGGGATTTTCTTTAATGCGCTTTGGGCAGCAAAGAAAGGACGGGAGTGCTTTGCACCCACCGAATTTTGCCCCTGGCGGGGCAAGGTACTGCGGGGTGAGGTCAGTGACGAAAACTGCTGGGTCTTGGGCGGAGTGGCTGGTCATGCAGGTCTGTTCGGTGATATCGAGTCGGTGCTGGCCCTGACGGGCGCCATTTTCGAGATCTGGCAGGGACGACGGGTGCATCCCTACCTTCGCCGAGAAGACCTGGCCGTGTTTCTGGAGGCGCAGAGCCCGGTGGCTGGCTCCACCTGGGCTCTGGGTTTTGATCGGCCTACTCCCGGCAGTTCCAGTAGCGGCCGCTACCTGTCGCCGCGCAGTGTCGGCCATCTCGGTTTTACCGGCACCTCGTTCTGGATTGACCCGGATAAGGGGCTGGTGGTGGTGCTGCTGAGCAACCGGGTTCATCCCAGCCGGGATAATGTTTTGATTCGGGAGTTTCGGCCGTTGTTTCATGACCGGGTGGTGGAGATGCTGGGGTTGGTTTGAGGGGATTTGGATTGATGATTATTCAGTAGGAAGGTACGTCATGTATAAGACATTTAAACTGTTCTCATATGTTGTAGTGGTATTTTTTCTTTATGCATTGTTTTCAATGATGTTTCTAAAGCAGTATTACACTATACATATGCCTGAAAAATCTCAGGTTGAATCTGGAAGGACTGTGCCTATTGAAGTTAATTATTTGAAAATAGTCTATGTTACCGAAGAAGAAAAAGTGGAAATAAACAGGAAATATCATATTTTCTGGGTTGCAGGATTTTTAGTTTTAATAATTGCGTTTGCAAAAACCTATGTCAAAAGACTGGGAAGTAAAAGTTGATGTCCAGAAAGCTCCCGGAAAAGCCGATAATTAGTATGTGGTGTAAAACGAACCACATCATTCGAGAGAGAAGGTCAACCAGCGAATAATGGTGGTGCAGCAAAAGTATTGGGCCGCCCTTCGACAAGCTCAGGGTGATCGGAATTACTTTTAATCCGTTAAATCCAAAGCTGTTGAAGCCAACGTAACATCTGGCTAAATTCTCTTTTCATCAAACCGTTCACTTCCGATCATCCTGAGCCTGTCGAAGGACGGCCCAAATTGGACAAAGAACTGGTCACTGCCCTCACCCGCCAAACCTGATATTCCCCTTAAACAAACTTCTCTGGATACAACCCCCGAATCCCCGCCTCGCTGGCCAAACAAATCCCCCGCTCGGAAATCAACCCGGTGATCAACCTGGCCGGGGTCACATCAAAGCCATAATTGGCGGTGGCGGTCCCGGCCGGCGCAATTAGCACCTTTTCATTCCTGCCATCCTCGGTCAAGCCGCAAACCTGGCAGATCTCCTCACCCCCGCGCTGCTCAATGGGAATCTCCTTCACCCCGTCGCTGATGGTCCAGTCGAAGGTCGAGGAGGGCAGGGCCACGTAAAAGGGTACGCCGTTGTCCTTGGCGGCCAGGGCCTTCAGATAGGTGCCGATCTTGTTGGCCACGTCGCCGCTCCGGGTGGTGCGGTCGGTGCCGACGATGACCATGTCGACCATCCCGTGCTGCATCAGGTGACCACCGGTGTTGTCGGCTATCAGGGTGTGGGGCACCCCTTCTTCCTTCAATTCCCAGGCGGTGAGTTTGGCGCCCTGCAGCCAGGGCCGGGTTTCATCGACCCAGACGTGGACCTTGATCCCTTCCCGGTGGGCGGCGTAGATGGGGGCGGTGGCCGAGCCGTAATCCACGAAGGCCAGCCAACCGGCGTTGCAGTGGGTGAGGATATTGACCGGTTCGTCGTGCTTTTGGCGGCTCAGCTCCCGAATGATGGCCAGCCCGTGCTCGCCGAGGCGGCGACAGTACTCGGCATCCTCGTCGGCGATCTCGCAGGCAGTCTGGTAGAGGATCTCGATTCCCTGGCTTGCCGCACTGACTCCCCGCACCGCTGCCAGTTGCCGCTGGACCGCCCAGGCCAGATTGGTGGCGGTGGGCCGGGTGGCGATCAGTCGCTCGCCATCTTCCCGGAGTCTCTCCTGGAAGCGGTCGGCGGGGGCATGTAGTCCGGCGCTGTACATGCCGAAGCCGGCAGTGGCGCCAATCAGCCCAGCCCCGCGCACATGCATCTCTTTGATGGCCCGGGCGAAGTCGGCAACGTTGTGCAGATCCTCAATGACCAACTGGTGAGGGAGCTGACGCTGGTCGATGATCTTGATTACTTTGCTGTTGTTGGGATCGGGCCAGATTGTTCGGTAGGGTTGTCCGCCGATGTTCATATTTGCTCTTTAGAAAAGTTTGGAAAGGATGAGATAGGTGATGAGGCCCGCGCCCAGCGAGCCGTAGAGCGGCAGTCAGGTGGGGCACTCGGCTTCTTTCTTCCGGATGACCACGGTCAGGGTGAGGGCGGCGACTATTCCGGAGATGAGCAGTTTTAGTAGTTCGTTCATGGCCGCACTTTACTGTGGGCGGGTGTGCCAGGCAAGGGGATAAAAGTTCCTGGCCTGGGGTCGGGAAAAGGTTTTTCGGCGCCAGAGTGGTTATGTTTAGGGAAAATTTCCCGGTGGTTACCACCGGTTGGAGGTGGGCGGTATGAACCTGAAAAAATTCCTGGCGCTTTTACTGGTGGTGGGCCAGGTTTTCTCTGGCATGGAGGTTATGGCAATGCGGATCGACAATATTGATATCCACGGGTTACCCCCGGACGGCGGTGACCATTACAACCGGCTGGTTTTTGAGAAGAGTCCTTACCTCTTGCAGCATGCGGGCAACCCCATTGACTGGTACCCTTGGGGCGAGGCCGCTTTAAACCGGGCTCTGGCCGAGAACAAACCGATCTTCCTCTCCATCGGCTATGCTACTTGCCACTGGTGCCATGTCATGGCCAGGGAATCTTTCTCCGATCCGGAGATTGCCGCCTTGCTCAACCGGGATTTTATCGCCATCAAGGTGGACCGGGAGGAGCGCCCCGATCTCGACGCCATCTACATGAAGATCTGCCAGGAGGTCACCGGCTCCGGCGGCTGGCCACTGACGGTTTTGCTTACCCCGGAGCGCAAGCCCTTTCTGGTCGGCACCTATTTCCCCAAGGAATCGGGCCATGGGCGGCCCGGTCTTTTTGAGATCCTCACCACCACCAGCCAACTCTGGCAGAATGAGCGCACCAAGCTGGTCGCCTCGGCTAACCAGGTGGTGGAACTTCTGGGTGCTGGGGATAAAACCAGCTCAAGCTCCGATCTGCCCGGTCCGGAGATTTTCAGCCGGGCGGCCCAGCAGCTGGCTGCCGGGTATGATGCGCAATACGGCGGCTTTGGCCAGGCCCCCAAGTTTCCGGTGCCGCACCAGTATCTCTTCCTGCTCCGGCGCTGGCAGCGCACCGGCGACCCGCAACTCCTGGAGATGGTGACTCACACCCTCACGGCCCTGCGCCAGGGCGGGATCTACGACCAACTCGGTTTCGGCTTTCACCGCTATTCCACTGACCGTAACTTCCTGGTGCCGCATTTCGAGAAGATGCTCTACGATCAGGCCTTGCTGGCCTTGGCTTACCTGGAGGCTTACCAGGCTGGGGGCAAGCCGCTCATGGCTGAAACGGCGCGGGAGATTTTCTCTTATGTAAACCGTGATCTTTCCTCCCCGGAGGGTGGCTTTTATTCGGCCGAGGATGCCGACTCTGAAGGCGAAGAGGGGCTGTTCTACCTGTGGAGTGAGGCGGAGATCCGGAAAATTCTCGGGGAAGAGGCGGGGCGCCGGTTCCTAATTAAGTACGGGGTCAAGCCGGACGGTAATTTCGCCGATGAGGCTAGTGGCAAGCAAAGTGGCTTAAATATTCTCCATCTGGCCAAGGCTGATCTCAACCCCGGTGAACTGGCGGGCGAGCGGCAACAACTCCTGGCCGAACGCAGCAAACGGGTTCGACCCCTGCTGGACGATAAGGTGCTGACTGCCTGGAATGGCCTGATGATTGCGGCCCTGGCCCGGGGCGGACGGGTGCTGGGCGAGCCGCAGCTGACGGCGCGGGCGGAGCGGGCGGCGGACTTTGTCTTGGCCAAGATGAAGGATGAGCAAGGGCGCCTGCGGCGCAGTTACCGCCAGGGCGAGGCGAGGATTGCTGGTTTTCTCGACGACTACGCCTTTCTAACCTGGGGATTTTTGGAGCTCTTCACCACCACTTCCGAGCCCCGCTATCTTCGGGAGGCCGCCAGCCTGAACCGCACCATGCTGGAGTTGTTCGGGGATGACCAGCACGGGGCCTTGGCCTTTTCTGGGCGGGAAAACGAGGCTCTGGTTTTGACTACCCGGGAGTTTTATGACGGCGCCCTGCCCTCCGGTAACTCGGTGGCCTTAAGCAATCTGACGCGGCTGGCTACTTTGCTGGATGACCCGGAACTAGCCAGGCGGGCCAATAAACTGGCGGCGGCCTGCGGGGCGGAAGCTGTTGCCTACCCGGCCGGGCAGACCATGTTCCTCACCGCCTATGATGAGCTGGCTGGGCCCAGTGGTGAGATTGTGGTGGCCGGCAAGCGGGATGATCCGGAAACCCGCCAGGTTCTGGAGCTGCTCAACCGTACCTTCCTGGGCAGTAACCTCCTGCTTTTCCGGGAAGAAGGTGAAGTGGGTGACCGTTTGGCAGAGTTGGTGCCGATGCTGCAGGAAAAGAAGATGCTTACGGGGCGGGTGACGGTCTATCTCTGTCGGGAGCGGACCTGTCGGCCGCCGGTGGTTGGCCTGGCCGGGGTTGCCGGGGCCTTGGCCGAGTTCACCGTAACTTCTGGAAAATAGGGGATTTACCGGGACTGGCTATTCGCGGTCAGGAGACCGCTCCTACAAATGCGCCGTGCCCTGTAGGAGCGGTCTCCTGACCGCGAATTGGGGGTGGGATAAGACTCTGGTGCCGATAAATCAGGGGGCGGTGATTAGCTGTCGCCCGCGTTATCGCCAAGAACCATTCATTCCCGCACCCGGGCCAGGGTTAACACCTCAACCCGCAGCGCCCCGGCCTTCTTCAAGACCCGGGCGCATTCATTCACCGTGGTGCCGGTGGTGAAAACATCGTCCACCAGCAACACTCTTTTCCCCCGCACCAGTTCCGGCTTGCGCAGCGCAAAGGCGTTTTTCAGGTTCAGTCGTCGGGCTCTGCCGCTCAGGCTGGTCTGCGGTTCGGTGTTGACCTGGCGGAGCAGGAGATCGGTTTTGATGCGGTGTTTTTCTTTGGGGAAGAAGGCGCGGGCCAGGAGCACCGCCTGGTTGAAGCCGCGCTGGCGCAGTTTCCGGTCATGGAGCGGCACCGGTAGGATCAGTTCGGGTTGCTCGCTCAGGGGTGACTCCGGCAGCATCGCCAGCAGGGCCGGGAAACTGGCGAGTCCGTGGGTTTTACCCTGGTATTTGAAGCGGTGGATGACGTGGGAAAAAGGTTCGGTGTAAATGGCCACGGCCCGGGCGCGCTCGAAGTGGTAGTGGCCGGAGAGGCAGAGGCCGCAGTGGTGGGGGCCACCTGCCGCCTTGGGAAACTGCCGACCGCAGCCGGGGCACAAGGGGCCGACAACCAGTTCTATCTGCTCCAGGCATTCCCGGCAGAACATCGGCAGGGTTCCCGGTGGCACCGGACCTCGGCAGGCCAGGCAGGTGGAGGGAAAAAGTAATTCGGCCAGGGCGATTCGCAGATCGTGGTACAGCTGGGTTAGTAGGCTGGGCAAGGTAGGCTTAAACAGGTTTGGGGGTAATGGGAATGATGGGAATTGTGGGATTAATGGGACGAATGGGAGAGCGGTTTCTCATAACTCCTATAATTCCCATCATTCCCATCATGCCAAATCCGGCTAACGCCGCCCCCCCGGTCGACCGCCCCCAGACCGAGGCCTCCCCCCAGAGCTAGGCCTACCGCCGCTCCGGTATTCCGGCTTCTTGTGCTGGTATTGTTCCTTCTCCGGGTTAAAGGTGCCCTTGGGCGGCTCCACCAGCAGTTCCGGCTCCGGGGTGGTGCAGGGTAATTTGGCGCCGATATAGGCCTCAATCTCGGGGATGTAGAAGGCCCCTTCCTCGCAGGCGAAACTCACCGAGATGCCGGTGGCCCCGGCTCGGCCGGTGCGGCCGATGCGATGGACGTAATCTTCAGCCTCGTAGGGCAGGGTGTAGTTGACCACGTGGCTGACCCCGTCGATGTGGATGCCGCGGCCGGCCACGTCGGTGGCGACCAACACCCGGATCTTACCGGCCTTGAAATCCTCCAGGGTGCGAATTCTTTTACCTTGAGGAACCTCGCCGGAGAGCATATCGCAGGAGATGTCGTTGCGCTTCAAGCGGTCGGTGAGCTTGCGGGTCTCATCACGGCGATTGGTGAAGACGATGACCCGTTCCAGGTTGTCGCGGGTGATCAGGTTATAGAGCAGATTGTACTTCTCCCGGGAGGTGGTCAGGTAGACCAGCTGCTCGACGGTATCCACCGTCACCTGCTCGGGAGCGATATCGACAATCACCGGCTTCTTGGTCCACTGGGAGGCGAGATGGCTGACCTCGGGGGTAATGGTGGCGCTGAACATCAGGGTCTGGCGCACTTCTTTGGGCGGGGTGGAGTTGACGATCTTACGGACGTCGGGGATGAAGCCCATGTCGAGCATCCGGTCGGCTTCGTCAATGATCAGAATCCGCAGTTTGTCCAGATGGACAATATTATTGCGCAGGAAGTCCAATAAGCGGCCGGGGGTGGCGACCACCAGATCCACCGGCGCTTTTTCCAACTGGGTCTGCTGCTTCTGGTAATCAATGCCACCGTACACCGAGGCCACCCGCACCCCACTGTGGCGGGAGAGTTCCTGGGCATCCTTGGAGATCTGCATGACCAACTCCCGGGTGGGGGCCAAAACCAGGGCCAGAGGGGTGCCGATGGCGGTGGCCCGCCCCTGGAGGTGGGCGCTTTGCAGGACGGTGATCAAGAAGGCGGCGGTCTTGCCGGTGCCGGTCTGGGCCTGGCCAATCACGTCGCTGCCAGCCAAGGTGTGGGGTAATGACTGGCCCTGGATCGGGGTGCAGTAATTAAAGCCCAGGTCGG
>Ga0334722_10000722_pt1 | contig 46406 bp, 68 predicted proteins | sample C3_bottom_MG_FD_207210 | JGI IMG/M metagenome (GOLD analysis project Ga0334722, IMG submission 207210) | Sediment microbial communities from Yellowstone Lake, YNP, Wyoming, USA - C3_bottom | ecosystem: Environmental > Aquatic > Freshwater > Lake > Sediment | place: USA: Wyoming | collected...
CGCCATGTTGAGGAGTCGCAGCTCTGAAGGCGCCGCGCTGCCATTGAAACCCACCTCGTAAAAACATGAATCATTCCGCTGCATCCGGTTTGTCTTTTCGAGCGGCTTCGTTTTTCTCGTCGCGCTCACGCTTGTTGCGCGTTCGCTTGGTCCATCGGCCCTCCCATTCTGGTGTGATTTTATTGTCTTTTTCGTCGCTGCGAGCGGCTCCCGGTGGTTCGTCGCCAGCGGGCCGCTCGCGGCGACCGAGGATGTTGATTCCGGCGTTCTTGTCTTGGTCGTGCGCGTGCCCATTCTTGCATGCGAGCACCACTTTGGTTGCAGCATCGCCGATGACGGGCTCCCCGCACTCGTGGCACAGTCTCGTGGTCCCCGCTGCCGGCACTTCCTCCACGCTCCCGCCGCTTGACAGGAAGGCATTGCAGAGCGCGTCGCGCAAGATGCTTGTAGCTGCGCGGTAGCGCTGCGATTGGGCCGCATCGCTGTCGGCTGCCTCGTCTATGTCTGGACGTTTTGCCATCTTCGAAAGGTTGAATTTTTCCAGCACCAGGACTGAGTAGCGCTTTGCCATCTGTGCCGCGAAATTTCGGTACAGGTGTTTTCGTCGTTCCAGCGCTTGATGGCGTTGATCTGTCTCCCATTGCCACAGGTGTCGGTCCTGTTTTTCCCACGCGCTCAACGCTGCGAAGGCATCGGTGTCACCGTCGATGCGTGCGTCGAGCCACCGCCAACGCAAGCGTCCTAGCCGAGCTGGAGCGCGCCATTGCACCAAGTATGCGAGCGCCTGAGCCTGCGACGGCGGCGTTTCGCCTCGTTTGACCGTGAGAGCGCGCATCCATTCTGGCATCTCGGCTGTGCGCAACCACGCCACCAGCGCGTCGCGGGCAGCGTTGAAGTTGATGTCGCGTTGAGCACGCAGTTCCGATGCTTTTGTTAGCTGCTGCATTGTCCCGAAGGAAGTTCTCACGCTCCGGCGATGCTGGTTTGCAGGCCGCTCCGGTCGTTGCGTGACGGCAGCGTCGAGGCGCAGTTCGCCCTCGGCGCCGTCCTCGCCGCACCAGTAGCAAACGCGCAATTCGTCGCCGAACGCGCGCCAGCCAAGGTCAACGCCGACAGCAAGTCGGCTGCCGCTGTGCGGCGCTACCGGCAGCGTGTCGAGCGTGATTTCGCAAGTCCACCGTTCGCGATGGCCATCTCGGCGGCAGCTCACCGTCGCGACCTTGATTCGCGCTCCTTCTGGTAGCGGCCGGTGCATCACCATGGGCCATTCGGCCCAGATCGGATTGCGACCATCGCTCGATACGCGCAGCATGAGGCGAGCGAACGCGCGCCGTCCGTTCTTGCTTGTCCCGTTGTTGAGAATGCGTAGCTGCGTATCTTCCCCGCCAAGTGCTTCGGCGACGGTCATGCCGCCTTGGAGCTGCACGCTCACAGCGCCATCGCCGGTCCAGCGCTTGAAGTGCGGGTTCCGAGGTTCTGTCCCGTCGTACAATGGCATTTTGCGGCGCATGCCGTTGACGACCTCAAAGGTCGCGTCTTCGGCTGCCTTTTCGGACAGCAGATAGCTACCCCAATATGGTCCAAGTGTTTTACACGCGGCGCGCGCGGTTTTGACCTTCGCGTTCACTTCCTCGTAAATTGTGTTCGCATCGCTCGACGCCCGTACCAGCGCCCGGCCGAACGCCAGCGTCCGCAGCGCTTCGCGCCGCCGGATCTTCGCCGCGGCATGGATCTCCTTTGCTGCGTCAGACTCAGACCGTGAGCGCGTTTTAGCGCGCGCTGACTTGATGGCTTGTGTCGCCGCCTCGCATTCAGCGTCGGCGTACTGCGCTGCCCAAGTAAGCCACTGCAGGCCGCGATGCTGTTCCATCAACGCTCGCTCGGCGTCGCGCCGGTCGCGTTCGATCTTGATGAGTTCGTTTTGGTAGCGATGAGCGGCGCGCATCTGTTCACGCACCAGCACGTTGTTGTCGGTCGGTGGCAGAAGGCCGTACTGATATACTTTCATAGCCCAGCCAAAACGACTCTGATTTGGTGAAACCTGGACTGCCAATGGTGAAACCGTCCGGTGCCAGGTCAGGACAAATTCGCTCGTACAGTTCTTCGCCCTGCGTCACCCACGTGCCGGCGCCGAAGCACAGGCCGCCGTCGAGGTACGTGCACTCGCGGCCTTTGATTCCAAGGCGGATGATTTCGTCTCGCCCTTCGTCTCCAACGGGGAAGGCGCAGTGGACGTCCATCCACGCGCCTTTCGGATAGCGCGTGTGGCCTCGGCAGTCGATGGGCACTGTGTCAGGAAAGATGCCTGACCACACTTCGAGCTGCAGGGCCACGGTGCCGTCGCTCACGGCGTAGTACCAGGTCTCGTTGTGGATGCCGTGGTTGCTTCCCGGCTGCGTGCCGCAGCCGCGCTCACCGCAGGGGGCTCGGATGCAGTCGTAGCCGGGCGTCTTGTGGCTGAAGCGTTTCACTCCTTGTCCCCTTCGTCGTCGGTCGGCGGCGCTGGCTGGAGCATCCTCCAGCGGTCGACGGATTCTCCTGCTCGTGGCGCAGGGAATGGCGGAGGTAGAGTCGCCTCCAGCTCGTTCGCGCATTGCTCGACGAGCGCTGCCGCGCACGGGCAACCGTCCTCGGTAAGCTCGGCCTCGGCGCGGTCCCGCCAGACGGAAACGAGCTGGCGCATGCGCCGAAGCATTGTCTGCTTTTCGGTCACGGCTTTTCCTTCCCCGTCAGCCATTGGTCCGATACCAAACGAAGCCGCAGCCGGTGCATTCGGCGACGCCGTAGCGGTCCTGCAGCTCCAGATGCGTGACATTGCCGGCGCTGCACTTCGGGCAGCTGGCCTCGTGATGACCGAGCACGCGCAGCTGTGCGCCGTCAAGCTCGGGTGGCAAGCGGACCCAGTCAGGGACGTCGCAGCCGACAATGGCCATCTTCGGGTCATCGACGCTCGGGCTTACGAGGTCGCCAGGCTGTCGGACGAACCACTCGGTGGTCATTGTGCGAAACCGTACCTTTTCGTTACCGGGAAGTCAACTACGGCAATGGCAGCTTGCTCTGCACGTACTCTTCTTCCGTGAGAACGCGAAGGGCGTCCAGCCAGTACCCACCGGTCTTGCCCTCGATGGACACGAGCGCGTCGCCGCTGCCGACAATCCAGGCGGCGCTTCGCGTCCGTGTCTTATAGGCCGGTGGCTCCAGTAGGATCGGACTAACTTCGACCGGCGTTCCCGGTGGATAGATGGCGTTCCACGCTTCGGCGGAGAGTGTTTTGGTCTTCTTTCTCATGGCTCACCTTGTCAGAAAAAATCCTTCGCCCACGGGCTCTGCGCCGCCTCGTTGCGCACGGCGGCCATCATGGCGGAGCACTCCTCGTCGGATGCTCCCGTTGCGCCTCGCGCTTGACGCATCGCCAGCGATAGTCCGTCGGGGCTCGGGCTCAGCCTGATGAGCGCCCGCGTGAACTCGACGAGGAGCTGGACGCTGACAGAAGCGTCAGGCGCAGCTTCTTCGCGTACGTCGGGTCGAAAAAGGGCGAGGCCGGGCGTGCGCTGTTCAGGGGACTGCAGCACCCGCTCCCGAGCCCGCCGACTGATTCGCTTATCCGTTGCCATGCTTCGCTTCCTTTCTCGACCTTGAGCGCTTCCCCGCACCAGAACCGGTCATCCTTGAACACCAGGCTCGGGCACGGCGCAACTGGCCCGTGCAGGGCCGCTCCGACGGGGCACGGCGCCTGCGAGCAGCAGTAGCCCGAGCCGACGCACGGTTTCGCTGTCGCCTCGTCGAAGTAGCTCGTCGTCATGACGTAGGCTTCCACGGCCATGGTTGGCTGGTGAGCGGCAGGTACAGCGGGTGGTACGGCGTGCCGTTCTTGGCGAGCTTCAGGGCGGTGAGCGGCACCGCTGGGTCGTGCTTGTGCAGCATGCGCACGACATCTTGCTCACGGCCGTAGCGGTGGCCGTGCTGGCCCCAGGCGCACACGATGACGCCGTTGTCCGCTTCCTCGACGGCATGCCTGATGTACGAGTCGTTCTCGGGACCGATGATGTCGAGGCCTTCCTTGGCGGCCACGAAGAGCTGCTTCGGCTCCGTCGCACGGAAGGCAAATAGGTTGACCACAATCAGCTCCGCGGTGCCCCACTGGTGCGCAAAGGCAGTGCAGCGCCGAATGGTCGGGTCGTCCTTGTTGGCATCGGCAGTCGACGGATTTAACATGATGAAGCACGTCTTGCGCTCGTACTTGTGCGCGTATGGTTGCTCAGCCGTCAGACGACGGCGCAGCTCGTAGCGGTACTTGCCGCAGGGGGACATGATGGCGCTCACGGGCTGCTCAACTTCGCTGCCAGGGCGTCCCACTTCGCCGCCTCGGTGCGCTTCTCTTCGGCTCGCTCGCGAAGTTTCTTCACCAAGTCCTCTTAGCTCTCGCCGTCCTGGCCCTTGCCACCGTCGTGGTAGTCCTTGGCGATGAGGCCGGGAGGGTAGGTGTACTCCTCGATCTTGCACCAGTAGTTCGATCCGCCCTCGAAGGCGCCGCACAGCAGGCCACGAACGCGCTCGATGCTGATTTCGGTCTCGGTGGTAAAGTTCATGGTCGGTCCTTTGTCGCGGTGACCCCTGGCAGAAGAAGATCCCCCGGCGGGAGAGTTACCCCCGCCGGGGAACGCCGGTGGCCCAGGAGCCGTACCAGCTAGCGGCTTTGCGCTACCGCTGTGGACTCTCCCTTTATGGGGGGAAGCCAGCTCCGACGGTCACCGGGCACTCGGCCCCGTCGGTGATTGCACACTTTCGCCGGCTAGGATCCTGGTCCGGGCCGTGCGGCGCCATGGCCCCAACGGATTTGAGCGTGATCGCCTCCGCGGGGTGTTGTCTCACGTGCTAGCCTCCTCCTCTTCGTTCGCGCTATCGCTCGTCGAGCATGGTGCGTGGAGGCACGCACGAGCACGCCGACGGGCGCGTGGACGTCTATCGGCGGCCCACTGGAACAGGGCCTTGGCCATCCGGGCGCCCAGCTCGCCGAGCAGGTCTTCGATGGCGGCCAGCTCTTCGTGGACGAGCTGGTTGCGTTCGTTAATCTCGGCATGGAACGCTTGCGCTGCCGCGTCGCCGGCTTGCTTGGCATCCTCGGCAGAGGCTCCCGCCGCCAGCGCGTCTGCTTCGACGGTAATGGCGCGTTCCTCCGCCATTTCGCCGAGGTAGTCAGCTTCGGCGTCGCGGTCCTCGTCGGAGCGCCAGGACCGCTGCTCGATCCGGTGATGGGCGTCGTTCCACTTGGCGGCCAGCTCCGCTACGAGCTTTTCGCGCGCCTTCTGGCGCGGCGTGGGCTCGCCGGTTTCCTCGTCCTCGTCGCAGCTGTCCTCGATGACGTAGCTTCGGGTGTTCATGTTCCTTGTTCCTCCGCGGCGACCCAGTACGGCTCGCGCTTTCGGGATTGGGGCCCGTAAGTCTACGCCGTGCGGTGAAGCCTTCCGTCGGCCCCTAGGAAGGGGTCTTTCGCTTGGGTCCGCAGGTCGTCATCCACGTCGCCGCAGGCCTGTCGGAAGCGTTCCACGTCGAAACGCGGATTGTCGCCAGCGAACAGCGCTTCGAAGGCGTTTCGCACGGCCCGCCAGTTGTCCCCGCCACCTGGCTGGCGGTAGATGCGGACGATTTCTGCGGCCTTTTCGTAGTGTTTCCGGCTCATTCGTACCTCCTGTTGGTGCGAACGAAGAGCGTGTGGCTGCTGGCTCCCCCGAGTTCCAGCTTCCGGGGGCATCGCATGGCAGCCCGGAGGCTGACATCTACTTGACCACACGCACTTCGTTCGCACCCGGACCCAGGCAAGCCGCTTTCGCGGCGTCCCGACAGGTCCGAGCGGAACTTGCGACACGTCCTAGTGTCGCCTACCCCAGGCCTTGCGGCCGGCTATCCCGCGACGCCGTAGCGTCGCCGAGGGCGGGGAGCGTAGACCGGACCTAACGGAACGGGCGCCTCGACTATTCGGGACCGGCCTTGCGGCCAGCGCCGCGCCCGTCGGGGGCGCCGGAAGGCCGCGTCGTGCGGCGTTCCTACCCTACCATCCGCCGCGGGAACCCTGCAAGCCCAGCAGGCCTCTACTTCTTGAATATCGGACATCTTCTGGAAGTAGACCCTCATTACTTCCAGAATAGTTTAAGTTTTCAGGAAGTTGAGGCCCTGGCAGCTGGCGGGGTCGCCGCGGGGCAACCAGGCGTAGGACCATGAAAACCATCACGCTCCAATACGCCGGCCGCTGCGCCGATTGCGGCGCGGCCTTGCCGGTGGGCGCTCGGGCCCGCTGGTACGGCAAGGGCCGGTGCTACTGCGCCGGGCCCCACCAGGGCGCAAGCGCCCCCAGGGCGGCCACAAGCCACGTCCGCGCCCGTTTCGGGGCGTTCGCTGAGGCGTACGATGATGCCGAAGAGCGCAGGGAGCCCTTTGGGCTCACCATGAGCCGGCTGGACCCCGGCGGCGCCTACAACGCCGCGGGCGAGTGCATCGGCCGGATCGCGTGCGGCTGCGAGGACTACCCGTGTTGCGGGCATTGACACGGGGTCAACGCGAGGAAACTATGAGCACGATGAGCTACCAAACACGCAACGTGCTCGCGGGGGCCTACAAGGCCCGCCCGAAGTCGATGCTGTCCCACGTGGTGGAAGTCGACGCTGACGGCTACGACCTGCGCGTACTCTGCAAGCGAGTCGATTTGGACAGCATCGTCGACTCTGGCGAAGGTGGCCACGACCGGCCGGCTACGTGCCCGGTGTGCGCCAAACGTGACCCGCGCACGGAGACGAAGTCATGAGCAACCAACTGACAATCGTGCTGCGCGGCCACGCGGGCGTGGAAGTTCTCGCAAAGCTCTACGAGGGCAAGGCGATGGGCGTCACGTACGCCAACCGCACGCAAGCGGAGCGCAAGGCTGCCGAGCTTGGCGCCGGCTGGGCGGTGTACCACTGGGGTCGGCCCTTCTTGGTCGGCCGCCTGCGCGGCCACTGCCGCATTTGCAGCGAATGGCTACCTGCGGGCGAAGTGGTCTGCGCCCACCACGAAACGGCACCGCTCGATGAGCGCTGGAACGACTGCAAAGGGAATGCGTCATGACCCGGCCTACCTACGACGAATTGCTGCAGCTGTACTTCGACGCACAGAGCGGCGTAATTGCGGAGCGTTCAGGCGACATCGGTGGCGAGACTAGGAAGCTATGGCAGAAGTGCCTCTCCTGGTCGGACATTCCGGATGCGCTCCGTGACGATTCCGGAACCGTCGAACTCGAAGAGTTTTGGCTCAAGCAGCAGCAGGAGTCGCCATGAAGCGCCAATTGCGAATCTTCGCGGAGCCTACCGCCGTGCAGGCGGTGGACGTTACCAGCTACGACGTGCTCGCGGTGTCGAGCAGCGCGGGGAAGGACTCGCAGGCGATGCTCGATCGCATCGTCGAGCTGGCCACGGCGGCCGGCGTCAAGGATCGGATCGTCGTCATCCACGCGGACCTGGGGCGCGTCGAGTGGCAAGGGACGCGGGAGCTGGCCGAAGAGCAGGCGCACGCCTACGGCGTGCGGTTCATGGTCGTGAGCCGGCAGGGCACCGTGAGCGACGGCCGCAGCAAAGAGGGCGTGCCCCTCTACGCCAAGGGCGAGGTGCGGGGCGACCTCATCGACCATGTCCGCCACCGGGCGGCGCAGCTTCGGGCGCAGGGCAAGGACAGCCCGGCATGGCCCTCGCCGCAGAACCGCTGGTGCACCAGCGACCACAAACGCGGGCCCATCGGCGGCGCGTTCACGACCCTGGCTTGCTGCTGGCGCGCGGCGCACCCTGATGAGCGCCGCCCCTGCCGCATCCTCGATTGCATCGGCCTGCGCTCCGAGGAAAGCCCGGCGCGGGCCAAGCATGCCAACCTGGAAGAGCGCACCAGCACTCGGTCACAGCACGTCGACACGTGGCTTCCGATCCAAGACTGGACGGTCGGGCAGGTGTGGGACCGCATCCGCAAGAGCGGCGTGCGCCACCACTACGCCTACGACCTGGGGATGCCCCGGCTGTCGTGCTGCCTGTGCATCTACGCGCCGCGCGAAGCGCTGTTGCTGGCCGGCTACCACAACCAAGCCCTGCTCCGCGACTACGTCGCGGTCGAGCAGGAGACTGATTCCACGTTCGGTTTCGACTTCGCTCTCGGCGACATCTTGCGCGAGGTCGAGGGCATGACCGAGCCGCCGGCCAAGGTCAGTAACTGGGGCGCGGGAGCCTGAAGGGGTCGCCGCGACCGAACCAAGGAAATGGTCATGAAGACACGACGTCGAGCCCCGAAGAAGTGCTTAGCAGCCACGAAAAAGCTGCATGACCTTGTTGCTGCGTTCGTGCTGCAGCACGGCGCCGTCGAGACGGATTTCTACCGCGCTCACAAGTGCGGCTACGAGTGGCGGCTGATGACCGTCCACGGCCCCTTCGAGGTCTCCGTACACGTCGATGACGGCGGGTGGCTTACCGTTTTCGGCCGCTTCGAGCATCCCGAGAAAGCGAAGCACTTGCCGCCGTGGTGCAGCCCGCACAGTGGGAAGTGGAACGTCCACGGCGGCCACTGCCAGGAGGGCGCGACCCCTGAAGCCGTGTTCCAACAGTGGAAGCGCGAGGCGCAACCTCTGCTCGCGGTGCCAGAACCAAGGAAACAAGCGTCATGAAATGCCAAGCCGAAACGAAATCGTTCGTGTTCACCAAGGCCGAATTGAAGGCCCTGTTGGCCTTCGCGTCCGAAGACGGCACACGGCCACACCTGAGCAGCGTGTTTTTCGAGCCCGAGAAAGGGTCGGCAGTGACCATGGACGGGCACGTCCTTGCTCGGGTCAAGAACAGCGGCACTTTCAAGGGTAGGCCGTTCCTGGTGCACCGGGACGACCTGGAACGCCTGGCGAAAGCCACCGCGGCCAGGGACACGTGCTCCGTGACGTTTGAGGGACGTCACCCGCGCGTTCGTGCCGGAGAGCTTGGCGTCAAGCTCACCGTACACCCCCTCGGGCGCGAAGACGTGCCGGGGTCGGAAACGATGGTGACACCGGTCGACGCGGCGTTTCCGCCGTACGAGCAGACCATTCCGGTCTACGGCGACAGAAAACCCGTTGCACGCGTCGGTCTCAACGCCAGCTATCTCGCTCAGCTGGCGCCCATCGCGAAGATTTGCAGCGACAGCTGCGGCGTCATCTGCGAGCTGGGCGAGTCGGCCCTTGACCCGGCGCTCTTCACGGCGCGGGACGCCAAGGCTGGCTGCGAGTGGACGATGGTCATCATGCCCATGCGGGTGTGAAGGGGTCACCGCGAGAAAGGACACGGTCATGGCAACGAAACGCACCAACCGCAAAGAGAAGCAGCCCGAGCGCACGCCCGTCAAGGAGCTGAACTTCCGCGCCATCGAGGTCAAGCCGGTCAACTATGACTGGGACAGCGAAGGCCTCGGCGAGACCTGGGAGTACTGGGAAGCGTCGCGTTGCCAGGGGTGCAACGAGGTCATCGTGCACAGCGGTGGCGGCGAGAAACACTCCGACATCGACCCTGACTCGGAGTGCTCCGGCTCGCTCGGCTACGGCTCGGGGCCGATGATGTCCTACCACTACCCGGTCAGCTCCTGGTTTCCTGACCCGGAAGACGCCGCCAAGCGGCTCATCGACTCGCCGCTGTGCGTCGTACGCGTCGGCGACTCTTACGGCCTGGCCCTCACCGGCGGTGGCATGGATCTGACCTGGGAGATTTGCGAGGCCTTCATGCTGCTCGGCATGCTCCCGCCCGTCCACTTCTGCGACCTGCCCGAGATGGCCGACCGGCCCCGCGGCGAGAATGACCGCTGGATCATCGACGGCTGCATTGCGAGCGTCAGCGTCATGGCGCAGTGGCAGCTGGCACGCGACAAGCGCCTCAAGAAGCTGCGCCGGCTGGCGAACGTGAAGGTAGCGAAAAACGGAGCACGGCCATGAGCAAAGCCCGAAAGAACACTCGTCGGTCGGGCCGACCTGCCGACGACGTTGATTCGCTGCTGCGGCGCGCTATCGGCGCTGGCAACAGAGCAGGTGAATCGTTTCCGTACGCCATCGGCGGCGCGATGGCGATGGCGGCTCACGGCTACGAGCGCACCACCAAAGACGTGGACGTGTACGTGGCCCACGGTGACCACCACGCGTTTCTACGGGCGCTACGCGACTCAGGCATGACCGTCATCCCCATCTTCGAGCCGCACCATTACGCGGCGTACGTGCCTGGCACGACCGACCAGGAGCGCCGCATCGATGTGCTCGTACCAAGTGGCGAGCCCGAACTGAGCGCCATCGAGTGGGCCGAAGAGAAGGAGCTTTTCGGTGTGTCGGTGCCCGTCTTTCCGCTTGACCTGCTCGTGTTCGCGAAGGCGTACTCCAGCCGGTCCAAGGACGAGCACGACATTGCTTCGATGCTCGGGCGCGGCATGTTCGATCCGGCGAATGTCGCCGCCATCATCCAATCCGTGGACAAAGAAGGCGCTGCCGAGTTCCGAGCGCTCATCAAGCGCATCACGGCGCCGAAGAAGGCACGGACCAAGCCGACGAAACGCATCCCGAGGAAGAAGCCATGAGCTGCACGTTTCTCGCCGAGATCCACATAACCGGCCGCGCTGACCCCAATCTTGTCATCGAAGCGCTGCGCGAGGAAGCCAGCACGTACATGTTCCGGGCGATGTCCTGGTCGTACGCCCCTTTCGGCAAGGCGAAGCCGGCGTTCACGGTGCTGGTGCGGCAAGAGGTCGGCGGCTCGTCGCCTCTCGCGGGCCCCAATGGTCCGGCAACAGAGCAGAAGCTTGCTCGCTCGATGCTGGACGCCACCCGCCGGGCCGCTGGCAATGGCGTCACGGTCGGCATTCGCATCACAAACCTGGACGCCGCCGAGTGGGTCACCGCGGGGGAGCAATGAGTGCGAAGGCCGACCACCTATCGAGACCCATCAAGATTTTCTGAGCCGTGGTCGTGCGCTTCGGTCCGAAGTGCCCCAAAGGATTCCTGCCAGTTTATAGCGTCGACACAGAAGAAGAGGCAAGGCAGCTACTTGTGGTCACGTGCGGAACAAACGTAGACGGAGAGTTTGTTGCCCGCGAGCTGGTCCATGAACAAACCTTGGACAACCTGTACGCGTTCGGCGCCAGACTCAAGCACGTCCACGAAATGATCCAAGAGAGGAAGCGCAACAAGTGAACGAAGACCTTTTCGAAAAAGCCGTTCTCAAGGCCATGAAGCACGTGGAAGAACTCAGTGAGCCAAAAGAGATGAGCAAGCGCGAGTACAAGGACTTTCTCCATCGCATCATCGAAGAGTGCGAGATTCGCATCGAATGCGTGGAGACCGAGCTTGCCGACGAGGACCAATGAACTGGTTCGATGTCGACAAAAAGGGCCTGGCGAAGCTCATCGAGAAGCGCGGCAAGGCGTTCGCGCTCTACGAGCTGGTGCAAAACTGCTTCGACACGAATGCCACGCGCTGCGACGTGCGTGTTACGCCCCTGGCCGGCAAGCCGTATGCAACGGTCGAAGTCGAGGACAACGACCCCGAGGGCTTCAAGACACTGGCCCACGCCTTCACGTTGTTCGCCGAGAGCGAAAAGAAGGGCGACCCGGAGAAGCGCGGCCGATTCAACCTCAACCTCGGTGAAAAGCTGGTTCTGGCGCTCTGCGATGAGGCCGAGATCCAGTCGACCACTGGGTCGGTATGCTTCGACAAGGACGGCCGACACGTACTGCGCAAGCGGATGCGTGCCGAGGGCAGCAAGTTCATCGGCACGATGCGCATGACGCGGGACGAGTACGAGGACGTGTACGCCGCGATGAAGCTCTTGTTGCCTCCGCCCGGATGCGCCACGTGGTTCAACGGTGAGCGCTTGTGCAACGACTTCTTCGAGAAGAAGTTCGAGACAACGCTGCCGACCGAAGTAGCCGACGATGAAGGCTACCTGCGACGGACCGAGCGCAAGACGCTTGTGACGCTTCACAAGCCGGCCGAGGGTGAGCCCGCTCGGCTCTACGAGATGGGCATCCCGGTCGTCGAGCTGACCGGCGGCGAACGCCTGCATGTGAATGTGCACCAGAAGGTGCCCCTTAACGCCGACAGGGACAACGTCACGCCGGCCTACCTGCAGACGCTGCGCGTGGCCGTTGCCAACGCCCTAAAGGACGAGCTAACGAAGGACGACGCCGACAAGGTGTGGCTTGCTGCCGCCACCGAAGACGAACGCATCGAGCCCGGCGTCGTGGAAACGATGCTCGACAAGCGCTTCGGCAAGAAGCGCGCGGTCTTCGACCCGAACGACCTCGAAGCCAACAAGCAGCTGATGAACGAGGGCTACACCGTCATCGCGGGCGGCTCGCTGTCGAGGGGCCAGTGGCAGAACGTCAAAGGCGCCAGCCTCGCTGCGCCCAGCGGCAAGATCCGTCCCACGGGTGTCCAACACGGCGATGGTGAGCCCGAGCGAAGAATCAACCCCACAGAGTACACGCGTGATCAGGGCGCCTTCGCCTTTTTTACCGAACGTCTGGGCGGTGAACTTCTTGGCTTCGAGCCAGGCGTAAAGCTCGTAAACGAGCCGACCCGTATGCCGCACGTCGCCTGGTGGGGCAACCGCATCATCACGGTCAACATCGGCCGGCTCGGCAAGCGCTGGCTCCTGGGCTTCGCGGATGGTGGCCCCGGAGCGGAGCACCTGGAACTGCTCATCCACGAGTTCGCCCACGACAAGGTCAGCGACCACCTGACGCGCGAGTTCGCTGACGAGGTAGGAAGGCTCGCCATCAACCTGGCGCTGAAGATCCACGTGAACCCGAGCTTCTTGCGCCAAGATGGGCCCATGCTGACTGGAGTAGTGGCGAGATGAACCGAAAGCCCAAGAAAGATCGCCCGAAAGCTCGCAACATGTCTGGTGGACACAACAAGAGAGCGACGGGTATTTGTTCGCTGTGCGGTCGCAAGCGCGCTGAGCCGCTTCGCGGAGAAGAGGCCGCGACTCATCGCGAACTGATGCAGCTGGTGTGGGGCGAGGAAAGAGGCGGCCTCATGGCGTACGCCTTCTGTGTTTCTACGGTATTGATGACAGAACACCCAGGGCCAGCCATGTGCGCCTGCGACATTCGAGCGTGGAACCGCGCCTGCGACGAGTACAAGCGCAAGGGGCCAGAAACCTGCTGGACGTGGCTAGGCGTCACAGTCGACACGCTGAAGCGTGCCGAGGCTATGCGCCTGTGCTCACTAAGCAAAGAGCGCGAACTGTCGTCCGAAGAGCGTGCACGGCTAGAACAGCTTGCACAATGGATGACCACCTCATGAGACCTGAACCGGCACCGTGCAAACGGATGTACCGCTGGCTACGCGGCCGAGGCAATGACACGGCGCCATTGACTGGCCAGGACACGCACGCGCTCAAAGCGTTCGTGCACCTGGTAGAGCTGTGGGGCTACGGCGACGAGGACGGGGTCCGTTATGCCGTCGTTGCCATGCGTGCGGCCGTGTTGGCGATGCAGCCGTGCGTCCGGCCGCTAGCGAAAGCATGCATCCCGATGGTGCTCGACTGGGGGCATGAAGCCCGCATCTGGTCAGAGCTGTTTCCGAAGGGCTGCGTCTACACCGAGCGCGAGCAGGAGGAAGCGTGACCGGCATCTATACGCCATGGCCCGCTTGGCTTCACCTCGACGGTTGGGCCGGTCCCACGAAGCAGCCGATCATCGTCATCGGCGAGTCGCCGAAGCGCTACCGCATCATGGCCGACGTGGAAGCTGTCGCGCTAGGCCTCGGTGACGTCCAACCTCATGACACCAGCGTCCGGCTCGCTGGCCGGCGCCGCACTCTCCGTGCTCGCGAAACGGTGCTCGTCCCGAAGCGTGCCATCACCAAGCGCGAAGGGGTCGCCGCGGGGAAGGAAGCGTAAGCCATGGCCAAGCACGACCCGACGCAAAGCCTACTCGATGCCCGCCGCGCGCTCGGCCAGGACCGACGTGGAGTCGGACGCGGAAGGCGCAATCTTCTCTCCGATGCCCTGGAAGCCGGTAAGGATCCTGTCCACGTCTCGTCGGACGGCAACGTGCCGTACAAGTGGACCAGCCGTCAGCTGGCCGATGAGGCCGTGCGCATCTACTTGGCGACGCTCGATAGCCTGTTTCAGCAATCACGCGGCGAGGCGTACGGCGGCGACGGCATCTCTTCCGACGAGGCCATCCAGCAGGCGCGGCGCGCTTGGTCCATCTCTTACCGGGCTCGGCTGTTCGTCATCCCGCCCGCGCTCTACGGCGCCTTCTACCGAGCGGCCGACATGCTCACGTGCGACCTTGCCGGCGTGCCCTGGAAGGACTGCCCCGCGGAAGACACGCACAAGCTCATCGATGTCTGGACGAGTGGCGGCGACCTTCCGTTCCCAGAACCGCTGCCGTTTGACGCCTGCTTCTTCGCCTTCCCGTTCCTGGCGCTCGGACCGCAGCAGTGGGGGATGCGAATGCGGAAAGCGGAAGTCGACCGGCTTGGGATCGAGACGATCCGCTTCACCGGGATCATGTGCGCCATCGAAGGCGAAACGCCAATTGCGTTCGGGTCGCTCGGCATGCGCGGAAGCCGCCTCGACGGCGAGGTCCACGCCATCGTCGGCATCTACGACGAAACGAAGCGCAAGCCGGTAGATGATCCGCTTGGCGACGGCAACTGGTACGCGCCACACGCGCTCGATCCGTGGATCCTGCCGGCCATCATCCGCTACGTGAACGAGCACAAGGTCGTGGTCGAAGAGCAGGCCGTTGGCTTGAGCACGAAGATGGACTGGAAGAAGGCGCGCAAGAAGAACCGTGCCTTGCAGCTTCCGCTTCCGAAGCCGTTCTACCTGCTCCACCTTCGAGACGAGCTGGTCGACGAGTCGATGCACCAGCGCGAGGGACAGGCGCCCACGGCTCACCGCTCCCCGAGCCACCGCTTCGACGTGCGTGGTCACGAGGTCATTCGCGTCGCCCGCGGCAAGCTTCCCATCGACACGGATGCAGCGCACAAGCTGAAGGAGCGCGGCTACAACATCTACGACCTCGGACCCATCGGCACAACCGACGCTGACCGGCTCTTCAAGCGCCGCGTAGAGCCGCGCAAGCCGGACGAGTGGATTGCCGTGCTCACGTATTGGAGGGACGCCTACGTGAAGGGACCAGAAGAGAAACCGTACATTCCAGCCGTGCGCATCGGCAGCGGAGGACAATCGTGATCCGCGGCGACACACCGACAGCATCGTGTTTCAACAGCCCGGAGCAGCCAACGCACCGCATGCCGGCTCACAGCTGGCGGCGGCTTCCGTTGCTGTACCGCGGTGACCTCGTCATTTGCAAGCACAGCGCCCAGAGCTGGTCGAAGAACGCAAAGACAGGTCAAATGCACTGCGATGACTGCGACGCAGACATCGAGCATGACAAGCAGTGTGGCTTCTGGTGCCGCCGAGCAGCGAGCGACATCGAAAAGGCTGATGACGCGTTAACTGAGGCGGAGCTTGCAGCAGGCGTTGCCGTGGAAATCTGCGACGCGTGCGGAGCGATGCGCGCCGTTCGCATTGGGAGGACACTATGACCAGCTACTTCGACGACGCAACCAGGGCCGTGCGAGAAATCCCGGCGACCGTGAAGGGCCCGGCCTTCGTGGCCGCGGTCCGAGCCATCGAAGAGCCCGTCGTGCGCGACGTGTCCCTCTGCAGCGGCGACCGAGAGTTTCCGGCTGACCTGCGTGAGCGCGTCATGGTCGCCATCGCCACCAAAAGCATGTACAGCCCGGCGGGGCTGTCGCCCGACCCCGACGCCGTCGGCTACGTACTGACGTGCCGCGCGTCGGAGCTGCTCGAAGTGCTGCACTCGGCTTTCCACGCCCTCGCCAGCCGCCGCATCGTTGCGCGCTTCGGGCTGTGGGACGACTCGCCCCGGTCGAACCTCACACGCCGCGACAACTGGGAGAAGAATGCGGTCGTCGAGCCGTGACAACGAACCAAACAAGACGGCCACAGAAAACGAGTAAAATATGGACAGGTTTTCGAAGATTGGTCAGCGCGTGAAGGTCATCCACGAGCGCAACGGCATCGCGCTCAACGCCGACGGCGCCGTGACGCGGATCCGAACGGACGGCGGCGCCTTCATCGCCCTCGACAAGCGCAGCAAAGTCGAGAAGGCCCATCCGTTCCCCCCTGGCGACCGGCGCGAGACGCACGTCATGGCGTACCCTGGTGACTGCGAGCCGGCGACCGGCAACAACCGCGAGAGAAAAGCCGCAGAGCACCGCCAGGAGTGGCCGCCGCGTACCATCGACACCTTCGGCAAGGACCACTGGAGCGCGTTCGGCTACGTCGACAGCGTCTGCGCCGGCCAGGACGGCATTCCCGATCGCGACCGCATGCGCTGCAATCACCACCGGCACCCGCACCTTGCCGGGCCCATCACCTCGCAGAGCACCATGCTCGGCGTTTTTGACGTGAAAAAACCCTACCGCTACCCGACGCGCACCAAGAACGGCGAATTGAAGGAGCACGACGACTGGGACTGCGTTGATGACCTCATCGAGGCCGCCCTGATGCTCAACATCGGCACGACCGTCAACCCGTGCTGGCGCATCACCGACGAAGGCCTGCGGGTAGCCGGCAAGCTGCGCGAGCACAAGCAAGCCGGCGGACAGTTCTCAACGTTTACCACGGATGCACCAACGGCTGCGGCGAGTCGATGAGCGACATCGTTGACAAGGTGGCGAAGCTCTTTCGGCTCGCCAATAACGAGTCCGCGAGCCCGGCGGAAGCCGCCAACGCTGCGGCAGCGGCACAAGAGCTGATGTTGAAGCACAAGCTTGACGAGGCCGATGTCAACGCGCGAGAAGGAAAGGTCGACTCCCCGGTCGACTGGTTCAAGGATGCGCCCATCTACCAAGCCGGCAGGCTTCTCGTGTGGCGGGGGCGGCTGGCAGACGGAGTCGCCGTTGCGTGCATGTGCCGCTCGCTTGTGTGCCACGGCTTCGACGCCAAGGGCCGCCCCGTAGCGAAGGTAACGCTCGTCGGCAAGCGCGAGGACGCTGAAGTCGTGCGCTACCTGTACGTCTACCTGAGCCGTCAAATTGACCGCCTCGCGAAGGCCTACGTCCGCGGGCTCGACTTGTCTACCTGGCCGAAGGCCGAAAAAAGCAGAGTGGCGCGCATCTACGCCAACAACTTTCGCCTTGGTGCCGTGCAGCAGGTTCTGCTGCGCCTGATGGAAAAGAAGCGCAACGTGGCACAAACGTCAGCCAAGCCAGGAGCCATGGTGCTCATGCGCACGTACGAAGAAGAAGTCGAGCGCATGACCGACTCTCATTCCACGGGCACGGTAAAGTCTGTGCCGACGTACTATGCCCCCGAGGCGCGGGCAGCCGGCATGAAGGCAGGTCAGCATGTGCCCATCGCAGACGGACTGCCCGAAGCTTCCGAACAGAAAGGTGCGTTGCCAGCATGAAAATCATGCCCCACATGTCCCGCGAAATCGTCTACGTCCACGACGACGGAAAGACATTCGAATCTGTCCCGTTCCAGGTCTTCCGTCTGAAAAGCGGAGCGACGTGCATCCGCATCGGCCGGAACACGCTCTACTTCAACGAGGACGGAAGCTTCGACGGCACTGAGGCGATGGTGGGAGAGCTGGTGAAAGACCCTGCGCAGCACGAGGCCGTGCTCAAAGCCCTGGAGCGCCAAGGGCAAGCGAAAGGCCACGCTCCTGAGTGGGCTTACCACCAGCCTGGCACAGCAGGATACGACGCCGAGACGGCCGCCTGGCCGTACGCGAAGCAAGAGAAGGCCGGCGAAACCTACGGCGTCGCCATCCGCAAGCCCGTAAGGCATTGAAGAAACGTTGACACCCTGGTAACGCGTTGCTAGGGTACTCGAAGGAGAAACACGACACATGCCACGCAAGAAGACTTCCGATTCCAAGGCCGAGTTCATCCGTTCGCTGCCCATCACGATGCCCGTCGAAGACGTCATCGCGAAGGCCAAGGAGAACGGCATCGACATGAAAAAAAGCTACATCCAGGTCACGCGATCTGGCATGCGCAAGCTGCAAAAAGTCCGAGCGTCAGCTCGAAAACAGAACACGGATCAGCAGGAGCTTCCGTTCGAAGCCGGCACCGCCACGCAGGTCGCCCTGCTCGTGCGCGCCATGGGGCCGGTCAAGGCCAAGGCACGCCTCGGTGAGCTGGTCGACGTCGCGGTCGTCATGCTGAAAGCTGTCGGGGCCTGATGCCCAAGATAAGCAACCACGGCAAGCACTGGGTGCTGCCGGACGAGTGGGACTGGGACAGCCGGACGAGTCCCTACGGCTGGTCTACCAGGCCACCAGCTATGCCGCTCGGCCGCGACAAGCATCACGACATCGAACCGGAAGACGAATACGTGTTGCCGGACGGAACGTTCATCTACGGCGGACGCGAAATGCGTCCATTCCCGCCATCGAAGAAGTGAGAACAATGGCCCGACGCAACCGCAAGTACCTCGTCAGCTACAAGACCAAGGACGAGCCGCCTCGCAACGAGGAGGTCACGGCCGCGGACGCCGCATGCGCGCTCGGGCTCGTGCTCGATGCACTCGAAGACGATGGCGAGGAACCGCAGTTCGAGTGGGTCATGATCCGCAGCGCCGTAAAAAAGGCCAAGGTTCCACTGCCGGTCGTTGGGGTCGTCGAGGCCCGAACGTTGCACTCGGTCGACGCTCACGGGCTCGAAACGCTTCCCACCGGAGTCATGGAAGCGTACCAGCAGGCCTTGGCAGAAGAGAAAGCCAAGTGACCTCGGGCGACTACATCGAGCGCGCGGAGCTGACCGAGGCTGTGCGGCGAGCCGCCCAACGGCTTAACGAAACGGAAGAGGACGGCGGGGAGGATGCGCTGCGTTGGCTGTACGCCGAGCTGCGCCGCGAACCGGTGGCGGACGCGACGGAACTGGGCCGCGCGCAGAGACGGATTCTACAGGAGCCACACCGCAAGGACCACGCCTGCTCCCAGTGCGTGCCCGACGGTGAAATCGTGCAGCCTGGTTTTGTGTGCGTCTATCACGTCGCGCTAGCCGCTGCGGCCAAGTCGCCAGCCGACTGCCCCGTGGAGCCTGGTCACAGGTGGCTCGTGGCTGACGGTGGAACCGCAATGGAGTGCAAGCACTGCCACGCTCGCGTGCCCGTCAAGCGAACGCGCGTGACGTGCCTGGAGTGCAACGGGACCGGCGTCGTGTTCTCCGGGTACCAGGATGAGAGCGCTGCTGTCCCGGTGGCCGGACAAGCCGATACTACTGGATTGAACCCCGTGCCGGCCGCCGCGTCACGCGCTGATGACTGGCTGACGAACGGCCATCCTGGCGAGTGCGGCGACAAATTCGAGGGCTATTTGTGCCGGCTGGCGAAGGGTCACAAGGGGCGCCACTCGGATACGCTCGGCATGGCCGATTGGGATGCAGACCACGTCGCACAGGATCTAAATGGACCGCCTCCGATGCCGGAGCCGACAGTGCCAAATGAGGCGATTCGGATGTTGCGCCACCGTAGCGCCTACTGGGAAGTTCGCGCTAGCAGGCTGGAACGCGAGCTGAATGAGCTGTCAACTGAAACCACGGTCCTCAGCACCGCAGCCGACTTGCAACGCCAAGAAATCGCGCAGGTAAGGACCGAATCCGCCGCGCGCGTGGCCCACCTTGAGCTGACCGAAAAGTCTGTTCGAATGACGCTAAGCACGGCTGGCCATTGTGGCGACGGCAACCTGCCAGCAATGGTGAAGCGGGCCCTCGAAGAAGCCAAGCAGGAAGGGCGCGACGAGATGGCCGAGGTGTCGCGCGCCATGACGGACGCCAGCGCTGCGCTCCCAGAAGACTCGGAAGGCACCATCGCCGAGCGCATCCAACGGTTGCGAGACGAGATTGAAATAACGGATTGGCTGCTCGCCGAGCGCAACCGCCTACTTGACCTGTTCGACTGCGAAGCGCATGGGCCCGGCTGCGTTCCTAACGCCATCGAAGAGGTGAAGCGCTTGCGCCATGCCGAGAAGAAAATCTGCGCTGCGCGTTCACACATGCTGAATCGGTCTTCGTACGAGTTCTTGCTGAACCTCGACTTGAAGTGGCTTCGAGAACAACCCGACTGCTTAGAGCGCAGCCACATCGAGGTCGTGCTGGCGGCCACGCCCGACCTTCTTTACGGGCCGACGAAGCCGAGTCATAAGCCGAGCGATGGCGGCTGAGCAGGTCACAGTCACCGGCCGCATCGTCGCGCTAAAAGTCGACGACGGCGCGCGTTCGTTTGCTGTAACGCTAGGTCAACTGCCGAACTTTTTTTGGTTTCGGTCGACCGGCAAGCCTCCGCGCCTCGGCCAGAAGCTCACGGTCCACGGCGAACGCAAGAGCAGCACACCCGTGGGAAAGGGACTAGACAGCGGCACGGTCACCGAGCTTGAAGCTCAGTCCTTTGAGGTGCTGAACGAGCCCATCGCGCGATCCGTTCCGCCGGCTGCGCTCGCTCGCGTTTCAAACGTCATGTCACGGCGCCTGTACCGCTACCAGATCGAAGGCGCTGCATGGCTCGCCACGCGTGTGAGAGCTGGCGTAGGTGCCATCCTGGCGGACGACATGGGCCTCGGCAAGACGATGCAGACCGTGGCCGCCTTGGCGGCGCTGAGACCGTTCCCGGCCGTCGTTGTGTGTCCTGCGAGCCTAAAGCTGCAGTGGGCGCGCGAGTTTGACTGGGCTCGGGAAGCGCCTCGCGTGAGCGTCATCAACGGCACGAAGGGGGCTCTACCAGCCGGCGCTGACGTCTACATTGTCAACTACGACATCCTCTTCGCCCGCGAGGCCGAGCTGACCCAGCTGAACCCGATCTTATACGTCCTCGACGAGGCCCAGGAGGTCAAAAACTCGGTCGCCTACGGCAAGCACCGCGCCGCGGTCATCACCCGCCTCGTGCGCAAGCGCATGACCGGCGCCGTGCTTCTGACCGGTACGCCGCTCATGAACCGTCCGAACGAGCTGTGGCGGCTGCTCCACCTCGCAGATCCAAAGCGCTGGCCGCGCCTGGCCGACTACGCCGACCGCTACCTGTCGGCCAAGAAGGGCGAGGAAGTCGGACGGGCCATCCGTACAATCGCCGGCAAGGTCGAGCGCCTTGACGAGCTGCACGCCGAGGTCGACCCAATGATGCTGCGCCGCCTGAAGGGCGACGTGCTCAAGGACTTGCCGGCAAAGAGCCGGCGCACCCTGCTCGTGCGCCTCGACGACGCCTCGATGAAGCACTACCAGGCCGCCTACCGAGACGTCGTCGGCTGGCTGCGCTCCATCGGCAAGGAGCAGCGAGCCCAGAACGCTAAGCGCGCCGAGAGCCTGGCACGCCTCACGATGCTCCGACGCATCGCCGCCGTAGGCAAGCTACGCCTTGCCATTCCGCAGTACCTGTCGAGCTGGTTCAGCAGCCACACCCGCGAACCGCTGGTCATCTTCGGCTACCACAAGGACGTCATGCTGGGCCTGTGGCGCATCTGCCAGCGATTGCGCCTGCGGTTGTCCGGCATCGGTGGCGGCGAGACCGCCGAGAAGCGTCAGCGCCAGGTCGACCTGTTCCAGTCTGGCGGCGCTGACGTGTTCCTCGCTCCCATCGAATCGGCCGGGTTCGGCCTCAACCTGCAGCGCGCTAGCGACGCCCTCTTTGTCGAGCGTGTCTGGTCGCCGAGCGTCATGCTGCAATGCGAGGACCGCATTCACCGCATCGGCACGAAGAAGCCCGTAACAATCACCTACCTCGACGCCGCCGGCACGGTCGATGAACGCGTCGCGCTCATCCTCGAAGCGAAGCAGCGGCTCATCCGCGCCGTCGTAGACGACGACCACCAGCACGCCGAGAGCATGACCACCGTCGAGAGCGTTCTCGACGAGATGTTGAAGGGCGACTAGAGCCGGTCAGTTGGCAGGTGGCTTCTGTTCTTCCTGCTCTGGCTGCAGCGGGCCCAATGACCCATCGGCGAGATTAAAGCTAACCTCGGCGTCCACGTCGGCGGGGGGCTCAGAAAGAACGCAAACGGTCACGTCGTGACCCGAGAACTGACCGCCAATCGAAATGCCCCAGTTGCCTGCGGCGATGTCCAGCTCATACTCAGAGACATCGAACTCAGACATCATCCCGGTGATGTCGACGAAGAAATGTTTGTCAAACAGGTCATGGTCGCCGCACTCCCCGCACTGCGCCGGCATGGGGTACACGTCAAGCATCCAAGCTTCGGCGTCTTCCATGTACGCCGACCAACCAACAGGTAAGGTCGAGTCGACGTAGATCACAACGTGTTCGGCCAGTTCCTGAAGCCAAGATGGAAATTTTTCGCTCATGGGATGCTCACGCTGAACACCAGGCTGCGCCACACGCGGATAGGAGCCGCGTGCCGACTCCTGCGCGACGTCGGCTTGAAGTCGCTGGTAGGCTCGACAACCTTTCGCCGCCGCAACTGCGTCATCACCGCGCCGAGCGCACGTGGTTCACGCGGGGCATCCAAGCCGGTGTCCCACACGTCGTCGGCAGTGAACGCCGGCATGCGCCTAGCGATGGCCGTAACCGTGGCCAACGCCTGATCCATCCAACCATCGCGCTCCGCCGCCTCGCCGACACGCTCTACCGCCTCGTCGCGAGCCGCCGCCGCCGCTGCACGACGCTCGAACAGGTTCATCTGACGATTGTCGGTCACCTTGTGGATCCCTAGGCTCATGTCGGCGTGTACTCGTCGTCTGGCGGCGGCGGCGCAGACTCCAGCTCGCCTTCGAGCGGCGCCTGCTGCTCCTGCGACGGCGCGGCCGGCGGTGGCGGCGCCTCGAACACATCAAGCTTAGAGCTGTAGAGCTTGCGCAGCTCGGCAAGTTCCGGTTCGGTGAAACGCTTCTGCTTGGCTGCTTCAGCGATTTTGTCGCTCACGGCGCTGAGGTCGATGGCATTCGGAGAAGCCTGGATCCGCTTGGCGAACTTGCTGAAGAGCGACTCGCCTTCCTTGTCAGCGGGCATGGCCTGCTTGTCGTTGGGCAAGGCGAAGAGGTCGAGAGCCTTGGCATGACCTTCTTCGATGGTCCGCAGCATGGCCCGCAGGCTCACGAGGTCTGCCGCGACGAGCCCGCCGACTGTCTTGCCCATCTTCGCTTCCAGGCGCTTCTGATCGACGCCCAGGGCTTTGGCGCGTGCGACGACGGCCTGGCGTTCTGCAGCAGGATTGACGCCATGCTCGGCAGCGCGGAAGGCCTGGTCGAGGCAGCGATTCTGAAGCCACTGTGGCAGCGCGGCGCAGACGACGTTGCGGATGGCGCGGCTCTGGCCGTCCGAGAACTGCATGTCGTCCCAACGCTGCGCATCGTAGCGCCCAGGCGGTGCCGAGCGGTGCTTGCGGTAGAGCCGGCTGCACGTCGCGCCGGTTTCGAGGTCGATGAACGTCGCTTTGAACACGTACGAGTTGTCATCGGCGCTGATGACCTCGACCTCCGTTGCGGCATTGCCCCAGTTGCGCAGAAGCATCATCGCGCCGTCGATGCTGATGCCGGCCACCTGCTTCTTGCCGCCCTTGTCGTTGACATCCCAGGCGTAGAAGAAGTCCTCGCCAAGCAGATGCGCCTCCGCGAGCGATCGGCGCAGGATCTCTCCGCCGAGCCGATCGGGGTTAGCGAGATCGAGCGACCCGATGTCGCGCTTGACCTGCACCGTGACGGCGCTCTGGTAGGCCGTGCCGGTGTGGACCAGCGTCGAGCCGGGCCCGAGCTGTTGTGCGCCGCGAGACATCGCCTCGTCGGACACGCGTTTCTGCATCTGATTACCGTTTCCGCTCATCGTTTGCCGCTCCTCGCCGTCGACCAATCCTGCTCATTTGCGCCGTGCGGGTCAAGGAAAAAGTTGACACCAGGGAAACATCCGGGCATGGTTCACTTGGTTGCGCAGATGCCATGGAGCAACCTTGATGGCCACAGCACGAGATAAAAACGGTAAAAAACAGGACGATGGCTCCGGCGGCGCAGACCTGCTCCGCAAGGCCATCGACGGCAAGGACTGGACGCTGCACAAGGCCGCCGACGAGCTAGGCGTGTCCGTAGCGACCGTCAGCCGCTGGCTCGGCGGCAGCCGAGTCCCTGGCCGCGAGCACATGAAGAAGCTGCGCGACATGTTCGGCATCCCGCCGCAGATTTGGGTGTAGACCTATGAGCGAGTTCGGCGGCCTCGTAGACGCGGCCCGCAAGGGCAACATGTCCCGCCGCGGATTTTTGGCCGCTGCGCTCGCCCTCGGCGTCGGTGAGCTAGAGGCCGCTGCGGAGCTGCCTCGCAAGGTCATTATCTCGGTTCCGGCGGCGCCAAAGATCGGCGATTTGTGGTGGCCGGGCCCGCTGGCTAATCCTGCGCTTCTTTCCGCCATCCTCGGCGGTTCGGCTGGGCTGTTCGCAGTGAGCAAAGCATGGGCACGATATTCTACGTAGCCGACCTGACCAACCGGCGAATTTTCATGCTCGGCAAGGGTCGCTGGGCCAACGTCGGACCAGACTACGACTCGCTCGTACAGAAGTGCGACCCGCGCCACATGGTCCACCGTTTCAAGATGCTCACTGACGATGCCATCGAGGAGCTTTGGGGAAAGTGTGCGGTATGCAAACGTACTCAGCCTGTGCACGATGCGTGCGTAAAATGCGGCGCTGCGCTGGAACCAAACGACTCTAATCGCGAGTACCTTGACATTGTCTGCCGCCGATTGTGGGCCTTCTGCGCCGTTGCCGGCTGGAAGGTGGAGCTGCGCTGCGATGCTGGCGATGGCTACCCCGATGAGTACGATGGGGCAAGGAAGCTCTTCGCCACCGTCGAGAGCGTCTACTGGTCGGACATCCTCGACGCCGACCCGAAGCACGAAGAGCAGCGAAAGTTCGAACGCACAGCGGCCCGCGAAATGTACCAGTAACGCTCGCTGACTTCGCGAAGCCTTTGGGCTACGATTCGCGAAGGGTGACAGAAACAGCGCTCGACATCACCAAGCCCGAGGCGCAGCTCACGCGCACCGGCCTGGAGCTGAAGCAGCTCTCTGAGCTGTGGAGCCGAAAACCTCGCGGTGACAAGTTCACCCATGCGCTCTTGACCTTCCTCGGAAGCAAGAGAAACCGTGGCACGCGTCGGCTCTACGCCTTCGGCATCAACGAGTTCTTCAGCTGGTACCGCGTCCAGCGTGGCTACTTGCCGCTTCCGAGCGAAGTTCTTCGCGCCGATGCCTACGCGTTCGTTGAATATCTGTACACGCGCAACGTTGGTCTCGACGAGCAACGCCTTCAGCTCGACCCGAACAGGCAGCTCGACCTGAGCGTTTACCGCCTGCTGAAGACTTCTCCCGGCGTCCGAATCACGGCCATCCGCCAGCACCTGCTTCGTGACAGCCGATTCGTGGTCGATGTTAGCTTCACGACTCGCGGCATTCCGCAACGCGCTCGCGTCCTAGAAATCGAAGCATCCGAGCCTCGTGGTGATGACCTCGACGCGTACATGGCGCAGCACAGCAGGCCGCCAAACAACGGACTCGACATCTATCTCGCTTGCCTGTGCCAGCACCGACTCCTGCGTCGCACGCCAACGCTTCAAGAAATCCGCCGCGGGCTAGTCGATGTCGGAGAAGACCGGCCCGCTCAGGCACAAATTGGCTACCGCGTCGACCCCGATGTCTTCCAGTACTACATCAACACGTACACCGAGGCCCAGGGCGTTGAACGCGCCGGCACGGTGGTTTCGCGCTTGTCAGCGCTGTCGTCCTTCTGGACGTTTCTCGTCAGACAAAGCGCCGAGAACGTCCCCGGCTTCGATCGGCTCTTGGAGCACAACATCTGGATCGAACCGACGCAGCAAGCCCGTAAGAAGGCCATCAACCGCGCGAAAATCCGGCGCGAGCAAAGCGTTCCAAACCGCGAGCTGTTTCTTCGCGTGCTGACGACGACGTTTTCGACGAGCCACGGAGAAAACGCGGCTGCTGCAGCTGCTGCTGCGCTCGAAGGCGCAAACGTTGACTCGATGGCCACGTCGTCGACACCAATTTTCGACGTCCGCGACCGTGCCCTCTTGCTGTTCGTCTACTGGACCGGCGTGCGTGCCGATGAGCTTTCATCAGTGCGACGCTCGGAACTCGACCATGACACCGGGCTCATCACGATCATAGGAAAAGGCGACGAGACGCGGATCTTTACGGTGCCACAGCCCGCTCTCGCAGCCATCCGCTCGTTGCAAAAACGACTCGACGAAATCGCGGATAAGTCACCGGCGACAGCTCTTGTCCATCTCGTCGTCCTACCATCGTCACCGCTCATCCCACCGCTGCGCCGGTGGGGCCGAGCTAGTACCGAGGCTCAGACAGCAGAAGAATTGTCAGGCATCACCACCTCGACGTTTGCTCACATTCTTCACCAGCGCGCAGAATTGGCCGCAATCGGCAAGGACACCGACGACTGGTACAGGATCCACCCTCACGGGCTGCGCCACCTTGCAGCACTCGAAGCAAACCGCCGCGGCGTAGATGTGGCGACAATTCAGGCAACGCTCGGGCACGGAAGCCTCGCCACGACCGGCATCTATCTCGAAGTGCGAGATCCGCGCGAGCGCTCGCTGATGCCGAAGCGTCCCGCTGCTGCACCGATGCCGCCGGCAGTCACGTTCGATGCGCAAGTCGAGCGACCGCGACCAGTAGAAGCGCCACCAGAAGCACCGCCCGAGTTCGAGCGCATCACCGAGACCATCTCGGAGCGCATCGCGCTCACCGACGAAGCCAAAACACTCGCCAAAGAGAGCGACGCTGTCGCCTACCTGCTCGACGTGTACAAGAGCAACTGGGGCGAAGCCGGCGACAAGGCCCGCGGCGTCAAGTCCGAGCGGACGCACATGCTCGCGCAGGCCAAGGGCGTAGGCGGCATCCTGTCCCATGCCTACGTCGGCAAGTCGTCCGGCCTTTGCTGGTGGGCTGGTGCCACCGGCGGCATGGCCGACACGAGCTACTCGTACGTGCCGAACATGCGCTTCGCCTCGATGCCGGTCATGAGCCCAGCCCAGTTCCTCGGCGCACCGGGCTCGGAAGTCTGCTCGCAGCGCATCTGCCAGGCACTGTCAGAGCTGTACGAGAAGTGGCTCGCCGACGAGAGTCGCGGGCCGACCGCAGCGAGTGCGCTAGTGCGCTGGATCTACGTCGCCTCGCGCGTCACCGCAGAGACCGACGAAGCCATCCGCGCGCGCCACGGCACCTGGGTAACGTTCGAAGATTCGCTCGACGCCACGAAGGCCAAAGGCCTGCCACAAACGCTGCGCGAGCACCTCGACGACGCCATCGTCGCCTGGTTCGAAACCACGGCCTGGCAGTACCGCCCGACCGAGTCGAGCATGCTCACGCCGGAGGGCGACGAGTGGGAGCCGCCAAGCTGGTACGCCGAAGAAGATCCATTGCAGTCGCTGCCCGAAGCCGATCGCCTTGAGCTTCTTGACTGGCTCAATGTGATGGTCGGCCGTCCTCCTGTCGATGCAACGCCGCGCTATGCCGGCAAGAGCCGCTCAGACATCGGCAAGGTACTCGCGAGCCTGTGCAGCTACGAGCAGCTCGCGACCGACAAAGAGCTGAGGCAAGACGTTGGACCTGCCACCTTCCGGCAGTACCTCGCGGCGGCCGACGCCGACATCCGTAAGCAGGTGGCCAAGCTCACCGACGGGCGCATGAAAGACTACGCCTACGGCGAGTCGAAGACGGCGCGGCGCCTCGAAAAGACCCGCTCGGAGGTCGAGACGTCAATCGCCAAACGCAAGGCTGAAGCGGAAGGCAAACCGCCCGAGCAGCTGGAAGAAGAGCTAAAGGACATTCGAGCGAGCTACGACAAGCGCCTGGCGCCGCACTTCATGGAAGTCCTGGCGAGCCTCGTCAGCGACGAGGCTGTCAAGGACGACGCCGTGCTCAACCTCTACGGCCTCTGCACCGCCGGTGTGCCGCTTGCGAGGGGCGAGAGTTCGCAGCTCAGCCGCTACAAGTCGCTCTTCCGCCAGGCGGGAGGCACCATCAAGCACGAGCCCGAGTTCAAGCGCGAGTTCGCCAAGGAAACCGGCCAGCACTCCGAGTGCGTGGCGCGCCGCCTGGCCCGCCACATCTGGGAAGATGGCCGGCTCGGCGCCTGGTACAAGCGCGGCAACTGGACCGACCCGTACCTGTTCGCCAAGACGGCCTACCGCGTGCCGTGCAACGCGGCCCAGGAGCAAGAGCTGCGTGCCATGGTCGGCGCGGGCGCCTTGCCCGTTCGCGACGAGTGGCAAAAAAGCGAGCGCAGCATCCAAGCCTCGCTCGAAGGCGAACGGCCGATGTCGGAAATCGAAGAAGCCCGCCTCGAAGAAGAACACCGCGGCCTCGGCCAGGAGGACGTCGCGCGCATCGAGCACCGTCTTGCGCGCGCCGCCGAGAAACGCGCTCGCGAGAACATTTCTCTTTCCAAGCGCGAGCAAGCTCTGCGAAGGTTCGTCCCGAACCCCATCGACTTTCTTCCCGTTCTGTACGGAATCTCCCAGTGACCATCGGCATCATCGTTTTTGGCGTCTCGTTTTGGTCCCTCTGCTCGTCGCTTCGCGACCTCGCGAACAGCGAAAGTGAGGACGCTTGATCACGGCTGCGCAAAAACGCGTCCTCGACTGCATCCGCGACCACATTGCACGCCACGGCTTTCCGCCGACGTTACGGGAGATCGGTAACGAGCTTGGCATCAGGTCAACTAACGGCGTTGCCGACCACATCTACCGGCTCGAACGCGAGGGCTACATCCGAAGCGATCACATGAAATCGCGTGGCCTTATCCTCGTCGACAAGCAAGACGGCTGGCCGATGATCGTCAAGACCGGCAGCGGGGTCGAGCTGCACAGGATCCGAATCAAGGCCGCGTGAGCCATGGGTCACCTGCGGGCGCTTCTGTTCGACTCCACGGGTAAGCAGCTGCCGCCATTGCTGCGCGGCCCGAAGGTGTCGACGGCGCTGTTGCCCGTAATGAAGCTCGCCGGCATGACAGCCTACGCGGGGACGCTCGTCGATGATGACCCAGCGCGCCGGGACGCCGTCATCGCGGCTCTCACGAAGGCGCAGCACGCTAGACCCGTTAAGGTCTACGGCGTCGCACTCGTGTCCTGCTCGGAGCGCGGCTACATCGCGAGCTTCGCCGTCCTTGCGCCAAGCGGAAAGACCATCTGGTGCGGCGAAGCATGCTGCCCAAGGCTCGCTGATGTTGAGGACCACGTCGAAGCAGGCGTCAGACGCGTTCGCCTTGATATGCCTGATGCCGCTGTACACCCCGTTGCGCTATAAAAAAGGCCGACGCGGATGGAACTAACCGCGCCGGCCGGCAGGCAGCAACTTCAACAGGAGAGACCAGCCTAGCGCGTTCGCCTCCGAAAGGCAAACGCTCAGTATCCGTGGCTGGACTGGATCAGTTCGAGCTGTTGCAGCTCGTGATCGCTCAGCCGGTATTGCTGGTCCTGCTCGACGTGCTCGGCGTAGAACGCGAACACCGCTTCTCGCTGTTCATGACGCTTGCCGGCGTCTTTCAGCCCCTGCACCGGATCGTTCGACATCTGCGCCGTTGGCGCATCCGCGAACTGTCCCCGTTGCTGCGCGTACCAGGCGGCGCGGCCATGGTGATGCTTCGCACGCTCCAAAAAGTGGGTCTTCAGTTCTTTGCCAGAAACCGTCAGTTTGAATCCTTCGATCATCCACATCCCCTAGCGCTGCGTTGACGCGCTGTCAACAGCGCTGGCGCAGCTTTGCCTCAACTCGACACAAGCAGCCATTGACGTCAGCGAGCGCGATGTATGTCCCAGGACGAACCCACTTCGCCTTGCCGAAGTACTGCACACCGCGAGAGTCAATGTGACCGTCAACGTCGACTTCGTCCGGCTCCTCGTCTCTTCGCACAGGCTCCAATTCAGTTCCCCTGGCCGTTGCGCACGGCTTCCGCTGCGACGAAGGCTCTCTCGTCGTCGGCGAGGCCATGCTGCTCGCGCAACTCGATGAGCTGCTGCCGCGTCACCATCCGCTCGCTCAGCACGCCCTTGTGCACCAGAACAAAAACGGATTGAACTTCAGCCGCCGTAACAGGCGTCGGGGCGTCGAACATGATCAGCGTCGGTTTCACGCGCCCACGCTATCACAGTAGGCCGCGTCTTTCCCGACCTCGATGCGCACCTCGTTGTCGCTGCCACCCTCTTGCTCGATGACCCAGCGCACGTCACCACGACCAAGCAAGTCCGCGTCGTCTACGCCAAGGTAGAAGGCGACGGCGTCGCGCACCGCCTTGCACGAACTGACGAGATTATCGCTGTCCCGCAGTGGTCTCGGCGAGACCCGCGTGATGCGCACGACGTACGGAGGTCGCATCGCGCTCCTGTCGACGACACGAGCCGTCCGCAGCATGAGCAGCACGATGTCCTTCTGGTCCTTGGTCCGTCGATGCTTGGCCGCCCAGTGATCGCGACGGTTCGCCTCAGATACGAGCTGCACCGGTACGGTTACGGACAGAAGAACGCGCATGATTCACCACCCGTAGGTAAACGTGTCGGCATCGGCCGGCAGTCGCATCGCTTTGACTGGCCCAAGCTCCTCACGGATCCAGTCGAGCGCCTCGGCGCGACTGCTAAAAAAGCCAGTAACATCAGCGGAAGCTGTGCGCCACTCGACGCCTGGGTCGCGATAGAAAATATCCACGTTGAAATCAACACCGGCTGGGCCGCCGGAATCGAAGGCAATGTCAAAAATCCTAGCGCGGGCGGTGTCGCCCAGGTTTCGCCAGAGGGAAGCGATGCGCTTCATGGGCGCTGCCCGAAGATGGCCGGATCTGCTTTCTCCAGCACGAGCCCTAGCCCACCCCAGGCGAGCGCGTGCGGCACGTCGATGCACGAACCGTCCTGGTACTCCCAGCCGACGTAGCCGTAGATCGCCCGGCCAGCCTTGCAGCTCAACCACTCGAAGCCGGTGAGCCCAGCAGCGTAGGCGGCGAATCGTAGCGGCAAGGAAACGTTCTTCATGCGCTCCTGCATCGCCAGCGCCAGCAACGCGCCGAGGCCGTAGATGGGCAGGAACGGAACATCCTGGCCGCCCCACACCGGCGACCTCGGCGGCTTGCGTCGCCAGAACGACTCGATGCCCCAGCCGGCGGCCGAGTAGGTCAGGAGCCGAGCTGCGGTGCGTCCGGCGTTCATTAGTTGCAGGCCCAGAATCCGCCTCCGGTGATTTCCAGCTTATGAGGCTGGCGAGCCGCTATTGCTCCATGCCTGCGTCGATGAGCTTAGCACGCCGCCCACGGTGTTGTGCCGCGGAAATAGCTACGGCTCGAATCCACGCCGACAGGCTCAAGCCTTCCCGCTGGGCTGCCAACATGAAAATACGTGCCTCTTCTTCACTCAGGCGCAAGTGAAAGCGAGCCGACTTTTTTCGCGCTGCTGCTCTCTGTCCCGACGTCAGCACACCTGCACCTTACCAGCGCGTTACCGCAGTGTCAACTTGACAGCGGACCAAGAATGTGCGTACACTGGTACGCATGCACAGGGACGACATCATTGTGGCAGCCATCCTCTCGAATTTCCGCACGAAGAGCTACATCGAGCAGGACGTTGTCATCGACACCGGCTTCGCTGGCGGCATCATGATGCCACAATCGATGGCGACAGACCTCGGTCTAACGCTTCATCCGATCACGCTCCCGATGGTGCTAGCGAACGGAACAAAGCTCCCTGGCAAGTACGCGCGCCTGAGCGTCATGCTTGTAGACCCAAGAGTCATCGGTGGGCATGGTCCGTCGGCGGTTGTTCGCGCCTACTGCCCGAACGAGTTGGACGACTGCGACGTCCTGCTCGGAATGAGCTTCATCCGCAAGGTTGGTTCGTTTTTGGCTATCGGCAGCCTCGAATGGGAACTGACAGAAGCCGTACCAAACCGACGGAAGATTTCCTCAGACGAGGCCCGTGAGCGCCGCGGAGACTTCAGCCACTGGCGCATGCGGCCACGAGGCGACGCAAAGAAGTACTAGCCGCCCATCGATGTCACGTCGCCGCCAACCATCTCGGCGAGGGCAGACAGCTCTCCCTCTCCTCGCAGACGGTTCACTGCCGCTGGGTTCTTCGTGTAGCCGTGGGGCAGTGCGATGGCCTTCTTCGAGGCGCTGTCGAAGTACACCCACTTCGCTTGGGCGATGGGCGTGCCAGGCCGCCGAGCACCCGGACCGCAGCGCTCCTGCGGCCCCTCGGGCATCATGAACTCGTCATCGGTGTATGGGCAGAAGGTCACGGGCACCCACTCGCGCATGTCGCCAAGGCGCTTCTTTACCTTCTCGGGGTCACGGGCCGTGCCCTCTACCCAGGCGATGACCTCGCGGGCCTTCTTCTTGCGGATGCGAGCCACGCCCGCTTTCGACACGACGAACGTCGCATCTTCGAGCAGCACCGAGTCGACGTAGGCGAGCACCCTGCGGCCCTTGCCGAAGATGGTGAAGCACTCTGCCATCGGCGGATGCTTCTTCGGGCCGCACCGATTCAGATTGAAGGCGCTCGCCACCAGCTGCCCGTCGAAGTCTGCACCCGTACCCGTCAGCTCGACCACGTTGCGCTGCATGAGCCCCAAGCTAGCGCCACGACCGAAGAGACGGCAAGGGCTTACAGTACGCCAGGAATGCCCTAACCTGCGGCCACAAGCGACAGAAATAGATCCCAAGGCCAGCGCTTGTCACCCTGCAGGCCTGGGTCTTGGTGATCGGACTTCTTGAACGCCGCCGTCGCTGCTGCGTGACTTGTGATGCCGCGCTGCCCTGCGAGCAACCCATCAGCATCGACGCGCACGATCGGCACGTTCCAGCGCTTGCAGATAGCCGCCACGAGCTTGGCGCTGCGCTCCAGCACGAGTCGTCCCGCTCGTGCGTCGGAGCCAACGCGCTCCCATTCCGTCCGCGCAGCCCAGCCGACCTGCTCGATTTGGATACCGGTGCGGTTCGCCCCAGGGGCGGCCCATGCAACATCCTGCTCACGAACGCACTGGAAAGCCGCTTCGGGCCCGACCACATAATGGCTGCTCGCCTGCGGCGCGTTGGGCCCGGCGAAGTACATGGCAACGCCGTGAGCTTGGCCAACGATGGTCGACATCTTGACCGGTACGGGCTCCGTTGAATGCAACACGACCCAGTCGATGCGCGTGCGATTGGCCGGCGTGTAGTTCTTCGCCTGGATGAACTCGATGTCCGACACGCCATGACCGACCGGTGCCGGCACGCTCGGGCGCGCAGCGCGTTCGTAGGCCAAGCTCGCGGCCTCGGTGCGTCCGCCGTGGATGCCGTCTGCCTTGCCAGGCGCGTAGCCGTGCGCGAGCAGCCAAAGCTGCCACGCGGTCACTGAGCCCGGCGGTGGCTGGTCGGCGTCGCCAAGACGTGTGCGCGCTGGCTGCGTGTCTGGGCTTGACGGCGGAGCGCTGGGCGCCGATGGAACAGGCTCCGGCGGACCTGCCTGCGGCTCGGGCTCAGGCTTCGAGCTGGGCGGCGGGTTGTCAGCCGGCGCGGGACCGCCACGCTCCAGCATGGTCAAGGTGCCATAGTCGAACATGTCCTCGCCATGGCGCCCTTGGTCGTGGTCCTCCTCCTGCACGAAGCCGGGACCATGACGTCCTGGGCTGAACCGCTCCAGATGCTGCGTCCACCAGCCCATCAGGTACGCCCTGCCGGCGGGAGCGCCTGAGTGCCACCACTTGCCGGCGCCGCATACCACCTGCTTGCCGTCGTGGTTCATCCCGTCCCAGTGCAACTCGCGCAGGCCAGGCGTGCTGGTGACGTGGTTGTGGTTCCAGAATCGGTCGGCGTGGTCGAGCGACGCAGAAAGCTCCGTCGAGTCCGGGTTGATCGTGACGGGCTCGACGTGCAAGCCGACGTCGCGAATTTCGCGAATTGTCCGCGGGCTGACGAGGCGCGCGCCATTCGCTGCAGCGAAAGCCTTCGCATCCTTGTAAGAAAGGCATGCGAACAGGTAGTCGCTGCCATCGGGCAGACGCTTCGTCTTGTCGACGAGCGAGATTTTCGTAACCTCGACGCCGCTCGGCAGCGTGGTCCAACCGGACGCGTGGATGGCAGCTGCGGCGGGCAGGGTTCGATGGGTTGTCATCGACGCGATTTATAGCATGCGGCGTGCCGGGAATGGAATGACAACCGCACCGACATGCTGAGGCAGCTTTTTACGCTGGTCGCGCACCGGCCACTCACTGAACTCTACCGGCAGCCAGTCCAAGAACACGCTCGGCCCCGTCACCATCGGCTTGCCCTCTTTGAAGCGTTCTTCGGCGTACGTGATGGTCAGCGCATGCCGAGGCCGCGAGCAGGCGACGAAGCAGACGCGCCGCTCTTCCTCGGGGTCAGCGTCCAAGAAGGCCGACGGCATGACGCCCGCTTCACAGCCGGCAAGCCAGACGGCGTCCCATTCAAGTCCCTTGGCGCCATGAATGGTGGAGAGCGTAACCTTGCCACCCTTCATGTCGTCCTGCGACGTAATCAGCGACACCTCTTGCAAATAGCCTTCGAGCGTAGGCTCGGACACGCGCTTCTCGTAAGCGTCAACGGCGCCAATGACTTGGTCGATGTGAAGCGCGTCCTGCTCGGCCTTCTTGGCCTCGTCGATCTTCTTGTCGCTGAGGTACTTGTTGAGCTGGTCGGTCAAGTGCGCCCGGTAGCCGCTGCCGTCGATGAGCTGCGCCGCGAGGCGCGTCAGATAGCCTGGTGAGCGCTCGCCAAGTGTCTTTTCAGCGGCGCGATACATGTGAAAGAACCTCGTCAGCCCCGCCTCACCCTTGCCATTGAGCACGCCTTCGCTCAAGGCCGCCTGCACCGTCGCCGCAAGGCTGCGCCCAAGCTGTCGAGACTTCTGCCGCAGCTTCGAGATAGCTGCATCACCAAGCCCGCGTGCCGGCAGGTTGATGATGCGCTCGAAGTCGAGGTCGGAATCCTGGTTGATGGCCAGGCGCAGGTAGGACAGGCAATCCTTGACGACCTTGCGCTCGTAGAAACCGACACCGCCTACGACCTGGTAGCGGATGCCGCGGTTGCGTAACTCGTCTTCGATGGCACGCGACAGGTGCCGGGCCCGGTAGAGCACGGCGCACTCTGACGGTGGCGTCCCTGCGGCAATCCTGGCCATGATGGCCTGAGAGAGGAACCGCGCCTCGGCGTTCTCGTCCCCGAAGCCTCGCACGATCACCTTCTCGCCGAGCGAGTTGTTCGTGCGCGCCTGCCCCACCTTGCGATACGCGTTCGAGCACTCGACGATGCTGCGGGTCGAGCGGTAGTTTTCGAGCAGGTCGACGCTTACGGCTTCCTTGAAGTGGTCCCGCGAGAACGCGACGATGTTGTCGGGCTCGGCGCCGCGCCAGCTGTACAAGGCCTGATCCAAATCTCCAACTACGGTCACGTTTCGCTTCGTGCTGAGCGCAAGCACGATGCGACACTGCACGTTGCTCGTGTCCTGAAACTCATCCACGAGCACGTAGTCCCACTTCGCCCGAAGGCGAAGGCCAAGCTCGGACTCTGATTCGATCGCACGCATCGCGACGTTGAGGAGATCATCAAAGTCGAAGGCGTTGTTGGCGATGAGGATCTCTTCGTACCGGCGCCAGATGGCTTTCGCCTCAGCGGCCAGATCGTCATCCCGGTCATCGATGTCCTGCCAGCGAAGAGCACGGCATTTGCCTTTGCTAATCTTGCCCCGGTGATCGCCGAACTTCACGCGCTTCGGGTCAAGCTCCAGCTCCTTGATGGCCGCTTTGACGCACCGCTCGGTGTCGTTCTCGTCGAAGATGGAGAAGCCCGTCTTCCTTCCTTCCAGGTGTTCCGGCGGGAACGAGCGCATCAGCCGACAGGCCACGGAATGAAACGTCCCCATCCACAGACGCGCAGCCTTGTCTTCGCCTACGAGCTTGGCGATGCGATGGCGCATCTCCGAACTCGCCTTATTCGTAAACGTCACGGCCAGGATGCGAGCCGGGACAACCCCGCGTCCTAACATCTTCGCGATGCGATGCGTAATGACACGAGTCTTGCCGCTACCGGCGCCAGCAGCGATGGACAGCGGGCCATCTCCGAACTCAACCGCAGCTAACTGCGCAGGATTCAAGTCTGCCATTGCGTTCCTGCCATTGCGGTCCACGCCTTGCCCAACCAGGACGATTCCTGGCGTGTGCCGTCCTTTCCATTCCTGCCGAACTGTTTACGCCCGGTCGACTAGCTCCATGAGCCGTTCCCGCACGCCTTCAGCGACGAGCCGGTCGATGAGGCCGACGACCTCGTCGATGCGCTCCAAGCGAGCGCGCGAGCCGTTGCCGTTGGCCTTCTTCTTCTCGTCCCGCCGCCGTCCTGCTGACGCTGCCGCACCTTGCAGGCGCTCGTTGCGCTCTGCAAAGGCAGCGAGGACGGTCTCCTGCGTGGACTGAGACACCTTCGCGGCCTGCTTCTTGGGGCCCTTCTTCTTCGCCGCAGCCTCCCTGGCCGTAGACCACCGGACGTTGGAAACGTAGGCCGTGGTCAGTTGGATGCCCTTGTTCTTGGCCGCCTCGACGACCTCCTTGGCCGCCATGGTCTTCGGGCATGCCCTAACGAAAGCTGCTTTTTCACCGAACGTGCTGTCGCTGCTCATGTTCCTTGATCTCTCCTCGAAGAGGACCATAACCCAACCGTTGCCACCATGTCAACGATGTTCTATGGTGGGCCAATGAACTGGACACCCGTGAACAAGACGCTCGCCGACTGGGAGAAAGAGGCAGGAGGCTACGTCATTCATTCAGGCACGCTTCTCTTGACGAAGGATGGCATCTGGTTCTGCGGGATGATAGGCGCTGTCCTGGTTCCGATGTCGGAAGAAGTCCTCGACCGGTACGACCTGAAGAACCCGGAGACAGGGCTTCAGCTTGCCATCTTCAGCTCCATGAACCAGCCACCCGATGCGCCGGAACGCTTCTCGGGAAACGACATTGTTCTCGCGTTTAGCGACACGGAGCTTCCTCCCGGCGCGCCATCGGCTTGCTACCGTAAAGAGAACGGACTCGTCGTCTGCAGCTGTGGCGACGACTACTAGGCGCTGCGCCAAAAGGAGGACGTACTGCCATGAACATCAACACCTGGATATTCTGGTGCACCACAGCGGCCATCGCCATCCAGGTCATCGGATGGGTTGTCGTTGGTCTTTGGTCACGGCTGCCATGGGAGCGACGGCGCCACAAAGGGCGCGCCAAGGACCACAGGCCTCGCGACTAAAATGTGTCAGCGCTGCGCCAGTCGATGAGCGGTAGCTCGCGCTGGCGCGGGTTAGCGGTCGCCTGGCCCTTCTTGCCGAACATTTGCCCGAAAACGTGCTCTTCAGCCTGGTCGCTCGTCAGGTTGAGGCCATCGATGACCTGGGCGATGGTAGCCGTTTTGTCGACGAGCATGGTGCCCAGGATGTTGTCGATGGTCCCGGCAGCGTCGAGATAGACGACAGTGCACTTGTTCTTTTGTCCAATACGGTGAATCCGATCTTCTGCCTGTACCAACATCGCTGGCACAAACGAACGTTCGAGGAACAGCACCTCGCTGGCTGCTGTGAGCGTGAGCCCGACGCCTGCCGCCTGGATCGAGCAAACGATAACGTCTAGCTCGCCACGCTGAAAGGCATCTTTGTCGGCCGTGCGCTTCTCTTCGCCCATGCCGCCGATGATCTTGCCTACGCGGAACGTCCGCTTGCCTTGCCGGCTGTCGAACTCGGTTTCCGCGAGGCGCTTGGCAAGCACCTCGGTTACGTCGCGATGGTGCGCCATGACGACGAGCGGTCGGCCCGTACCCTCAGCGTGCTGCACGATCCAATCGACCGCGTAGTCTATCTTGCCGACGGCGGCCAGGTGTCGCAGGCCTGTCATCTTGGTGATGGCCTGCGCTCGCAAGTGTTTCTTCAGCGCCTCGGGGCCACCGTTCGCTTCGACCCACACCGCGAAGTCGTCAGCCGCCTTCTGGTAGGCCTTGGCTGACTTGTCGTCGAGCGCGATGAGCTTGGTCTGCCGGCTCTTCTCGGGCAGGTCGAGGATGTCCTTCGTGCGCCGCAGCATGTAGCGGCTCGTCAGGATGCTGTTCAGCTCGGCCTCGTTGCTTGACCCAGAGAAGTTCCAGGTCTTTCCTGGGCGCCCAGGAATGCTGTCGAGGAACCCGGCAGCGTACCGCGTGCCGAACTTGACGTAGGAATCCCAGCGCTGCGAGTCGATCATGTAGAGCAACGACCACAGCTCGATGGGTCGGTTCATGATCGGAGTTGCCGTGAGCAGGAAGCGCTTGTGCCGGACGTGCGCTGCGAGGTCAGCGACGGCGACAGCACGCTTGCTGCCGGCGAGCGTCTTCTGCCGCGTACCTGGCTTGCCCTTCTGCTTCATGTTTTTCGCGTAATGAGCCTCATCTACGATGAGTGTGTTCAGTTCGATCTTGAGCAGCATGGCAAGGTGATGCGGCAGAATATCGTAGTTCGCAACGATGACGTCAGCGGCCTCGTAGCGCTGACGCTCGTAGGGCTTCGTGCCGGAGCACACAAGCACGCCGAACTCGCTGCGCCACCGGTTCATCTCGCGAGCCCACTCGACGCGCATCGCGGCGGGGCACACGACGATGACGCGTTTGTCGGCAGCGGCACAGCTGGTCATCGTCTTGCCTAACCCTGGCTCGTCAGCGAGGAGACCCGTTTTGTACTTGTCGAGCCAGGCCACTCCTTCGACTTGGTGCTTCATCGCGATGGCTGGGATAGCCCGAGCTGGCGCTAGCGACGGCGTCGGTCGAGGCGCGTCTTGAGCGGTGGCGTCCTTCGCGGCCTCATCGTCGCGCTTCTTTTCGTCCTTGGCGACCTCGCTGGCTGGCTTCAGCTTGACGTCGTTGAAGCCAAGAAACTCGTAGCCACGTTCACCCGGCTTGACTAGGCCGACGCGCTGGTTGCCGCTCTCGGGGCTCACCCAGCCGACGATGCGCTCGCGCCCCTGCGGGTCGATGACTACGTCGCCCTTCTGGAGCTTCATCGGAGCGACGCCGCTCTCGCCGGTCGCTTCCTTCGGCGCACCAGTCGGCTTCGTCGGCGGTGGGGGGATCTGAACCTCGCGTGGGATCTCCATCAGGTTGCCATCCACGCCTTCCATGAGCTGGCCGGGGAAGGATACGCTGAGCGCCGCGAGCCCGAGCGCCATCGAGCGCTCGTCACCTGGGATGACCCAGCACTTGCTGGCCGAGTCGAACATCCTGCCTTGGATGTTGCGCACGGCGTTGACGAAGCCTGCACTGTACGGCGTGCATAGCGCAATACGCCCGTCCTTCTGGCGCACCATGCGAATGCCGTGCTTCTTGAAGTACAGCTCCGAGAGGCGGTCGGCCACGCGCGAAAATCCGCACGCCAACGCGATGCGCTGACACGCCGCGATGACGAGGTTCTTCTGCTGGTCGGGATAGCTGATGGCGAGCGACGCTTGGTAAACGGCCTTGTTGCAGAGACGTCCCGCTGTCGCGTTCTTCACGTCTTTCGCGAGCGCTTCCCGCAGGCGCTCGGGCGCGATTTCAAGGACGCTGGCGATGGCAGCGCGGTCCGGTTCGGACTCGAACTGGCCCTTGTGTGGCAACATGTACTTGTCGGCGCAAATCGGCCCGTAACCTACCTCGATGCTGTGAGCGTCCAGTAGCTGCCGGCCGCAAAAACAGCAATGCGACGGGATGTCTGCAGCACCCGGCGCGCTGTACGTGCGCTGCCCTTCATCGTTCGGCTCGAACTCGACCGGCTCGGCGCTCATTTCTCAGCCTCCGGTGGCCACGGCGTGGGCTGCACGCACTTGGTCGTACACGGCCAAGAGGGTGTTCGCCCGCGATTCGAGGTCGCCGCCGGCCGGGCTGTCGCCCTTCGTTGGCGACCCGGCCTTTCGCAGTAGCACGGCGATGTCGCCGTACAGCGCGTTGCAGAGCGCCAGCAGAACGATGTCGAGCCCATGTTCTTCGCACGCTGCTCCGAACACGTTGGTGAGCCGTTCGAGCGCCTTGTGCTGCCCAATGGTCCAGCCTCGACTCGCTACGACGTCGCGAATCTCCGCGTAACGCTCGTGAACGGCTTCGCTTTTCGGCATGGCGCCAGGGTACCCTACCCGACCGATCTTGTCACCACGTTGACGCCGTGTCAACGTCCGACGTATAACACGCTGCATGAAGCGAGGCGAAACCGACGCCGACACCTGCCGCATCAACGGCTGGGTCGTCGGCGACCGACTAGAAGGCGACGAAGGCTTCGGGCCCGACGTCATCGAGATCACCGCCATAGGGGAAAAGCTCATCTTGGCGAAGTGCATCACCAGAAGCGAAGGAGAGATGACGTGGACGCTCACATGTCGCGACTGGAAGAAAGTCGTCGTTGACAATTAGGCGCCGAATCTCTTAACCTGATATATTCGCCTGGAGACGACCACCATGCGCCCCGACTTCCCCAAGCTTCTCTGCGAACGCGAACGCATCGGCAGCTCCACCAGGAGCTATCGCGACGTGCGGCGCCAGGAGAACAACCTGCAGCTCGTCGAGGGCGATGATGGCGTCGAGTCCGACGCGCCTCGCAAGAGGTCGATGAAGAAGCCGCAGGTGGCTGGCTACAACAACAAAACTTTGAACGAGAACCTGAACCCGCTGAAGAAGTGGCTCCTCAAGAACGTCGGACGCCCGTGGAACAAGGTCTACTCGGAACTACGGCAGCAGTTCAAGCCGACGAGCGCGATCAACCTGCACATCTACGAGCATTTGTTTGGATACGTCGAGCTTCACGCCTCGATCAACGACAAGGGCGAGGTGTGCGGCCAGCCGCACTGGCGCGAGCCGCGACCGCTCCAGCACGGAGAACTCTACGTCGACAAGCACGGCATCCTTTGCAACCCGCGGAGGCGCCGCGGCGAAACCACGAGGCATGGTTTGCGGCAACCACCCACGGCACGCCCTGCAGACTACGTTGCCATCGACAAGTCTTCGGCGCTCGCGAAGGTCGATGGACTCTGGTACCGCGTGGCGACCATCACCCGTGAGCGGACCTTGTGGGATGGCTGGAAAGACATCTGGAGCGAGGCGCACCACGACAAGATCAACCCCCGCACCGTCTTCGGCTGGCCGTTCAACATCGTTGCCGTGAGCCGCAAGCAGCTCTCCACGAAAGAGCTGCGCAGCTACGGCCTGGTCAACGACCAGATGTCAGCCTAACCGAGGTTCTCCCAGCCAACCGTGGCGTAGCAGCTGACGCCATCCCAGTGCTTCTTGTTCACGCAGCCACGCAAGAACGCGTCGGTGCCCATGTGCGCCTTGTAGTAGCCCTCGGCCTCGGCCTTCGTCACGCCGTAGAAGATGTGGGCCACGACTGGGTAGTCGACACCGACATCCTTTTCGAAGATGTTGACGTGCAGGGCCCAGCGGGGAGCGACGTTCCGTGCCATTTTCACTCCGCAGCGAGGAAGGTAGGCGTCGACTCTTCGAACGCGGCGCTGGCGCCGAGCTGCGCTGGAGTTCCAGCTACCAAAATAGCGCCCGTGTCTTCGTCTCGGAACGATGGCACGACGGCTTTGGGAAGACGGCCACGCGGCCAGAGTGACTCCTGCGGTCGGATAATGAAGCCCTCAGACTTCGTGGGCGGCTCGTCTAGCGACGTTCCGAACACCACCTTGTACGACAGCCCGATGATGGTCTGCGGCGGATCGAGAGGTCGGAAGTCGTGCTTGTCTCCGTCCAGAACCGGCTGGCCCAGGAACGTGTAATCGGTCGGCTTCTGACACCTAGGGCTTGTCGGATACTTCGCGCACGGCCTAGGCATCCAGAACACGACCGCGATGCGCCGGCCGCGATTGAACTCGTGCTCGACGTACGACATGTTCGAGCCGGAGAAGCTGAAGGTAAGGTCGTAGTTTTTCGCACCCTCAGTTCGCCCTGGAACTTTCGTATAGTCGTAGAACGACAGCTTCGGAAACATGTCGAACAGGTCTGGAAACACAAGCTCCCACGGGATGTCACTAAGAACGTTGGGCCTCACGTAGGGCACAAGCCCACGAGACTTGCAATCGTCCACGTGCCATTCTGTGGCGGCAACGAGCATCCTCAACCAAGCGACTGGCTGCATCAGGAGCGACTCGATGCGCGAGTATTTGGCCATGTTCTGCTTGTCAGCGATGGGATTGTTCCCAGTGTAAAGCAGGCATGTTGAGCGACAGGCGTCGTTCGAGCCGACACAAAGACCAAGCCCTTTCATCGGCAGCTTTCGCTTTAGCTCATGAGCTACGTCGAGCGCTAGGCGGTGCGGCATTAGATTCGGCCCTCGGCTGCGTCCCGGTCGCACGCCCTTGACCTTTTTCTTGGCAGCCTTTTCCATCTTGGCGTTGATGGACATAAAGGCTCTCTTCATCTTGCTTGGCGTATCGTAGGCCTTGATCACCGGATTTTCGACAGCAGGCAGAACCCGCTGCAGGAGCTGAGACCAACCTTGTCTCTCCACCTGAAAATACGGCAAAAGAAGTCGATGAGCGTCCTTCTCGCTTAGAGCCATCACCTCATCCGCAGAGAACGGGCGTCCGCTGATAGGCTCAGACAACCCAAGATTCCTCAGCGCATGGCCTGGCATCTTTGCTGGCGCTGTAGGGTTCGGCTCCAGATCGCCATGTTCCTCGCGCTCTGTAGTGAACAGGTCGCCGTCGTACATGAGCGGCGTGTGTTTGGGGTAGATTTTTGACGCTTCTTCTACCGCCTCAGCAAGCGTTACTCCTTCGAGGAAGGCATCAGGGCCGTCCGCGTCGCCGAGTGTGTATCCTCTTTGGAAGCTCATCGAAACCTCGCGGCGCCACCATACCCCAGTGCCGAGCCAACAAGGAAGGCAACGGCGCTCTGCCACCAGTCGCCGACTGTAGAGCCACCGCTCTGAAGCCATGGCACGAGGATGCGCTGCCAGAACTCGGGCTGCATGAACGCGTGAAAACCATGCGCACCTGTCGGCTTGCCATCCGGGCCGATCATGCTTGCCTGACCGAAATCAGCAAAAAGTAAGTTGCTACCGATGCTGTACAGCGCATCGGGCTGGACGCTGACAGGGAGCGTCCCTCCAGTCTTGAAACTACGACCCGAACGCTGCTCGACTGCAGCTCGTGTTGCAGCCAACGTCTGCGAGCCCGAGGCCCAGATGACACCTGGTTGGCTCGTCGAAGGATTGGCATTGCTTGACACCGAGGCGAAGAAGAACTTCGTCGGGTCGCGCATGACCTCAAGCGCGTACTCGACGAATCCTGCGACGGGAATAGCGCTTGAGCCAGGCACGGACTCGTAAGCCGAGTCGCCAAGGACCGCTCCAGTGATGCGCGCGCGGTCCTGCGGGTTCATGAGCAGGCGCTTCCAAACTTGGCCGCCTGCGCTGAATGAGCCGAGGAAAACGCGCCCTACCCGTGATTCATCGAGCCCAATGCGCTTGAGCAAGTTTGGGAGATAACGACCGCTCGTGTCTGCCTGAAGGATCGAAGAGCAGATAGGCGGCGTGGAACCATCGCCAGTGCAAACAAAAAAATGCCTAATGGCGCCAGGGACGGTGGCGCCAGGCGCCTGCGCGGCGTTGATCGGACCAGCGAACAGAACAACGTCTGGAAGAGCTGTTGTCGTCATCGCTGTCCCTGAAACACGGGCCTCAAACCATGCGCGTGCAACACGGAAAATTGTAACACGCGGTAGTTGGTGAGCGCGGGTCTGTTGCAGATTTTTTCGGCCGTCTCACCGCAGAACGTGCAGCGGCAGCGGATCCAGTAGCGCCCGATAGCGTCAGGTCCAGCTTCCCACAGCGCATGAGGATGCCCAGGAACAGGCTGCATGGGTCACTCCGGCGGCTCTTCGAACCAGACCTCGTAGCTCTCCGCTGCATGCTCGTCGAGCGCTTCTGCTATCGCCGCGACGAGCAGTTCTGCGTTGTCCGTCGTCTCGACCACGACTGGCAGCGCAGCAACTTCTGCTCCGGTGCGACTGATCTTGATTATGACGTCCATCAAAGCTCCAACTTTGGATCGGGGATCGTGTCTGGTGGCGGCGGAACCACAGCGTCCGCACGAGCCCGAGCGCGACGTCCGACGGTTGCCTTCAGATCACGCTTCCACTTCGGGAACGACTCGCTGAACACCTGGCGTTCCTTGCCTCGTTCATCGCGGATGATCATGTAGCCGCCGTCGGCGAGCTGGAACGGCGCGGTGAGCTTGCCCATGTGGTCGAACTGCGCCGTCGGTGGCGCCTGCGGGTCGAACCAGTCGGGATAGACAAAATTGCTAACAGGCACGAGGCCGCTCGCACCCTGGATCGACACTTCGATCTCGTAGCTCTGCGCTTCGACTGGATCTGCTAGCTCGTCCGCAACTCCACCACCTTTGCTGTCGTCGTGCCAGCCGTTGACCGTGGCGTTTCCGAACATCTCGACGATCTCATGAGAGCAGGCGGTGGAGATGCTGTTGACGCCTTCGCTGAGTGAGCCGTCATTTTCGAGGATGGTCATCACCAGCACGAAGAGGCAGTACGTCCCGTCAGTGTTCTCGGTGTGGTAGGCGAGAGCACCGGGGACATCAGCATCATTGTCGACGAAGTAGGCGATGCTGTAGCCAGCTGGAACAGCTTCTGCGTTCTCGGCGTACACGACCGGAACCGGCTCGCGACCGTAGGCCGGTCCGACGTCACGGCTCAGCTGGATGCAACACGCCGCAGCGATGAGCCGCAGGAACATCGGCGTGATGCCTGGGACCGTCGAGCGGTTGACGAGTGCGACGCCACGAAGCCTCATTTCAGCACCTGTAGATGGTGTTGTTATCAGGTTGGAAGCCAGGCGCATGAAGAGCGTCCAGCGCAGCCTGAACCTTGGCGTCTCCGAACGACGGGTCAATTTCGTGTTTGAACACCATCGCAAGGTGCTGCTTGACGAGCACGGTCTGCTCTTCGGTGAGTGCTGCCGGCTTCGCCACCTCGAAGAAGCCTTGCAGCCAATAGCAGAAGTCTCGGCTCGTCATGGCGTCGCCTCGACCGCAACGAACGTCGACAAGTCGGCCTGCACGCGCACACGCCGGCCCTGGCGAGCTGCGCGGCGGCGGGCAACCGGACTCTTGCGTGGTCGATGTCGCTTACGTTTCATAGCGTCGACACCCCGAGCGCTTTCGCCACGTCCGAAACGATGGGGAGCTTCGAGGCGTGCGCCTCGCCCACCTTGACGGGCGGCAGGCCATCAACCAGCGTCTTGACCTCGCGGTACGAGGCCAACACCTTGCCAGCGGAGACCTTCACGCCGTCTTCCTTGCCGCTTGTTTTTGCGGCGTCGATGGCAGCCTGAAGCGCAGCAAGAGCGTCATGCGACGTCTGCAGGGCATCGTCGACCTTCTTCTGACTGTCGGCGTCGGGATGACCGCCAAACCAGTCTTTCGAAACCTGCTCGGCAATCGACAGCGCGTCGCCAACGAGCAGCGCGCCCGTAGCAGCCTGCTGAATCATGGCCATCAGGCCAGCGCACCCCGTCATCGCAACGGTTGGCATCCACGTTGTGCAAAGCACGAAGACGGCCAACAAACCAGAAACCAGAGCTTTCCTCACGTCGATCCTCCGAACAATTTGTCGAGCTTTGCGCCCACGCCTTCGACGGTGAGCCAGTCGGCCAAGCCTAGCCCAGTGGCGACGAGAAGGACACCTGTTGCGACAGCGTAACCCGCCACGTTCTTCTTCTCGTCCTCGGTCATGCCACGACCGAATACATGCTGGACGCCCCAGTAGCCGATGGTGCTACCGCCGGCCAGGCCGAGCATCAGCGCAAAGGGCCGAGCGTTCTCGTTCATTGGGCCTTGGCGTGTCGCGCGTAAGCGGCGAGGTTGTGCTCCCAAAGCTCTTCGTCGGCACGAGCGCACGCTTCAGGATCGCGCAAACGCCCAGGCTCTTGGAACACAGTGGCAAGCCCGACCACCTCCTGCTTACGAACGGGAGGTATGTCAGCAGACAGCCGATGGCGACGCATCAGTTTCGCTCCTCCGGCTCACAGCCACGTCGAAGCGCTGCTTCTAGCCGGGCCGCAGCTTCCGGGTCGCGCGCAAGGTTAGCGAGCCGGCGAGCAAAGTGGACCGTCCTCAACGGGAGTCGTGCCGGGCTGCCGGCGTCCAAGCCAATGCACTCTGCTCCAGCTGCTGCCTGACACTCGCCACAAGGCACTTCGAGGTCAGCCTCGTGGTTACACCGTGGTGGCTTCATCTGCTTCTAGCGGGGCCAGAAACCCCGTCCTTCAGGGCGGGGAGGAGGCCCCGCCACGTTGTTTCTCGATGTAGCGCTTCACGACGTCGAGCGGCGCTCCCCCGCACGAAACGGCGCAGTA
>Ga0334722_10000723_pt1 | contig 46398 bp, 54 predicted proteins | sample C3_bottom_MG_FD_207210 | JGI IMG/M metagenome (GOLD analysis project Ga0334722, IMG submission 207210) | Sediment microbial communities from Yellowstone Lake, YNP, Wyoming, USA - C3_bottom | ecosystem: Environmental > Aquatic > Freshwater > Lake > Sediment | place: USA: Wyoming | collected...
GTTATTGGCGAGGCCGTCCTTGACGACCTTGACGTTGTTGAAGAAGATGTCCGCCTTCTCTTCTTTAAAGGATATGCCCGAGTAGCCGACCGCGCAGATGATCCTGCCCCAGTTGGCGTCGTTGCCATAGATGGCCGTCTTCACCAGGCTTGAGTTCGCCACGGCAAAGGCCGCCTTCTCCGCATCCTTCTCGCTCCGTGCACCCTTCACCAGCACCTCGACAAGCTTGGTAGCGCCTTCGCCGTCCTTTACCACAAGTTCAGCCAGTTCATACGTGATCTCGTCGATTGCCTTCTGGAATCTCGCGAGGTCCGGGGACTTTGCGTTTATCGGTTCATTTCCTGCCAGACCGTTTGCCATCAGCAGGACGGTATCGTTCGTCGACATATCTCCGTCTATCGTTATCCGGTTGAACGACCGGTTGACAGCACTTTTCAGGACAGCGGACAGTGTCTTCCGGTCAACGGCAAAGTCGGTCAGGATAAAGCAGAGCATGGTTGCCATGTTTGGCGCGATCATCCCTGCACCCTTGCATATGCCCGAGATTGTCCCGTTCAGATTGCCGATCTTCAGCCTCTTATGCACAACCTTCGGAAAGGTGTCTGTCGTCATGATCGTCTTGGCGACCCCATCGAGGTCAGCCTTGCCGATTCCCTTTGCCAGGGCCTTCAGCGGCTGCCTGATCCGCTCCATCGGCAGCGGCGTGCCGATGACGCCGGTTGAAGCGATATAGACGAGGTCCTGGCTGAGACCGGCCTCGTTTGAGACGATGCTGATCATCTCCCTGGCGTCTTTCATGCCCTGCTGCCCGGTGCAGGCATTTGCATTGCCGCTGTTGACAACGATGGCCTGGCCTGCGCACGAGGCGATTTTTTTGATGCAGATCTTCACTGGTGCGGCCTTTACCATGTTTGTCGTGAATGTCCCTGCCATATCAGCCTCGACTGCGGAGACAATAAGGGCGATGTCCTGCCTCCCCGGTTTCTTTACCGCCGCCTCGACTGTGGAAAATAAAAAACCCTTCGGTGCCATGTTCTTCATGTAATAACTCTCCTGTCTTTGTTGTTGTTCGTCATTCCCGAAGTTCTCAATCGGGAATCCAGAGTATGATTCTTTTTTATGATTTACTTTCTGTCTGGATACCCGATAACAGTCCTCGGGTATGACAACCTCTGTTATTGTCCGTCATTTCGTCTGCGTTTCATAACGCCCCCGGCCTCTCTTATCTTAAGGGGAGGCCGGGAGGGGTTATGATGGCCCATCTATGGAAACAGTGCCAGGTTTCTGAGGCCCTCGGTCTCATCGAATCCCAGCATAAGGTTCATGTTATGCACTGCCTGACCGGATGCCCCTTTTACAAGGTTGTCGATTGCAGATACGATGATCAGCGTATTCGTCCTTTCGACCAGTTTTACTCCGATGTGGCAGAAATTCGTGCCCCTGACGTTCTTGATGTTCGGGTAGACGCCCGGGTCAAGCACCCGCACAAACGGCTCGGTCCTGTATGCCTGTTTATAGGCTTCAAATACCTTCTCCTGCGTCATCTTCCTTGCCCCCCCCGCTGCGCTGACGGGGGCATAGATCGTGGTAAGTATTCCCCTGTCGACCGGGAGCAGATGAGGGGTGAAGTTCACCGTAATCTTTTTCTTTGCCAGCCCGGAGAGTTCCTGCTCGATCTCGGGTGTATGCCGGTGTACGCCGATGCCATAGGCCTTGAATCCCTCGTTTACCTCACAAAATGAGACGGCCAGGTCAGCCTTCCGCCCTGCACCGGTCGTGCCTGACTTGGAATCAATGATGATTGCCGAGGGATCGATCATCCTGTTTTTCAGCGCCGGCATCAATCCGAGGATTGCGCTGGTCGGATAGCAGCCGGGGTTGGCGATCAGCCTGGCTTTTCGGATCTTTGCTCTGTAGATCTCGGGAAGTCCATATACCGCTGCTTTGAGTGTCGCTCCTTTTGTATGTGGCAGGCCGTACCAAAGCTCATAGGTCTTTCTGTCCGTAATCCGGTAGTCTGCAGAAAGGTCGATCACAGCCTTCTTGTTCCTGAAGAAAAAGTCGACTGCTTCCTGGGAGGCGCCGTGCGGAAGTGCCAGAAAGAAGAGGTCCGCCTTGTTAAGAAGTTTCTCCCGATCCATGGGCTCGTATATCAGATTGTCAAAGGCATCGAGATGAGGAAAGAGGGCGGTTATCTTCCTGCCGGCCGACTTTTCGGACGTTGCCGCTGTCACCTTCACCTTCGGATGGTTTGCCAGGATCCGCAGGAGTTCAACACCCGTATAACCGCTTGCCCCGCATATTGCCGCCTTGATCATTGTCTATCCTCCATATGGTTTACTTTCTGCCTGGATACCCGACAACAGTCCCCGGGTATGACGGTCTTTATGTTGTTGGCTGTCGTTCCTGAAGTTTTTAATCGGGAATCCAGAGTATTTCTGTTAACTTTCTGTCTGGATACCAGATTACCGTCCTAGGGTATGACATCCAATTTAATAAAAAAAGGGCTCGTGACACACGAGCCCTTTTCATGCTGACTATATATAGAAAGCTGCGGATTATCTCTTTGAGAACTGGAAACGCTTCCTTGCACCTTTGAGACCGTACTTCTTTCTCTCTACTTCTCTCGGGTCTCTGGTGAGGAAACCTTCCTTCTTCAGCTTTCCTCTCATGTCTGCATCCATCTTGAGCAGTGCGCGTGAAATGCCGAGCCTTATAGCTCCTGCCTGTCCTGTTGGGCCGCCCCCGGTCACTTTGGCAGTGATGTCGTGCTTGCCGGTTGCTCCGACGAGATCGATCGGTTGATGGATAATCATGCGGAGGGTCTCCCTCGGGAAATAGGTGTCAATCGGTTTTTTGTTGACAACGATCTTTCCTGTGCCCGCGGCCATGACGACCTGGGCGATAGAAGTCTTTCTCCGTCCTGTTGCGCTGTACTTAATCTCTGCCATATACGATAAACTCCTTTATTCCTTTTATATTATTGCAATACTTCAGGGCTCTGTGCCTGATGAGGATGGTCAGGTCCGCTGTATACCTTGAGCTTCTTGATCATGGCCCGGCCGAGCCTGTTCTTCGGGAGCATGCCCCAGACCGCCTTCTCGATGATCTTCTCCGGCTTCTTGTTCAGGAGTTCCTGTGCCGTAGTACCCTTGATGCCGCCGACATATCCGGTGTGGTGGTAGTAGACCTTGTCGGTCAGCTTATTACCGGTCAGTTTGACTTTGTCGGCATTAATGACGATGATGAAATCGCCGGTGTCTGTATTCGGGGTGAATATTGCCTTGTGCTTGCCCCTGATATAGGTCGCAATCTTTGTAGCAATCCTGCCGAGCACAGCATCCTTCGCATCAACAACATACCATTTGTGTTCTACTTCATTCTTTTTAGCAAAAAGAGTCTTCATCGCTATTGAAACACCTTCCTCGAAAATTAGATTAAATAATGTACTGTAAATGTATACAAAAAGTCAAATAAATATAGAACAACCGAATTGCCCGTCAGACAGGGCTTGATAACCATAAAATCTCTGTGTCCCGTCATTTCAATCTGTTATTATAACACGCGGGGGCAGGATGCGACGGGAAACCCGGTGCATCTTCTTCATTATTGCTTTCAGTTCGCCGGCCGGCTCGATAGCAGAGCAGCCCGGACATAACGGGATTCTGCTATAATACGTTTACTATTCGTTAATGAATCATAAAGTAACAAATTGCTGTAGTTCAGGGGATAGAATATGTTATTGAACCAGTCACTTTTGGTGAGTAAAAAGACAGTGCGCCGCTTTTCCAGCCGATATTCGCCTGTTCGCTTATTGGGAGGTTTTTCATGATTAGAAAATGTCTTTTCCCTGCTGCCGGTTACGGGACAAGGTTTCTGCCGGCAACCAAGGCGATGCCGAAGGAGATGCTCCCGGTCCTGTCCAAGCCGTTGATCCAGTACGGGGTTGAGGAGGCGATGGAGGCCGGCCTCACTGAAATGGCGATCGTCACCGGAAGGGGCAAGCGGGCGATCGAGGACCACTTTGACATCAGTTACGAGCTTGAACACCAGATCAAGGGTACGGACAAGGAGCAGGCCCTTGCTGACATCAGGCATATCATAAATACCTGCACGTTTTCCTACACCCGTCAGATTGAGATGAATGGTCTCGGCCATGCCATATTGACCGGTGAGACGCTTATCGGGCAGTCGCCCTTTGGCGTTGTGCTTGCCGACGATCTCTGCATTGGGGAGGGCGAAGGCGTTCTCTCCCAGATGGTCGCCCTGTTTCACAAGTACCGCTGTTCGATCTTCGCTATCGAAGAGGTAGACCCCCAGGAGACGGACAGGTACGGCATCATCGAAGGGGACAACATTGCCGACGGCGTCTATATCGTCAAATCCATGGTAGAGAAACCGGCACCTGAAAACGCACCGACAAATCTCGCCGTCATCGGGCGGTATATCCTCACCCCTGACATATTCGACATTCTCCGCGAGACAAAACCCGGAAAGAACGGGGAGATCCAGATCACCGATGCACTCCAGACACAGGCAAAGAACGGAATGGTCATTGCCTACAAATTCAAAGGCACAAGATACGACTGCGGCAACCTCGAAGGATACGTAAAGGCAACCACAGAGCTATACAGCAAGATGCTGGCAGAGCGATTGTAAAAAAGCGGTGCAAGCGAATACAGGCTTCAGATCAGCCCCGGGTTGCTGATATATTACAGGTTCCCCCGTGCCCTTGCCTCTTTTCATTTTGCACCCACCGAAGACGCCAGCAGGGGCTTTCATTGTTTTTTCAGGTCGATTTCCTGTATCTTAAAACCGTTGCCGGAGTGGCGGAATGGGCAGACGCAAGGGACTTAAAATCCCTCGGGGGAAACCCCGTACCGGTTCAAGTCCGGTCTTCGGTACCACTTTAAAATCAAGCACTTAACCCCGTTTTAGGTTAGGTGCTTTTTATGCTTAAAAACACCTGTTAGACCTTTGTTAGACCTTTTGCCCGTGACCCTTCAGACCGTTAGACCTTTTTTGACCCTTATTAATGTTGCACCCGCAGTGATTGGAGTATCAGGAGTGTTTTTAATCCATTGTATTAATTTATATGGGTTATTAGTAACTCTTATTTGACAAAAAGATGGCTAGTTTAAGCCATTTGCAAAAGTTAAGTAACTAAATATCGTTAAAAATCAAGGGTTTACAGTTGACCTATTCCGTTTAATTTGCTACAATCAAAGTAGATTGAAAGTGATTGAAAAAGGGAGAGGCACAGCGGGTAACTGTGCCTCTTCGGGGTACTGCTAAACCTAGTGTTGTTGCACACCTAGTATAGCAGACCCCCGTTAATTCCTTCAATCCCCCTTACAGGCAAAGCACTGTTTAAAATACCCTTTGGGTATTGCAGCTACACTATTGTCTGAAGTGAAGAGGTAATGAGAAAATGACAGCGGTTGAACTCAGGCACAAAGCAATAACAGGGGATGCACTGCATGAAACAATTTATAAACTTACGCAGCTTGAAGAGGCTGCATATATAACCCCGTTTCTATTTCAAGTCCATGAAGCATGGCATGTATTTAATAAAAGTTCTCTACGGGACAAAGAAAGAAAAGTGTTACTTGGGTTTAATTATGCTTTCCCGTTTCCGTCTCTAGGGTGGGTAGCTTTCCCTTTAGACAAAAATAAATACCTGTTTTTACAAAAGACCTCTATTGTAAAGCACAAAAACATACTTAAAAAGGATATGCCGTTAGCTAACGTGCTAATTGGCTTTAAACCTAATTGTGGTATCCCGTTAGATTATTTTGAAAAAACCCTTGAATGGGCTGCTTCATCAACCCTAAAGAAATGATACTTGCTATCGGGATTGTCCTTTCACTCACGTTAATTTATGGGGTTATATATGAGCAATAAATTGTACACACTTAAACAAGCAGCGGGTTATTTGTCAATGCCGGTAAGCACGGTTAGGAGTATGTGCCACAACGGGGAAATTACCTATGTTAAGAGGCAGACCCGAAACGGCAGGGTTTTTTATATTGATGTAGTTGACCTTGATTCATGGATAGAAAAGAACAAGGTTAAAAAGAGTGCTTGAATATATGCCCCTTTTCTGGTAATCTTGATTATCAACATTATCAGAAAAGGGGTATAGCAGATGAAAACAAAACCGGTGTTACTTAGGGCAGTACCTGAAGACCTTCACAAGGCGTTAAAGATAAGGGCAGCAGCAGAAGGAAAGCAGCTATATGTATTAATCATTGAAATTCTTGATGCTGCTATGAAGACCAAGAAGGGCGGGAAATCATGAAAAAGATTGATTGGGCAAAGATCGAAAACGAGATACAGCCTAAAAAATGGGTACGTGTGGAAAAAGGTATTTATCTTGTAAATAGGACTTATCATATTAAGTACAGCATTAAGGGTAAAGCCCAAAAGGAAACCACGGGTATTAGATTCAACGGCATTAAGGATACCAACATAGGCAAGGTAAGAGATATTTTAACCGTCAAAAAGAATGACGGGATAGTTAACAAAATACCCGCCTTGGTTTACCAAAGAACAACCTTTGAAGACCTTGCAGCGGATTATATAACGGCAGCAAAAAACAAAGGTAATGATCTTGTTACCGCTGCAAAAGGAGTTAAACACCTTGCGGAGTTTTTCGGGGGATATAAAGCGGTTGATATTACAACGGATAAAATACAGGCGTACATCATCAGCCGTCAAAAAATATTTTGTGCCAATGGATATATAAACCGTGACCTTGCAGCATTAAGGCGTATGTTTAAATTAGGATTACACCATACCCCCGCAAAAGTGCAGACAGTTCCATATATTCCGTTTCTTATAGAAAACAATGTAAGAAAGGGATTCTTTACCACAGAGGTATATTTACAGTTTAAAGCACTGCTGCCGGATTGGTTCAAAGGTGCGTTTATTATGGGATATTTTTTGGGTATGAGAGTAGAGGAAATTTTAAATTTAACATGGGATCACATAGACATGGAAGAGGGTCTTTTAAGACTTGAGCAAGACGAAACCAAAAACGACACGGGGCGGCAGCTAGCTTTGAATCTGTTTCCTGATTTATGGGCAGCGGTACAGACACAGCAGGTTTTAATATCACAGTACCCTAAGTGTAATTTACTGTTTCATCATGACGGGAAAAAGATAGTTGATTTTAGGGCTGCATGGGATAAAGCCCTGTTAGTAATTCAGGGACACTTGACTTACAAATGCCGTGCATGTAATGAGGCAATCAAGATTGATTACCGGCAGATGGATAAACGCAAAGGGATAAGCTGCCCTGCATGTGGTGCCGTTAAAATGCGAAGGGAAGACAGGATTTTTCATGATCTTAGACGCACGGCATTAAGAGAAATGAGAAGGGCCGGAGTGTCAGAGGCTGTAGCTATGGCGATATCGGGTCATAAAACCTTTGAAACCTTCAGGCGGTACGATATCACAGACGGTGCAGATATCAAGCAAGCAGCACAAGCAGCAGCAGCAAGACACGCTGAAAAGATTGCAGCACTGACACAGGAGCAGCCGGAACCCACAGGGCCAAACGTGGTTAACCTTTCGGCATTCAGGCGCAAGAAAAGCGCATAACAATTAACAAGGGAGATCGAAAAATGAAGACAGGGAAACAGTATTTAATCTTAATTATGGTGGTGGTAGTATTAGGCGTTATCATGGTCAAGGTACAGGCAAAACAGCCCGTTACTATACCGGCTGCAACGTATACACCTTATACCCCTAATACATCGAACACAGGGACGGCAGCAGTGAAAGCAAATGTTATAATCAGGTCAATGTTAAAAGCACCTTCTACCGCTGATTTTAGCATTACCCCAAGTATTACCGTTAAGCCCGTGACTAAGGGTAACATGACCTCTTATATTTATAGTGTTAATTCTTACGTTGATGCACAAAATTCTTTTGGTGCAAAACTCAGAAATGACTTTACCATTATACTTGCAGAAAATATAGGTGATGCAAAGCAAAGGGGTAACTCTGATTATGATATGTTGCACCCTATTACATGGACAGTAATTGACGCAAAATTACATAAGTAAATAACCGGTTAACCTTTAGGGGCTGCATCTTCACGGGTGCAGCCCTTTTTTATTGAAAGTTGATTAACTCTGTATTTCAGGCTTTCAAAATTGCGCTAGGATCAACAACCGAACCCCAAGACATACCACAGAAGGGGCTTGCAGTCAGGGGCTTAAATCGCTGTTTCCGGCTTACGTGCGGTTATACAGGTAATCTAACAACAAATTTAATACACTTTGTCAAGTAACTCATTGAAAACAAAGCGAAAATTTGACTTTAAAGCGGGAAACGTGGTATAGTATTGAAGTAGTAAAGAGGTAGGAGATTATCAAGGGGCTGCAAATCGGTTAGGGGTAACCGTTGCAGCCCCTTTTGTATTTAATACGGGGCGCAAAAATTATTTTTTACAGGAAAACTGTGTCTCGGTAGTACTTATTATAAGTAGTTAATTAACTTTTGGAGGTAACACAAATGGCAAGGGCAGAAAAGAAAAACAAAAGACCGAAATACGATGACCAAGAGAAGACCACAGCAACGGCATTTATTCCGGTTTGGCAGGACGACATTATACGGCAAATGGCAGATGATAACGGCATAACTTATAGCTATCAGTTACGGCTAATCATTGATACCTATTTTTCTGCATTTAAGGGGGGTAAATAAAAAATGGTTACTTACACTAAGGTTTCAAAATCAGGTATAGCTTTTACTTACAATTTCGGTTACCCCTATCGGGGTGCCGTGCTTGAGTACGGTATGTGCTTTGATTTTGCAGGGTTCGAGATAGACGACACAGCAAAAATGAAAACGAACGTTTGTGCAATCAAGTTACCCACGCATTTAGAGATAAAGACGGCAGCGGAAAAGATACATTGCACTTATGAGTATACGCAGAGGCTAATGATTGACGGCAGAAAAGACACAATAGTTAACGGGGTGTTTGGTAGGTATCAGTAACAAATAATAGCACCAGAAATAATAAATGTGGGTTCATAGTACTTATTATGTAATCAAAATTTATGCAAAAGAAGGAGAAGGAAAAATGAAAACTAAAAAGGTGAAATATGATTGTACAGTACCGGTAAGGATTACATCAGAGCAGATGTTAAACCTACAGGAGTTAGCCGACAGGATGCAGACAAGCAATACTACAATTTTAAGAAATGCCCTTAGTGAATATATAGCAAAGTGTCAGCGGTATGGAATCACGAACATACCCGCTAATTAAACAGATAATAAAAAGGGGGTTACCTGTAACGGGTAACCCCAAAGTAAAGAAACACCACGGCTAGTGGTTGATATAATATATACTTTCAACCACTCTTTATAAACGAGAAATGCAATAACTGAGAATGCAGGAAATGAAGTAAGGAGTAACATAAATGTCAGGACAAGCAATTATAAACGAAGCAGGACAACCCATAACAGACCCTAACCAAAAGGGGAAATCAGATACAGGACTAACCGCAATACTAACGGAAGAACTACAGTTAAAGATTCTTGCCGAATTTATGCGTAACAAAAAATTTGCGCTGTTGGCAGTAGATAGAATAGAGGCTAAATGGTTTGGGCGGGATTGGTTCAAATATATATATGAGGCAACACGGTTATATATACAGGCATATGATACCTTACCGGCAACTAAGGGAGACTTTGCGGATCATTGGCACAGCCTTGAAGCACAGTACCCACGGTTTCAAGTTGACCCCACGGTAAAAAAGGAAATCAACACGTTAGTTGATGCACTTTATTTAAAAGATTTAGACGGCAATTACTCCTTTGATGCAGAATCAGAAATTACACGGAAAAAAATTGCACCTTATATAGAAACAAACGGGGTACTTGATGCCTTTAATACTTTCTCAAAAGCACCACAACCTAATCTTGATAAGCTAATCTATGACCTTCAGCGAGTGAAGAAAGCAGCCACAATACAACCCAAAATAGACAACGGGCTTGATTACTACAATATATGGTTAGAGGGTGCTGAAGACAGGTTGAACAACCCAACACCAAAATTAAGCACGGGAATTGAAAACCTTGACATGGTACTAAGTGGTGGTATTGATGATGGTACAGTAAGCCTTATAGGTGGTTTTCCTGGGGCAGGTAAAAGCGCACTGACATTACAGATAGTACACCATATGGCAATGCAAGGACGCAAGGTCATTATGTATAACAGGGAGATGAGAGAAAAATCTATTTTTGACAGGATCATATCAAGGACAAATAACATACCCTTGTCATGGTTACGGGGTGGGCAGGAAGTACAGGAGACACTAAGACGCATAAAAGCAAGCAGACCTGAAGGACTTGAAAATATATTATTTGGTGATAATAACAATATTACCATTGATAATATCCGTGAAATTGTAGAAGAGAACAGCACAGATGCACCCGCAGTGCTTCTACTTGATTACCTGCAAGTCTTCCCCACACTTCGGGGAAAAGACATAACAGACCCCCGTGTAAGATTAAACTTTAATCTAACCCTGTTGCGTGAAATCGTCATGGACACCAATTGCATTATATTAGCTATTTCCTCATTGAATAGAGAAGGATCAAAAACAGGAGAAATAACCATGCACAGCTTTAAGGAATCAGGTGATGTTGAATACACGGCTGATTACCTAATAGGGTTAGGATTAGCTAAAGATGATTGCGAAGAGAAAACAGGAAAACCTTACTTACGTATGTTAAACATGATAGAGATTGATGAAGCAAAAGCAGCCCAAGAAGGACAGGAAAATATAATACACATGGAAAAGCTGAAGCTGCTAAAATCAAGAAATGATTATACCGGCAACGTCAAACTTTACTTTGATATGACACACCAAAACTTTACTTCAACGCTGCCTGATATATGTTATAAACCTATGCGTAACCCACACGTAGAGGCACTATTGCAGAAGGGGGTTAAATAACATGCATTGGCTTGAAATAGATAATACCCCGTGGTTAGTTGAGAAAATAACAATACAATGGATACCTAAACCCGACATTATAAAAGATATGCGGAAATATCCGTCTATGCTTGCAAGACTTCCCCTGTTTTTACCAAAGAAAAAACGGGAAACATTGAAGGAACCTCTAATTTTAAAATGTGGTAAATATGGTACTGTTGCCTTTATGAAGCAGACACTAATTACAGCAGATGAAAGCTTGTTCATGGAGATCATCGAGAATAGCACCCTTATAAATGACAGATATCAATATCAACTCAACCTTAAGCAACTTTGTAAAACACTCAAAAGGGGCATACTTGATATAGGGGATAGTCTCAATGCCCTTGAGCAAACCACGGTAAAAATTATTGTCCCATATGAAAAAGTAGATTATGCCGGAACCCTTATCACGGTAACTAAGATAGACGGTATAGTAACCGTTACCTTTCCGGCAGTATTCATGGTTAAGGGAGAAAAGAAGACGTTAAGGCAAACCACGTTAATTGACAGGACTATATACAATCAGCTTTCATTGTTCGGGAAAGCATTATATATGAACCTGCTATCAAATACAGGGACAGCATACTATACAGATACCATTAAGGAATGTACTAACCCGCAGAGAGATTACCCGCAATTCATACAGGATGTAAAGGAGCAAATGGAGAAAATGAAGACCCTAAAAGTAATCAAGAGTTTTACCTATAATAAGCGGATTAAGAAGCTATCCTATATAAGATAGTCACTTGACAAAGTTAACCAATTTTGATAATTAAGACCATCCTAACCAATGACGCTTGCGGTTAGGATGGTCTTTTGTACTCCAGGACTTTTTTTTTACAGAAATAAATTCCTAACATAACAGGAATTTTTTTGAGGGTTTCAGGAATTATTTTAGGGGTTTTAGGAATTTTTTTGCGATTCTAGGAATTTTTACCCTTGTAAACCCAATACTAGAGCCACTTTACGCACCCTATACTATTATATAATATTCTATAATATTATATAGCGTAAAATTTTTACTTACGCTTACGCTGTAAAAATGTTTACGTAAGGACTAACGCAACCGCAACCGTGACTTGTTAAGTTAGCACATAAAGACAGAACATTCGCTTCGCTCATGTTCTAACAATCACACACTTTGATTCACTAACCGCAACCGTGACTTGTTAATCTCATATAGTTTTTAACGCAACTTCAACCACACTTGACAAAGTTAACTAATTTTGTGATATCAAGTAAAAGTTACTTTACCCTGATTACCTCAAATGTATATATATCATGCTGTCATTCTCTTGGTACAGATGATAGCATGTTACCTCCCTTCTTACGGGGTTGCACGTTGCGGGTTTCCTCCTTCCTCCCAATACATGCAACCCCACTTTATTATCAATCCCGACCTGATACCCTAACGTACCCCCGTAAGTGTCTTAAATCGCAAATACGGGACGCACAAGGCTATATCATGAGCTAATCAACGTGGGTTCAACTTCAATAGCAAAAGGGGCTATGAGTGGTGTTTTTCTCATAGCCCCTTTTTGTGGGTTGCAGGTTGGTGGTGTTGCGTTAATTAATGCGGATCATAACCCCCTTTACTTTGGAAGCATCAAGCAAACCCAAGTAATTAGCAGCCTCATTTAAACTTGCAAAGGTTGCCTCAATGGAACCCGCAGAGGTAACCGCTTTGCGTTTCGGGCTAAACCCTTTCGGCCTACCCCCACGGTTAGGTTTTGCGGTTGCATCTGCTGCCGGTTTCCTCTTCTTCGCCGGTTTGCGTTTTGCTGCCGGTTTCTTTTCTTCTGCTACTGCTGAAATTTCTGTCTTCATTTACTACCCCCGTTAATTAGATTTAGTTTACTATCCCAGAAATTAAACATGCCTGTCAATAGTATTTATTAATACAACAAACTAAAAGGAGATAACAAACATGGAACAGATAGAGACTTTAGCACAGCAGATTGAAAGTAAAATGAACGAACTAATAAACACAGTCAAGGCACTTAAGACTATCACAGACAAAGGGAGGGTTTAACAATGGAAGTAGAACACATAGTAAGTTTTACAGATTGGGTTATGATGAAGTTTTGTGAACAGAACGAGATACTAGACAGTCTATCTGAAGAGTTAGATAGCAATCATTGTTGCATAGATAAACTAAAGGCAATCACTATGGAACTTGAAAGGGATTTGTTACAACACTTACACATGCAACTATCTGAAAGCATGGACACAGATTAGTATATATCTTAACTCTCTTGGGGTTGTGGTAGGTTGCCTATCACAACCCCTTTGTATTTATTACATCATGATAAAGGACATACAACTAACAGGAGTTTCAGACCTATTCGAGAAAGACCCTACCTTTTCGCCTGTGCTGGTTACTAAGGCTGTTAACACAGCCCTTAATAAGGCTACTGCAATGGGTAAGACAGCAGCAATGAAGGATGTAAGGGCAAGGTACAATGTAAAGCTTTCTGATATCAGCCCTAAGTTTAAAATTAATAAATCTAATTGGCAAACATTACAGGCAGAGTTAAAAGCAGAATCAAGTGATAGACCGTCAAAAGGTATAGTAGCCCGTTTACCTCTTATTGTCTTTGGTGCTAAACAATCAGGAGTTAACTATAAGAGACAAACTAAGAAGGGTGAAAAGATAAGACAGCTTAAAGTAACAGGTGCAAGGGGTGCTGTATCTGTTGAGATTATCAGAGGCAGTAGAAAGACAATAGCAGGTAATACTTTTATAACTAAGATGAAATCAGGACATATTGCAGTAATGGAAAGGACACAAGGTAAAAGGCTACCTATAAGGGAACTTACCGGCATAGATGCCCCGCTGATGTTTGCAAAGAAAGAAATAATAATAGACGTAACAGAGACAATTGAAAAAGAATTTGCAAGATTATTAATAGACCAGTACGACAGATTACAAAATGATTCTGATTAAAACATGCTGCTAAATAGTACTTATATTAAGCTGTATATTTTTTATACAGAAGCGAACACAGCAGCTGAAACATTTAATAAACAGGACATAACCCACCATAAATAAAAGGTACTTCCCAAGGCTTAACGAATGAGGGGGCGAACAGCGGGCGGAATCGAGTTAGCTACAGCCCTTTTCCTTAGCCTTTCCCTTCAGCCCTACCTACCACACATTCAACCCCCGAAAGTCTCTTAAACCCCTGTTTCTGTTGTTCTCAGAAGTATTTATAAGCATGAAGAAAAAAGTTAAAAAAGTACCGGTTAAACTTGGTGAAATCTCAGACCATTATTTCGGGATATCAGCAAGAAGATATAGACAGCTTGCAACCCTTGAGGTTGTACCGGCTGCAAATGATGGCTACATAGACTTTGTAGAATCAGCAGCGGCATTAATTAAATATTATCAGGGTAATAGTATTGGCAGAGAAGTTTCTTTCACGGATGAAAAACAGCGTAAAACAAAAATAGAAGCAGACCACAAGCAATTAAAGCTTGATAAAGAGAAAAACAAGCTGATAGAAACCGCTGTAGCTTCTCAATTGTGGGCTAAAGTGGTTATGTCAGTCAGACAAAAATTACTTAACCTGCCTATGTCCTTAGCCCGTACCGTGTACGGTGCAGAATCCCTAGCGGTTACAAAAGACCTGATTGAAAAATACATCTATGAAATTCTACGTGAGCTATCAGAACCCACACTGAAGAACCCTAAAAAATAATATGGTTACTGAAGACGTAGAAGAGACAGAAATAAACCCCGCTGATTACCCTAAAGAATTAGAAGCGGTGTTAGATGTTTGCAAGTTATTTGCCCCACCAACAAAACAGACGGTAGCAGAATGGGCTGAAGATAATTTTATACTCAGTAGCGATTATTCCGCTGAACCTGGCCTATATAAAACAGATAAAGCACCTTATCAGAAGGGCATATTAGATGCCTTCAATGATGCATCAATAGAAACCATTGTGTTAAAGACTTCGGCACAGGTGGGTAAGTCACTTAGCTTACAAATGATGCTTGCATACACGATAGAAAAAGACCCCGCACCTGCATTAGTTGTACTGCCCACACTTGATAATGCAAAAGCCTTCAGCAAGGAAAGACTAAGCTGCATGTTTCGGGATATCCCCACACTTAGAGCAAAGTTAATCAACGAAGACAAGACGAAAGCAAAAGACACGGACAACACCATACTTTCAAAAAAATATAAGGGCGGGGCTATCTCTTTAGCGGGTGCAAACAGTCCCGCAAGCCTTGCAGCACGGGCGGTAAGATACCTTTTTCTGGACGAAATAGACCGTTTTGAAGTGTCTGCGGGTGCTGAAGGTAGCCCAATACAGTTAGCAATCAAGCGTACAACAACCTATTTCAACAGAAAAATTATCATGTGCAGCACCCCTACCTGCCGTGATTCAAACATAGACAAGGCTTATAATGACAGCGACCAAAGAAAATATCATGTTCCCTGCCCACATTGCGGGGAATTTCAAATTATGATGTTTGGTCAAATCAAGTTTGATACGAACGAGTACAAGCAAAAGGGAAAAATCATCAATGCTTATTATGAATGTCCTAAATGTCAAGGACACATAACCGACAAAGATAAATTAGCCCTGCTGAATAAAGGTAAATGGATTGCAGACAAACCGGCGAACGGTACGGCAGGTTTTTGGATCAATGAATTATATTCGCCTTGGGTTTCCTTTGCGGATATCTCAACTAAATTCCTAGATGCTAAGAAACACAGGGATTTACAGCCGTTTATGAATACTTCTCTTGCTGAATACTTTGAAAACAAGGTAGATACACTTGAAGTAAGCCCACTTTTCAACCGCAGAGAAGACTATAACCCCGCTATTGTGCCACTTGATGCCTTGTTAATCACGGCGGGTGTTGACGTACAGGAAGACAGAATAGAGGTTAGTGTGTATGCATGGGCCGAAAATATGGAATCTTGGAACTTAGATCACAGGGTTTTTCTCGGAAATCCCGCAACCCCCGCAGTATGGGCCGACCTTGACGACTATCTAAAGACCACATATAAACATGAATCAGGCTTAATCATGCCGATACACGCAACCGCAATTGATACGGGTGGTAGTATGACTGATGCAACATACCGATATTGCAAAGGTAAGCTTAACCGGAATATATTTGCAATAAAGGGAAGTAGCAGCAACAACAGCCCGATATACAACAAACCATCTAAGGGCAAGACCAAAGAAGGAAGCAGGGTAAAGTTACACATTGTAGGCGTATCAACAGCAAAGGATACTATTTATAAGCGGCTGCAATTAACGGATGCAGGGGCGGGTTATTTACATTACCCAAAAGCAAGAACCTTAGATTTTTTTGAACAGTTGATAGCGGAAACCATCAAGATAAAAAAACTACATGGGCAAAATATCAGGGTATGGGAAAAGCGAACCTCAGACGCAAGGAATGAAGCACTTGACTGTTTAGTTTACGCAATGGCGGCTTTACATATACTTAACCCGCTATGGTCAAGCCTTCTCAAGAACCATACTACAAAGGTTTATAAGCTTAAAGGTAAGGGAACCCCCGCACCTGTGATAGAAACCCCTGTAATCGAACCACAGGAAGAACTACAGGAAGAAACGCCTATTGAAACCCCTATTATCAAACCTGAACCCACCTACACACAACAAATTATTAAGCAGCGGGTGCAGCGGATTATAAAAAAACCCCGTGGAAATTGGTTAAATAAATCTTATTAAATCTCAATTAGTAGTTATATAAACAAACTAATTAGAGGTTTAAATAATGGGTACACAGAACAAAACAAATAATTTTAATAAAACAAAAGCTGATACCCTATATCAGCCTATATTTACAACCGAACAAGCAGCAGTTATAAACGGCAGCAATGCTGATAGTCTACATACTCATGATTTAAGCAGCAAGGCAGCAGCAAATATTATAACCTTTGCAGCAAATGAGACAGAAGAGACAGCAGCTTTTGATGCAGGAGCAAAAATTGTAATCAGGACAGATTTACTGTAAGGAGATATCAGCAAATGGTAAGCATAGGTAAAGGTGAATTTATAACAAAGGTTTTAGTAGAACCTGCTAACATAATTGGTTTTTTTGACCTATTAAAAAGCAAAGCAACAGATGAAATTAAGGCTGCTGAAATTGCATGGAATGAAAGCACAGAAATTCAGTTAGACAGCCCCTTTCTTCTTGGTATGGTAGATGGTTTTTTAACAGCCGGTGCTGTAAATCAAGCTGCTGTAGACCGTATGACAGCGTTAACAACTGCATTAGCCCGTGAAAAACACGCTACCGAAACACAGTTAGACCCTAAAACTATACCACTTAGAACCTTTAAGCTTAGTCTTTCAGCAGTTCCAGAAGGTGAACAGCCTTTAACATGGGTAACTAATTTTGTATCAAGTGACTGTTACCCCTATATAGAAGACGGTTTCATAATAATTAAATTAATTGGGGTAGTTAATCACCCTGAAGCAGTGGAGGTATTTTAATGTACGCAAGTTATTTTTATTCAGCAGGTGCAACAGCAGCAAACGTGCTTGCTGATATAGGGGCATTATTAACAGGCACAACAGACAAAGCTACATTATCAGCATCATGTAATCAATCAAGTACATCTATTGATGCTTCAGTTTATACGGCTGCATGGACACTCCATGATGCTTCAGCAGGTACAAATGCGAAATGTTACAAAAGAGAATATCCTGATGACGCAACAAAATTTGCTTATTTGGTAGTTGATACAAATACATCAGGAAAAGTTCTCATGAAAGTATATGAAACATGGAATGCCGGAACTCATGCCGGAACAAACCTGTGTTATTACAGCGACCAGACTGGGGGTTGTCCACAGGTGTCGCTTGCAGCGGGAGGCCAGATAGATATTTATTGCAATAATTATTGTGTTCTGATGGTGTCTTTATTTGGAGCAACTTATGGTTCATCATCACAATTGGGATGGACAGGTTTATTTTTTAGAACAAGAAATTCAGCATGGGATACTGTAGCAAATGGATACCCACCATTTGCATGGGTATGGTCATATGCAAGCAATGCTCCTTATTGTTATGCACCAAGAACCCTCAGTGCCGCAGGGGCGGATATTACAGGTGCAAACGCACCAATGAATTTATGCACTATTTTTGGTCAAGGATTAATTGCACCTTCATTAACAGTTCCCGCAGCAGCCGATAAGACACTTAAACATTTACTGATACCTTTCTTTTTTTCATATTATTCCACTGGAAATCTTGGGGGTGATGTTTCACAAAATGCTGATGTCTATATTACAAGTGCAAGTCTCGGCACTAATTTTGATGAATTTGAAATTGGGTCTAATAGATATGTCATATGGTCTTCTTCTTTAAATTACAGAATAGCTGTAAGAAAGGGTTAAGTTATGGCTGATTTAGGAAATATAGGCTATATGTTATCTGCACCAAACTTATCTGGTGATATATTAACCTACTATTCAATATTGTATAGCAATTCGTTTTATTGGGTAGTAACTTCTAACTCTGCTAAGGCAGGTGTTGCAAGGGTAAGAATTGACGGTGTAGTTAAGTTTTTATACTAAAGGAAATACTGAAATGTTTATAAATAATATTCCATACGACAAAAATAAAACCCTTTACTGCTTACTTGCAAATACAGCATATACTGTTTTTCAGGATGTAGACGGTACTTTTAAGGCATTTGCAAGCTGTAGCAACCCCTACAAGGCAGCAGCAGAACACAGCACCTTAAAAGGGCTTTATCAGCTTACTATAGATACATTACCTGATGGTATATACCCTCTAATAACTTATGAACAGATTGCAGGGGCTGCTAACCTAACAACTGATATTATTTTAGGGGTAGTGGAACTTGAAGTAAAAAATAATCTTGAAGTAAGTAACACCATTATATTTGACACAACACAGACAGCCCTTAATAACTCTACCACAACAATACAGGCAGATTTAACAGACGCACTAATAGACATTCAGGGTAGAATTACCGGAGTATCACAGGATTTAGCAGACGTACCTACTATTACAAAACAGGAAATTGAAGCTTCTACCATGCTTGCTAAGGAAGCATCTATTAACACAGCTATTACTGCTATTGAAAATATAACCGGTGGTTCAGGTGCAAGCCTTGCTGAAATTGAAGCTTCTACAGTGCTTGCAAAGGCTTCAGCCCTTACAAGTGTAAATAATAATATTAATAGTAAACCTTCTTTAGCACAAATAGAAGCATCTAACATGCTTGCAAAAGAAAGCACTTCCCAATTTATAAAGGGTAGCGTAGTTACAACGGTAAAAACAAGTGATGCAAGATTAGCTAATCTTGATGCAAAGATATCTGACACTATGAAAACATCAGATCATAGACTTACAAACCTTGATGCACCTATATCAGAGATACCTACTAATCCTATATTATCCGGTAACTCAACAATTGCACGTATTGCAACATTACCAACACTTGAAGAGATTCAGGCAGGGTTAACAATACCAGAAAATATAATGACTTCAACAGACCCAAGACTTGATAACTTAGATGCCCCTGTATCCGGTATACCTGCACTTACAGACGCACTGATTAACAATGCCGGTACGGGTATTGCGTTACTTAATCATAATTACGGGGGTTCAGATGCCCTTAGATTCACAGATGATAAAGGGGCGGGAATCTATGACGGTAATATTTATGTATATCTCAAAACTGATTATGATAACGGAAACACTCAGGTTAATTTCATCAAAGCGCAAACCGAAACCGATATAGACGGCAGGTTTGTTACTGATCTTTATCTTGAGCCGTTGAAATGGTACACGCTTGTTTATACAAAGGCAGGATTTGAACCTACACACACAGAAGTTTATTTAACTTAACCCACAGTTACAAACCCACTTAAGAAGCAGGGAATAAACCCCCTGCTTTTTTTATTGCCTGAAATCTCTGTTACCTCATGAGTATTTATTACATAACGCAAATTAATTAATGAGGTTTCAATATATGCCAATAGTAGGACAGACACAAACACAGCAAGACGAACTAACCCACGTTACTACAGTATTAGCCAATGTTCAGGCAGTCATAGAAGGACGTGCAACCTCAGACCAACAGGCATACACAATAGCGGGCCGGAGTCTACAGAAAATGCCGATTGCAGACCTATTAATGTTGCGTGACCGTTACAAATCGGAATTAAGATCACTTCAAGCTGCTGCAAATATCGCTGCCGGTCTTGGTTCAGGTAGAAAAATAAGGTTCAGGTTCTAATATGAAAAAATCATTTAAAGAAAGACTAGCTAACCGTTTTGGATATGGCAAACAAACCCAAAAAAGAAACCGTTATGAATCGGGTTTAGTAACCCGTTTAAATAGTTCTTGGTTAACTAATAACCAGAGTGCAGACGCTGAATTATTAAACAGCCTCAATAAGACCCGTGCAAGGGCAAGAGATTTAAGCATCAATAACGATTATGCAAGAAATTATCTTAGAAGCCTTGTAACTAACACCATAGGTGCAACCGGCATAGGTTTTCAGAATAAAGCTAAAAAAAGAAATGGGGATTTAGACGAAGTAAATAACACAATTACAGAAGCAGCTTTTTCAGATTGGGGTAATGTCTCTAACTCTCCGGATGTTACAGGTAAACTTTCTTTTCTTGATATTCAGAAAGCTGTTTTAAAAACTGTTGCCCGTGACGGTGAAGTAATCGTATTAATTAAAAAGAACTATAAAAATAAATATAAATTTAGCCTTCAGGTTTTGGAATGTGATTATTTAGACGAAACCTTAAATAAGCAGCTTGAAAACGGCAGCAGTATAAGAATGGGGGTAGAGGTTGACCAGTGGGGAAAGGTACAAGCTTATCATTTATTCCAAAATAACCCAGCTGATAACGGCTGGTTACACAGCACAGGACAGAGATATATAAGAGTACCAGCAGCAGAGATTATACACCTTTACGATATAGAAAGGGTATCTGCTACCCGTGGGATATCATGGCTGCATAGTTCAATACAACGGCTGTACATGCTTCAGCAGTATGAAGAGGCTGAACTAACAGCAGCCCGTATATCAGCAGCTAAAATGGGCTTTTTTGAAAGCCCTGATGGTGGCGAACAATATACAGGTGATGCAGTAGACACAGACGGCAGCATAATTTCAGACGTGGAACCTGGGGCAATGGAGACATTACCAGCAGGTTATAAATTTACCGCCTTTGACCCACAACACCCAGCAGGAAACTTCAGCCCCTTCTGTAAACATCTTCTAAGAAGTATTGCAGCCGGTTTAGGTGTTTCCTATGTAGCCCTAACAGGTGATTTATCAGAAGGTAATTATGGAAATGTTAGAGCAGGTTCTATTTTAGAAAGGGATAATTTTAAAGTTGTTCAAAATTGGTTCATGCAGAACTTTATAGCCCGTGTATATGCGGAATGGTGGGCTGTATATTTAATGCTTCCTTCATGCCCTTTTAAAGTTACAGATGCAGATAGACTTTTTCAGCCTAAGTTTACAGCTAGGGGTTATCAGTGGATAGACCCGCTTAAAGACAGCAAAGCACAGGCTGAAGCCATTGCAGCCGGTCTTATAAGTAGAACGGAATTACTTGCTGAACAAGGTAAGGACTTTCAGGAAGTAGTAGAGCAGATAGCAGCTGAACACGCAACCCTTGCAGCATTAGGTTTATCTTTTGATTTATCAAATACTCTTGTTTCCGTGGAAACCATGAATAGTCAGGTAGATAAACAGGAAGAAGTGCAGGTTATTAAAGATGAGTCTGTACCGGCTGAACCTGTAAAGAAGAAAGTTAAAGCTAAATAGTATTTATAACATCAAGTAACCACTTTTCTCTAAAAACCCCTTAACTGCAATGGTTAGGGGTTTTACTTTCTCAGAAGTACTTATTACAGAGATAGTTTTAAGTGATTACTTGATAAATACCCACCTAAAACAATCTTCACTAATTTTATTAGTTTAATTATTTTTATTTAGTGAGGTTGTACCATGCCATATAAAGACCCTGAAAAAAGAAAAGCCTACAACAGAAGACCTGAAGTTAAAGAGAGAAATAATATTCGCAACAAAAAAAGGTATGCTGAAAATAGGAATACTATTCTTAGCAAAAGAAGAAACCAATATAAAGAGGATGAAAAAACAAGGGAAAGAATATCAGTAGAGGGTAAAGCATGGAGAGATGCTAATAAAGATACCATTAGCATCAAGAACAAAGACAATTACAATAAAAATCCTACGTTATACAATCTAAGAGCTAAACAGTATAGAGAAACTAACCCTGAAGTAGCCTTAAATTATAGAGCATCTGAAAGGACTAAATGGGTTCAGTGGTTCACTGATTTAGGTTATACATACTGTACTGATTGCAATAAAGAATACCCTTTTGCAGCTTTAGACTTTCATCATATAGAACCCACTACTAAGACTACGGATGTAGCACGGTTATACGCTGGTCAAGCTTTTAACGCTAGAAATATAGATAGAGTCAAGGAAGAACTAAGTAAATGTGTGTGTGTCTGTAGGAATTGTCATGCTGAATATCGGGCTTTACCTGCTATGTCTCAACAACAAATAAGAAAAGAGCAGTGGTATATATGGTTAAAAAATAATGGCTATGGTGAATGCTTTAGTTGTGGGTTTGATAAATCAATGATTTCTATAGACTATCATCATATAAATATGACTGAGAAGGAATATGCAATATCAAGATTAATCAAGGTAGACCTAAATGGTAATAAAAAAAGTAAAATGCGAGAAGCTTTATATAATGAAATAAAAAAATGCATACCTTTATGTTCCTCCTGTCATGCAGTTCTTCACACAGATAAGGTTATTTCAAGTGATACAAAAAAAATAACCCTCGTAAATAAATTAACAATCATTCAGGACAGATTAAAAATAGCAGCCTAATAAGTATTTATATCAAAGCTTAAAATTTAATCTTAATAGTATTTATTTACAGAGGATTTATGAAACTAGACAAAATAACAACCGGCATACTTAATAGAAGCTTTACATTAGATAATTCAGTAACTTCTAACTTAGATGATAGAACCCTTACCTTTACTTTTAGTTCTGAAGCTCCATGTGTTAGGACTTTTGGAATTGAAGTGCTTGACCATTGCCCTACCTCAGTTAATCTTGATAGAGCTAACAGCGGTTCACCTTTACTCTTAGAACATGACCCATTACAACAAATAGGCATTATTGAGGCTGCATATATTCAAGATGGTAAAGGGGTTGCGAAGGTTAGGTTTAGTAAATCTACTAAGGCTGATGAAATTTATCAGGACTGTTTAGACAACATACGTAGAAATATTTCCGTTGGTTACTACGTTCATGAAATGTATGAAGACGGTGCAGAAGGTGATAACCCTATATATAGGGTTACATCTTGGGAAGTCTTAGAAATATCAGTTGTATCTATCCCAGCGGATATAACAGTAGGTGTAGGCAGGGGTTTTGATGATAAGCATGAAACAATTGTTAGAAATTTAGAAATTGAAACAGAAATAAATAATAACTCAGAAGTAATTATTAATGAAGCAGAAATTAACACAGAAACCGTTATAGAAGAAAACAGCATCTTAGATGCTGAAACCAATTTAAAAGAAGTCAACACGCTTACTGATAGTTTTAAGCCTCTTGACGATACAACAAAACCAACAGGAGGTTTTAAAATGTCAGAACAGGAAGTTAATCCCGCAGTTGAGATTTTAGAAATCGCAACTAAACACAATCAGATAGACTTAGCAAAAAGGGCTATCGCAGAAGGCAAGACAGTAGCAGAGTTTAAGGGCATGGTACTTGAGACTATGGGAACCCCTAAACCCGCAAGCACTGTAGAGCTTACCGCAAAAGAGGAAAGACAGTACTCTATCATTAACGGTATTAATAGCAGCCTTAATAACACAAAGAGTTTTGAACGTGAAATCAGTGATGAGATAGCAAAGAAAAGCGGTAGAGAAACCCGTGGTTTGCTTATGCCTCTTACCATTGGCAACAGGGCCGGTATGTCTGTTAGTGGTTCTTCAGGTGCTGCCGGTGGTTACACTGTTGCAACTCAGACCATGCCTTTGATTGAACTTTTAAGAAATAAGCTTGCAGTTCAGACAATGGGTGCAACTTTCCTTTCCGGTCTTCAGGGCAACATTGCTTTTCCTCGTCAGTCTTTGGCAAATACCCTTGCATGGACTACTGAAGGTGTAGACGCTAACAATGCCGGAGCAATGGGCTTTCAAACTGTTCCTATGTCCCCCCGCACCGCTATGGCAACAACCGGTTATACACATCAGTTACTTGCACAATCAAGTATTGATATTGAAAACCTTGTCAGACAAGACCTTGTAACAATTATGGCTCTTGGTATTGATGCTGCTGCTATCTTCGGAACCGGTGACAATGGACAGCCTTTAGGACTTATCAACGTTGACGGTATCGGCGTAGTTGAAGCAGGTTCTTCACCTTATGCAGACGGTAATACTTTAACGTGGGCTAATGTTGTTGCCCTTGAAACCGCAGTAGCTGCAAAGAATGCTGATATTGAAAACCTTGGTTACCTCACAAATGCTAAAGTTCGTGGTTTGCTTAAATCAACCGCTAAGTATGCTAATACCGGTAACCCTATTTGGGAGAACGACACGGTAAACGGTTACAAAGCATTTGCATCTAATCAGGTGCCTTCAGACCTTTCCAAAGGTAGCAGCAACGGTATTCTTTCCGCTGCAATCTTCGGTAACTGGACTGATTTGATTGTGGGTACATGGGGAAATGCAGTTGAATTGATCGTTGATCCTTACAGCCTCAAGAAGGCAGGACAGGTAGAGATCACAGCAATTATCCTTTGTGATGTTGCAATTGAGCACCCTGAATCATTCGCTGTATGTCTTGACATTCTCGCTTAATTAACCCTTAACAAAAACCCTCTTAGCCTAACGGTTAAGGGGGTTTTTATTTCTCGTTTGTATTTATTTAAAGGAGACTAACAAACATGGAAATACTGATTAAAGAATGTTGCATGGTTAACGGTGAATCTGTAAAAGCAGGTGAAATAGTTGAAACCTCAGACAAGACCGCACGGTTATTAATATCAATTGGTAGGGCTGAAGCTTTCACGGGACAAATGATAATGCAGCCGTTAAAAGAAATCACCGTGGTTCTACCCGCAGAGATTAAAGCAGAGTTTGAAGCAATCAAGGAACATGAGAAAGCACAGCAGATAGAACCCCATAAGAATAAACGCAAAGGTAAGCATAAATAATGAGCTTCACAGAAGACTTAGCAAACATGATATACGGCGACTTTTCTACCGTTGCGACTATAGGAAACAACCCCGTTAAGTGTATCTTCAATGCACCTTACAAAGCGGTGAACATGGCGACAGGACAGCTTGAAACAACCGCACCTGAAGCACACTGTTTAGCTGCTGATGTAGCAGCCGTGAAACATAAGGACACGGTAATAATCAACGGGGTTACATACAAAATCAAAGGTATTGAACCTGATGGAAACGGAATCACAGTGCTGATTCTGTCAAAGGACTAACAATGGAAACAATCAGACAGCAGATTATTAATTATCTCGATACAATCTTTAAGGGTATTCAAGTAGACCCCGACCCTTACGCACCCACGAATTATAACTATTCTATTGATGAAGTTTTCTGTTGGGCGACAGATTACATACCCCGTGAAAGTACAATCACGCTGCTTTACAGGGACACAGACGAAACCACAGAACCCTTAACCATTGGCAGGGGCAGCTTTGACCAACACAGGTTAACTGTAGAGGTAGATATTATCTCTGCTTTAGTCAATAACACGGCTGCTGATGCACGGTTGATGCTTGCAGACCTAAACAAGGCAATAGGGCAGGACTTTAGCCTTGGTGGTCTTGCACAGTCTACAAGTGTTACAAGCAATACAATTAGCGTGATGAAAGAGGAAACGCAGATTGTAAACCTGTCTGTAAATCTACAAATAACGTATATAACCAAGTCATATAATCTGTATGAAAAGTAATTATTACAGGAGATAAATTTAACTATGAAGATTCAATTTTGCAGCGGAAACGATGTAGTAACAGTAGGGAAGTATACCTTCAGGCTTTGCGAGATCAAGGAAATTCCTGCTGATATTGCAGAGGCACTTTTAAAGAAGACTTCTAACAAGTTTATTAAGGTTGAAGAAGTGGTAGAGGTAAAGGAAAAAAAGGAGACAGGAAAAGGTGCTACTAAGTAAAGAAGATTATGAAACTAGGGACAGGTTAACAGAATTATTGAACCCCGTTAATTTAACGGATGTAGAGAAAGATCAAGTTTACCGTTTGTTAATTGGATTAGTAAGGATTCAATCAAGGCAGGATGCAAAGGTACAGCAGCAGTTAATTAAGATTATAACAGAGAGTTTTTAAAACTCTTCATTAAAACAAGAAACAGTCAACACGCTTTTTAAGCCTCTTGACATATAACGGAGGCTATAAAATGGCACAAGCAATGGGCAGCAAAGGACAGTTAGGAATACAAATAGAAACGGCTTTTAATACAAATCCGGTTACCCCTGATTTGCAGTTAATCAACTTCACAACAGAGTCTGTGAAGTCAAGTCAAACCCTTAACGATTCAAAGGTTATAAGGTCTTCACGTAACCCTATGAAACCTGTTATAGGTAAGAAGGAAATCAGCGGGACTATTAGCACAGAATTAAATTCAAGTATCGGCACACTTTTACATTGTGCATTAGGTGCAGTGACTACAACCGGTGCAGGATCACCTTATACGCACGTTGTTAAAATCGGTACTTCTTTACCTTCATTTGTACTTGAAAAAGGTTTTACGGATATTTCCCAATTTGCACTTTACACAGGCTGTAAGATCAATAAAATGACTATGGGTGCAAAGGGTGATAGTTTTGATGATATTTCCTTTGACCTCTTAGGAGCTAAGGAAACAATTTCAGGAACAAGCTTTGATGCAACCCCTACAGCTATAACCTTTGCACCTTTCAGCGGTTTCAGTGCAGCTATAGAAGAGGGTGGAAGCACCATAGCAAACGTTATAGAGATCGGGACAATTACCGTAGAGAATAACCTTGACGGTAACGTGTACTGTCTTGGTAGTAACGGCGAACGTGTAAGCCTTCCTGAAGGGGCTGTTAAGGTATCCGGTTCAATGGCTGCTATGTTTGAAAACCTTACCCTTTTGAACAAGGCAAAAAACAGCACAGAATCAAGCCTTAAGATCACATGGAGCAACGGAACAGGAGCAGGAACAGTAGGTAATGAGTCTTTAGAGATATTCATACCTGAACTTATCTACAGCCCTTCAACCCCGACTATTACGGGTGCAACGGGTATCAGAGTGGAACTGTCTTGGGTTGCGTTTTACGACAACAATGCAGATGCAACAGCTATTAAGGCTACCCTCATGTGTCCACAGGCTGTTATCTAACCCACGTTTATTAATCCTTACCTGAAACCCTCTTTACTGCAACGGTAAAGAGGGTTTTTCTTTGTCAATTGTATTTATTACATAGTCACGTATCTTTTAGATACCCCGCTATGAAGCACAAAAAAAGGTAGGAGAACAACAGAACATGCTGAAGCTTAAACAGGTAACGTTAGACACGGTAGGGGAATGGGTAGAGTATGGAGCAACACAGGACGGTATCAAATTTCAGATAAGACCGTTAACCGGAAACACAATCAAGGAACTTAGAAAGCAGTGTGTAACCACAAAGACTATTTTTGTACAAGGTAAACCCACAAAGCAGGAAACCCTCAATGAAGAACAATTTGAACTTGCGGTGCGTGATTACATCTTGCAGGATTGGCAGGGTTTAGGTAATGAAGCAGGGGAAGTATTAGTAGTAAATGAAGCAAACAAAGCCCTTGTATTTGACAACCTCGAATTAAACGATTTTCTATTCACAGCGTCAAAATCCTTAGACATGGTAGAGGAAAAAAAAATAGTTTAATTGCCTATACGCAATTCTTGTACGGTGATAAAGGTAAATTCTGCATAGCTTGCAGGAAGACCGCAGACAAGTTACAGAAAGAATTAGATTGTGATACATGCCCTGATAAGCAACCTGATATTGACGATGATATCAGGTTGCTTATCAGGGTTTTTAATTTATGTGATTCACAAGTAAGGGTTGCAATGAGTGGGGTTTTTGCTTTGGATTGGCCCACGGTAATAATTGTAGCGCAAGCACATGACATAGAAATTAACTCTGACTTCTTTCAATACCTCAGATTGTTTGAGCAAACCTATATTGCAGAGACAACCAAGAAGAAACCCACATAACCCTAAAAGTATTTATTGATAGAGTAAATAAACATCAAGGATAAAACATAATGGCAGATTCTAAGCAAGTTAAATTAATCATAAAAGGCGATAGTTCGGACGTTGTAGCTAGTCTTACGGAAATCAGGAATAAGCTACAAGACCTTGAAAAGCATAATAACAGCATAACCGGCAAGATTAAAGCCTCTTGGGTTAATGTTGCTGCCGGTATTACCATTGCACAGGAAGCAGCAAGCAAATTTAAGGAGTTATTAGAATCTGCTTTTCACGCTGCTGAATACCTAGAGCAGTTTCAAAACCTTGATAACCTCGCTAAGAAGTACAACACCACAGCAGCAGACATAATGCAGATTATGGAGAAGATGACTAACCATCAGGTAGAGAAAGCTGAACTTATGAAAATGTCTTTAATGGGCATTGGTAAGGGTCTTTCACCAAAGATGTTTACAGACCTTGCAGAGGCTGCATTTACTTACTCAAAAGTAGTAGGTGGGTCTGTAACGGAAAATTACGGCAAGCTTGTTAACGCTATCGCTATGGGCAAAGAAAAGGGTGCTGCTGCCTTGGTGGGTATGATTGACTTAAAAGATAAAATGGGGGAAATGGGAGACAAGACAAACAAGGCAGGAACAGCCCTTGAATTATATAACCTTGTTATGCAGGATGCCCATAGCAAACAAAAACAACTTGGTGAAGGTGCAGACAGTTCAGCAGATAAGTTAGAGCAGCTTCTAACAATGTGGAAGAACTTTACCCACCATTTAGCACAGATTGCTGTACCTGTCATCTTTGGTATCATTACCGCTTTTCAACTTCTGAAAGAAAAGTTTCTTACAATCGGGCTTGCTATCGTTTATCCATTTGCTTTGATCGAGAAGGGCTTAAACAGCCTTGGTATAACAACCTCGACCGTACTTCAAGACACGGTAGCAGAACAAGCAAGGATGATTGAGGATACACAGAAGGCGGGTATTAAGTCTGCAAACGACTTCATGCAATCCGTTGATGAAATACACAAGGCAGGGGAAAAAGCTTCAGGTAAAGGTGTAGGCAGCGGTAAGAGCAAGCTTGAGGAAATGGCGGGAACTAAAGCAGGGGAAGGTGCAGAAGAAATGCTAAGGCAGTATAAAGCAGCACTTGAAGCACTCAAGCTAAACGGTGAACAGCTTACCAATGAATTAACAAGACAGAATCAACTTAATGCAGTACTTAGGGCAACCGATACAGATAATTTAAAAGCTAATCTTGATGACCAAGTACAGGTATTAGATTATCAATATGAAAATGAATTAGTTTCCGTATCCGCTTACTATGATAAGAAACGTGAATTAGCCCTTACTCAGTATTCACAGGAGCTTTCAGACGCTACCAAGAATACAGAGGAAATGAAGGCTATTACACAAAGCAAAATTGACGCTGCTATAAATCAGTATGCCCTACTTAATAAGCAGATCATGAGTTTAGGCGGGACAGAGAAAGAACGTATTGCTTCAAGTAACCTTACCAATGAATTAACAAAAATTGGTATGACCATAGAGGCATTGCAACCTGAAGTTGAAAAGCTTGACGCAGAAGGAAATAAAACTATTGATGCCCTTGGTAATGCACTGTCAAAGACAATCAAGGCTTTTAATTTAAAACAGCCGACAGACGAAGTTAAAAAGCTATATGACCAATTAAAGAAGAACAACGATTTAACTAAAACCATAGTAAGCACAGAGAAAGAAATAACGGATGCTATGGGTAAAACCGCTGAATCTAAAAAGCTTGATATTGAGTTATCCAAGCTTGAGACAGAAGCACGGTTATTAGATAATCAGGCACAAATTGAAACCATACACACGTTAATTGAATCGGATGGTTTAAACCCCGCACTTGAAAAAGAACTTGAGTTAAGGAAAAAGTTAACCGGACTTATCAAAGCAGCGGGACAAGCCAAAGATGACGACATGCAGCTTGACGCTATCAGCAAGGGTATCAAAGAGGTAGAAAAATCATGGCATGATTATGAAACCATTGTGCAAAAGACAGCAGAGACGGCATACCAAGACGCAGCAACAGCCTTTTCTGATATCTTCTATGATTCAATCACCGGTAAGTTAAAAAGTATGGGTGATTACTTCAAGAATATGTTTAATAACATACTCAGAAGTTTCACGGATATGTTAGGAAGAATGGTAGCAGAGTCAGTAGCAAAACCTATTTTCTTACAGATTATAGGAACAGTAGGGGGTGCTTTAGGTGGTGCTGCTACAGCTTCAGCAGCTTCAGGCGGTGTTAACCTTGCACAGGGTTCAGGGGCTTTAGCAGGTTTAGGACAGTATGCCCCGTTAGCACTTCCTTTAGGTGCATTACTCAACGGTAATTATGCGGGTGCTGCCGGTGGTGTAGCGGGGTTTGCATTGGGAAGCATGGCAGCAGCCCCTATTACCTCTTTTCTATCCGGTGGTATGGGTTTAATGAGTACGGCAGCGGGTACGGTTGGTACTACGATGCTTACAAGTGCTGCCCTTTCTGTAATCCCTATTATAGGCACTGTCATAGGTATGGCTTTAGGTGGTCTTATCGGTAAAATGTTCCAAGGTGATGATAACTTAGGCATACACATTAACCCAACAGGCAGAGGTGCAGCCTATTACAAGGATGATACACAAATAGGGAGCAGGGAAACGGGTGCAGGATGGACGCACCACAACGCCGGTGACGGTTGGTATGCTACCACTGATAACATGGGTTCTGCACCGTGGGCTTTACAGCTTATTCAAGGCTTCAGGAAGACTTCTAACAGCATTGAAAGCGTGATGGGTAAACTTGGGCTTGATACTTCAGGGTTCGGTAAAGAGTTTAACAAAACTACTGAATGGGCAGCAGGTAAGGGTACACCTGAAGAAATGGCAGCAACCCTTGAAACGTGGTTTGGTGAATGGATTACACAGGCTACTAATCTTAACTTTGCACAGTTCAGCAAAGACGGTGAAACGCTTACCGTTACCATTACCCGCATTCTTAATTCACTCGGTCAAATCAACGGGGTTAAAGATATTGATGTTAGTAAGGTATTCGCTGATATAAACCTTAAGGCTAAAACGCTATCTGAAGGTCTTCAAGATGCAGATAAAAATATCTATGAAATGATAGACGGTTTATCTGAATTAACGGGGGCTGAATTTGGTGATAAGCTTACAGAGATTGCTACAGCTTTTGTTGATAGAATCAAGCTGGTGAATGATTACCTTATCTTCACTAAGCAGCTACAACAGGACATAGACACAGATGTTAAAAACAGGATGGAACAATACCGCACGGTTAATATGACTTCAAGTGAACGGTGGGAAGACACACTAAGTAAGGGCTATGCTGCTTATGGTAGATTCATTGCTGAAGTTACGGCAGCAGAACCGGACGCATCAAAAATTAAACAGGCTTACAATGATACGGCAACCCTCTTTGATGCCATATATAACGGTATCATGCAGCTTAAGGGTGTATCTAATTCTATGGGTGATACCATCAAGAAAGTTACAGATGATATTGCACTAGCGGGAATTGAAAGCAAGTATCAAGGAGATACAGAGAAAATCAGGACAAGTAAAATAGACTACTTCAACGGCGAATTAAAGCGGTTGCAAGAAGACCTAATGAAAAGTGGGGTTGCAGATGATCCTGAAAAGGTTAAAGCAATATGGCAGCAGATGCAGCAATACTCTTCGGCGGGTTGGGGTATGATGACCGCTGAAGAAAAGGTAACGTATGGTGAAGACTTTAAAGCATACTTGCAGACAAGTCAAGATCACGTAAACGAAATACTTAACGTTGCTACCACGAATGCCCAAACGTTTTGGACTTCTATGCAGCAGGACGCAGACACGGCGATTAATACAATCATTGCAAAACAGCAAGAGGCAATGGACAAGTTATCAGAAGCAGCAGACAAGGTAACAGCAGCTTTTGCAATTATGGGTGCAGCAGCAGTGCAGACGGCAGGGGAATTGACGACAATCAAATCAGATACTACTAATTTTGTAGTTGGCGTAATACAAAACAACCCTGATTTAGTTTCAGAACCTTCCTATGGTTAAGCAGTAACAGAAACCCTCATTAGTATTTATCTATATCAAATACTAATGAGGGTTTTTTAATGAAAAGTTTAACACAAGCCTTACAGACCGAAAAAGCAAAAGCAAATGTAACCACGTTTTTCTTAATCAATCTTGGTGGTTTATATGGCTTCACAGATTGTAACGTAACCATAAATTATAATGGGCTTGATTACCTCCCATGCCCTTTACAGGTTAATGGGTTTTCTGTTTCTAACACGTCTAATCTTGACGGTGGGTCTATCTCTTTCGGCAATATAACTAACCTGTTTTCAAGTCTTGTTCTTAATAATGACTTGCGGGACATGGAAGTAGAAATATATGAACAGTGGTTTGATTCTGCAAACACAGTGATTGATACAGAAGTAGTTTATATAGGTAAAGTATCGGGGCGACCCTCACTTAATGAACAGTGGTGCAGTGTGACCGTACAAAGTCACAAAAACCCGTGGACAATCAGAACCCCAAGAAGACGTATAACAAAGACTTGTGGTTTCCTTTTCAAAGACGGTGATTGTAAATACAGCGGGGGTAGTACTACCTGTAACAAGACCTATGAGAATTGCACCACATTAAGCAATACCGCTAATTTCGGCGGGTTCAGATTCTTACCGGCACGGGGAACTAAATTCACTTGGAATAATACGATAATCACAATCAAATAACGTGGGTAGCCTCATTAGTAATTATTCATATAAACATTAATTACTAAAGAGGTTATACAATGTCGATTTTTCCTGATTTGGATATAAGCTATCAATACAGCATTACCCCGCAGTTTAAGACAATCAAACTCGCACAGAATGACCTGAATTTCCAACAGCGCAGACGTAAGACACTTACGCCTATACATAAGTTTACCCTGAAGCTGAATAACATCAATGCAGCAGCCGTGCAGACCCTTTATGATTTTTTTGTTGCAAGATCAGGAAGCTATGAACCTTTCGTTTATTTCTGTCAAGACCCACAGCGTATTTATTCCCCTACCATTGGAACAGGGAACGACAGCACAACAGTATTTGATCTAGGGGCAAAATCAACGGCGGGCCTTGTAATAAAGGTGAACGGGGTAACAAAGACCCTTACCACAGATTACACGGTTTCTGCTGATACCGGAACCAATGGACAGGATAAAATCACGTTTGGGGTTGCACCTACAGCAGGGCAAGCAATCACCGCAAGTTACACGGGCCGGAAATACTACCCCGCCTGTATATTCGAGTCAGACAGCCTTGATATAAACAACTTTGATTACAAGATGTATTCAACCGGTTTAGTAATTCTTGAGGTTGTATAATGGCAACCCTCGTTAATTATAAAGACCCGTTAGGTTACCTGCCTTCTAAACCAATAACGGTACAGCCTACAGCACCTTCAAGCCCTGCTATCCCTGCTACACCATCTATCAGAGAAGTGAATGTAAGCCCTGCTGATGGTGTTGTACCGCTTGCATATGGTAGACGTAAGCTACAGGGTAAGTTTGTATACCTGAATGTCTTAAACGGCAATTTACACGCTATTTACATATTCTGTGAAGGTGAAATAGCGGGGTTTGAAAGCATCTATCTTGATGACAAACCTATTAGCGGTTTTGGCGGGGTTACCTATGAGGTAAAAACAGGGGCAATAGATCAAAACGTTTGCAGTCTTCATAGTTATGATTCAGGATGGAATGAAAACCTTAGAGGGACAGCTTACGTTTATTTAATTATCCCTTCAGGGTCTGAACTTAATGACCTACCAAAAGTATCGGCAATTGTTCAGGGTAGGAAAGTATATGATTATAATTATGATCCTACCTTAACAGCTACCGTGTATTCTACAAACCCTGTACTGCATTTGATTGATTTACTGATAGACAAACGCACGGGCGGCAGGATACCTAAGACTAAAATAAATTGGACTGCTGCAAAAGCTACACAGCTTTATTGTGAAAGCCTATATACTTGCGGGTTTGTCTTTGAAACAGCTTCGACATTGAAAGAAGTAATTGACGTGGTTAAGGTTCATTTCTTGGGTGCTGTGCTATTCGAGAACGGCAATTATAAAATTGATTGCGGAAGGCCCGACAGGTTAACACTTACTTCATTTAGTGACGCAGAAATCAGCGGGGTTAATATCCCTGCCGTATCATCTAAAGACCTGATTAACCGGATTACATGGACTTACCTAGACCCTGTTACATTTGAGACAGTAAACCAAAATTTAGAAAGTGCTACCATTGCTGCAAATGATGCAGAGATAGCAGAGGCAAATTATAATTTAGTTGGTTTTACTTCTCTTCAACAGTCAACGGCTATAGCTACATTCTTACTTAATCAAAGGCTGTCTGATTTAACGGTTACCTTTAACACTCATAATTCAAAGGGTTTGATGCCTCTTGATATATTCACGCTTACGCACTCGATAGGCTTAACAGCAAAGAAAATGTATTGCATGGATATTAAGGAAAATGCAGATGGTTCATGGAGTATAACCGCAAAAGAGTATGATGAAGCTTTCTTTTCAAGCACGGTGATTGATGAGCCGTGCTATCCTGATACGGCATTGCCCGACCCTTACAGCATACCTGATGACGTTGTACAGGATACCCCGACTGAAGACTTAGTACAGCTTCTTGATAGCACATGGATAAGCAACCTTAACTTTTCTTGGTCTTGTTCCTTCCCGTGGGTTAAACACTACGAAGTATGGATTAAGCAGGATTCAGGCAGCTATGCATTAAAAGGAACTACAACAACTACTTCATGGCAAATAACAGCAGCAAAGGAACTATCTTATTTTTCTGTAAAGATCATTGCTGTATCGCAATGGAATATTAAATCAGCGGGGGGAACCACGGCAATTAAAACGGTTCAGGCAATCGGTAAAGGATACCCGCCTGTGTGGAAAGGTGGTGCAGCACTGACAGTGCAGGAAAGCGGTGATATTGTTTTCCTTCAATGGTTCATGCCTGATAACACAGACCCTGCTACAGATATAGATATATCCGGTTATGAAATCAGAAGGGGCAGGAGTACCGACACATGGGAAACAGCAGCCTTTGTAGACCGTGTTAAAGCCCTTGCATATCAAGATAGAAATTGTCCTTCCGGTGATTGGGTTTATTTTGTAAAGTGTGTGGATACCGTGCGAAATTACACAACGACAGCTTTAACAGCTTCGGTTACCGTTACTTTAAATCCTTTCTTGGGGTTTCAACAGGTACGGCAGCTTGACCTAGCAGGAAGCACGGGTAGCAATATTATTGTTTTCGGCGGGGATACAATCGCACCAATTACCGCAAGTTATGACATGCTAGGCGAAAGGTTCAACGGTACTTTGTTGGGTGATGGTGTAGGCGGTGCTTATACGTACCTTGTTAATCCTTCAGCAAGTACTGCTGATGCAACTACCCCTGATGCTACTAAAGTTGATTTAGGGGCTGTTGTAGGCGGTAAATGGACACTGTACTACACAGCACCTAAGATAGGCAGCGGTACAGCTTCAGTAACCCCACATTTGCTTTTATCTAATGATGGTAGCAGCTGGACTGATTATAATGCATCTTCTGCTGTTGCTGCTTCTGCTAGGTATTGTAAAGCAAAATTTGTTTTTAGTTCATCTGCATTAGATTCTACATACACGGTGCAAGAACCCGTATATATAAACATCAAGGCAGACCCATTACAGGAATATGGAGAAGCAACGGTAACAGGTTCAGGCAGCATTGCTATTACTTTTAATAAATCTTTTGTCAGCATTGAGAAAATACAGCTTACGGCAGCGGGAACAGCAGCCCGTATAGCTACGTATGACAATCTAACCTTAACTGGATTTACCTTAAAGCTGTATGACCAAGCAGGAACGGCTGTAGCAGGTACGGTTAAATGGATTGTAGACGGTTATTAGTATTTATTGTATCAAGTTAAATTTAAGGAGTTAATTATATATGGCTTTTAATGTTGCATCACCTACATATCCTTCAGATACAGTTGTTCAGGCTTTCGATTCAATTAAGGAAAATTTTAATTGGATTAGGCGTAATTGGATGCAAAGCGGATGTATTCCGATACATGGTGCAACTATCAGCTATACGTATGTTTCAGGAAATATAACCGCTATAACTTTCGGGGGTACACTTGCAGGAAGTGCGGCATTTACTTATTCAGGGGCTGATTTGGTTACTGAAGTTTGGACACTTTATTCGGTGGTAACAACAATCACACATACATATAGCAGCGGGACGCTTACAGGTTCTTCTGTAACGGTGGTTTAAATGCAAGGTATTTATAAGATAGAAAACGTAATTAATGGTAAGTGCTACATAGGTAGCTCTATACATTGTGGCAAAAGAGAAAAAGAACATAAGGCTATGCTTATCAAGGGTTGTCATCATTCCATTAAATTACAAAATTCTTTTAATAAAAATGGCATTGATAGCTTTAAGTTTGAAGTTATAGAGGAAGTTGAAAACTCTTTTGACCTTGTTAAAAGAGAACAGCATTATATGGATACTATGGACACTGTTAAAAATGGTTATAACATATCATTAACTGCAAGTATGCCTATGTTAGGTAGGAAACATTCAACTGAATCTAAAAATAAAATATCAGAATCGGGAAAAGGCAAGATTGTGTCAGAAGAAACTAAATTGAGAATGTCTAAAGGTCAACGAAGTAAAGTAGTTTCTTTAGCTGCATTAGTTAATATGTCAAAAGCACAAAAAGGCAAAAAAGCATCTATGGAAACAAGAGCTTTATTATCAAGGCAGAGGATAGGGAATACTTACGGTTCAGGTAATAAGGGCAGTAAATGCCCTGAAGAAAGAAAAAGAAAAATAGCAATGAGTAATAGAATTACTAAAACCATGAAAAATATTAATTGGGTTCAAGTAGCATAAGGAGATATAGAAAATGATTGCAGCTTTAATGTCAAAACTTACACAGCTTAGAACAGGCTTAACAGATGCAAGGATGGGCTACATTGATAAGTTAAATCTTACGGGGAAAGCTACAGATGATTCTATCTATACTTCAGCCCGTGCTACAAAGATAGATAACTTAGACGCTGCTATTAGTACACGTGCAGCAGCGTCTACTGCCCTTTCTAATGTGCAGTATACAACCGCACGGGCCGCACGTATGGATAATATTTTCCCCCAATTTGGGAAAGTAAAAGTTGAAGCTAATGCACTTGCGTATGCTTCAGGTATGGTTGTTACATCAAGGACAGATTACACTGCCGGATTTTCATTGCCAGGATGGTCAGCAGGTAACCTGATAGCGGATAGAAAACTAGGTTACAGGATGGTAGGCAGCAACAGCACAGCAACAGATTTTGATGTACTTAATGTCTCAGGTGTTTCAGGTTGGTTATTAGGAGTATGCACAGTTAATAGCCATGCATCAACGGCTTATAATTCAACAAACGTAAAACTAACGGTTGATGGCACGTTGATGATAAATTCAGGCAGTACTAGCGTTGTAGCAAAAAGTGCAATTATCCCTTTTGGGTGGTCTGATGGAAACTTAATATTTCCTATGTATTGGATGGGTATTAGGTTTGAATCAAGCTTGAGGTTGCAGACCACAATGGCGAATGCTTCACTGCTTAATTATTGTGTTTACTTATTGGATTAAGGAGAAAAATATAAATGGCAAATTTAATTTCAAGTTCAGAAGTAATAGAAGGTGAAAATATTTTTATAGTAGAGGTTTATGACAACGGTGGTACTATAAAGTATGTTAAACCCGCTGTTGTTGTTGAAACCACAGTAAGGGTTATTACCCGCTATGCATTTAGGACAAGGTTTACAACCGCTGAAATGGTAGGACTATACACGGCAGCAGGTGCAGACCCCGTATTAAAAATGTTTATAGATGATGTAACGGTAGCAGACAATATTAATTTAGATGAAGCAAGGGTTTCAGAGGGTCTTGATTATTTAGTGAGTCAGGCGATAATTACCGCAGAGAGAAAAGCGGAAATCTTAAGTTAAGGGATTGGGGATAGATAATCATGGATACAGCAAAAATAATTGAAATAGCGGTGTTAGTTCTCTTCTCAATTGTGGGGTTTCTTGCTTCCCGCACCTTGGTAGGGATTGACAAGAATCAGCGGGACTTGACCGAAAAACTAGCCAAAATGGAAACCCGATTTGATACGCATATAGAGACTATACCCCGTGAATTTGTTACTAAGATTGAGTGCAGACTATCTAAAGAAGAGTGTGTAGGCAAAGGGTGGGTTGCAGCAGTGCAGCGGTTAGAGGATTCATTTAATCATAAATTCGATGAACTGAATAAAACGATGCATGATTTTACTCTAGCGGTTATGGCAATCATAAAGGATTAGTATGAAGAGATTAAAGCGGGTATGGTTTGACGTGTGCATGTTTGCCTTTGTTGGTTTCATGCTGTTTACATTCCCCACAGAAAAACAGGGTTTGCAGTTATTCCTTTATAAAGCCCTGTTAGTCAATGCCGGTTTTCTCCATTGTCATATAACAAGGAAGTTGTGTTTTCCGTACATTGATTTTAGATCAGAAAAGGAATGGTCTAATAACCTGTTAGTTATATCTTTATATATCGTTTTCATTTGGGCATATGCAAAGGGCGGGTAAATTGGCAATGGCAGCAGTCTTTATACTGTTGGTAGCTGTAAAGGTATCGGCTTTAGATCGCTGTCAGGAATTTGTGCAGGAAGTCAGGACAGCAAACACTTTTTACAATGGCTTAAATTATCCGTATTGGTACGGGGTAGGGCAGCTTAAAACGGAATCAGGATGCAGGTCAGACCTTACCGCCTTTGATGGTGGGCAAGGGTTAGCGCAATTCATGCCGGTTACTATGGCAGCTATTAACAAAATCTGTACCCGCTGTCATTTGCAAAAGCTGAACCCTTACAAACCCGCTGATTCTATAAAGGCTGCTGCATATCTGATAGCACAAAACCACAGGACTAATTTTGCACCTGATAAACCCATGTGGATTGATTACCAAAGTTATAACGGTGGGGCTGCATTGCTTAAAAAGGAATATCAACGGGCGGGGAAAGCAAACCATGAATTAATGCGGGTACAATGCAAGCGCAACATAATAACGCTGAAGTCAGGGAAGTTACTTAATTTGTGTGATGTAAATTATGACTACTCACGGCACATTTATGATTATGCAAAACCCTACCGATTGACCACAGATCAAACCCCCTTTAATTTCTGGTAACCCTTGTTTGTATTTATTACATCAAATACACAAGGAGAATAAAAAATGAACACACTATTTATTATCGTACTTATTATCGCTGTTGCTGTTGGTGTCTTCCTCTTCGTCAAAAACAACCCGAACAAATCACAGGCTATTGCTGATGCAGCAACTAAGGCTGCAAAAGATGCAGAGCAAAAGATTAAGGACAAAATAAAATAATGGGTAAATTGTATATAGGGGCTGCAATCATAATTATTATAGCGTTATGTGGTGCGTATTGGTTAGGGCAGCAAAGGGTAAACGCTGAAGCAATCAGGCTTGAGAAAATCAGGCTTGAGCAAACCTATAACGCACAAATGATAGCAAAAGATGAAATGATAGCAGCCCATGCAAAAAACATTGATGACCTCCAAAGCAAATATACATTACTGCTTAATAAGCTTAAAGCAAAGGCAGCGGAAAAAGAGATTGTACAAACCCCCAAGACAAAACAGGAAATCATAGAAAGGTTTATAAGGTTAGGTTATGCACCGTATGAAAAAATATAGCCTGCTGCTGTTTCTGCTGCTAATTAGTTCGCCTGTTTATGCTGCTGTCTGTTTTGATGCAAATACAGCGGGCCGTATGGTTGTTGACTTGGAACAGTGCAAAATCAGTAGTCAGGAATTAGAGATACAGACCGCACTGATTGGATTCTGTCAAGATCAGGTAAAGGAATATCAAGCAACGGTGAAAGACTACGACAGCACTGTTAAGGGGCTACAGGAGACTATCAAGGGTTATCAAGCGGTATCAGATAAACAGGAAAAGCTATCATCAGCCCCTTCATTCTTTCAAAGGATCATAGATAATATAGAGTTAATCGGGTTGGCTGTACTTATTGGGTTGTTGCTGTAATGCTGCAATCCGGCGATATAGCCCTAATTAAGAAGGTGCAAGGGTTTAGGTGGTTACAGGAATCAATTGCATGGTGGTTAAATTCTGAGTATTCACACTGCGAACCAATTATAGACAGTTACGGTAATTCTGTAGACTTCACCTACCCAACAAACAAAGCAAGCAATATTCAAAAATACTTCAATGGACAGTGGCGGGTTTGTATTATCAGTCCTGCTGTAATGCTGTCTCAGGAGCAGCAGGAAGCGTTTTCAGACACTATCAAGGGGCTAGTGGGTACAGAGTATGCCCCGCTTGATTATCTCGGTTTCCTGATAAATAAGCCCGTACATGAGCAGGGGCAATATCATTGTGGTAGCGGTACATTAGCGGGTTGTCAGGCAGCGGGGTTACTGAAGAGACATAGCGGGGCGTATATTTCCCCACAGTCATTTCAGGAATACACCACAGCCGGACTGTTTAATGTTGTATGGAGCAGCGACAGGGCAACACAGGGAGACTTTCGAGACTTGCTATAAGGGCAAAAGAAAGGGGGCTTTTCAGCCCCCCATGTGTACTATTTGAACAGCAGTAATTTAAGAATAATCACTAAAAATAGAAATACGTTTACCTGTGACACTAATAAAATAACCTTAGTCATGTTACCCTTTCATATAACCTAGGTCTTTATTCTTTGAATAAGATTTTCCATCATTCTATTGATAGCATCGAGTATCGCACTAGTAAAATCACGTGGTTATTGTAAAATCTAATCTGTGTGCTTGTCAATCTTCATCATGATTTTAGAATCTCGCTGTGTTACTCTATATAATCTTCGGGCAAACGTTAGACCTTTTTTAGACCTTTTACCCTGAAATAAGCTGAAAACAATTGCAGTAGACTGAACTTGACAAAGTGTAATAAATTTGTGAAAACAAGGATTTACGATTAACAGCAGGAACTTACAGAGGTAACGAAAACGGGCTTTTAGTTACTTAAAATCCCTCGGGGGAAACCCCGTACCGGTTCAAGTCCGGTCTTCGGTACCACTTTTTTATCCTGCTCTGAGGTCCGGAAATTTAATCCGCAAGGTCTGTTTTATGCTGAACTTTTCAATCTGTCCTGCGTCGTCGGATGGGCCGGCGGACTCTTCCGGGGTGCTTTTCGGATGGGACAATCATGAGCCTGGAGATAAATTTATCGATGCTGATTTTTTTGTTTATTCTGATACAATGTGTAGAGGTGCCATGTGGGTGATTCACTGAGAATATTTGTTCAGAAGATATCGAAACTTCCGACGCTTCCGTCCATAGCCCAGGAGATTCTGAATATTATTAACGATGATATGATATCGGTCGGCCGGCTTGAGACGATCATCGAGAAAGACCCGACACTCGCGGCGAGGATTCTGGGGATTGCGAACTCCGCATTTTTCGGTACCGGCGCCCAGGTGAACAGGGTGAGCAACGCGATCATAAGGATCGGGTTCAACAACGTCAAATACGTATCCCTGGGTGTGGCGCTGATGACTGTGCTGGACCGTAGCCAGGGGAATACACCGCTCGACCCCAGGAGAATTTATCAGCACTCGATTGCGACGGCGCTGCTGGGGACGACCCTTTCGAAGGATCTTCGTGTGGCGAATGCCGATGATGCCTTTGTCTGCGGCATCCTCCACGACATCGGACTGTTGGTACTCAACAGCTTTTGCGACGGGGCCTATCGGAAGGTGATGGATACATTTCAGGATGCGGCATCGCTGCTTGAGGCGGAGTCCTCGACCCTCGGCTTTACCCATGCAGAGATCGGGCTCTGGCTGGCAGACAAGTGGAACCTGCCGGATATCATCCTCGACACGGTCCGCTTCCATCACCAGCCTTCAGCAGCGGTCCGCAACCGGGAACTCGTTTCGCTCGTGCATATAGCAGACTGCATCGCGAGTACGTATTTTTACCGGGTTTCGGATAAAGACCCCTATTTTTGCCCTGATCCCGCTGCTCTGGCCGTTCTAAATCTGACGCCCGCATCTCTTGAGACCATTGCTACCGGATTTGACCGCGCGTTATTCAGCGGGGAGCTGTTCACCCCATGAAAGAGGCCACCCTCCTCGAATGGCTTAACCGGGCGCTTGATGACCGGGAGTTTTTCGGGAAGCCGGCGGAAGCCCTGTCGCCGGCTGAAGCCCTCGTGGCGAGACGTCTGCAGCAGGAGATGAGCCGCTGCTATCGTGATTTCCAGATCTACAGCCGGGCATTTCAGGGGATGGAGAAGTTCTACGATACATCGATACATGCCCTGTCGGCTTTTATCAAGGTAGGGAAACTCACCGAGGAGGTGACGAATACCGATCTGCTTTGCAAGAAAGCGCTTGAGATTTTTTCTCAGGAACTTGAATTTGAGAACTGCTCGATCATGCTCAGGGAACCCGGAGATGACTTCCTGACGCTCGTTGCCGGAATGGGGAAGAGTGACCGGTATGACGGCGTCAGAAAGCCGCCGGTCAAGAGAACGATCAGGGTGGGAGAAGGCATAGCCGGGATGGTCTTTGAAACCGGAGAATATCTCTTTATCCCGGATGTGCACGAAGACAGGCGCTTTAAGGAGATGCCGGATGATGTTGCGATTACGTCGCTGCTTTCAGTCCCCATCAAGAATGACGAAGGGCTGATCGGGGTCCTGAACTTCAGTCATCCGAAGATTGAGGCCTTTGAAAAGAACACCATCCATATCATGGTCCTTCTTTCGAATTACATCGGGCAGATGATCACGATCACCCGGCTGCATCAGCAGATAGCCAAATGGAACGAGATCCTCAGGACCCTTGCCATAGAGAAGGAGCGCCTCTCCGTGGCACTGTCTTCCATGGGCGACGGGGTCATTACGACTGATACCTCTGAAAATATCATCCTCCTCAACAGTGTCGCCGAAAAGCTGACCGGATGGTCCCAGGACGAGGCGATTGGAAGGCAGCTTTCCGATGTTTTCTGCAGCACCGGCAAGAACGGCGTGACTCAGGCCAGCCCGGTCTCTGAGGTAATCAGAACGCATGAGATGGTCAACTTTTCGAAGCCCGTGACGCTGACGGGTAGAGACGGCCGGGAAAGAATAATCGTGGCCAGCGGGACCCCGATTGCGAACAAGGATGGTGCCCTGATCGGCGTCATCCTTGTCTTCCGCGACATCACCGAACGGAGAAAACAGGAAGAGGAGATTGTCCGTGAGCAGAAGCTCGAGTCTGTCGGTATTCTTGCGGGCGGGATTGCCCATGACTTCAACAACCTCCTTACCGGAATACTCGGCAACATCGGTATGGCAAAGATGTATGCAGCCCCCGGCGACCGGCGCCTGCTCGAGCGTCTTGAAGAGGCTGAGAAGGCCTCTATGCGGGCGAAGGCCCTGACACAGCAGCTTCTTACTTTTTCGAAGGGCGGGGAACCGGTCAAGAAGATCATCCCAATCGCGGACGTTGTCAGCGAGTCTGCGGTTTTTGCACTGCGGGGTTCGAATGTGAGGAGCGAATTTGATTTTCCTGAAAACCCTCTCTGCAGTGAGATTGATGAGGGCCAGATAAGCCAGGTAATCCATAACATCGTGCTGAATGCCCAGCAGGCGATGCCCAGGGGAGGAACGCTCAGGATTGCCTGCAGACCGGTGATAATAGGCCCGGAGGATTTTCTTCCCCTGCCGCAGGGCCCCTACGTGATGATAACGATACAGGACGAGGGGACGGGTATCCCGGAGACGATCATCAATGATATATTCGATCCGTATTTTACCACGAAAAAGAACGGCAGCGGCCTTGGTCTGTCGACCTGTTATTCGATCATGAAGAAGCATGGCGGCCATATAACGGTAAAAAGCGAAGTCGGCGTCGGCACGACGTTTTTTCTCTATTTTCCTGAGGCAAAGGGCGCCTGTCCTCAGCGGGCGGGCAGTGATGACGGCATCGACAGACTGTCATGCCGTGTGCTTGTTACCGACGACGAGGAGGTTGTCAGGGCGATTGCCGGCGAGATACTCGGCTACTTCGGGTGCGAGGTTGCGTATGCCTGCGACGGGGCCGAGGCTGTTGCTCTGTACCAGGAGGCCATGAAGGCCGGACGGCCTTTTGATATCGTGATGCTGGATCTGACGATTCCCGGCGGTATGGGGGGACGGGAGGCTGTTGAGAGACTTCGTGAGATTGATCCGGATGTCAAAGCGATCGTGGTCAGCGGTTATTCCAATGATCCTGTCATGGCACAGTACCAGTCCTACGGGTTTTGCGGTGTTGTGTCAAAGCCTTACCGCATGATCGACCTGAACAGGATACTGAAGGGGATTCTGGATGGTAAGCCTTAACGTCTGATATTAATTTATGCAGCTGTAAGGTAACGATAGTGAAGGAAAAGGAAAAGAATATCATTATGAGGTGGTTATGCCTGAAAGAATAAAGGAGCGCTGCAAAAGGATATGCGGAAACCAGGCCGAAAGTTGTTTCCGTTATGATAAAACCACGCTGTTCTGCATTTCGGATATGATTATTAACAAGGCCTTCGGGATTGAGGCTGTTCTTGATGCCATTAGTCAGTCACCCCACAGCGCGGAAATCGACGAAATGCTTGCGCTGACCGCGAAGGATGTGGGCGAGCTGATCAACTGGGCCAAATTTCTGCAGGGGGAGAAGGGGCATGCCAATGATCTGCTGAATGCCTGAGCGGTAGTTCCAACAGCCTGCCTTTGTCCGTGATGTCACCATGTCCCCTGTAGGACAAAAACCTACAACGCCTGCGCTTTATACCTACAAAAAAAGAGGATTTCTGCTGATAGCTATAATTATAAGATTTCATTATAGTCTGAATTAATCAATCGAACAACACAAATCCTTTTATCCGGCAGTCATCCATGACAAGTCATCTCCGGCTCAAGGGTAAAAAATATCAGAGGGGGCATGGTATGGCCAAGATTCTTGACTCTATTGATTTCAGCGAGGAATTTGAGGAGGAAGGCGAACTGGAATTTGCCGCTGAACGCGAAACTGACGGTGAGATCCTGTGGCAGGATGATGCGGATGAGTGTGACAAGGGCGATGATGCGAAGGACTCTTTCCTCGACAGCACCCATGAACCCTTAAAGATGTATCTCCGGGAGATGGGGAGTATTCCCCTTTTGACCAGGGAGGGAGAGGTTGAAACAGCAAAATTAATTGAGTCCGGCAGAGAAAAGCTGGCGAGGGATATTTTTCAGGTCCCTCGGCTGCTGCAGCAACTGCTTGCGCTGGAAGAGACGATCAGGACAGGGGAGATGAAGATTGACGACCTGATCCAGTGCAACATAGATTCTGACGATGCCGAACATTACGAGACACGGCGGGTCCTGGCTGCGATAGAGCAGATCAGGCAGCTGCTTAAAAAGACTGCGAAGCATACAGCCGCCGGAAGGTCTGCCAAAAAGGGAGCTGCTGCCGCAGACCGACGGAAACAAGGAAAGACACAGGACTGGCAGGGGCAGGGCCTTGATCTGATATGCGGGTTGAGGCTGAAGGAAAGATTTCTCTGTTTACTTCTTGATGAGCTTGCCGGTGCGGTCGGTGTGATGGAGGAAGCGGAACAGGGAATGACAGCGGCCGGCAAACGGCTCAGGGCCGCCGGTATGGATCCTCTGGACAGAAAGAACGGTCTAAACCAGTCATATCTCAAAGCACTGGCATGCAAGGAGAAGCTGACGCATAGGGAGCAGCTCTGCAAAACCTATGTGACCTGCCGGCAGACGATTGCAGAAGGCGAAAAGAAGTATGGACTTGGTTATGCTGCATTGAAGCAGGTGGTGCTGGATTTCGAGCGGGACAGGGATGAGATAAATAATGCAAAGCGGTTGATGGTTGAGGCAAATCTCAGGCTGGTTATCAGCATCGCAAAAAGGTATATGGGAAAAGGACTC
>Ga0334722_10000724_pt1 | contig 46364 bp, 41 predicted proteins | sample C3_bottom_MG_FD_207210 | JGI IMG/M metagenome (GOLD analysis project Ga0334722, IMG submission 207210) | Sediment microbial communities from Yellowstone Lake, YNP, Wyoming, USA - C3_bottom | ecosystem: Environmental > Aquatic > Freshwater > Lake > Sediment | place: USA: Wyoming | collected...
CGATGTGGGTCCCGCGGGCTACGACGATTCCTTCTCCCTCTACTCCTCCTCCTATCAGAGTTCGGAAAGGGAATCCGTGAGCCTCATGACCAGTTCCCGGACTTCTGTCGTGCCCCGCGATTTCTGGGCCAGCTACTGGGTCAACGCCAGCTCCGTCGGGCAGTTCGACGAGACGAAGGCCGGTCCGGGCCTGGCGGTGCTGGACACGAGCGATTATCGTGGCACGGTCACCTCGGCCACCTTCACCATGCTCCCCACGGAGCGCGAGGCTCTCTACTCCCTCCTGATCTCGGCCCGGGCAGACTGGGTGGAAACGACGGCGGCCAAGGGTATCTCGGACCTCGATCTCGGCGGCGTCGTCATCATCAGGCCGCCTACTGTCAGCGAGGGAATCAAGTTCGCGACCGGGGGCAGACAGTATTCCCTCCCTCAGACGAGCAGCGCCTATTCCGCGGTCAAGGCGGCCATCCTGGCCCTCACGACCTGAGGGGAGCCGGGCCGCGGCCGGTCTTGAACCCCGCGGCCCCGGGCGCCTACACTCTTCCCCATGCGACCCTCCATTCCCGTGCTCTTCCGTGACGCCGACCTCCTCGTCGTCGACAAGCCCGCCGGCATGCTCTCGGTGCCCGACCGCTACGACCCGGACCGACCCGTCCTCGCCGAGGAGCTCAGGGCCGCGGAGGGCGAGCTCTTCGTCGTGCACCGCCTCGACGCGGACACCTCGGGGGTCCTCCTCTTCGCGCGCAACGCGGAGACCCACAAGCAGCTCTCCCTGGCCTTCGAGGGGCGCGCGGTGACGAAGACCTATCGCGCCCTCGTCCGGGGCGTGCCCGCCTGGGAGGAGTCGGCCTGCGACTATCCCCTCAGGCCCGACGGGGACAAGCTGCACCGCACGATCATCGACGGGGGTCACGGCAAGCCCTCGCTGACGCGCTTCAAGGTCCTCGCGAAGTACGGGCCCTACAGTCTCATCGAGGCCCTGCCCGAGACGGGTCGCACGCACCAGATCCGGGTCCACCTCGCCGCCCTGGGCTTTCCCATCGTGGCCGATCCCTTCTACGGCGACGGAAGGCCCCTCTATCTCTCGGGCTTCAAGCGCAAGTGGCGGGGCAACGAGGCCACCGAGCGGCCCCTCGTCTCGCGGACGGCCCTCCACGCCCTCAGTATCGAGCTGGTCCATCCGCGGAGCGGCGAGGCCCTCCGCTTCGAGGCGCCCTATCCCAAGGACCTCAAGGCGGCGATCAACCAGCTCGAGAAGCGCTAGGTCCCCCTAGCGGCCCTTCGCTTGCTCCCCGCCTCCCGAATCCGTATTATTGAAGGTGCGCGGGGCAAGCCGCGCGAAAGACCCAGCGGAGTCGCGATGCCTCGTCCAGCCGCCCTGCCACGAACAGGATCTTCCTCGAGGGTGGCCCTCGCCCTTTTCGCCGCGGGTCTCGCCCTGGCGGCTTCCCTGTCTTCCTGCGCTCGGGCGGGAGGCTCAGTTGCGTCTCCCAGGGAGGGAGGCCTCATCGCCGCCGAGTCCTTTCTCGCCGACATCGCGCAGAATGTGGCCGGAAGCGCCCTTCGCATAAGCTCCCTCGTCCCCCCGGACACCGATCCCCACGAATACCAGCCGCGGCCGGCCGATCTGGCGACCCTGGCCAGGGCGCGGATCCTCATCGTCAACGGGCGGGGCTACGAGTCCTGGCTCGCTCCGGCGATGGAGGCCCTCGAGGGGCTGCCCCTCGTGGTCGCCTCGGAGGGGATTGCCATGCCGCCGGACGGCTCGGCCGGCGATCCCCATCTCTGGATGGATCCCCGCGAGGTCATCGTCTACGTGGAGACCATACGAAGGGCGCTTACCGCCCTCTACCCGGATAGGGCGGCGGACTTCGCGGCCAACGCGGCCTCCTATTCCGACAGGTTGCGCGAACTCGATACTCGCGTTCGGGCCCTTCTCTCCCCCCTCCCCGAGGCGCGCCGGCGGCTCCTCACGAACCACGACGCCCTCGGGCACTTCGCGGCCGCCTACGGGTTCCGGATCGTGGGCACGGTGATCCCCGGCTCGAGCACCGAGGCCGCCCCCTCGGCCCGCGGTCTCGCCGCTCTCCTCGGCTCGATCAAGGGCAGCGGGGCCACCGTGGTCTTCCTCGACGTGGGCGAGAACACCGGCATCGCCCGCGAGATCGCCGCCGAGGCGGGGATCGAGGTGGTGACAGACCTCTACGTGGAGGGGCTTTCGGGGCCCGGGGGACCTGCTCCGACCTACATCGACATGATCGAACACGACGCGAAGGTGGTGGCCGATGCCCTTGAATGACACAATTGCGATTAAAAAGCCGAAGGCCCAGGACCCGGGCCCCGGGCTCGGGGAGGCCCGCCTCGACGTGGAGGGGATCACGGTGGCCTACGAGGGGAGGCCGGCCCTCAGGGACTTCTCCTTCCGTCTGCCCAGGGGGGCGAGGGCGGCGGTGGTCGGTCCCAACGGCGCGGGCAAGTCGACCCTCTTCAAGGCCCTCGTGGGTCTCCTGCCCCTCGAGAAGGGGCGCATCCTCGTGCACGGGCTGCCCCTGGGCGCCCACCAGGACTGTGTCGCCTATCTTCCCCAGCGCGAGAACGTGGACTGGAATTTCCCGGTGACCGTCCGCGACGTGGTGACGATGGGGCGCTTCGGCCACCTCGGCTGGCTCGAGAGGCCCGGGAAGCGCGACCGCGCCCTCGTGATGGACAGCCTCGCCCAGATGGGAATGGAGGCCCTGGCCGACCGCTCGATCAACGAGTTGTCGGGGGGCCAGCAGCAGCGCGTCTTCCTCGCGCGGGCCCTGGCCCAGGAGCCCCACATCTTCCTGATGGACGAGCCCTTCAACGGGGTCGACCGCGGCACCGTGGAGGCGACCATGGCCCTCCTCGACCGTCTGAAGCGCGACGGAGTCACGGTCCTCATCTCGACCCACGACCTCAACCTCGCGGCCGAGCGCTTCGAGCGGGTCCTCCTCCTCAACAAGGAGCTCATCGCTGACGGGCCCGCCGCGGAGGTCCTCCGCGAGGGCAATCTGGCCAAGGCCTTCGGCTCGGCCCTCCTGGTCTCCGAGGGGAGGCGCCTCCTCGTCGACGAATGCTGCGGCGGCCACGAGGACCGAGGCCACGAGGAAAGGGTGCACGGCGGAAAGGAAGCCTGCGACGACGAGGAGGCGCGGCGATGAGTCTTCTCCTCGAGCCCCTGCAGTACGGTTTCATGCAACGCGGCCTCGCGGCGGCCGTGATGGTGGGGATCATCTGCGCGGTGATGGGCACCTGGGTCATCCTCCGCGGCATGGCCTTCCTCGGCGACGCGATGGCCCACGCCATCCTCCCCGGGGTTGCGGTCTCCTGGCTCCTCCACGGCAATGTCCTCGTCGGGGCCCTCGTCGCGGCGGTGGCGGTCGCCCTGGGCATCGGCTTCATCTCGAAGGGAGGGGCGATCAAGGAGGACACGGCCATCGGGATACTCTTCGCGGCCGCCCTGGCCCTGGGGGTGGCCCTGATGAGCTCGATCCGCACCTACGCGGTCGACCTCTCCCACATCCTCTTCGGCAACGTGCTCGGCGTGGGCATGGGCGACCTCTTCCTCACCGGAGGGGTGGGGCTCCTCGTCCTCCTCGTCCTCGCCCTCTTCTACAAGCAGTTCCTCGTCCTGTCCTTCGACCCCGTCCTCGCGGCCACGCTCAGGCTCCGCACGGGGCTGCTCCGCAACCTCATGCTCGTGCTCCTCGCGCTCACCGTGGTGGTCTCCCTGCAGACCGTGGGGGTGGGCCTCGCGGCGGCGATGCTCGTGACGCCCGCCGCCACGGCCTATCTCCTCACTCGCCGCCTCTTCCCCATGATGCTGGTCTCGGCGGGTCTCGGCGCCTTCTCGGGCGTCGTGGGCCTCTACGCGAGCTGGTGGCTGGACGTGGTCTCGGGTTCCGCGATCGTCATAACTGCGACGATCGTGTTCCTCGTCGTCTTCGCCCTCTCCCCGCGCCGCTCGGCCCTGGCGCGGAGATAGGGCGGGAACCGCTCAGACGACGAAGCGGCCGCCTTTGAGCAGGTCCAGGGACGAGCCGTCGGCCAGGGTGGCGCCGACGTCCACCTCCTCCGAACCGATCATGAAGTCGATGTGGACGAGGGACTCGTTGTAGCCGGCCTCGGCCCGGCCCGCCTCGTCCATGGCCTCGGCCCCCTCGAAGACCTCGAAGTAGGCCGAGCCCAGGGCTATGTGGCAGGCGGCGTTCTCGTCGATGAGGCCGTTGTCGAAGACGAGGCCGCTCTTGAAGATCGGGCCCGTGGCGTCGACGAGGGCCGCCTCGCCGAGGCTCCGCGAGCCTGGGTCCACGTCGAGGAAGCGGCGCAGGGTCTCGGCGCCCTTCGCGGCCCCCGAGTCGACCACGCGTCCCCCGCGGAATTCGAACCAGCCTTCCACCACGGTCTCGCCGAGGACCTTGACCGGGCGCGTGCAGGCCACGCGTCCCTCGGCGAGGCGCCTGTCCGGGCTCGTGAAGACCTCTTCGGTGGGGTGATTGGCGTTGAAGGGCTTTCCGGCCGTGGTGAGGGAACCTCCCCCGGCCCAGGAGGAGCGGGGCGAGAGGCCGACGCGGAAGTCCGTGCCCGGACCCTTGAAGTGGAGCTCGGCGATATGGAGGGAGCTGAGCTTCCTGGCCCGCGCCGAGATGGCCTCGAGGTGGGCGCGGAGGGAGGCCGCGGGGTCGGGCCGGTCGAGGTGGAGGATGGGGAGGAGGGCCTGCCAGAGGCTCGCCTCGGGATCGGGCCCCGGATCGCGGCCGGCGGCCTCGAAGACGGCCCGGCCCCAGGCCGCGGTGGGGGCGGGGATCACGCACCAGGGGATGGCGTTCGAATGGACGGCGTGGCGGAAGCTGGCCTGGGCCTGGGAGCGGACCCGCTGCTGGCGCTGGAGCTTTCCGGGATCGACCCCGTCGAGGGCCCGGGGGTCCTCCTCGCCGACGATCGAGAGGATGCTCCAGCCCTCCTCCGCGATCATGGCCGCGTCGCGGCCGACAAAGCTCGGCACCTCGTCGAGATAGCGATCGCGAATCCCGTCGTAGTAGAGGCGCGCGAGGCGCCCGTCCTGCCAGTCGACGCGGACGGCCCGGGCTCCCGCCGCCCAGGCCTTCGCGGCCAGGGCGTGCACGAGGTCGCGATGGGCGAGGTCGGAGCTTATTCGGAGGCGGTCGCCCTCCGCGATGTTGATGCAGCTTTTGATGACGAGGTCCGCATAGGCCTCGATGGCGGCTACTTCCATGTCCTCTCCTTTTCTCCGCTTCCCTCTGCCGGGAAGGGAGGCGATCATAGCATGGAAATCGAGGCGGCGAGCTCGTCGAGGATGATGATCCGGAGTCCCCGCGGCGCAAAGCTCCGGAAGGCCGTGTCGTTGGTCAGGATGGCGGCCGCCCCGGCGACGAGGGCGCTCGCGAGGTGGAGGGCGTCGGGGAGGGAGGGACCGGGGCGAAGCGCCCCGCGGAGGAGGGTGGCGGCCCCGTCGGCGACCGCCACGTCGATGGGCAGGAGGACGAGGCGGGAAGAATCCGCGAGGAGGCGGCGGAGGGAGAGGGACTTCTCCCCCTTGTCGGCCTTCCGCAGGAGTTCGGTCCAGGCCAGGACGCTGGCCGCGAGGCGCAGCTCGCCCCGACCCGCGGCACCGTAGAGGGCCGCCATCGCCACGCGCCGTCTGCCCTCGCCCTCGACCAGGTAGATGAGGGGGGCGCTGTCCACGAAGAGGAGCTCCCCCGGCCCGAGCCCGAGGAGGTCGGGAAGCTCCGCGATCCCGGGGATCCCATCGCGCCGCCTGTCTTCTGTGTCACGCATGGAGCGAAGTATAATCGCCGGCGATGGCTGGTCAAAAGGGCTTCATCGTCTCGTCCTGGGCCTCCGGAGGGCGCGTCCTCGCGACGGGGCGGCTCGAGGATTCGCGGAGCTTCGCCCTCGCCTGCCGCTCCGAGGGCGGGGCCGTTCTCGTGCCGGCCGAGTATGCCGATACGGCGGCGACCATTCTCGCGCGCTTCGGGGCGCGCCGCGACGGGGAGGCCTGGACCGATCTCGCGGGAAGGCCCCAGACCCGCTTCAGGCTCCCGGGAGGGGCCCGTCCCGCGGTCGAGCGGGCCCTCCTCGAGGGCGGCGTGCCCCTGCCCCTCCTCGACCGCGGAGGGGCCGATGAATTCCTGGCCTCCAGGGGCATCGCCTCCGCCCTGTCCATCGCCGGCTCCGAGAGGAGGGGGGATCGCGTCGATGCCGTCTTCGTCGATCCCGCCCTGGAGGCGGCCGACTGTCTCCCGCCCCTCCGCTGGCTGGCCCTCGACATCGAGACCGACCGGGAGGAGAGGGTCCTCGCCGTCTCCCTGATCGCCCGCGCCTTCGGAGCGCCCTCGACCGAGAGCCGTGAATCCGCCGACGGCGATGCCATCGCGACAACATCGCGGAGCGCCGGCGAGGGCGAAGTGCTCTTCCTCGGGCCCGAGCTCGGGCTGCCCTGGGTAAGCTGCCACGCCGACGAGGGTTCCCTCCTCGAGGCCCTCGCCGCCCGGATCGTCGCCCTCGATGCCGACATCGTAACCGGCTGGAACGTTATCGAGTTCGACCTCGCCGTCCTCGAGGCGCGTTATGCGGCACTGGGACTGGGCTTCGCCGTGGGCCGGAGCCGCGACCGGGCGGGCTGGATCGAAAGGCCGGGGAAGCGCCGCGTCTTCGACCTGCCGGGGCGGGCCGTCGTGGACGGCATCAGGCTCTTCCGCTCGGCGGGGGAGCGCTTCGAGGACCAGTCCCTCGAGACAGTGGCCCAGGCCGTCCTCGGCGAGGGGAAGACCGTGACGGCCGGCGGCGAGGACAAGTTGGCCGAACTCGAGCGCCTCCGGGCCGAGGAGCCGGCGCTCTTCTGCGAGTACTGCCTCCGCGATTCCGAGCTCGTCCTCCGCCTTCTCGAGAAAACGGGCCTGGCCCGGCTCACGCAGAAAAGGGCCGCTCTCACGGGGCTCTCGATCGACCTGGCCTGGACGAGTATCCCCGCCTTCGAACGCGTCTACGACGCCGCCCTGCGCGCCAGGCGAGTGGTGCCGCCGGGGCGCGAGCCGAGGAACCTCTCCGGGGCCGCGGGCGGCACGGTCCTCGATCCCCGGGCCGGCCTCTTCGAGGGCGTCCTTGTTTTCGACTTCCGCTCCCTCTACCCCAGCCTCATGCGCACGTTCAACATCGACCCGCTCGCGCACGCGCGCTCGGAAGGCGCGGCCGACCCCGTCATGGCGCCCAACGGCGCCCGGTTTTCGCGCGAGCCGGGCATCCTGCCCGCGGTCATCGCGCGCTACTCGGCCGAGCGCGAACAGGCCCTCGCGGCCGGCGACGACACGGGGGCCTATGTCTACAAGATCCTCCAGAATTCCTTCTACGGCGTCCTCGGCTCCGAGGGCTGCCGCTACGCCCGCACCGAACTGGCGGGGGCCATCACTTCCTTCGCGCGCAAGTACCTGACCTTCGCGCGGGACTTCTTCGAGGCGCGGGGCTACCGCGTGCTCTACGGCGACACGGACTCCGTCTTCGTGGAGTCGGGCCGGGGCGCCGGCTCGGGGCACGGAGAAATGACCCAATTGGGAGAAAAACTCGCGGCCGAGCTGAATGCCGCGATCACGGCCTCGGTGCTCGCGGAGTACGGCCTCGTGTCCTTCATGAGAATCCGCTGCGAGAAGGTCTACGCGCGCTTTTTCATACCGAGGCTGCGCTTCGAGGGGGCGGGGGGAGGGACCGCGCGGGGGGCCATCCTCGCCCGCGGCGAGGGAGGCGAGGAGGGGGAGGGCGAGGGGAGGGGCAGGGCCAAGGGCTATGCGGGCCTCCTCCTCGCCGAGGACGGCTCGGCCTCGGTCGAGGTGAAGGGCATGGAGGCGGCGAGGAGCGACGGCACTCCCCTCGGGAGGCGCTTCCAGGTCGAGCTCCTCGCCCTCGTCTTCGGCGCCTCGAGGCAGCGCCACGAGGCGGCGGCGGCCGGGGAGGTCGAGGCCTGGTGCAGGGCCCTCGCCGCCTCGCTGCGCCGCGGCGAGCTCGACGGGGAGCTCGTCTACCGGCGCATGCTTCGCAGGGCCGTGTCGGAATACGGGGCCGAGAATCCGGCGGTCAGGGCGGCGCGCATCCTCGGCTGGACCACGAGGAGGGGTCGCATCTCCTGGGTCATGACGAAGAGCGGGGCCGAGCCTCCCGAAAAGCGCTCAGACTCCCCCCTCGACTACGAGCACTACGTCGAGCACCAGCTCCTCCCGATGGCCAAGGCCATCGGCGACGAGGCCGGCTGGAACCCCCTGCCTTGGCTCGCCGACCGGCCGCAGATGGAACTCGGGTTCTGATGCCTACTGCTTCGCGAAGAGGGGCGAAATGGCCCTGTAGTCGTAGGTCGTATAGGCGCCCCCGACCGAGTACTCGAGTCCGTCCTGCAGGACGATCCGGCACCACGCGACGCCGGGAAGAAGGGCGGGATCGACCGTCGTGGTGCCAAACTTGATGTCCGAAGCCCCGACGATGAGGGAATTGGCGCCGAGGTTGAGTCCCGAGCCCCCGTTCAACCCCGCGTAGTTCTCCCCCGTCGAAAGCCGGAAATAGGGCAGGCCGCCGACAAAGGCCCCGGTGCCGTCATAGAGCCAGACGAAACCGTTGAAGGCATTCGGCCCCTTGACCGTGAAAGAGATCTGGAAAGAACCGCCCGAGTAGGTGAAGGCTGTCACCTCAGGGCGGAGGAGGGCGGGCGCGCAGGCCGTAAGGCTGGAAGGGGTGGTCTCGGTCTCGGAATAGACGAGGGAATAGCTGCCCGGATCGACCGAGCCCGGCACTCCCATGGTGAAATTCTGAACGCTCGAGACTCCATTCGTCAGGACAACCTTGGCCGTGAAGACGCCGATCGGGAGTTCCGAGGAGTTGCTGATATTCCAAAAACTGTACGACATATCCCCGATACTACCCTGGACCGGATCGAAATATTTCTGAGGGTCGATGGACCAAAAGGCGCCCGAAGTGCCGGGCCGGTAGATCCTGGCGGAGGCGATGTCCGAGGCGGAGAGATTCCCTTGATAATAGATCTTGAAGTGGTAGACCAGGGCAGGCTTGACGGTGGCGGTGGCGGACCACCAATCGGAGGGCACATTGTAGATCGTATAGTAGACATGCGTGATCGCGACGGTCTTGGGGGTCGAGCCCAGGGTAGGAGTACAGGAGCCGAGGATGAGGAGGGCGAGGAGGGCGAGGGTGGGCGGAGCGAGTCGTTTCATGGGTATTCTGTCCTTTAATGAGAAAGATGAGATATCAGTTTACTGCGGAGCCTACGCGCTCTTCGCCGAGAAGTCAAATAGGGTCCGCGGGGGCCCTCAGCGCTTCCCGGTGACCTTGATGAGGTGGTAGCCGAACTGGGTCTGCACGACATCGGAGACCGAGCCCAGACCGAGGTTCTTGCAGGCGTACTCGAAGGCGGGCACCATCTTGCCGGGGCCGAACCAGCCGAGGTCCCCGCCCTGGCTCTTCGAGGGGCAGGTGGAGAACTCGCGGGCGAGGCCCTCGAAGTTGGCTCCCTGCTTGATGCGGATGAGGAGCTGCTGGGCCTGTCCCCGGTCCTTGACGAGTATGTGGCTGGCCTTCCATTCCATGGCGGTCTCCTTGTCTTCGTGTCAGCGATAGTCGCGCTGGAACTTCGCGATCCTCTCGACCACTTCGCGCAGCTTCTCGGTCGGGGGGAGGATGGTGGTGCGGAAGTGGGCGGTGCCGGCCACCTGGCCGAAGCCGGTGCCGGGCACCACGCAGATGCCCGTCGCCTCGAGGAGGGCCAGGGCCCAGTCATCGTCGGTCCGGCCCGCCGGCAACGTGATCTTCGGGAAGGCGTACATGGCGCCCGCGACCGCGTTGCACTCGATGCCCGGGATCTTGTTGAGGCCCTCCGCGAGGAGCTTGGCCCTCGCCTTGAGCTCTCCGAGGATGCCGTCGCGCTCGCGCTTCCACAGATCGTGGCTGGGGCTCCCCGGGGCCGGGGGGCTCACGAGGCACCAGGTGGTCACCTGGCCGGGAAGGTTGGAGCAGAGGCTCACCGACTGCAGCTTGGTGACCTGGGCGACGACCTCGGCGGGGAAGTTGCGCAGCTCCATGTAGCCGCCGCGGTGGCCGCACTCGCCGAGGTAGCCCTTCGAGCAGGAGTGGAAGGAGAAGAGGGAGACGTTCTTCTCGCCCTTCTCCGCGAAGACCTTGGCGAAGGACACGAAGCGCTCGCCCTCGCGGTAGACGTTCTCCTGGTAGACCTCGTCGGCGAGGATGGCGAGGCCGTGCTCCCGCGCGAAGTCGACGATCATGCCGATGTTCGCGTGGTCCAGGACGGAGCCCGTGGGATTGCCGGGATTGATGACGCAGATGGCCTTCACCCGCGTGCCCGCGCCCTTGGCCGCGGCCAGGGACTCCTCGAGGCCGGCGCGCGAGAGCATCCAGTCCCTGCCCTCGTCGAGGTGGTAGGGGACCTGGCGTCCCTCGTAGAGGGTGATGGTCGCCGAATAGAGCGGGTACTGGGGAATTGGGATCATGATGCCGTCCGTGGGGGCGGCGATGAGGAGGCGGAGGGCCGTCTGCACGCCCTTGGAGGCGCCGTCGGTGAGGTAGATGGCCTCGGGGTCGGCCTCGATGCCGTCGCGGGCGCGGATGAAGGCGGCCACGGCCTCCCGCACCACCTTGAGACCCTTGGACTCCGAATAGGCGCCGAGGCCGTGGGAGCCCTTGAGGACCCTGCGCGCCGCCTCGATGGCGTCGGGCGCGAAGGCCCCGGGCGCCTTTTCCGCCAGTTCGGGCATCTCGCAGAGGGCCTGGATCTGGCGGATCCAGGTGAGGGGCCGTTGCTCGAGGGCCTGGGGGTTCCCGATGTTGCACCAGATGATCTCGCGGCCGCTCCGCTCGAGCTCCTGGGCGCGCGCGACGATGGGACCGCGGACCGCGTACTCGGTCTCGAGGACGGATTTGCCGAGATCCTTGACGCTCAGTGACATGGGAAGCTCCTTGTCGGCCTTCGAATGGCCCAGACTAGCATCCGGCGGGCCACTTTCGCAAGATTCCCGGCTTGCGCTCCGGGACGTCTACACCTAGAATTACCTCTCCCGAGAAATGCCATGGAGGTCTCGATGCCCGATCCAAGAAGACTCTCAGCCCGGGTCCTGGGCGGGACCTTCCTCATGACCATTCTCTGCATTCTCTTCTACTGCTACTTCCTTCCCCAGTCCCTCTCCTTCACCGAGGAGGAAAAGCTCTCCTTCTGGTTCAGGATGGGGACCGTCGGTCTCATAGCCGACTTCCTCGCCACCTTCATCGTCTATCGCCTGTACCGGCCCGTGGCCAGGGCCCTCCGGAGGGAGGGCGGGACCGATCTCGATCCGGACCTCCGCCGATCGGCCATCGCCGCCATCGCGGGCATTCCCAACTTCCTCCTCTGGTTCGGCTCCTTCGCCTACGTCGCGGCGGCCGCGGTGAACCTGGGCCTCGACTTCGCCAAGAACGGCAGCCTCGTCCTCGGCCTGGCCCTCGCCCGTCTCAGCCTCGCCGCGGCCTGGGGCTTCCTCAACGGCATCGTCATCGCGCGCCTCCTCGACATCATCCTCTTCGACGCCAAGATCGCCCTCGGGATCCACCATATCGAGGAGATCGGGTTCGGCGGCAAGCGGCGGGCCATCTCCTTCGCCCGCCGCCTCGCCATCTCCGGCTTCGCCCTCTTCGCCTTCCTCGTGATCTTCGCCGGGGTCCTCTTCTACACCCGGTCCATCGCCATCTCCCGCGAGGCCGTCGCCCAGGCCCTGGCCGCCGCCGCCTCGGGGAACGCGCTCTCCGGCCCGGCGGCCGAGGAGATCGTCTGGAAGATCGTCGAGGCCAAGGTGCCGGCCGGCCTCTGGATCTTCCTCGGCCTCCTCGCCCTGGCAGGCCTCCTCTATGTCATCATCCTCGCCGAGATCCAGACCCGCCTGACCTCCCTCCTCTCCCAGATGGAGCGCCTCGCCCGGGGCGACCGCGACCTCGCGGCGCGCGTCAAGGTGACGGGCTTCGACGACATCGGCCGCATGACCAGCGGCTTCAACCGCATCCTCGACTCCTTCGCCGCGACCTTCGCCGCCGTGAAGGCGCGCGCGGGCCAGGTCCATGCCGAGAGCTCCTCCATCAAGCTGGTCTCCCTCGAGGCCAGGAAGGAATCCGAGCAACTGGCTCTCCTCGCGGACGAGACCGAGGTCGCCGAGCGCGACCGCGTCGCCGAGCTCGCGCGTTCGATGGTGGCCTTCCGCAAGGTCACGTCGAACATCGAGGCCTCGGCCTCGAAGAGCGCGGCGGAGGCCCGCGAGATCGAGTCCGCGGCCGAGGGCCTCAAGGCGATGACCGCCTCCTTCGCGGCCTCGGGGGCCGAGGCGGCGCGGGCCGAGCAGGCCTTCCTCGCCCTCAAGGAGAGCGCCGCGAGGGGCGCCGAGGGCGTGGCCCGCTCCCTCGAGACGGCGGCTTCCATCGAGGAGGCGGGGAACCGCGTGGGCGGCATCGCCACGGTCATCGAGGGCGTCGCCGACCGCTCCAACCTCCTCGCGATGAACGCGAGCATCGAGGCGGCCCACGCCGGAGCGGCGGGCAAGGGCTTCAGCGTCGTCGCCCGCGAGATGAAGAAGCTGGCCGAGTCGGTCGGGAAGTCGGCCAAGGACATCGCCACCGAGGTGGCCGGGGTGCAGGAGAAGAACCGGCGCGCCGTCGACGCCATCAAGGGCCTGGGTCTGATCTTCGAGGAGCTCTCGAAGGGCATCGGCGCGACGGGAGAGGCCCTCGCGGTGATCGCGAGCTCGGCGCGGCACAACGCCGACGAGGCGCGCGCCGACCTCGCCCTGGTCGAGAGGCTCCGCTCCTTCACGGGAGAGCTCCTCTCGGCCTCGGACGGGGCCAAGGATTCCGTCGGGGACATGGTGAAGGCCGTCGATCGCCTGACCGCGAGCCAGGAGCGCTCGGGGGAGGTGAACGCGGCCCTCGCGGAGGGCGTGCGGAGCCTCGGGGAGGTCTTCGCCAAGCTCGAGGGTTCCCTCGGGCAGGCCCTCGAGGGCATCTCCGCCCTCGACGGCGAGCTCTCGACCTACAATCTCGGATAGCGGGGTTTTTCGGAACGCGAAAAAGCCCTGCGGCGGTAAATGACGCCGAAGCCGGGATCGGCGGGCGGGGCGGACTTTCTCTCCTCCCCGACTCTTTTGATTTGACCACCAGGGCAGAGGGATATAGACTAGGACGCTTCCGCGGTATCGGGCCGCCTCCCCTCGAACATGATTGATTACCACGACTACCCACGGTCCTCCGCGTCTCGACAGCGGAAGGATCCCGGCCCAGGCCGCCGCGCCACCCCTGAGATCCGCGGGACGCGGGCGGAAGCCGCCGGGCCCCTCTTTCTCTTCGTCCTTCTCTTCTCGGCCCTGGTCCCCTCCCTCCTCTCCGAGGTAGACCCCCTTGTCCTCGCGCGTCTCGCCCAGGCGGCGGCCTTGCCCAGCGCAGGCGGGCCCGCGATTTCGAAGGAGGGACCCCTCGGGCCGGTGGAGTCCGACATGGCCCTGGGCCTCGGGTTCCAGACGGCCGACGGAGCCTCGGTTCCCCTCTCGGCTCCCGCGGGCGCACCCCGTGCCATCAGGGTCGGCGATGTCGGCACGCGAGCCGCGGCGCCGGTCAGGTTTCAGTGCGGGGCCGGCCCGAGGGCTCCTCCGGCCTGAGTTCTCCCCCCGCCATCGGGTCAGGCCCGAGGGGGGACCAAGGGGTCCGGGCCGAGAAGACCCGGGTCGGCACAACCTACAAGGAGAACTCCCCATGCAGATCGACATCGGTAGCACCGCATTCATGCTACTGGCCACCTCCCTCGTCATGTTCATGACACCGGGTCTGGCCTTCTTCTACGGCGGCCTCGTCGGCCGCAAGAACGTACTCAACATCATGTTCCAGAGCTTCGTCTCCCTCGGAGTCACCACGATCATCTGGTTTCTCTACGGCTACTCCCTCTGCTTCTCGGGCACCCTCGGCCACGGCGACCTCGGCGGCATCGTCGGCAACTTGAATCAGGCCTTCCTGAACGGCGTCAGGCTCACGGACCCGAGCCCCATGAACCCCGGCGTGCCCGTCATCGTCATGGTGGCCTATCAGATGATGTTCGCGATCATCACCCCCGCCCTGATAACCGGGGCCTTCGCCAATCGCGTGCGCTTCCCCGCCTATCTCGCCTTCCTCGTCGCCTGGCTCACCTTCATCTACTTCCCCCTCGTCCACATGGTCTGGGGAGGCGGGGCCCTCGCGGCCTGGGGGGTCAAGGACTTCGCCGGCGGTCTCGTGGTGCACACCTCGGCGGGCTTCGCGGCCTTCGCCTCGGTGCTTTACGTGGGCAAGCGCAAGAACAACGAGGGCAACCTCCACTCCCTCCCCCTCGTCGCCCTCGGCACCGCCATCCTCTGGTTCGGCTGGTACGGCTTCAACGCGGGCAGCGAGTTCGGGGTCGACCCGATCACCGCCCAGGCCTTCCTCAACACCGATATCGCAGCCTCCTTCGCGGGGCCGACCTGGCTCCTCCTCGACTGGATCTTCACCGGAAAACCCAAGTTCCTGGGCTTCCTCACCGGCGCCGTCGCGGGACTCGCCTGCATCACTCCCGCCGCCGGCTACGTCACCGTCACCTCGGCCGTCATCATCGGCATACTCTCCGCGGTCGCCGGCTACATCGCCGTCACCATCAAGAACCGCGCGGGCCTGGACGACGCCCTCGACGTCTTCGGCGTCCATGGCATCGGCGGCATCCTCGGCTCCATCCTCCTCGGTGTCTTCGGGACGACCGCCGTCACCTTCGCCGGGCGCGATCCGGCCCTTCTCGCCTCGGGTCTCGTCGATGGCCGTGCCGACTTCTTCTGGAAGCAGGTCGCGGCCGGCTTCTTGACAGCGGCAATCGGCTTTTTCTTCACCCTCGCCATGCTCTGGCTGATCAACAAGGTCACGCCCGTCCGCGTGGGCGCCAAGGAACAGGCCGAGGGTCTCGACGCGACCGAACTCGGCGAGACGGCCTACCTCTAGTCGGCATTCGGCCTGGAACGACAGGCCCGGATCCTGTCCCGCCCTTCCTCCCCGCAGGGGGAGGGGGCGGGGCAGCGCGGGATCCCCGCGGCTGGCGCCTCTCCTTGCCCCGCCGGGCCCGCGGGGACTACAATCGCCCCCATGGCAGAACTGCAAGACACCGCCGTCCGCGCCGAGCGGAGCTGGCTCGTCGGCGTCCAGACCGACAAAGTTGGCAAGCACGAGTCCGTGAGCCTCCTCCGCGAGCTGGGGAGCCTGGCGGCCACCCTGGGCCTCGAGGTGGTGGGCGAGACCCCCGTGCGCGTCCGCGAACGTACCGCGGCCCTCTTTCTCGGCTCGGGCAAGGCCGACGAGGTCGTCCTGTCCGCCACCGCGGCCGGGGCCGACTCCATCCTCTTCGACCACGTCCTCACGCCCGTGCAGCAGCGCAACTGGGAGAGACTCTCGGGCCTCCGGGTCTACGACCGCTCGGAGCTCATCATCAGGATCTTCGCGGGCCGGGCCCTCACCCGCGAGGCCGGGCTCCAGGTCGAGTTGGCCGAACTCGAATACGCCATCCCCCGCCTCGCCCACTCCTACGAGGCCCTGCACCGCCAGCGGGGCGGTCGCTACGGTACCAAGGGCAAGGGCGAGCAGAAGCTCGAACTCGACCGCCGCGAGATCGAGCGCCGCGTCCACGAGATCAAGGAAGAGCTCAAGGTCGTCCGAAAGAGCCGCGACACGCAGAGGAAGCAGCGCGAGAAGACCGCCGTGCCGCGGGCGGCCGTGGTCGGCTACACCAACGCCGGCAAGTCCAGTCTCCTGAACGCCCTCACAAAGGCCTCGGTCCTCGCCGAGGACAAGCTCTTCGCCACCCTCGATCCCACCACGCGGCGCATCGCCCTCGGGAAGGGCGGCACCCTCCTGCTCACCGACACCGTCGGTTTCGTGCGCAAGCTCCCCCACCACCTCGTCGAGGCCTTCAAGGCCACCCTCGAGGAAGCGGCCCTGGCCGATCTCCTCGTCGAGGTCGTCGACGCCTCCGACCCCGAGTCGGACACCCACATGAAGACCACCACCGAGGTCCTCGCCGAGATCGGCGCCGCCGAGGTGCCCCGTCTCGTCGTGTTCAACAAGATCGACCTCGTGATCGACCCCGAGGAGAGGGCGGGGCTGGCCGCCCGTCACCCCGGCGCCCACCTCCTGTCCGTGCGGACGGGCGAGGGGCTCGCCTCCCTCTTCCCCGCCATCGAGGCGGCCCTCACGATCGGCTCCTCCGGCAAGAGTCTCCGCATCCCCGACGCGGAGTACGCCCTCGTCGCCCTCCTCCACCGCGAGTCGCAGATCCTCGCGGAACGGCACGACGGCGAGGCCACGATCATCGAGTGCCGCCTCCCCGAGCGCTACCTCGAGAAGTTCCGGCCCTACGAGGTCGGGTAGCCGTCCTTCTCCTCGAAGAGGAAGACCTCGTCGATGGTGGCCCCGAGGGCCCTCGCGATGCGGTGGGAGAGGAGGAGGGAGGGGTTGTAGTCCCCCTTCTCGATGAAGCCGATGGTCTCCCGCCTCGCGCCGACGAGGACCCCCAGGGCCTCCTGGGAGAGGTCGAGGCGGGCGCGCAGCTCCCTGATGCGGGTCTTCATCCGAGCCGCCGCGGCCGACCACGGAGGAGGAAGTGGAGGGTCCAGAAGGAGCCCGCCATCACGAAGACGATGAGGGCGTAGGCGTTCTTCGCAGGGAGGACGAGGTAGCCCAGATAGTCCAGGCTGCCGAGGATTCCTACCGTCGTAATTGTGAGGACCCAGGACAGGGCGAAGCTCCTCTGGTCCTGGCGCTCCGAGAGCTCGTCCCGCCTGACGCCCGGTCCGCGGTTCATGAAGAAGCCGATGAGGAGGGTGGTCAGGCTGGCCGTGACCACCATGATGACCAGGGCGAGATCGAGTTTTCCCAGCAGCCAGAGACCGCCGATCACGAGGATGTCGTAGCCGACGACGAAGACCAGACTCTTTCCCATCGTACTCATGCTCCCCTCCTGTGCGTTATAGAAATCATTATGTTAGATATAACGCTCGGAGGGCGCAGGTTCAAGGCCCAGGGCCGGTGCTCAGACAGTTTTTCCGGGGCAGCTCGAGGCCATCCGGGAGGCGGGGGGGTGGGGAGGATCGGGAGGCGGGGTGGATCGGGAGGGAAGGCGCCAGCCCATGACGAAAACCTCGCTGGCGCGGCGCGGCCTCACTCCTCTCCGGTTTCCTTCTTCACGAAGTTCTGGAGGAGCTGGACCATGTAGAAGATCTTTTTGTACACGTCCACGAGCTGGGCGCGGAGGGAGCGGGCGCCCGCGTTCTCGATCTCCTTCCAGTTCATGATCATCTCGTGGCGCCCGACCCTGGTCTGATCCTCGATCAGGGACTTGAGCTGGCGGCCGATCTGGATGAGGTTGACCGCGGCCTTGGTGATCAGGGCCGTGGCCTTGTCGTTGATGTCCTTCAGCATGGTGCGGAGGATCTTGGTCTGCTCCTTGTCGCGGTCGCTCTTGGCGAGGGCGGCGCGGAGGCGGTTGCCCAGGTCGGTGTCGTCGCCCAGGGAGTCGTCGAAGGCGATGATGTCGTTCGAGACCTCGAGGAGGGCGTGGTAGGAATCGGAGAGCTGCTGGGACTGGACGTTGGTGGTCCACTTGCCGCGTATGAGGAGGATGTCGACGATCTCGCGGATGTCCTTCTTGAAGTAGTCCATCAGGTAGGCCTTGAGGTAGTTGAGGGCCGGCACCTGGGTGTAGCCGCCGAGCATCTTCTTCGCGAAGACGACATTGGCCTTCTCGGCGTAGTTCTTCATGCGCACGACGACGGTGGTGCCGAAGATCAGCGTGGAGACCTCGTCGATCTTGGCGTTGCGCTTCTCGGCGTTGATGCGGTGGAGGAGGGTCTCGATCTGGGCCTTGAGCTTCTGGGTGAAGGGCTCGACGATGCGCTCGTTGGGATAGCGGGGCTGGACCTCCCAGTAGGGGTCCTTCTTGAGGAAGCGGACGACGAGGTCGAGGATCTGGCTGCGGCGGATCTCGGCGGCGGGCCCGAGGAGCTTCTGCCAGGAGTCGGCCTGGATGATGTCGGCGTTGCGGTATTCCTTCAGGGCGGAGAAGATCCGGCCCCAGTCGGCCTCGAGGTCGATGGGGAGGAAGACTTCGAGGAAGTCGGAGATGTCGTCAGCGATGTACTCGGCGTTGATGGACTCGAACTTGGGCTTGGAGGAGAAGCTGCGCTCGGGGAGGCTCGAGTCGAACTTCTTGAGGAGGAAGTAGAAGTCGAAGTTCACGAAGTTGGCGAAGGCGATGAGGGTGTTGAAGGCCGAGTCGATCTCGCGGGTCTTCTCCGCGTCGAAGACGGCGAGGAAGGTGGTGAGGTCGTTCTGGGTCTTCTCCTGGAGGTTCTTGAGGTCCATGGTCTTGCCCAGTTCCATGATGGCCGACTCGGTGAGGTTCTCGGCGAGGGCCTTCTGCTCGGTGCTCAGGTAGCTTTCGATGACGAAGCTGCGGAGGGCGCCGGAACTCGAGGCGTTCTGGAGGAAGAGCTGGGCGGGGGCCGTGACCTTGTAGACCTCGTAGAAGAAGCGGGCCAGTCCGGGGAGGGCCTCGTTGTCCTTGGTCCGGAGGAACTTGAAACGCGAGCGCGTTATGTCCTTGCCCATGGACTTGAGGATCTTCTTCTTCTCCGAGTCCGGATCGCCCATCCCGGCGAAGATGGAGAGGAGTTTCTGGAGGAAATTCTCGTCGCCCGTCCCGGGTGTGGCCTTCGGACCCATGGGCCTATGGTAAATGATGCGAGCAGGGAGGTCAACGGAGGGAAATCTCGGCCGAGAGGAAGATTCTCCCTTCCCCCTCCGCTCCGGCGGCCAGGAGGCGGCCCTCCTCGTCGAGGCCGAGAAGTTCGCCCTCCCAACCCGGTTCGGAGCCGGGTCGGCCGGGCAGGATGAGGACTCTCCGGCCCCGATTCCACAGCCTCTCCTCGGCCGCGGCCCTCCAGTCCTCCTCGTCCAGGGCCTCGGCGATGCGGCCGAGGCAGGCCTCGAGGAGGGCTTCGTGGGGCGCCGCGGCCTCGAGGCGGGGGTCGGGCCAGGGGGAGGCGAGGGCGAGGCTGGTCGCCCTCTCCGCGAGGTCGGCCGGGAAGTCCCGCTGACCGACATTGATTCCGAAGCCCACGAGGAGGCCCGCCGGCCCCGCCTCGCAGAGGACGCCCGCGAGTTTCTTGTCGCCGATCATGAGGTCATTGGGCCATTTGACCTGGACGGGCGGCCCCTCCCCCGCGGCGCGGAAGGTCTCGCAGGCCCGGGCCAGGGCCAGGCCGACGCGGAGGGTGAGGCCGGGCAGGGAGGCCAGCCCGGGATCGAGGAGGAGGGTGGCGAGGAGGGAGAGGCCGTCCCGGTCCTCCCAGCGCCGCCCCGGCAGGCGACCCCGCCCCGCGCTCTGGCGCCCCGCGACAAGGACCGTCCCGAAGGGGGCGCCGTCCCGGGCGAGGGATCTGAGGCCGTCCATGGTCGAGGTCGTCTCCTCGACGAACCAGAGGGGGGCCCCGAAGGGATTCGAGGGGCCGAGGAGGCGGCGGGCCTGGGGGGGGAGGGGCTGGGACATGGGGCGAGGATAGGCGAGGGCGGAGGGGCGCTCAAGGCCCTCCGGTCTGGATCTTCGCTTCCGCCCATGGTAGTTTCTGCGGGCTGCTTCAGTCGAGGCTTCCCTTCCGAAGGCTGCGGACCTGTTCGAGGTCGCGCCGGCCGGGAGATCGGGAGCTCGTGCCGGTTCCGCGCCGCGGGCGCCGCCGGGAAGGAGAACCATATGTGCGGCATCGTAGGCTACGCCGGTCCACGGCGGGCCACCCCCATCCTGCTCGAGGGCTTGAAGCGTCTCGAGTACCGAGGCTACGACAGCTCCGGGATCGCGATCGGCTGTGTGAGGCCGGAGGACGGAAGGGACGGCAAGCCGGCCCCCTCGAGCCTCTGCCTGATCAAGAAGGTCGGCAAGATCGCCAATCTGCGGAACGCCGTCCCCAAGGACCTGCCGGGCAACTGGGGCATCGGCCACACGCGCTGGGCCACCCACGGCGGCGTCACCGACGCCAACGCCCACCCCCACCTCGACGCCTCCGGCCGGATCGCCGTGGTCCACAACGGCATCATCGAGAACCACCGCGCCCTCCGCGAGATGCTCGAACACGAGGGCATCCGCTTCCAGAGCGAAACCGACACCGAGGTCATCCCCAATCTCGTCGCGAAATTCTACGAGGGCGACCTCGAGGCTGCCGTGAAAGCGGCCCTCGGCCACCTCGAGGGCACCTACGGCATCGCCGTGGTCCACGCCGACCGCCCCGGTCTCATCGTAGGCGCGCGCAACGGGAGCCCCCTCGTCATCGGCATCGGCGAGGGCGAGATGCTCATCGCCAGCGACGTGAGCGCCATGATCGGCCATACCAAGCAGGTCATCTACCTCAACGACGGCGAGTTGGTCGTCCTCGAACCCTCGGGCTACCGCATCACCGACCGCGAGGACCAGCCCGTCGACAAGAAGGTCGACGAGGTCACCTGGGAGCTCGGTCACATCGAGAAGGGCGACTATCCCTGCTACATGGAGAAGGAGATCTTCGAGCAGCCCGAGTCCATCGCGCGGGCGGTCTCCGGACGCCTCGAGCGCGAGACGGCCTCGGCCAAGCTCGGGGGCCTCAATCTCGACCGCCGCCGACTCCGCGAGGTCAACCGCGTCCGGATCATCGCCGCCGGCACGAGCTGGCACGCCGGCCTCGTGGGCGCCGCCCTCCTCGAGAGCGTGGCCCGCATCCCGGCCCAGGCCGAGCTGGCCAGCGAGCTGCGCTACCGCAATCCGGTGGTCGAGAAGGACTCCCTCTGGTTCGCCGTGTCCCAGTCGGGCGAGACGGCCGACACCCTCTACGCCATGCGCGAGATCCAGAGGAAGGGCGGCTCGGTCCTCGGCATCTGCAACGTGGTCGGCTCGACGATCCCCCGCGAGTCGGACGGGGGCATCTACGTCCATTCGGGCCCCGAGATCGCGGTGGCCAGCACCAAGGCCTTCACGAGCCAGCTCGCCGCCCTCTACCTCTTCACGCTCCTCGAGGCCCGCATGCGCGACATGTCGGCCGAGGAGGGCCGCCGCTTCATGGAAGCCCTCGAGGCCGTCCCCGCCTCGGTGGCCAAGGTCCTCGCGACCCGGGACCACATCCAGCGCGTGGCCAAGAAGCACTCGCGGGCCCGCGACTTCCTCTTCCTCGGCCGCGGCCTCATGTACCCCATCGCCCTCGAGGGGGCCCTCAAGCTGAAGGAGATCTCCTACATCCACGCCGAGGGCTACGCCTCGGGCGAAATCAAGCACGGTCCCATCGCCCTCGTGAGTCCCGAGGTCCCGAGCGTCTTCATCGTGCCCGACGACCACCTCCGCGAGAAGAACATCTCGAACATCCGCGAGATCAAGGCCCGCGGCGGCCCCGTCATCGCGGTGGGAGTGGAGGGCGACGAGGAGCTGGCCGGTCTGGTCGACGACTTCATCCCGGTGCCGAAGGGCGACCCCCGCTTCTATCCCTTCACGATGATCGTGCCCCTCCAGCTCCTGGCCTACTTCTGCGCCCTCGACCTCGGCCGCGACGTGGACCAGCCCCGAAATTTGGCCAAGTCCGTAACTGTAGAATGAAGCGGGGGCTCGCGGTTCTCTTCGTCCTCGGGGCGGGCTTCGCGGCCCAGATCCTCGGGGCCCAGGGAGCCGCGACCCCTCCGGGCCTGGCCGCGACCGCCGGCCAGGCCCTTCTCGTCCGGGGACCCGAGCGCGTCGCCGGCCTGCCCTTCTTTTCCCCCAACGCCATCTCCGCCCTCCGGGGCGAGTACCTTCTCGGGAAGGATCGTCTGGAATTCTGGTTCACCCGCGAGGCCCTGGTCTTCTCCCCTCCCTGGAAGGAGGATCCCGCCCTGGCTCCCGCCCTGGCCCGGGGCGCCCGGTCCCTCCGGAGCCCCCTCGGCTTCGTCGTGGCCTGGAGCTACCCGCGCTACACCCTCATCCTCGCCTTTCCCCTCGAATCCTCGTTCAACAAAGGCTTCGCCGAGGCTCTGTCCCGGCGTTTCGGCTTTTTCTTCGACAACGCGGCCGACGATGCCGGTCTCTCCTTCCCCGCCCTGGTCGAATTCTGAACTTTCGGGCGACAGTCCGAGGTTGTGTACCCGAAAGGCCTCGGCTATAATCCCCTATCCAGGTTCAAGATTCTCCAGGAGGTATGGAATGCGACTTCGAACTTTCGTGATCGCCCTGCTCGTCCTCTCGCTCGCCCTCGCCGGCTGCGCGGGAACGGGTTCCGCCGGCAACGTCGTCAAGATCGGCTGGTTCGGCCCGCTCACGGGCGACACCGCCCTCTGGGGCCAGGCCGAGTTCAACACCGTCAAGATGATGGTCGACGACTACAATGCCGCGGGCGGCATCGATGTCGGCGGCAAGAAGTACAAGCTCGAGGCCGTCGGCTACGACGACAAGGGCGATTCCACCGAGGCCGTCAACGTCATGAAGCGCCTCGTGAGCCAGGACAAGGTCGTCGCCGTCGTCGGGCCCCAGGGCTCCGGCGAGGCCATCCCGATCGCGCCCGTCGCCGCGGACAACAAGGTCCCCTATGTCGCCACCACGGCCACCAATCCCAAGGTGACGGTGCAGGACGACGGCAAGGTCAACGCCTACAGCTACCGCGCCTGCTTCACCGACCCCTACCAGGGCAAGGTCGCCGCCTACTTCGCCTACCAGAAGCTCGGCAAGAAGAGCGCCGCCATCTTCATGACGGTCGACGACGCCTACTCCGCCGGCCTCGCCCAGTACTTCAAGGAGAGCTTCGAGAAGCTCGGCGGCAAGGTCGTCGCCCAGGAGAGCTTCGCCTCCGGCGAGAAGGACTTCCGCGCCCCCCTCACCAAGATCAAGGCCGCCAATCCCGACGTGATCTTCATGCCGAACTACTACACCGACGTCGCCCTCTCCGCGAAGCAGGCCCGCGACCTCGGCATCAAGCAGCTCCTCCTCGGCGGCGACGGATGGCCGTCGGAGAACCTCATCCAGCTCGCCGGCAACGCCCTCGAAGGCTGCCTCTTCATCAACCACCTCGACTTCGACGGAGCCGCCGCGGCCCCGATGCGCGCCGAGTACAAGGCCAAGTTCCAGAAGAACGCCGAGCTCAACTCCTACATGGCCCACGACGCCTTCGTCATGATCGTCGACGCCATGAAGCGCGCCAAGTCGATCAAGCCCGTGGACATCAAGGCCGCCCTCGACACCACCGACCTCGCGGTCGGCACCGGCAACAACGACTATCTCACCAACCCGATCACCGGCCACATCAAGATCGGGCCGACCCACGACCCCGTGGGCAAGACCGCCTGGCTCATCAAGATCGTCGGACCGGACATGAAGTTCCAGGAGAGCTTCGCCGCCCAGGAATGATGGCGTAGTTCCCCCGCCGCGGGGGACGGGGCGAAGCCCCCTCCCCCGCGGCCGCCCTTCCTTCCATCCCCCGACCACAAGGAGAGCCTCGGATGAACCTGTTCCTCCAGCAGCTCGTGAACGGACTTTCGATCGGCTCGATCTACGCCCTGATGGCCGTCGGATACTCGCTCGTCTACTCGATCATGAACTTCTCGAACTTCGCCCACGGCTCGGTCATCATGCTCGGCGCCTATTTCGGCTACTACGCGATGACCATCCTCGGCCTGCCCTTCGCCGGCGCCGCCGTCGCGGCCGCCCTCGGCTCGGGCCTGGTCGCCGTCGCCCTCGAGCGCCTCGCCTACAAGCCCCTCCGCGACCGCCGCGCCCCCTTCCTCTACTTCATCATCACCGCGATGGGCGCCTCGATGTTCATCGACAACTCGGTCATCGCCACCATCGGCCCGACCCCCAAGATGTACCCCGAGATCTTCGGCCAGGGCCCCATCGCCCTCGGACAGATCAACGTCGGGCGCATCGATCTCGCCATGCTCGTCATCTCCGCCGCCAGCCTCGCCGCCCTCATCCTCTTCATCGACTACACCCGGGTGGGCAAGGCGATCCAGGCGACGGCCTACAACATGAAAGCCAGCGCCCTCATGGGCATCAGCCCCAATTTCGTCGTGATCCTGGTCTTCGCCATCGGCGGCGCCCTCGCGGGCATCGCCGGCATCCTCTACGGCATGAAGTACCAGGTCTTCCCGCAGATCGGGGCAATTACGATAAAGAGCTTCATAGCGGCCGTCTTCGGCGGCCTCGGAAGCCTGCCGGGCGCCCTCCTCGGCGCCCTCCTCCTCGGCCTCCTCGAGACCTTCGTGTCGGGCTACATCCCCAACGGCACGCAATACCGGGATCTCTGGGTCTATCTCCTCCTCATCATCGTCCTCATCGTGAGGCCGGCGGGCATCATGGGCAAGAGCTCGGAGGACAAGGCGTAGCATGGAATACATACTCGGCATCCTGGAGCTCTCGGCGATCAATCTGGTCGCGGTCCTCGGGCTCTCGATCCTGACCGGCTTCACCGGTCTCTTCTCCTTCGGCCACGCGGGCTTCATGGCCATCGGCGCCTACATCGCCGCCATCATGACGAAGTTCTGGGGCCTGCCCTTCTGGTTGGCCATCCTGGCCGCCGGTCTCGCCGCGGGCCTCGTCAGCGTCCTCCTCGGGCGCCTCACACTGAAGCTCAAGGGCGACTATTTCTGCATCGCAACGATGGGCTTCGGCGAGGCCATCAGGCTGGTCTTCTCCAACTGGGCCTACGTGAACGGGGCCCGCGGGATGGACCGCATCCCCCAGTTCAGGGGCCTCGACCTGGCCATACCCTTCGTCGTGGCCCTCCTCGCGGTCGTCGTCGCGTGGAACCTCGTCAACTCGCGCCAGGGCCGCAACCTCGTCGCGGTCCGCGAGGAGGAGCTCGCCGCCCAGATGGCCGGCATCGACGTCATGCGCTCCAAGATGGTCGCCCTCGTCGTGAGCGCCGTGCTCGCCGGCATAGCGGGCGCCCTCATGGCCAACTTCATCGGCTTCATCGCCCCGAAGAGCTTCAACATGACGAAGAGCACCGAGCTCACGATCATCGTGATCTTCGGCGGCCTCGGTTCGATCTCGGGCTCCGTGGTGGGCGCCTTCCTCCTCACCGCCCTTCCGGAGATCTTCCGGGCCTTCTCCGACTGGCGTCTCGTCTTCTACGGACTCGCGGTCATCGTAATCATGGTGGGGCGGCCCCAGGGCCTCCTCGGCGGCTCGGAGCTGACGCCCTCGGGCATCAGGAAGATGATGGCGGCGCGCAGGGCCAGGATCGAGTTCGCCAAGGCGAAGAGCTCGGGCGGAGGCGCGGCATGAGTCAGCCCATCCTCGAGCTCAGGGGCCTCACCAAGCGCTTCGGAGGCCTCACGGCCGTGAGCGAGGTCAGCTTCGGCGTGCGGAAGGGCGGCATCTCCGGCCTCATCGGCCCGAACGGCGCCGGCAAGACGACGATCTTCAACCTGATCACTGGCGTCTACAAGGTCTCGGAGGGCGAGATCCTCTTCGACGGCAAGCCCATCACGAACCGCGAGCCCTGGCAGATCGCCGACCTCGGCGTCACCCGCACCTTCCAGAACATCCGTCTCTTCAAGAACCTCTCGGTCCTCGACAACGTGCTGACCGCCTGCCACATGGGCGCGAAGTACGGCCTCGCCGAGGCCTTCCTGCGGCTGCCGCGTTTCGGCCGCGAGGAGAGGGCCCTCCGCGAGAAGGCCCTCGGCCTCCTCGAGATCATGGGCCTGACCGCCCGGGCGGACGTGGTTTCGAACAACCTGCCCTACGGGCTGCAGCGCCGCCTCGAGATCACGCGGGCCCTGGCCCTCGACCCCGAGGTCCTCCTCCTCGACGAGCCGGCGGCGGGCATGAACCCCGACGAGACCATCCAGCTGATGAAGCTGATCGGGGAGATCCGCGACCGCTTCGACCTCTCCATCCTCGTGATCGAGCACCACATGGATCTCATCATGGGCGTCTGCGAGCACATCCACGTGCTCAACTTCGGCTGCACCCTCGCGGACGGCAGGCCCGAGGCCGTCGCCAACGATCCTCGCGTCGTCGAGGCCTATCTCGGAGCGGAGGCTGGCGAATGAGCATGCTCGAAGTCCGCGATCTCCACGTCTCCTACGGCGGCATCAAGGCGCTCCGGGGCGTCTCCCTCGACGTGGAGCAGGGCGAGATCGTCACCATCATCGGCGCCAACGGGGCCGGCAAGTCGACCCTCCTCAACACCGTCTCGGGCTTCCTGAAGCCCGGCGCCGGCAGCATCGTCTTCAAGGGCGAGAAGATCGGACAGAAGGCCGCCAAGATCGTCCGGGCGGGCATCTGCCACGTCCCCGAGGGGCGCCTCGTCTTCGCCAACCTCACGGTCGAGGACAACCTCCGGCTGGGAGCCTACCTCCGGCGCGACCGGCGCAAGATCGCCACCGACCTCGAGAGGGTCTACGAACTCTTTCCGCGACTCAGGGAAAGAATGAAACAATTGGCGGGAACTCTGTCCGGGGGCGAGCAACAGATGCTCGCGATGGGCCGGGCCCTGATGACCGACGGCGACCTCGTCCTCCTCGACGAGCCCTCCCTCGGCCTCGCGCCCCTCCTCGTGAAGACGGTCTTCGACATCATCAGGGAATTCCGCGGCCTCGGGAAGACGATTCTCCTGGTCGAGCAGAACGCCTTCAAGGCCCTCCACGTCGCGGACCGCGCCTACGTCCTCGAGCAGGGCCACATCGTGAAGACCGGCCGCGCCAAGGACATCGCCGACGATCCCGCGGTGAAGGCGGCCTATCTCGGAGCGAAGAGCACGGCCATCGCCTGAGGGAGTCCGGTACGAGGCTCGAGTCCCGCGCCCTCCGGCGCGGGTTTTTTTCCGTCTCCGCGCCCCCGTCCTCGTCCTCGTCCGCGGACGGAGCCTCAAACGAAGAGGATGGCGTCGCCTTCCCTGCCGGCCTCGGCCACGCCCTGGCTCCAGGCCTCGTGCTCTTCCTTCACGATCTCCTCGTCGAGCTGGTTGCTCTTGATGTAGCGGCGCCAGACCTTGTAGGTGTCGGTGTGGAAGTGGATCACGCGTCCGAGCTTTCCGCCCGTGTCCTCGGCCTCGACGGGGATCCGCTCCAGGGCGAGGAATTCCCGGATGAAGCGCTGGTTGACCTCGCCCACGCACATGAGGATGTCCTCGTTGCTGGTCGAGAAGGTGGAGCCGCCGAAGACCTTGGCCCGGAGCCTCGACCTGGTCGCACCGAGCTTCAGGAGATCGTTGATGAGGAGCTCCATCGAGTTGATGCCGTAGCGACCGGCCTCGGTCTGCGAGAGCGGCATGTTGCGGGCGTAGCGGCGGTTGGCGAGGAGGAAGTGGTTCATGCCCGAGACCCCCGCGAGGGGGTCGTAGAGGCAGGCCGAGATGCAGGAACCGAGGAGGGTGGAGAGGATCATCGGCTCGTCGACGGCCCGATGCTCGCCGGGCTGGAGATAGATGCGCTTGTCGGCGGGAAGCCGGTGCATGGCCTCCTGCTTGTTGCCCACTAGTGGCCTCCCCTGACGGTGTAGAGGGCGGCGATCCTCTCCTCGCAGCTCTTGAAGGCGCCGACCACGAAGGGATCGAAGTGCTGGCCCGCGTTCTCGCTGACGTAGTCGAAGGCCTCGGCGTGGCTCTTGCCGCCCTTGTAGGGTCTTTCCGACCTGATGGCGTCGTAGACGTCGGCGACGGCGACGATGCGCGCCGGGATGGGGATGGCCTCGCCGGCCAGGCCCTCGGGATAGCCCGAGCCGTCCCAGCGCTCGTGGTGGGAGCCGGCGATCTCCGCGGCGACCGCAGCCAGGGGGTCGAAGCGCGTGGCCTTGGCCGCGTCGAGGAAGACCTCGCGACCCACGATGGCGTGGCGCTGCATGACGAGGCGCTCCTCGAGGTCGAGGGGCCCGGGCTTGCGGAGGATATCGTCGGGCACGGCCACCTTGCCGAGATCGTGGAGGGGGGCCAGCCTTGCGAGCATCTCGAGCTGCTGGCGGCCGAAATGCGGATAGCACTTCCGCGCGATGAGGAGCTCGCCGAGGATGCGCACGATGGCCGCCGAGCGGTCGAGGTGGTCGCCGGTCGTCGCGTCGCGCGAGTCGATGAGGATGGCGAGGCTGCGCGTGACCGCCTCGGACCAGCCCTCGATGCGTTCGGAGAGGAGGCGGGCCCGCTTCCGGAGGCGGCCGTGGGTCTGGTCCATCGAGGCCGCGGCGGCCGCCGCGGTGCCTCCCGTGCGGTCCATCAGGGCCGCGCGCTCGGACTCGTGGTAGGCCTCCTGGAAGCGGCCCCTGAGCGCGAGGAGGCGGCCCCGGAGCCGGAGGAGCTCGGCGTGACGGAGGCTGTCCCCGGCCGCGGCCTGGGGGAGCCACTGCTCGAGGAGGTGCTCGGCGGAGACGAGGTCGCCCTCGTCGAGGAAGTCCTCGGCGAGGAGGGCGGCGGAGCGGGTCCCGACGATGGTCATGCCCGAGGTCATCGCGATGGTGAGGGACTCGAGGAGGGGCTCGCGGGCCTCGTGGCTCCTGCCCATGCTGCCGAGGGCGCGGCCCTTCTCCGAGAGCGAGTAGCAGAGCGTGAGGGCGTCGTTGCCCTTCCGGGCCTTTTCGAGGCTGTCCTCGATCTCGGCGAGACCCTCGTGGGCGTTGCCGAGGCCGATCATCGCCGACCCGAGGTTGGCGTGGAGCTGGAGGGCGAGGGAGTCGAAGACGGGCTCGCCCGCCCGCGCGTCCGCGAGGGCGAGGGCCTCCTTGAAGCGGCTCCGGGCCTCGCGGTACCTGCCCGCCTCGCTGCGCGAGATGCCGATGTTGGCGAGGGCCCTGGCCACGGCCTCGTCGTCGCGGGAGCGGCAGGCCAGCGTGAGGGCCCTGCCGAGGACGCGGTGGGCCTCGACGAAGCGGCCGCGCTGGTGGAGGGAGATGCCGAGGGAGGCGAGGAGCCTTCCCTTGAGGTTCCCCTTGTCGAGCCGGAGGGCGAGGCCGCGGCGCGCCATGATCTCGGCGCGGTCCTGGTCGCCGAGGTGGAGGAGGGCCATCGCCGCGACGGCGCAGGCCTGTTCCTCGAGGCCGCCGGGGAGGCCCGGGGTCGAGAGGACGGGCGCCACGAGGTTCCAGGCCGCCTCGGGATCGGTCCTGCGGAGGGCCTCCGCCCTCGCTACCGCCTCCTCCGCCAAGGCCCAGGACACTGAGGAGGCCTGTCCCGTATCGTTCTGCTTCGTCGTCACTCCTTTGAATGATATCGTGAACGAGGGTTCAGGCGCAACGCGAAACGGTCTTTCCGCGGCCCTCCGCGCCCGGTATACTCCGCCCATGCCGGAATTCGTCCACCTCCACAACCACTCCGATTTCTCCCTCCTCGACGGCGCCGCCTCGGTCAAGTCCATGGTGGACAAGGCCAAACGCCTCGGCATGCCGGGTCTCGCCCTCACGGACCACGGCAATCTCTTCGGGGCGGCGAAATTCCACGACACCTGCAGGGAGGAGGGGATCAATCCCCTCGTCGGCTCGGAGTTCTATGTCGCCGGCGGCTCGCGCTTCGAGAAGACCGGGACGGAGAACGGCAACAAGTACTGGCACCTCGTGCTCATAGCCCAGAACCTCGAGGGCTGGCGCAACCTCCTCAAGCTCTCGTCGGCCTCCTTCACCGAGGGCTATTACTACAAGCCGCGCATCGACGACGAGCTCCTCGCCCGGCACTCGAAGGGCCTCATCGCGAGTTCGGCCTGCCTGGGCGGCGAGATCCCCGGCCTCATCGCCCACGGCAAGAGGGCGGAAGCCGAGAAAAAAGCCCTCTATTACCGGGAGCTCTTCGGCCCCGACCGCTGGTACCTCGAACTCCAGGACCACGGCATCCCCGAGCAGAAGACCGTCAACAAGGCCCTCGTCGAGATGTCACGGCGCCTCGGCATCCCCCTCGTCGCCACCAACGACATGCACTATCTCGACCGCGAGGACGCCGAGGCCCACGACGTGCTTCTCTGCATCGGCACGAACCGCAAGCTGGCCGAGGCCGGGCGGATGCGCTTTCCCGGGCGCGAGTTCTACATGAAGAGCGCGGCCGAAATGGAGGCCCTCTTCGGCGAGATCCCCGAGGCCCTCTCGAACACCCTGCGCGTCAACGAGATGGTGAGTCTCGACATGCCCTATCCGGGGCCCCTCCTCCCCGACTATCCCCTGCCCGAGGGCTTTTCGGATCCGGCCGCCTTCCTCCGCCACCTCACCGCCGAAGGCCTCCGCGTCCGCTACGGGACGGTGACCGAGGAGATCCGGAGCCGCGCCGACTACGAGCTCGACGTCATCATCAAGATGCAATTCACGGGATATTTCCTGATCGTCTGGGACTTCATCGACTGGGCCAAGCGCCACGACATCCCCGTGGGGCCGGGCCGCGGCTCGGGCGCGGGTTCCATCGTGGCCTACGCCCTCCGCATCACGGACATCGAGCCGATCCGCTACGGCCTCCTCTTCGAGCGCTTCCTCAACCCCGAGCGCATCTCGATGCCCGATTTCGACGTGGACTTCTGCTTCGAGCGGCGGGGCGAGGTGATCGACTACGTCACCCGCAAGTACGGCGCCGATCGGGTGGGGCAGATCATCACCTTCGGGACCCTCAAGGCCAAGGCGGCCATCAAGGACGTCGCGCGCGTCCTCGACATCGGCTTCGACGAGTCCAACGCGATCGCCAAGCTCGTGCCCGAGGACCCGAAGATGACCCTCGAGAAGGCCTTCGATCTCGAGCCCAAGCTCGGCGCCCTCGAGGCCACGGAGCGGCTCGCCCCCCTCTTCAAGCTGGCGCGGAAGCTCGAGAACAAGAACCGCAACACGAGCTTCCACGCCGCCGGCATCGTCATCGGCAAGTCGGCCCTGTCCGACTTCGTGCCCCTCTACCGGGACCCCAAGTCGGGCATCGTGTCCACCCAGTACACGATGGACTACCTCGAGAAGTGCGGCCTCGTGAAGATGGACTTCCTCGGGCTGAAGACCCTGACCCTCATCAAGAACGCCATCGGCCTCCTCAGGAAGCGCGGCATCGAGCTCGACGAGGCCAAGATCCCCGACGACGACCAGAAGACCTTCGCCCTCCTCGGCGAGGGGAAGAGCACCTCGGTCTTCCAGTTCGAGTCGAGCGGAATGCAGGACCAGCTCAAGAGGGCCAAGCCGACGAGCATCGAGGACCTCATCGCCCTGAACGCCCTGTACCGTCCCGGTCCCATGGCCTACATCCCCCAGTTCATCGACTCCAAGTGGGGCCGGCAGCCCATCAAGTATCCCCACCCCTGCCTCGAGCCCATCCTCAAGGAGACCTACGGCGTCATCGTCTACCAGGAGCAGGTCATGCAGGTGGCCCAGCGCATCGCGGGCTACAGCCTCGGGCAGGCCGACCTCCTCCGCAGGGCGATGAGCAAGAAAAAAGAAGAGGTAATGCTGAAGGAAAAGGTGAAGTTCGTCGAGGGCGCTGTCAGGAACGGCTTCAAGGAGTCCGAGGCGGCCTCCATCTTCGACATCCTGATCCCCTTCGCGGGTTACGGCTTCAACAAGTCCCACGCCGCCGCCTATTCCGTCGTCGCCTACCGCACGGCCTACCTCAAGGCCAACTACCCGGCCGAGTTCATGGCCGCCAACCTCACGAACGAAATAACCAATACCGATAAACTTTCCGAGTACATCTCCGAGGCCCGTTCCATGGGCCTCTCGGTCTCGGCGCCCGACCTGAACCGCTCCGAGGCCATGTTCTCGGTCGTCGGGGGGCAGATCGTCTACGGCCTCCTCGGTATCAAGGGCGTGGGAGAGGGCGTGTCCAAGGCCATCGTGGCCGAGCGGGAGACCCGGGGCCCCTTCGTCGATTTCATGTCCTTCCTGGAACGCCTCGGGACCTCGGCCATGAACCGCAAGACCCTCGAGTGCCTGGTCCACGCGGGAGCCTTCGACTGGACCGGTCGGAGACGGCGCGAGCTGGTCGCCAACATCGAGAGGGCCGTCGAGTACGCGGCCAAGAAGGAGGAGGCCGGACGCTACGGCCAGGTCTCCCTCTTCGGCTCGAGCGGCGAGGAGGAATTCCCTCCCTTCTCCTTCAACCCCGAGGAGGAGTATCCGCGCTCCGATCTCCTCAGGCTCGAGAAGGAACTCATCGGGTTCTACTTCTCGGGCCACCCCATGGACGAATTCCGGGGCCTCTGGGAGCGCTCCTCCGACGCCCCGGTCGCCCATCCCGAGCGGGCGGGTCCCGATCGGACCTACACCCTCATCGCGATGCTGAAGACCCTGCGCGAGATCATCACGAAGGGCGGCAAGAAGATGGCCTTCGGGACGGTGGAGGATTACTCCGGCTCCCTCGAGATCGTCGTCTTTCCCGACACCCTCGAGCGCCACCGCGACAAGCTCCTCGTCGACACCGTGCTCTTCATGAAGGGCAAGATCGACAGCACGAGGAGCGCCCCGAGCTTCAAGATCGAGGATCTGGTCGATCCGGGCGAGCTCGCCGCCAAGTCCTGGCGCGAGGTCCATCTCCGCCTCCGGCCGGGCATCTCGACCGAGGACGAGCTCTACGACCTCCGCGATCTCGTCTTCGAGGCGAGGGGCAACTGCCAGGTCTGCTTCCACCTGCCCGATCCTCCCCGGGGCGGCCCCGCTTCGAAGGAGGCGGCCCCGGCCGAATGCGAGACCGACGAGGAGGGCATCCCCCTCCCCGTCTCGAGCGCGGCCTGCGCCGAGGACGAGGAGGCCCCGCCCGCGGCGGCTCCCGGAGGCGCCGCCCTTCCTCCCTCCTCTCCCGCCGAGACCCTCGTGCGCGCCAACTCGCAGATCTGCATCTCGCCCGACGAGGGCACCCTCGAGCGCTTCCGCGCCCTCCCCGTCGTCGCCGAGGTCTGGCGCGACTGAGGGCCCGGGAGCGGGGCTGCTTTCCTGAAGCGGAGGCCTTCGGAGCCGACGTGGAGGGGGCATGGACCCCTTCCTCCCCCTCCTGCTCTCCCTCGTCCTGCCCTGGAGCGAGCTCGCCTTCGAGGGTCAGCCCCGCCAGCTCGCCCCGGGCGACTGCGGGCCGGCCGTGGCGAGGGCCCTCCTCGGCGAGGGCGTCGATCCCTCCTTCGCGTTAGGCGACATCGATAGCGCCGGCGGGGCCCTCAGTCTCTCGGAGCTGGCCCTCCGCCTCGAGGGCGCCGGGCTCGGGACCCGCGGCCTCGCCCTCGGCGAGGAGGGGCTCGGAAGCCTCCTCGAGCGCGGTCTCTCGCCCCTCGTCCTGCACTACGACGGGGCGGCGGGGCACTGGGTCCTCCTCCACGGAAGGGCCGGGCCCTGCTACGTCCTCGGGGACCCCGCCCTCGGGCTCGAGCTCCTCGCGCCCTCGGACCTGGCCCGACGGTGGAGCGGAGTCGTCCTCGCGATCGATCCCCGGACCCTCCCGGCCTCGGTCCTCGGGGAGGGCAGGGGAGCCCTCTCGCGGGGCAGGGAACGTCTCTCCCTCCTCGCCCGGGCCGCCAACCTCCCCGGCCTCGCGGCGGGACCCCTGGTCGACGACCGACCCCGGCCCGAGTTCAGTCTGGGCCTCGATCTCCGCGGGCGCGGCGGCCACCCCCTCCTCTCCGGCGAGCTCGGGCTGAGGTTGGGGACGGAGCGGGGCTACCTTTTCTGCGGCCTTCCCTTCGTACTCGGCGCCGGGAGCCCGCAGCCGTCGCTCGTCCCCGCGGCGCTGCGACTGGGCCTGGGGGCCCTGGGTGCGGACCCGCCCTGGTATTACGGCCTTTCGCTGGGCCTCAACGACCTCGGGGAGCTGCCGGGGCCCCTGGACTCCTCCTCGCCCGAACCGGGCCTGGGTCTCAGGCTCGATATCGCGCGGCTCCTCGATCCCTTCGTGCTCGCCCTCCGCTCGGGCCTCTCCTCTTCCTTGCCCGGCTTCGATGCCCTCGCCCTCCTCTTGGGCCTGGGCGCCACCGGGGCGATGGGCCGTAGCGTCTACCTCGACCTCTCGGCGGAATTGACACTCATCTGGGGGTCCGAGGCCGCGCCCCTCCTCGCCGCCCAGCGCTTCGGCCTCATGCTCGGGCTCAGGCTCGGCGACCTCGACTTCTCCTTCGGGAGCCTCGAGGCTCCCGAGGGGCCGGGCCTCCTCTTCGAAGGAAGCTGGTCGCCCGGCGGCGGGGGGGAATGAGGAGAGGATCGCGATCGCGCGGGGAGAAGGGTTCAGGTGGCCGAGGGTACGAGATGCTCGACGAGGAGGGACCAGTCGGTGAAGGAGAAATCGGGCTTGGCGTCGGGATAGGACTTCGGCACGTAGGGTTCCCTGAAGCGGGGGAGGCGCCCGTGGGAGCCGCGGTAGGCCGTGCCCATGCCCGCGTTCCGCGCGCCCACCACGTCGAGGGGCAGGGAGTTCCCGACATAGAGGATCTCGCCCGGCTCCAGGCCGAGACGGCGGGCCAGTTCGATGAAGGGTTTGGGCGCCGGTTTGAGACAGCCCGTTTCCTCGCTGCAGAAGGCCACCTCGAACCAGGAGTCGAGGCCGAGGGTCGCGAGTTTGCGGGCGGCGGGAAAGTCGGAGAGGGCCGCGAGTCTGTAGCCGGCGGCGCGCAGGGCGCCGAGGGCGGGCAGGAGGCCCTCGAAGGGTCGCACCCGCGTGAAGGCGGCCTCCAGCTCCCCGTACATCACGCGCTCGGCCCAGGCCGCGGCCTCCTCCTCGCTCTTTCCGCTCCGCGCGGCCAGCATCGAAGCCTGGAGGGCGCGGAAGCCGGGGAGATCGTCGCAGCCCTCGCAGGCTCCGCCGGGGGCCGCCGCGATGCGATGGAGGTCGTAGCGGACCCGGGAGAAGTGCTGGAGCATGGTGAAGTGCCGAAGGCCGAAGCCCAGGGTCTTCAGGTAGAGGGAGGCGTTGGAGTACAGGGTGCCGTCGATGTCGAAGGCGATCGCGCGAATTGCCACGGGGTATGTATAGCCGATCGCCCTCCCTCAGTCCAGCCGAAAGGATGCCGGAAGAGCCCGCGCGGGCGGGGCGGGGCTCGGGGCGGAGGCCGCGGCCGGCGGATCCGCCGAAAGCCTGCTTTCGGCCCTTCCGCAAGGACGAAAGCTCGCCTATTCTTGTCGGGCGTCGAGGCGGGGACGATCCGGCCCGGACCCGGCGCGACTCTGAGTCTGCAGGAGCGACGGATGAACCTGATCTTCCTAGGCCCCCCGGGGGCCGGCAAGGGAACCCTGGCCGACATGGCGACCAAGAGCCTCGGGCTCCCCCATATCTCGACCGGGGACCTCTTCAGGACCGCGATCAAGAACGGCACCCCTCTCGGCCTCAAGGTCAAGGACATCCTCGCCAAGGGCGCCCTCGTCCCCGACGACCTCACCATCGCGATGGTCGAGGAGCGACTCCACGCGCCCGATACCGAGCCGGGCTGGATCCTCGACGGCTTTCCCCGGACCACGGCCCAGGCCGAGGCCCTGGCCCGCCTCGAGAAGGTCGACCGTGTCATCAACTTCGAAGTGGCGGACGAACTCATTCTCGGCCGCCTCTCGACGCGCCGCGTCTGCAGGGGCTGCGGGAAGATCTACAACGTGAAGACTCTCCCGCCCAAGCGGGAAGGGGTCTGCGACGCCTGCGGCGGCGAGGTGTACCGGCGCGACGACGACCGCGAGGAGGCCGTCGCGACCCGCCTCACCCACTATCGCGAGGACACTGCCCCCCTCATCGATTGGTACCGGCGGCAGCACCTTCTCGACACCATCGACGCCGCGGGAGATCCCGCGAGCGTCTTCGAGCACTTCAAGACCTTCATCAAGCACTGAGGGCGACGGCCCGCCCCCGGCTCCGGCCGCGGGCGGGACCGCGGCGCGGCTTGTTCCCCCGAGGCTCCCGTGCGATCATCCTCCGCCATGGGTCGATCACCGTTCCCCGCCCCGGGCCTCCTCGCCCTCGTCCTCGCTCTCGCGCTGCTCCCCCTGACTGCCCTCGGCGCCCAGGCTCCCTCGAGGAGCCCGGCCCCCCTCCGCCTCGAGGGAGAGCTGAGGGTCCCGACCCCCGGAGGCGGAACCCAGGACGAGACCCTGGCCCTCAGAATCCTTCCCGAGGGCTACGGCCTCGTCGACCTGGCGGGGCGCTCCATCCTGGGCTTTCCTGTCCTTCCCCTCTCCTGGAACGGGCAGCTCCTCGCCTTCTCGATGGGCGAGGGCGCGGGCAGGGTCGACTTCTCGGGCAGGACGGTCGAGGGCGGGCGGGTCGAGGGGAAGGTGAGCCAGGGCCAGGTCGAGGGGAGCTTCGTCCTCGCGCCGGCCGTCGACAGGGGCGAAGGGGGAGCGGAAACGGGGATCGAGGTTCCCGGCGGCGTGATCCGCGGCAGTCTCCTCCTCCCCGAGGGCAAGGGGCCCTGGCCCCTCCTCATCCTCGTTTCCGGCGCCGGCTCGGCCGACCGGAATGGTAACAATTATCAGGTTCCAGGGAGGAACGATTCCCTCCTCGCCCTCGCGCGCGCCCTGGCGGCCGACGGCGTCGCGAGCTTCCGCTACGACAAGCGGGGCACGGGCGAGTCCCTGGCCCTGGCCCCCGACGAGTCCGTTCTCCGCTTCGACGACTACCTCGACGACCTCCGCCGCCTCGTCGCCCTCTTCTCCCGGGACGGGCGCTTCGGCCTCCTCTCGGTGGCGGGCACGGGCGAGGGGGCCCTGGTCGCGGCCGCGGCCCTGCGCGACGACCCTAAGGCCCGCGTCGCCCTCCTCTGCGCCGGCGCGAAGAGCGCCCTCGACAGTTTCCGCGAGGCCATCGAGGCCGCGCCGGCCGAGCTCAAGGAGGAGGGAAGGGCCATCCTCGCGAGCGTTCTTTCCGGCAAACCCTGGCCCGAGCCCTCGACTTATTTCGCCGATTTCTTCAGGCCCTCGTTCCAGGCCTACCTCGGTTCCTGGCTCCACCTCGAGCTCAAGACCCTCCTGCCGGCCTTCCGCGGCGAGCTCCTCCTCGTGCAGGGGGATCGCGACATGCAGGTCGAGCTCGCGGACTTCCTCGGCCTGGCCGTCCTCCGTCCCACGTCGCCGGCCCTCGTCGCCGCGGGCATGAACCATGTGCTCAAGGAGGTCCCCCCCGAGGTGGACCTCAACCTCGCCTCCTTCTCGGATCCCTCCTATCCGGTCTCCGGGGAGCTGGTCGAAGCCCTCTCGGCCTTCGCCCGGGGCGGGACCCCGCCTCCGGGCATCGCGAGGGCCGACGGCGGCAGACTGCCCGGGGGCGGAGGGGCGCCCGAGCCCGCCCCGGGCCCCGTCCTGCCCTGAGGGGAAGGGCCTAGCGCCTTTCCGAGAGCTTGGGCTCCGGGCCCCGCGGAGGGGCCGCGTCGTCCTGCGAGAGGCGGCGGATGAGGGCGGTGAGATCGGCCACTTTGATCACAATTCCCTCCATTTTGACCGAAGTCCCCTCGCGCGTGAAGGCCGGCCGGGGGGGGAGGTCGGGATGGAGCCTCGGCGCCGCGAAGGACCAGGCGATCCTGAGGGCGGGGAAGAGGAGGCTGGCCGATTCCGGGCTCGCGAAGACGAAATGGACGGTGGTCCGGAGGATGAGGCGAAGGCCCTTGTCCCCGGAGGAGATGCCGGCTATGCCCTTTTCGTCGGCCGTCGCGCCGAGGGTCCCCTCGAGGACGAGGGCCTTGAGGGGAAGGGTGGTTCCCGCGACGATGCGCGCGAAGTCCCCTCCCAGGAAGCCCAGTCCCTCGAGGGGTGAGGGCAGCCAGACGTAGAGGTCGCAGCCCGGCCCCTCGGAGGGCGGCGGGGGAGGGGAGAGGGCGGGACCCAGGCCCCCGCGGGAGCGCAGGAAGAAGGCGGGGCCCCCGGCGGTCGCCGCGAGGGCGAGCCTCTTCCCCGGGACGGAGAGGTCGAGCCCGAGCCCGAGGGGAGGGGCGGGACTGCGCCAACCCTCGATGGTCGAGGGGCCGATCCTGTCCCAGCCGCCCCCTCGCCGCAGGATCCAGGAGAGGCCGAGGCGGGGCAGTTTGCCCTCGAGCGCGGCTTCGACCTTCACGAAGCCCCCCGCCCCTCCCTGGGCTTCGGCATGGGTGAGGGCCAGCTCCAGCGCCTCGAGTTTTCTCACAATACCGAGGATCGAAGCCCGGTTCTCGGCGCTGGTTTCCTCCGGGAGAATGGACGGGAGGAGGGCCTCGGTCATCCGGGCGTCGAGCCGCGCGTAGGCGAAGGCCGAAGGGTCGAAGGCCGGGCCGACCGGGCCCCCGCGCTCCGCCGGGAGGGTGGTGCAGGAGAGGAGGAGGAGGGCCGCCGGGAGGGCGAGGAGGAGGCGCGCGAAGGAGGATGTCTTCATCGGGCCGGAGTCCTGCCGGGCCCGCCCTTCGAGCCATCCAGGGCCGCGTCGATCAGCGCGAGGGCTTCGCGACGATGGGCCGTCGCGGCCTCGCTCCAGGCCCTGAGGGCCGAGGTCCTGAAGCGCCCGCCCGAGTCCACCTCCCGCCTTCCCTCGCTCCGGCCGCTCCGCCTCTCGAGCTCGGCCCGGAGCCAGCGCAGCTTGTCGTAGCCGCGGGGCCGGTCCTCGCCGCCCTGGGGACTCGAGACCCCCGCCTCGACCCGCCAGAGCCGGGGATTCCAGGGTTCGATGTCGTAGGCGATGACGAAGTCGAGCTGGCGCTCGGCCTCCTCCCTGGAGCGCCGGCCCCAGAGCTCCCCGAGCTCGTCGAGCACGCTGCCCTCGTCGTCGAAGGGCCGCTTCAGCGAGGTGCGGAGGAAGCGGAAGATCATGCGCGCCGCGGCGAGGAAGCGCCCGCGGTTGTCGATCTCGCTTTCGCGGAGCCGCGGGTCGTTCCAGACCTCGAGGGGGAGGTCGGGGCTCATGAGGGCCTGGAGATGGCCGGCCGGCGGAAGGGGCGAGGAGGAACCGAGGGCGTTGGTCTCGGAGAGTCTGCCCGTGAAATTCTGGTGGGCCCAGGTGTCGGCGTAGGCGTGGAGGGCGATGCCGATCCGGTAGGGGTCGCCGCTCCGGAGGGCCGCGACAAGGATGGACCGCGCGAGGGGGGAGTCCGGCGTGACGATCCAGGGATCGAGGGCCCCGTCGAGACGGAGGGCCGAGGCCTTGTCCGCCTCGCCCGGTATGAAGTGGAAGGGGAGGTAGATCTCGCGCGACACCTCCTCGTCCCAGAAGTTGTAGTCCTGGGTCTTCTCGGTCCTGTAGTCGGACTGCCCCTCGAGGCGGAAATCCAGGATCTCGTAGCTCACGAGGGCCTGGTCGACCTCCTCCGAGGAGCGCGCGATGGTGTGGGCGACGGAGGGCTGATAGCCCGCCCTGAGGGCCAGGGCGGCGGTGGCGTAGTAGTGGAATTCGAGGTTCATCGCCCCCGAGTATGGCGAGGGTCCGGCGCTTCGGCAATGCTTCCGCGCCGGCCCCCGCCCGCTAGAATCTCACCTTGAGGCTGCCGCCGAGATCTCCCGCCCAGCCCGTCCCGCTCCGGGTCGCGAAGGCGCCCCGCGAGAGGCCGAGGGCCAGGGCAAGGTCGGAATTCTGCGAGCTCGAGAGGGCCAGGACGAGCTGGCCACGGAGGGCCCCGTCGACGGGAGCCCAGAGCCCCGTGCAGGCGAGTTGGGCGAAATCGGAGAGGGACCGGGAGACCGCCGCGAAGGCCTGGTGGGCGGCGGGGAAGGCGGGATCGGCGGCCGCGCCGCCTCCGTTCCAGTAGTACTCGGCCGCGAAGACCCAGTCGCCCGTCGACCAGTCGAGGCCCCAGGCGGCGCGGGGGGACAGATCGCCCGTCGCGGGGTCGGCGGAAAGGACGGCCTCGGCGTACCAGGAGGGCCCGAGATCGAACTTGCAGTCGAAGGCCGCGAGGAGGCGGCCCGAGCCTCCGTCCCAGCCCCCGAGGAGTCCCGCGTCCACGCCGAGGAGGACGCCCGAGAGCCGTGTCGCATAACGTCCCGTGGCGGGATCCCGAGCGGGAGCGGCGATGGCGTCGAGTCCCCAGAGTCCGGCGAGGGGAAGCCTGAGCCTGAGAGCGTCGGTGCCGAGGCGGTCGGGCGTGACCCCCGAGAGGTCCACCCGCGCGAAGAGATCGGCCGGACTCCAGAAGGCCCCGCGGCCGAAGCGTATGACCTGTCTCCCGAGCTGGAGGCTGGCACTTCCGAGGTCGATGCGCGCCCAGAGGGTGCGGAGTCCGAGGGCGAGGGCGCCGGAGGGGCCGCCCGTCACGAAGACCTGGCTCCCCGAAACGAGAGAGGCCGCGAGGGCTCCCTCGGCCGAGCGGCCGGCGAGGGCCGAGGCGACGAAGGAGGCCTCGGCCCTGGTCCGCTGGCCCTTGACCCGCAGCACCGGCGAGAAGGTGCTCGTCGAGGCCCAGAAGAAGGCGGGCTCGCCCCCCGGGACTTCGCTCAGGGAACAGAGATCGCGGGAGAGGAACTCCCCCCCGAGGCTCGAGGTCGTCTCCTGGGCGCCGAGGGAGGGGAGGAGGAGGGCGGCGGCCGCGAGGAGCCCGAGGAGGCGGAGGAGGGGGGAGCCCGGGGCCCCCCCGCTCCGACGGCGCGGGCTCCTCATTTGGTGAGGGCCGCCATGCCGAACTGGGCGTCGTCGAGGGGGAGGTCGAGCTCGAGCTTCTCGAGGACGAAGGCCGTGCTCGTGTCCTTCCGGAGCTTGGACTCCATCACCACCGAGGCCGCGAACCAGCGGCTCCCCACCTTCCGCGCCTCGACCGTGCGCGAGGTCTTGAGGAGCCTGCCCGACTTGGCGTACATCTCCTCCTTCAGCGTCACCCAGCGTTCGGCGTCGACCCACATGCGGATGCGGTCGTAGGGGGCCGTCGGGACCTTGGCGGCGAGTTCGAGGATCCAGGCCTTGCGGCCATCCACGTCCTCGCTGCCCTTGACCGAGGCCGTATAACGCGTCCTGAAGTCCGAGGACTCGAGGGCGTCCTCGTAGGAGATGTCCGAGCCCATCATGCCCTCCTTGAGGAGGTGGCCGGAGATCTTCACCGTGTCCTGCTCCTTCGGGAAGTACATCCAGAGGTCCTTCCCGAGCTTGAGGTAGCGGATGCCCCGGTCCTCGGGGTTCGTGAACTCGATGAGGGCCTTGTCCGTGCCCTTCGCGACGGCCGTCATGGCCTTGACCCGTTTCTCGCCGCCGATGGTGATCTCCATGCGGCCCTCGTAGCGGATGGTCCTGAAGGAGGCGTTGGCGTCGAGCCTGGCGATGATCTCGTCGGCCGTGGGCGCCGCCTGGGCGGCGAGGGGGACGAGGGAGACCAGGGCCGCGGCGGCGGCGATGACGGTTCTGATGGTGATCTTCATAATGCTGTCCTTTGTCATACCGACCTGATCGCTTCGACCGGGTCGAGCTTCGCGGCGCTCCGCGAGGGCAGGAAGGCGATGACGGCGGCGACGCCCAGGCCCAGGAGGACGAGGAGGAGGGCGTCGGCCCAGTTGACCGTCGTGTAGATCATGTTGTCCATGGGCCAGGAGAAGCTCGACATCGCGCTCGAGAAGTCCATGCCCACCTTGGAGAAGACGAGGTTGAGGATCATGCCCGCGAGGACTCCGGCCGCCGAACCGAGGAGGCCGAGGAAGACTCCCTCCATGAGGAAGAGGCCGAGGATCTCGCGCGGAGGCATGCCCATGGCCTTCATGATGCCGATCTCGCGCTTGCGCTCGAGGACGGCCATCATCATCACGTTGGCGATCACGAAGGCTCCGAGGAAGGCGATGATCAGGAAGACCCAGACGAACATCGCGTTCATCATCTGCATCAGGTTGGCGAAGGCGCCGGACTTGGTCCAGGGGATCACGGAGAGGCCCGTGAAACCGGCCTTCTGGAGGGCGGCAGCGATGATCGGCGCGTCCTTCTCCGAGGCGGAGTAGTCGTCGAGCATGACGATGAGCTGGGTGGCCCCGCCCGAGACCCCGAGGAGCTCGCGGGCGTCGTCGAGGCCGATCTGGAAGATGCTGCCGTCGAGGGAGTTCACGTTCGTGGAAAAGATGCCGCTGATCGTGAACTTCTTGAAGCCGAGGCCGTAGTCGGCCTTCTGGGTCACGACCTTGATGCTGTCGCCCACCTTGAGGCCGAGGTCCTTCGCGATGCCGGCCCCGATGAGGGCCTCGCCGGGCTTCGAGAGGTAGGCGCCCTGCCTCACGCTCCGGTCGAGCATGAGGAGGGATTTCTCGACCGCCGGATCGCCGGCGATGCCGAGGGAGGTCTTCGAGTTGGGTCCGTTGGAGAGGATGACTCCGAAGCGGATGCGTTCGGCCACGGTCTTCACCCTGCCCTTGAGGGCGGGCAGGTTCCTGATGGTCTCGGCGACCCTGGCGCTGTCGCGCATGTAGGCCGCCACGGGCATGAAGCGCTCCTTCGAGCGGTACTCTCGCGTGGTCACGTTGATGTGCCCGACGTCGTTCTTGGTGTAATTGGTCACGAGACTCGAGACGAAGCCCCCGATGAAGCCGTCGAGGAACATCACCATCAGCATCGCGATGCCGACGGAGAGGGCCGTGAGGGCCGTCCGCCTCTTGTTGCGCCCGAGGTTCCTGAGCGCTATCTGGCGTAGTTTCATGCTGCCCTCCTCACACGAACCTGAGGGCGTCGGTCGGTTCCATCCTCGCCGCCCGCTTCGCGGGAATGCGCGCGGCGAACCAGGACACGAAGAGCCCGAAGACGAAGCCGATCACGAAGGCCTGGGGCCTGAGCTCGCCCCGCATGACCGCGTTGACGGGGATGGCCCCGAGATCGACATTGCCGAAGATCTTCGAGACCGAGAGCCCGGTGTCCATGAAGAACCAGACGATGCCCCCGCCGAGGAGGAGGCCGGCGAAGCTGCCGACGGCGCCCGTGATGAGCCCCTCGCGGACGAAGAGTTTCTTGACGTCCTTGGGCGTCATGCCGTAGGCGCGGAGGACGCCGATCTCGCGGACGCGGGCGTAGACGCTCATGAGGATGGTGTTGACGATGCCCACGGCGGCTATGAGGAGGATCATCGCGACGAGGAGGATGGAGCCCTTGGACTTCGAGCTGCGGAGGGCGAGGTAGTCCTTGGCGAACTCGCCGACCGACTGGGCCTCCAGGGCGGGAAGGGCGGCCTTCACGAGGGCGGCCGAGCGGATGGACGAGGCCAGCTCGCCGTCGAGGGAGGGGTTCCGCCGGGCGGCGGCGTCGATCTCGGTGACCGGAAGGGACTCGCCGAGGAAGGCGCGGGCCGTGGGATAGCTCAGGTAGATCGAGGCCGTCGCGGCCAGGGAGGCCGTGTCGTCGATGAGGCCCACGATGCGGAATTCGTCGGCGTTGTCGTTGTCGTAGACGGTCCGCGCCGAGAGGAGGATGTAGTCCCCGAGCTTGAGGCCCAGGTCCCTCGCCATCGACATCGGGATCACGGTCTCGTGGTCGCCCTCGGCGGAGAGCCAGGCGCCATCGTGCACGTTGCCCGCCACCGCGAAGACCTCGGCGTCGCGGACAGGGTCGACGGCGGCCGCCATCGCCGGCTCCGAGTCGGAGTAGTTCGAGGCCTGCACCAGGAAGAGGGTGCGGGGCGCGGTCGCCACCAGTTCGGGCGCCGCCCTTCGCATGGCCGCCATCGCCGCCTCGGGGTCGGGTATCCCGTGATCGAGGGGGATGCCCATCGCGTCGGCGACGTATTCGGGCGTCCTCACCTTAAGCGAGGAGGCCGAATACTGGATCATCGTGTCGATGGAGATGCGGTCCATGCCGGCGAGGATGGAGTCGTAGCCGATGTAGAGCCCGATGCCCACCATCATCACGATGCCGGTGATGATCGTACGTTTCTTGTGCCTCTGCACGTTGCGCAGGGCGATCTTCCAGAGAGTGTCCATCACCGGCTCCCGCGGGAGGCTGCTTCGGCTGCCTTCCCGGAGGCAACCGCTGCGCCGTCGCCGGGCTTGTCGGAGGAGACCTTGCCGTCGTGGAGGGTGATGATGCGGCGCGCCCTCTCCATCACGAGGCGGTCGTGGGTGGAGAAGATGAAGGTCGTCCCCATCGTTGCATTGATGTCGCGCATGAGGTCGAGGATCTCCCCCGCCGTGTGGGAGTCGAGATTGGCCGTGGGCTCGTCGGCGAGGACGAAGAGGGGCTTCTTGACGAGGGCCCGGGCGATGGCGACGCGCTGCTCCTGCCCGCCCGAGAGCTCGCGGGGGAAGCGGTCGGCCTTGCCGGAGAGTCCCACGGCCTCGATCATCTCGAGGGCCAGGGCCTTGATCTCGGCGTCGCTCCGCGCGCCGCCCTTCTTGCCGCGCTTGGCCCTGGCCTCGATGACCAGGGGCAGCTCGACGTTCTCGCGCACCGTGAGGACGGGCACGAGGTTGTAGGACTGGAAGACGAAACTTATGCGGTCGCGGCGATAGGCCGAAAGGCCCGTCTCGTCGAGGCCGTGGAGGTCGGTGCCGTCGTAGGTGATCGTGCCCGAGGTCGGCGAGTCCAGGCAGCCGAGGATGTTGAGCATCGTAGTCTTGCCCGAGCCCGAGGGCCCCACCACCGCGAGGAATTCCCCCGCCTCGACCGCGAGGTCGATGCCGTCGAGGGCGCGGACCTCCGTCTCACCCTTGCGGTAGACCCGCGCCACCTTCCTGAGTTCGAGAACCGCCATGGAGGCCTCCTTCGTTCGCCGTTTCCGCTTCGCGCGCCTCTGTCATCCCCCCCCGGATCGAGCCGATGAGGCTCTCGATCTCGAGGAGGTAGGCGGAGAGGGCCCTGCCGCCCTCCGCCGTGAGGGTCGCGCCCGTGAAGGGCTTGCGATCCCTGAAGCGCTTGTCGACGCCGACGTAGCCGGCATCGGCCAATACCTTCAATTGAATGGATAAATTGCCCGCCGTGAAGTCGAGCTCGTCGCGGAGCTCGGTGAAGGGCACCTCCCTCCCCCCCGCCGAGGCGAGGTAGGAGAGGATGACGAGGCGCGCCCTCTCGTGGATGACGCGGTCGATGCCGAGGCCTCGACCGGGGGCGCGGGGTTCTATCCCCTTCCCCTTCACTCCTCCGCCTCCCCGCGCCGCGCGCCTTTCCGGCCCGATCCGTCCCTCGCGGGGATGAAGGCCCCGAGGCCGAAGACCAGGAGCATCCCGCCGAAGGTCACCGCGAGCCAGGCCCAGGGAGCCGCCTCGAGGAAGAAGAGGGAGACTGTCGCGCTCGCGACCCCGTACCAGCCCGCGAGGTAGTATTCCAGACGGCGCACGACATGGCCCATGTTGTTGAGAGCCAGGCCGAAGAAGGTCGAGGAGACAGGGAGGACGTACCAGGGATGGCCGAGGCTGATCGCGAAGGCCGAGACCCCGACCAGGGCGAGGACGGCCGAGAGGATGGAATTCATCCACTCGCTGCCCCAGATGGCCGCGACTATCTGGAGATAGCTGACTCCCTTGGTGGCCGCTCTCTTGCTGAGAAAGTTGATCTTGACGGCCCCCCCGGCCACGAAGACCAGGGCCAGGAAGACCCACAGCGCGGGGAACCACCAGGCGGGGAGGCTCCGGTAGTCCGAACCCGTGCCGAGGAGGACCTGGGTGAGGGCGCCGAAGGCGATGATCACCGCCGCGTAGGGCAGGGAGAGGCGGGCATAGAAATCGGTGGCCGCGATCTCCCGAAACAGGGGACTGTGGCGCTGCACCGCCCTGCGGACCGAGCGCAGATCGTTCTTCAGCTCTTCAAGTTCCTCGATGGTCATGGTTGCCTCGCTGGGTTTATAACGTAAACCTATCAATATCATAATCAAGTTTCAAAAAATGTCTAGCCCCTACAAGTTTGAGCTTGACGGGGATTCAAGCATATCGTAAAATTACGATATGGACTTAACCCCAGCCTTGCCCCCAGCCTGCTGCAGTCTCGATATCGACGGAGAGGAGGAGACTCGTCTCATCGCCCTCTTCAAGGCGGCGGCCAATCCCCAGCGCTTCGAGATTCTCAAGTTCCTCGTGACCCACCCGGGCTGCATCACCGGGCAGATCGTCGATCACCTCCCCCTGGCCCAGGCCACCGTATCCCAGCATCTCAAGGTCCTCCGTGACTCGGGGTGGGTGAGGGGGGAGATCGAGGGACCGGCCACCTGCTACGAGCTGGATCGCTCCACGGTCACCTGGTTCAGGAGTCAGGTCGAGCGGATCTTCTGATCCTCCCCGCCCAGTCCCCGGGCCTTCCTTTGTTCTATATATCGTATAAATACGATAAAGGAGTCACTATGGACATGTTCCTCGGCGAGGCCGGCGCCATCGCCCTCTTCGTGGCCCAGGCCTTCCTCCACCTTCTTCCCTGGCTGGCCCTGTCCCTGCCCCTGGCCGTCGCCCTGAAGCGCTCCGGGCTGGCGACGCGGATCGAGGGCGCCCTCCGCGGTCGCCCGGTCGCCGCCGTCCTCATGGCCACCCTCATCGGTGCCCTGAGCCCCTT